>Ga0315913_1001332_pt1 | contig 26846 bp, 21 predicted proteins | sample MpolsnodulesMG_FD_207736 | JGI IMG/M metagenome (GOLD analysis project Ga0315913, IMG submission 207736) | Medicago polymorpha root nodule microbial communities from Los Angeles, California, United States - small nodules | ecosystem: Host-associated > Plants > Roots > Nodule | place: USA...
CTTGAGTAGTTAACCTTGGTTGCAATATGTATAGAAAAGCTTATCATTTAGCTAAGATGAAAGAGAATCTACAACCATTAGTTTTCAAATAACCAACATATAATATAGGATTCTTGAAGACAATTTTGGCCAATAACAAGAAAGATGAAACAACAAGTTAAAAGGAAATTAATTTGAGATTTTCCCTCATTCTCCTAATGACTATAAAAACAAGACTTAAAACAATTATACAATATACAGTAAGGGCACTTGATAAGTTGTTTTCAATAAATGTTAAAATATAGAAAGAAAAATAACGTGAATAATAGACGTAAGATGCCACCATAACTAACTTCAGTCAGTTTTGTGGCAATTATGATTTATAATTTTTTTTTTCTTCCAATTGTGTATGTGTGTTCTTAGTAAAAATAAGTATGAAAAAGGCAAGACATTGTTGGTTTATCAAAGTGTTATTAGTTATTATTTGGGTGGGAGAGAAGTAAGCTCTCAAAGACTTGGTAGGACACTTTATCATGTTAGTCAAAGTTCAATTTCTATTGTTTTCACTATGTAATAAGGTTACTGTTTGTAATCGTTCTTTGTATGAGACAGTTTCTCTAGAGAAATCATCTATAAAGTTGTTTTTATTCCGTAAATTCTTTCAATTGATATCAACTCTATAAGATACACATGCAAAAAAAAGAGGGGAAAAACAATGGTTACCTTCAATCCATCTTTGTTTTCCATCAAAACAAAATACATATAACGATCGTGTATTTCTTTTTCCAATATGAAAATGGGGGACAGTGAAAGAAAACAAATTTACCACCTTTATTTTAGAAACAAAGAAAACTCAAATCATTTTAAAAGTGTCATAATTATTTATTAACAACAATATTCGATTTATTTGTTTATTTTACTACTGGTCTAGTGGCCAACACATAACTCAAATAAACAAACACAGGGATGAAGGAGTGTGGAGACCCAGGATCCCAAACAAAATGTTCTCCCAGCCATAACCAATATATTCAAAACAATCTAGACTCTGGAATATTTTAATTAAAGCATAACATTATCACAAGAACAAGAACAAGATTTAGACATCTTTAAAATGGTACTCGCCTCATTCTAAATTATATATCACTTTGTAAAAAAAATTGTCTAAAATTATAACTTATTTTACAATACCAATGAAACATTAATTTTTTTCCTATCACACTCTTGACTATTTATTACTTGTTCATACAATTAATGAAAGATAATTTTGTAAAATATCTCATAATTTTTCTTTATCATACAAAGTTAACTGCATTTCATAAAGTGTGAAATTGGCAAATTGGTTTGTAATTTAGGACGGAGGTGATATATGCTTTGGTAAGTAATATTGCTTGCAGTAAGGTTCTATAAGGCACTTTTAGACAACATCATTCAATACCACAAACCGTCTCATCTTAATACCAAAATCAACAACAAATAGCGAAAGAATTATTGCAACATGCTATTAATTACGAAAAAAATATATCACATTAGAAAGAAAAAATTCACATCTTTTTACAAAACAAATGAACTATTTGGAAAAATAGCTAAGCTACAATTTACACAACAAAATTTAATATGCAAATTAAAATTAAATTATTATTCTTTTGGGTTAAACTCAATGCAAAAAATACAAAATTTAAGTCGAACAATATCTAACTAATTCTCATCGCCACAAAAAACAACAGACTAATCAACTTGTGTTGCATAATACAAACTCAGTTAAAAAAACAACAAATCAAACAAATTTCAATACAAGTATGTTGCATACAATTATTATTATTTTTTTATGTTATAGTTAATAAAGATGTGATATGTGATGAACAAGTATAAGATGTGCGTTCAATGGTAAAAGAAAACAATGAATCAAAGAATTTTCAATGGTAACTAATAGACAGTAAAAATCTAAGATATTGTAGATTATCATCGTAAATGAAACACTAAGGGAAAAATGACAATAAACATATATGGTTTGTATTATGTGCATGACAATGACACACTAAAAAAATGCAATTGATTGCAATCGAAAGCAAATAGCAAGTGCATGCATGAGGAAACAAATATTGTGCATTGGAAGAAAAAATAATCAGAAAGCGAGTGCAAAAAGGAAATAAAAAAGCAATTGCATAAAGAAAAAAACAAGTGCATGAAGAGAAAAAATGACATCAAAAGAACAAAATCAAGAGGCAGCATGTGATGGGATGAAATAAAGATGCACCATGAAACTAAGAGGCAACGTGGAAATAAAAAAAGACGATGTATCTCTATACAGTATACAACGAAACATAAAGACAAGAAAACACAAGACATATGAAAAGAAACATGTGAATTTATTAAAGCATAGTAATTTGCAACAATGAAGGCATATGGAAAGAACGAAATCAACCATTGCATACAATAAACAACGATGCAGAAGAAACAAAAAAAGACATCACAATAAAATCTAACCTTTCAAACTTTCTAATAAACTTGTTGCAGATATGACGATATCAAATGCCATGTCAGATGAAGAAATGGCAAACATGTTGAAATGTTGAAGAATTGTAAACCGTGACGAATTTGCAATCAAACACAATTTTTGAACGAAGTATGCTTATAAAAGATGAGGGAAGAACACATGATGTAGATATTGAAGGAAACATATGAAAAGAAGCATATGAGTTTGTAACTATGGAAGATGAGTTAGATAGGTTTACAATATCTACAAATACATTCACACAATTCAACTTACAAAATAAGTAATTAAGGCTTTTAATGGTGTTTACTGTTTAGAGTGACAGTTGTCATTAAGTGATTAATACATTAGATGTTTAAGATAGGTCCCGTATTAGGAGGGACTTTGGGTGCTAGTTTAAGATACATTGTTGGATCAGGGTTTTTCAATAATTTAAGTATATTAGCCTACATTAAATTATTATAGATTATAATTAAAATATGATATCATGTATAGCCACACTCTCTAAAATGCCACGTTAAATATTAAAAGGTAATTTAATATCATTAGTTTATTAGTTCATTAATGTATCTTAAACATAGATTAAATTACATATTTAAATAAGTTTATATGAAATAGGATTGTAAATAGGTGCATGTCCTACTGGATTTTCAGAGGTCAGACTCATAACTAAAATATAAGTTTAAGACATGTTACATTCAAGTATTAGGTCTTAATTTTTTTTTTTGTATATCATACTTAACCCTTGCAAAGTCTATCTCGGTCTATTTTATTCACAATCCTACCTTTTTTTATTTTATTTTTATAAACAAATGCTATTAATGTGAATAGTTGTGTTAGTTACCGGGATTGAACCGAGACCTCGTACTTTAAACTCTTTTAACGTCCCACAGCTCACCCATGCTTGGAAATACATAGTATGAGAAACTTACACTATACAAAGAACCTTTGAATTGAATGTAAAAACAACCCACAAAACTAGCAAAACTAGTTTGAATCTTGTGTATCCGACCTTTTAAAAGCGTAAAAAATATTTTTTCAATATAATTTTTTTTTGGTTTCCTTAACAAATGTCACAAATGCACTAGTTAGCATGACCCAATCAAATAACAAATAACATATATATTTTTTTATATAAACAATAATTAATAATAATAAGAGACGAATTCTAGAGTGCACAAGTGAGACAGGTCTTGCATCATACACAAATTAATTTTTATCATTGGATCAACAAATCCCATCATTAAATTAAATGAAAATGATGCGATTTATTGATCCAATGATGAAAAAGATACTTGTACATATAGATATTTTATTTATGCATGTTAGACAAAGTCAAGTCGAGGAATGCTAGCAACACACATTCTAACACACACTTTTCAACATACTCTCTTTGATTGGTTAAAATTCACATGGGTTCCACCAAATCATGTGGGTCCTATATAAATTTGGTGGGTCCCATGTGAATTTTAACCTATCAAAGAGAGTGTGTTGAAAAGTGTGTGTTAGAATGTGTGTTGCTAGCATTTCTCAAATCATAATAATAAGAAGACTTGTTTATAGGGCCATAACACATTTCAAACAATTATCCACTAAGTTTATTCTGAACTACGTTATTTAAGGCATATGATGATTTATCGCCTTATTATAAAGATTGAGTTATTTGAACAAATATTTTTTGTACAACTTATGTGATAACCAAAAGCATATAAACAAATATAAGTATTGATACAAAAAACAAAATAAAACAAATATTAAAAACACAATGAAAGTACAAGAGGAGTTAAAAAAATTATTACAAAATGGTTGTACATATATCATTTATCTGCTATACAAACACTGAACTATAAAGGTGTGCAAGAAACCTGGTAATTTGATGAACTGGGCCGAACAAATTTATCTTCAAAAACCAAACTCACTTTCAATTCTAGCCCAAACCCGACCCATAATTCAAAAGCCCACATTTTCATAACCCTTTTAAGTTCACCTCACAAACACCTAGGGTTTCCCCACTGCACATTCTCTACTTCTTCCGCCTCTTTCATCAAACAACACCAACAATGGTAACCCTAATCTGAAACATAGATCTTCATAATTTTAGCTTATAGCTTATTCTAAAACGCGATTATGTTAATTTTTACAGGCACCAAAGCGCGGTGGAAAAGCACCAGTTGCAGCTGCTAAGAAGAATACCGCATTGAAAGTGGTGAACCCACTTTTCGAGAAGAGGCCAAAGCAATTTGGGATCGGTGGTGCTTTGCCACCAAAGAGAGATTTGACAAGGTTTGTGAAATGGCCAAAAACAGTTCAGATTCAGAGGAAGAAAAGGATCCTTAAGCAGAGGTTGAAGGTTCCACCTGCTCTTAACCAGTTCACTAAGACACTCGATAAAAATCTTGGTAATTATTGTTAACTAGCTCATTTTTGTTTTAATAAAATGGCGATTGTGATTTTAGATTTGGTTTTATTTTGGGGTTTATGTGTAATGCTTTAATGGGTTGTTATCAAAATTTGTGTTTAATTGAGATTGAGATATTGATGTTTCATTTTAATGTTTTTGTTGATTCATTTGTTTTGGTTTGGTGTTTCTGTGAAATGTTTGGTCAATAATTTTTGTGTAATCGACATATTTTAGTTTAATATTTTGTTGTTGCTTATTAATTGATTTGTTGTTATTGTTTTAAATAAGGTTGTGCATTCTGGCGTTTTGGTATTGTATGATTTGTTGTTTGTAAACATGTATGTAAATTTTGAATTTAATTGTGTTTAGTTGTAATTTGTTTATTGTGTTGAGTGCTTGGAAATGGTACATGCTATGTGTAATGGGGGAAGCTTGAGAGATGTTATTTAATTGATATGGGCTTGCTGAAATTGTAACTATGATTTTAAATTTAGTTTTGATTTGGTATTAATGTGAAATGGTTTAACGGGTGGTTATTAAAATTTGGGTAACTATGATTTTCATCTTCTTGTTTTTGTAAGATACTGTTGTTTTTTTTTTGTTTTTTTTTTTTTAAGAATGTTCCAAGTTTCATTTTGTTGTTTGTTGTTGTTAAGGTTGTGCTCTCTGACTGTTTGATATTGTATTTGACTCTTGATTGTGTTTTGATCTAATTTGTATATTTTATTGATTGCTTGGAAATAGAATGTGATAGTTTGGTGTAATTGAGGAAGGTTGAGAGAGGTGTTTAAATTGCTTTGGAACATGCTGGTATACAATATGTTATATGTTACATGATGCGATGACTATCGTGTTTGTGATGTCCGTCTTTTGTTTTGTGATTGTTCTGTTGTTTTGACATTGACTATCGAAGGTTCTGTATGGAGTGTTTTGTGATTGTTGTATTCTTTTTTACTATGACTAGTTATTGTTGGATTGTTGAAAACATGATTATTGGTTGTGAATAGTAATTGCTTCTAGTTTGTGCTCATTGATTTGATATGTCTTATGCAGCAACAAACCTTTTCAAGATGCTCCTCAAGTACAGGCCTGAGGACAAAGCTGAAAAGAAGGACCGTCTTTTGAAAAGGGCCCAGGCCGAATCTGAGGGCAAAACAGTTGAGACAAAGAAGCCTATTAATGTGAAATACGGTCTCAACCACGTTACCTATCTTATCGAGCAGGTACCGTGCCTTTTGCTTATATGAACAAGTATCCATACTCTCATACTCGTACATCTTACTCTAGTGATTTCTTACTAACAGTAACTTGTGGCCTTTTCAGAACAAGGCACAGCTTGTTGTGATTGCTCACGACGTCGACCCAATCGAGCTAGTTGTCTGGCTTCCAGCTTTGTGCAGGAAGATGGAAATTCCCTACTGCATCGTCAAGGGCAAAGCACGCTTGGGAACAGTAAGTATCGTCAAATAGTTCCATTGAAATTTCACCTGTGAATTTATAATTTGTGACTAATTTAGTCAAATGTGTATTTTGCAGATTGTTCACAAGAAAACTGCTTCCGTTTTGTGCTTGACAACCGTCAAGAACGAAGACAAAATGGAATTCAGCAGAATCCTAGAAGCCATCAAGGTAGTTCAAACTTGCAATTTGATTGTTCATTTTTTGTTTTACATACTCTGATAGTTCAATAAAACTAACCTTCTCTGTTCGTTTTTTACCTTCTATTTTTCAGGCCAATTTTAATGACAAGTTCGAGGAAAACAGGAAGAAGTGGGGTGGTGGTATTATGGGTTCCAAATCTCAAGCAAAAACCAAAGCCAAAGAAAGACTCATTGCCAAGGAAGCTGCTCAGAGAATGACCTAGAAGTTCCATCTGTTTTGGTTATTTTTAGAACTTTGAGGTTGTTATTGTCCTATATTTTCGGTGGAGGTTTTAAACAAGTAAAATGTGCGATTTTCCTTTCATTCTGTTAGCTTGTAATTCACAATCAATGGTTTCAATACCTGCACTTTTGCTGATTTATTTCAGTAGTTATTTTAGACTTAAAAATCGAATATGTTTGCATTATAAAGTACTCTTTCATCTTTCTAATTTACTGTTTTATTTATGCTTACATGTTTGTTTTAACATTTTCAATTAACCTTCATTTGCTGACTTATAAAACTGTTTCTTATTTTATTTCAACCATGTTTCTGATTTTTATTATCAACATTCTAAGAGGCTATCGTCTGTGAATATTCATAGTTGTCATCATAACACTTTTTTCTAAACATACACTCGTGTAGATGTCTTTTAATTGAAGGTGTTTTTTTAGGTGTTACTATTAAAGGTGTTTTTGTTCCAAGGTTGAATGACAGTTTATAAACTTGGGATAATGTCAGGTAGTCAATTGTAAATATTTCCTTTTCTATGGATCAACCGTGAATTGTTCTCTTGTTTTTAAGGTAATGTGTTGTGATGCCTCATTATTTTACAAACAAATTTACACAATTTGTCCTCTAGAAAACAGTTCAGTCTTAAATTACTGTTATTATGATGAATCATCATTTTAATCCCACTGCAAGGGTATAATGGTCTTTTACTAATGTGGGAGAGCAATTGGGTATTTAAGAAAAGCAATTTTCTTTTGACAATATCTCTCCTAATGATATCAAGTGCCTCTTGCCACCAAACTAAATCAGATAACTCTAGCCCTATGTTAGCCAAATCATCAATACAAAAGTTGCCTTCCCTGGATATGAGTCATTATGAAATTCATTCTCTTTGTCACCTCTAAGCAAAATTTACCCACCCGTTCCTTATTGTCCAAGGAATCATGAGTTTTTGAAAGCTATCATAAGCACCATAGAGTCAGTTTCAAGCCAAACATTTTGCCAATTTCTCTGCTTTGCAATTTGAATAGCCAGTAGCATGTATTTCTGCTATAAAAGCTGAATCAGTAGCCACATTCTGAGCAAAACATCCAATATTTACGCCATGTGAGTTCCTAAAGATGCCTCCACAAGCTGCCTTTAAAGGATTTTTAACCACAACACCAGAAGCGTTAACTTTCGTCCAGTTAATAATAGGAGGATGCCAAATCATTTCTTTGATGATTGGAGACTTTGGAGGATGTATGTTAATCTTTAGTGACTTTAAAATAACAAATTATGTCATATTCACAGCAGCAATTTTTGTTGTTTTGTTTCCAGAAAGAGCAGTGTTTGAGATTATGAGATTGATACTAATTTCCATATGATCTTCTTATTGTTAAATCTAGTTTGGTTCTTGTCTACCATTATCTGATATCATTTTGGAGGTTGGTTAAGCAAGCAATGACTACTTTACATTGAGGAGTCCAAATGGTAGTAGCTGCGCATAGCACCATACCATTAGGCTCACCAGTACTCTTTCTCACAATAATCTAAGAGTGTTACTTTTCCCACCCTATGTCTTTCCTCGTGCGTCTTATTTTTTTTTCTTTCAAAAATACCCCTAATCCTGAATAGATAATCCAAACACATTCCGGAAAAAAAATTCCGGACAAATTCATGGATTTTGCCACTTAAACCACCCTGATGGATGTTGATGCAAAGGTTGAATGAATGGATTCAGATTACATAATCTGGAAAGTTCTAACGATTTTCGGATTGTGTAATCCGAACAGTGTAAAGCACCCCGTTGAAAGTCAACAAATGGGGTGAGAAATGTTGTTTCCGGATTACATATTCCGGAACGTGAAATATTCCGGATTATGTAATCCGAACTGCATCAGCACAGAGGCAGAAGCCATCTGTTTTGGCTGAGCCTCTGTTTTAAAGCATGTAGTCCAAAACTTTGTCCTTTGACCAGTTGTTCAAACAGGAAATTCAACTTATAACATAACAATTAACGACACAATATAATTTTCAAACATTCAAACATTAATAAACATAAAAATACAAATTTATCCAAGTGTTACATAATTAAAAATCATCCAAAATGTTCAAACATAAACATGAAATACAATACAATCAACCCCTTATCACTACACCGCCACCACCCTTGCCACCACCTCTGTCACCTCTGGCACCCTCAGTAGCTCCCCGGCGACGGTAAACCTTCCCATCATGCACATCTTTCAATACCTCCTCCAAATGTTGCCATTCCTCAGACCCTCGCAGAACCACACAACTGGCCATCACATCATAGACACGGTCTCTGATACGGCTCATCCTTCCGCTAAGTTGTAAGTACCCATGCTTTCCATCCTCCAAAGCAGTAAGCGCATCAAGGACCTCACGCTCCGGTGGCCTCGGCACCGGAACCGGGATATCAGGAAGAATCATGCGTGGATGAGAATGGAGATAAAACCACTCGATGTATCCATCTACTGTCTCCACGCCATGAACTGCACGCTGCCCCAACTGCTCAGGTGTCAGCGGGATGTCTCGGTCTGGTCTGAACACTCCCAAACTGACGAAGAACCCGCTCCGGCAGATATCTCAGCCATCCAGAGTAAAGGCTGACCCGCTCAAACTGACGTGCCTCACAGTTGTCTCCATATGGGGCTATGACAACGCCGCTCAAATTCAGCTTATCCAGATGGTTTCTGTAGCTGTCTGGTGTGCCTAAACCAGACAGTTGTACACAAAGCATCGCACGTGGATCTCGATGCTCTCGATATCTTGCCCAGACATCCTTGCTTCCCATACCTTGGAAGTGCTGATACACCCAAGCCTACAACAATGACAACCATATATATATATAAACAATAAACACTTACATTTAAAAAACAAAACATAATTTTTTATTTATACCTACAACAAAGTCAGGTATCCTGACACCTGACTGCAATTCCAACATGCAGCCTTGTTAAGCTCCCTATACAAATGAGCTAGTGTCGCAGCTCCCCATGAATAACCAGCGACAAGATCAAGGTCTCTAAAGTACCTCAGGTAGACAACATCCACAACATTCTGGATCTTGTCAGTGAAGAGCGTGATCCTCACCAAGTATAGCAAATATATGCGGTCAGCTTGGTCACGCATCCTCCGCACCTCCTGAGTCACACCATGCTCAGTCTCCAACTCTAACTGCTCCTTCATACGCTGCTTGAAAATCCTTTGCAAGTAGCCAAATCAGCAATGTGCACCTTTGGTCTTCGTCACCTCAACATGAGCTTGACCCGGATCAGACCCCAAGTGCGTCATCATCCACTCCATCGGGACGTCCCGTGTGATAGCCTCGTGGGACAGAAGCATGCCATCAATGGGGAGATGCAACAAACATGACACATCATCAAGTGTCACTGTCATCTCCCCAAATGGAAGGTGGAAACTCAAAGTCTCCTCATGCCACCTCTCCACAAAGGCACAAATCAAACAATGGTCAATCATGTTGTAGCTTGTATCCTAAAGCCAACCAAGACCAGTGCCCTGCATACTGTCACACCACCAACGTGCAGCCATTATAGGGGTGGCTTCTTTGTCATGCATCACCTCTATCTTCTTTCCGTTGTTGATGCATTTTAAATTGCCACGCCATTGCAAATAATAAAAAACAATACCTAAACATCAGTTTACACTCATGGCTTCACGAACAAAGCAGTTCAACAATTTATTAAAGTAACATTAATAAACATCAGTTTCACGAATATAAACATCATTTTCACAAAAATTAAAATTATATTAAAGTAAGTTTAACATTAATAAATACCTCGTCATTAGCCGCCTTCCTGGCCATGTGCACATGGTACCTCCACATCAGGCTAGTGTTGTGTGGGCCACTGGGATAGTCATCAAGTGGCTCAGGGTCCACCACCTTCTTCTTCTTCGTTCGCCTTCGCTGTGGCTCGACATCTTCCATATCCTCGTCCATTGCCTGAAGCTCCTCCTCAAGCTCCTGCTCCTCCATTTGCTGCACGTCCACGACATCTTCCATATACTCTTGCTCATGCTGCTTCGGCTGATGCTCGACATCAGGGTCGACATCAGCACGGCGTCCTCTGGCACCCTGACGCCTCGGAGGAACAACACCTTCCTCCTCCATCCGTTGGAGACGCTCTCTCCTACGGGAAGCATGCCCTGCCTCCCTTATGTGCTAAGTAGAGGATGAACCTTCTGTAACACGCACACACCACAATCAGCACAAAACAGCCCACAACAGTCAATCAACACATATTCTGGGTGTTTCTGGAATTTATTTCGGATTGCACAATCCAATCCGGAAAACGAAACCCGGATTGCATCAGTGCAGAAGAAAAAAAAACAGTACAAATTACATGTATTCATAGAGAAATCGAACTAACCTTCCATGTGATGTTGATCAATGGTTGAAATGCGGTGCGTTTGAGCAAGATTTCACCGATTTTGGTTGGATTTTTTCGGTTCGGAATTTGAGATTAGAGGGAGAGAGAGTAAGTAAAAAGTGAAACTGTAAAAATGGGGGGTGAACTTCCTTTTATACTTCGAATCTGTTCGGAATATATAATCCGAACCCATCTTTAGTTTTCCGGATTTTGTTTTCCGGAGGATAATTTAGTAATTTTTGCAGGGCGCGTGAGAAGGACATAGTAGGAAAAGTAATACTCATAATCTAATTCAAAGTTGATACTGCGGTCCATCTATGACTAGCTGATGTATTTATGCTCTCACATAAATTTGTTACCATCCTTTGTGCTAGCTTCATCACGGTCCTCTTTCCAAATTCCAATAACCACAATAACCACACTTGTTCTAGACCAAGTCAAGAGAATTAAATATGATCGTGATTCGTTATCAAAAAAAAATAAAAATATGATCGTAATTCATGCAGACACACACACACATGACCCATCTGAGAATTCTTTATCGCATAATGGCATCACGAAATTGAAAGTTGGATTGAAAGATACTATAATATAAATCATGTATACAAAATTTGACATTAATCGGAAATTGTTTGATATGTCAATAACGTACATCAAAATTAACTTGTTTATTAAAATTTTGTAAGACATTAATTTTGATCTATCTCATTACACGTCAAATAATTTTTGATTATTGTCAAGTTTTATAAGCAAGATCTATGTTATAGTATCTTTCAATCCAAAGGTCGATGTTGTAATATAGTTATACAATAAAGAATTATCAGAGGTGTCATATTAAAGCTTGGCATTGTGGTATAAAATGATCTTGTAACTATACATATATGCTTCTAAATTTGCAGTTAATCTATGTAAACCTTTATATTAAGGTAAAATAAATATGCAACCACAACTGTGGTCACTAAGACCTCTAAAACAATTATCTTACAGCCAAATTGAGAATTTAGAACAATAATATGAATTATATAGCTACCTCCTCAACCCACTTGGTTGGAAAACACGTGCTAGAATGATTGTGTTGGCTCGAGACCTTGGAGTGTGCTTCTACTTAAAGTCTTAGATTCGATTCTCCCTGTTGACAATTTAGATGAGCTAATTTAGATTCTTTAAAAAAATTGCAGCTACCTCCTCCAAGATGACAGATAGAATGGCTTGATGAATCCACAAGATAAGCAAGCCTTTCACACGCAGAGAACCATTTTTCAGCTCCAAATGCAACTCCACTATAGATAACATTTCTATAGAGCATATGAACTGGATTTTTTGTCTTCAACCTCAACATGTTCAATCCAAGTAACCTATAAAATATACAAGAGTGACTCAAAAATTCATCATCTTAATATAGTTAAAAATTGTGTCCAACAAAATGAGATTTTATAATGTTCAATTAAAAATTAATTACCTTGGAATTGCCATTAGGCATGTTTTGGATGAAGCAACCAGAAGGAAGACGATGGCCTCGAAATTTCGAATCAAAATGTTTGTTATGAGGAAATTCATATGAAACATCAACTATTGCCCATCCTTTCTCAAATTGTTTACAGTAACGTAGGAAGTAGAATTCTCTAATGGGAACAGGTGGTAGACGAGGTGAAGGTTTTATCTTGGCGGTGGGTGTTGGAGAGAATGAAGATTCCGGTGTGCCTTTTCTACGAGTGGAATTGGAATCCGTTTTTCTGTCTAGGAAGGGTTTCGGCGCATGCTTAGTTGGGTTGTGGTTGGGCCTGCAGCATGAGGTATTAGCTGGGTTTTGGGTGCTCCTGAGGTCCTTACTGTTTTGGTTTATAGCAGAAGGTGGGGCACCGTTTTTGCTAGCTTCTTGTTTTCAAAATATCAGTTCTGTTTCAACATGAATGCTAATTTCTCTTCCGCTTCCACATTAAATTACTTCATTCCATATTATTATTTAGATGTATCAAGAGTTGCAAGTGCTTTCTCTTCATTGGGAAAGGGATACTATGAATTTACTTTTTCATGTCTTGAGGATGTTAAAAGGGTCAGATCCGTTCCTTCATGGAATCTTAACCCTGGAATCACGCAAAGCAGTACATCAGCTTAGGTTTGGTTGAGGATTCATGGATTACCTCAAGAATACTGGCGCCATAAGATCTTTTTTGCAATTGCTAACAGTGTTGGAACCCCTATATGCTCTGATGTTGCTTCATATAAACCTATGGTAGACAGATCCTTTGGTCAATTTGCAAGAGTATTGGTGGATATGGACGTTACTACAACTCTGAAAAGCTCCAAGAAAAGAATATGTGCAAGCAAGGGATAAAAGGAAGAAACAAGAGATAGTTAAGTGAGAAGAATCCAATCATTGTTTATAACCTTGACAACTTCATTAATAAAGAAAAAGAGGTGATACAACAAGCTGGCACCAGTGGAATCAAACCTACAAAACCTATATTGCAAAATAATAGTTTTAAAGCTTTAAGGGAAGATGAGGAAATCACTAGCCCAAGAGATTATTTTCTCAGCAAGACAAGCTACTAGAGGAAGAAATTAATAAAGATCTCACTGCTCAGCAAGATAATAGAGACTTGAATGAAACAGAAGACTTGGAAGAAGATTCAAGCTCCCCTAAATATGAATTTGTTGATGCAACTCAAAATCATGGTGAAACTAACTCTGATGAAGGAATTGAACTGACTAATGCTGGAATATCACAGATTACTCAAGAAACGGTCCAAAACGACATGGAATTTTTGAATCAATCTTGGGCCAATATTATGGAGAATGAAAAAGCTGAAGAAAGACTACTTGCTGAATTAGAGAAGGAACATCCTAAAGATGTTCAACTACAACCAATTATTAATGATGGTTTTCAACTTGCTCAATCAAAAAGTCAGAAGAAAGCTCCAAAAAACAAAGAAAGGCTGAATAAGGAATTATACCAAACCAGATCTAGAAAGGTTGATCACCCTAAACCTTTCAAATGAAGTGTCTTTCATGCAATTCAAGGGGTTTGGCTAACCCCCCCACTAGGTTAGTCCTTAAAAGGCTTGTGCTGCAGCAGCATAAACTAGATCTGATTCTTATATCTGAATCAATGATTAACTTTAATAGTTTCCCTAGAAGATGGTTAAGTAGCTTACAATTGAAATTGTTTGCTATGAATTATAGAGATAACCTTCTCCCTAACATTTGGTGTATATGTAAAGTTAACTTAGAAACTACTATTATCTCTTGTGAAGATCAACATGCCACTTTTACCTTATCATAGAATTCCAAAACCCTAGCCTTTTCAGCTGTTTATGCCTCTACAAATTACATAAAAAGAAGATAGCTATGGAGCTCTCTTAATTCCTTACAAAACCAACATAATTTACCCTGGTGTTTCATTGGAGATTTTAATGCTATCATTGGTGCACGTGAACATAGGGGAAGTTTCAACCCTGCAAGACTGCCTGTGGAGGAGTTTCACAATTGGTAATAAACTAACTCACTGATACACATCACTACTAGAGGTTCATAATTCACATGGTCCAATGGTAGGAGTGTTGGTCTATATGGCTAATACGTTACCAAGCTAGAGGGGGGTGAATAGCTTTTTGAAAAGTTTTTCCGCAGTTTTAGTAAAATTGATTTTGACAAAATCAACTATTGAAATCGTGCACGAACAATCACAATAATGAACAAAAGAGCTAAAATATATGGAATAAGATTTAATCTTAGAATTGAGAGATTCACGATACAAATCTTATTATACAATCAAACTCTTAATAATCCTTGAACAATATTCAAAACAATTGGACAATTTCAAATCAAACCTATATGAACAAAACACTATGCTATCAAATAAAAACACAATATAAGTGAAATTGAATAATTGAATAGATGTTGCAATCAATTGATCTAAGCAAAGTGTTTAAACCTAATTCAATGAATTAGACAATTTTCAATGAAAACTACTTAGATCAACACTAGCAATTAACCTAACAATTATTCAATTAATCACATGCAATAGCAAAAAGTAAAGAGGAAAGGGAAGAGAGATAACACCGATATTTTTATAGTAGTTCGCTCTTTCTCGTCCTCGCTAGAGCTATGTCTACTCTTCTTGATGAAGTACGCCTTCACCAAGGTCATCCACTAAGTAACAAATGATTACAATGTGTTTACAAGAGTTCCTTGAAATTAATCCTAATTCTTCAACCCCTATGCAAACACTCCCCCAAACTCCAAGTAACCCTTGAATTTGGTGCTCGTTGAATCTTCGAATCCTTGATTACTCGTGCACCCGTTCAAACTCTTCACTCAAGCCTTCGATGCTACGTTCGGTAACCAAATCCCCTTCGACTTAAAGAACGGTTAGAAAGACCCCCAAGACCTTTGGAGGTGGAATGAGATTATTCACTTCACTTTGAAGCCTTGATTAAGCCCAATCAATCTTCTTAAGAGAACCAATTTACAATCCCTACTAGCACCCTAGAAAATCAATGTGACTCAATGTACAAAGTGATTCTAAGAAAAAGTGTTTAATCTTGAAGAATTTATGTGCAATGAGTTTTTGAGACCTAGAGAGAATAATTGAAAATGATTCAATGATTTGGGAGTTATGAGGAGGAGACTATTTATAGAGAAGGGTGACAAGACTGAATTTTCGCACAAAAACAACATAGTAAATCGATTCACTAAATGAGTGAATCGATTCAGACAGCAAAAAACAACCCAAAAATGTATGAAGGATGAAATGATTAAGTGTATGTGTGAATCGATTCAAGTGAGCCCAGGATGAAGATTGATACGATTCAACCTTTTGTTGAATTGATTCAGTGTAAGTCAGAGAGTTTTGGTGAGACGATTTAAACTGAAATGAGTTGATTCAAGTGTGAATCGATTCAGGAAGATGTGAATCGATTCATCAGAAGTCAGAAACTTTGATGAGTCGATTCAATGTATTTTGAATCGATTCAGAAGGCACAAGATGACATATGACACTTTTTCACAAGGACACAATTGAATCCTAACTCATGACACATAGATGCTGGGTGCTTTAACATCCTAATCATAATGCAAACTATAAAACGATAAACTAAACTAGAGAACATCATCAAGAACATATAAAGTAAAACTTGCTATACTAAAGAACATCATCAAAAACATATAAAGTAAAACTTGATAGGCTTCAAGGAGAGGTAGTAGTAACAATCAAAGAAGGCTAGATAGAGCTATATGTAACCCTTTATGGATAGATGCTTGTTGTTCATTATCCTACATAACCCTCACTAAACATAGATTTGATCACTTCCCCATATTGCTTGAATTCCAAGTAACCCCAGCAACTTTTGCTTCTCAATTTAAGTTTCAACAAATGTGGACCCTTCACTCAGATTGTAAGGACAATGTCAGCTCCAGCTGGAACACAACCTTCAGTGGTTCTCATACGTTCATTTTGTCTAGCAAGCTAAAATTTCTAAAGAACAGATTGAAAGAGTGGTACAAAGAAACATTTGGAGATATCCATATGGAAATTAATCTTGTAGAAGACAAATTGAACCATATCCAAAGTAGTCCAGACTTGCAAAGTCCTACTGATGAATTTCTTCTTGAAGAAAAACTTGCACAATAATCCTTTGAACTTGCTCTAACCAGACAAGGACTTTTTTGAAACAAAAAGCTAACCTAAACTGGCACCTAGAAGGAGATAGAAACACTACATACTTTCACAAAATAGCCAAAATCAACTAGATACTTTCACAAAACAACCAAAATCAAAACCTTTAGTAAATTGATCACCACTCTACAAGATGGAGAGAATGTTCTTTTTTGCTGGAACAATTACTTATATATGAAGTCATTCCCAAGTTGATAACAAATGATATAAATGTTGTCCTCACAATTCTTCCTTCACATCAAAAGATCAAAGCTGAAGTTTTATCTTTGAATAAAGATAGTGCTCCTGGTCCTGATGGATTTGGAGCTTTCTTCTTTCAATATTGTTGGAAAATCATTAAGGTTGATGTCATTAATGCAGTCTTGGAGTTTTTTTTTTTTACCAACAATTGGATTTTGCCTAAATTTAACTCTAATACCATAGATTAGTATAAACCTGTATCTATGGCCAATTTTAAATTCAAAATTATATCAAAGATCATAACAAATAAGTTATCTCATCAGATGCCTAAAATTATTTCTAAGGAGCAAAAAGGTTTCATACATGACATAAACATAAGAGTCTGTCTTTGTATAACATCTGAAGCTGCTAACCTCCTTCATAATAAGTCGTATGGTGGAAATTTGATGTTAAAGATAAACATTTCAAAGGCTTTTGATACTGTAGAGTGGCCTTTCCACTTACATGTTCTTCATGCTTTTGGTTTTAGTGAAATCTTTTGTAATTGGATTAAGGTAATCTCAAACTCAGCTTTTCTATCTGTTAGTGTTAATGGGAAAGCTCCGGGTTATTTCCAATGTACTAGGGAAGTTAGGCAGGGAGATCCATTGTCTCAATTGCTTTTCTGTCTTGCAAAAGATGTATTCAGTAGAGGGATCTCTAAACTTGTGAATGAGGGGAAGCTGGAAGAAATTAAAGGTACTATAAGTGTTAAGGTGCCTTCACATTCATTTTATGCTGATGATCTAATGGTTTTCTGCAAAGGCAAGATGTCTGGTCTTTCTCATCTAAAAAATCTATTTACTAGATATGCATTAGCCTCTAGTCATTAAAGTATGTTGATTTAAAGTCATTCAATGGCCTTTGTTGATTTATAACATCTCTATTTACTCCTGGCCTATGCCTCTCATCAAAGAAATGGAGAAATATATGAGAAATTTTATATGGAGTGGTGATGTGCATAAAAGAAAACTTGTTACTGTCTCTTGGAAAAAGATTTGCAAGCCTTTTTCACAAGGAGGTTTAATTTTGAGGTCAATCAAAACCTTGAATACTTATTCGAATTCAAATATGTTGTGGAAAATGCTTCGTTTAGAAGATGATTGGGCAACTCTGTTGAAATCAAGAACTCTAAGGATGGACAAGCCTATACAACATCATATATACCCTTCATTAGAGTAGTATCAAAGAATTCAATAATATCAGCAATAACTCAGTTTGGGTACTTGGTACTGGTGATAAGATTAATTTTTGGAATGATTGTTGGTGTGGTGCTCCCCTATCTCAAGATTTAAACATCCCTACTCCTATCAGTTCCCTTCTGACTTCTTGAGTCAATGATTATATTGTTGATAGTGTGTGGATGAACCTAGATGCTTTGTCTCAGATGTTTCCCGTTCTTGGACAACTTGTTCAACAAGATACTATTCCTATTAATTCTTCAGAAGATTAACTCATATGGAAACATACCCCAAATGGTAACTTAGACCTCAAGCAAACTTATAGATACAAGATGCAGTCCTTTGATGATTTAAATTGGGTAAAGCTTATATGGAATCTAGACATTCCTCCTTCTCCTCCTCCTCCTAATGTTGTAATCTATCTTCCAGGACATATTTTTAACCATAGTCAATTATATGTAGTTTTATCAATTGGAGTTTCTCAAAATTAAAGAAAAGTTATCATCAAATAAATACAAGGAGAAGATAGAGACATTACCAAAATCTAGTTTTTAAAGATATTCTTTTATTTATTAGAATAAACAATAAATGACCGTATTTTTTATACATTTATGTTAACATTTTACTAATTATTATTAGAATAAATAATAAATGATCGTATTTTCTTATTTATTTTATATACAGACAAACCTGTATGTTAACATTCATGTAGTAATCCTGTATGTTCTCATCCTCTCGCATTTTCAGATTCTCAAACTTGGTGGTAAGGAGTTGAAGTCTAGAACTTTTTACCTTAGAAGTGCCTTCATGAGCAGTTTTGAGAATCTCCCAAGCATCATCCTTAGCCACAATACATTGTTTGATCAATCTGAACATGTTCTTGTCTACCTCATTGAACAATGCATTCAATGCTTTGGAATTTCCAAGAGCTAGTTCATCTTCAGCAATGGTCCACTCTTCCTCTGGTTTCAAGACAGTTGTCCTGTTTCCATCTGCATCAAGGGCCACAAGATGTTCCCAACCTTTCAAAACTGCTTTCTAGGTTTTGCTGTCAATGGATTTGAGAAAAGCAGTCATGTGTGATTTCCAATAATCATAGTTTGATCCATCCAACAGAGGGGGTCAGTTTACAAATCCACCTTCCTTGTCCATAATGCTAGAATGAAACTACCCTGGAGCTCACCCTAAAATAGGCAGGGTGCCTGCTCTGATACCAATTGAAACTCTAGCACACTTGTTTTAAGATGTTCTATGCAACGTTTCAACGCTAAATGCACAGACAAATGATGTTCCGTTTAATGTTCCAACATCATACAATAACCAGAAATAAAAACAAGAAAATAAATGACAAGAAAGTAAAAGAACACAGTGAGTTTGTTGACCCAGTTCGGTGACAAACACACCTACTCCGGGGGCTACTAAGCCAGAAAGGAAATCCACTAGTGTAGTCCTTATTTTATAGCTCTCAGCATACTCCTCGTTTAAACTAAAGACCTACGACGTACCTGTATTTATTTCAACCTAGGAACTCCTAGATCTAAGATCTCATTTCACTATCCTATATTCAATAAGATAAGGAAATACACTTTCCTTAAATATTATTAGGCGCGTGTACATATAGGCATACAGCCAGGCACATTGAACCGTGCCATGATGTTGTAACATTGTATTCAACATTATACAAAGATGCCTGAAACATGTTGCAACATTGGTTCCAACAACACACAGAAGGATATTTGTTTTAGCAACAATGCAGCCAATACAAATACCCAATAGTTCTGTTTGTTTTCAACGGTGGCCTCCCATTGCTGGTAAACTTGGTTCGTTTTTGGTTGATCATAGTTGATCTGGTTCTTCATGTTGTTGGAGCCTTCTATGATGGCTTCTAAATATGTCGGGGTAAGTATTATTTTCTTCACTGATGGATTGTTTGTCGGAACAAGAGTGGTTCATACAATTCATCTAGACTTTTGATGATAGAAAAGTATTGAAGATCAATTAGAATACTAACATATGTTCAAGTGTGCTGAATCAAAGAATGAATCTATATTGAAGGATGAATATATGAAGAGCATCGAAAGGAACAATAGAAGCATATAAGACGATGATAGAAGATCTGAAGAAAGGTGGTGGTTGGATTAGGAAAGTGTACCTAATTGCTTACCAAGTAACAAAGTGACGAGTAGAGTATCGTATCCACATGGATTGTCATTTCGTTTAAGCCATTCGTGTTACTTATTTGTGAACAAATTAATAATACATTCGTTAAGTGTTTAGAGTTTGCAAAGTTAATCTGTTTGCAATAGAGCAAGTATCCTGTTTGGTTGCTGAATGTTAGCAGCGGTTAGGATTCTTTGAATCCCCCTATTCATTTGCTGGAATTAATTAATAGTCAAGTCGCGTTTAGTTGTTCTAAGTAGACTATCTAAGTGATGAGTTTGTCGGGACGTGGTAACCTAATCGGTTTGTCAAGTTGCACCTGTTGGTAGCACGGTGATCCATACGTGCAAGGTCTTACTCTCGGTTGATTTCGGTTTATCGCTTTGCCTGTTGATTTACACCTGCTGATCACACAATGATCTTTACATGTGGGGTCTTACTCCCTCAGGGCTAATTGAAACATAAACTTAAATTGGAGTTCCAAAATTTTCATAGGTATGGTGGCAAGTGTTCCTAAAGGTTTTTCCATCTATGAATCTTAGGAAAATATAACACACTATCATTCTCGGTAATACTACAAACGGGCAACCCTATCAGCGTTTACCTTTCCAAGGTGTAAGAAGAATAAGTTACTAGGCTGATTTAAGTCGTGAAGTCACTTGTTTCCTTAATTACTAACTAGTTACCTCCTGGTTTTAGCAGATTTTACTCAATTATGTCACCTCCTAAGTACTTACTACCAAGGCCCACTCGCTTTCAATTTCTTTTTCTAGTTACTAATTAATTACTTCATGGTGATACTGATATAAATATCAAGATATAAATATCAATATTAGACTCTGTCGCTACCTATGTGCCTATATCAGGGTTGCACTCAAGAGGAGACAAATTTTACGCACTATAGAAAAACTAAATAGCGAACAGAAAATAACTGAATAAACGTCATTAAATTAAATAAATATCCAAAAAATAAAATATAGGTTCATCTTAGAACCCTAGTTTAAAAATGTTTAGTTACCCATGGTAATTAAAAATAACTTACAAAAGAAATAAAACATACCCCTGAAAAACTTGGAGAGATGAGAGAGAAACTCCTCCAAAAATCTCATAGTGTTCGCCTTCCTTTTTAACTACTTCGTTCTGAACGAGAAATAATGAGTGAGTAATTCGGTATTAATAAGGAGAGTTTCCACCTGAAGTTGGGCCTAAAAATCGAGCTTTTTCTCATTAAAAAGTAGGAAAAATCAATTTTTGGCCTGCAATACACAGTGCTTGGGGAGCACAGCTCTTGCCCTAGGTGCATGAGTGTGTGAAACAACTCATGCCCAAGGCGCATAACATGCCCTAGGCGCATGGTTCATACCCTAGGCGCATGTGACTGCGCTCTAGGCCCTAAATTTCAGTTTTTCAATCCTTTTGGGTGTTTGCTTCCATATAAGATGTTTTGGACCTGGGAACAAAATTTAACCCTCAGTAAAGTCTTATGAGGCCTCTTTAATCTTCACTCTTGATCTTCCCTAGGTCTTCACTAATCTTCAGATTTTCATGCTTTACTGATTTGCATGATTTCTTCGCGAATTACATAAAAAACATCCTAAAATTGCTATGTTTTAGGAAGAATAGAATTACATACTCAAATATAGAAAACATTACAAATGTCCCAAAATCATAGACAATTGTTCTAATACTCCTTTGTTCAGCTGGTAAAACCTCCTGAAATTGACTGAAAAATATGTCAAGAATAATGTAAGATGAACGGATAATTTCCATTAATATTTAAAAATTTAATAAATTATAATCAAAATTTTACAAGCAAACATAATAAATTATACTCACTCGTTAGCATTATAAAAAGAGCAGAAAGACGGGCATGAAAGAGCCCGTCTTTCCGCTATTAAATATAGTTTATTTAATATTTAGATAAATAAAATTATCTTGTAAAATAAAATTAAAGTAAAAATCTTCTAGAAAGTTAAACAATATATAACTTTAATTCACAATTATGTTTTTTTATTTATAAATATCATATTCGGTCAAAACTATAATTATAAAATATCAAATATTTATCCTAAAAAAAATATCAAATCTTTAAATATGTTTTTAGTACTATTATTTACTAAATCACGGTTTATGATTTTTCCTTTAATTTCGTATGGGGTGGATAAAGATGTTTGAAAACCTTATAATATAGTAATTTAATAATTGAAAGGATTTGAATGGTCAATACTATAATAAATATGTTCATATGTAACATAAAATATTGTGTGAGAAAATAAAATCTATAAATAGGTTTCCTGAAACAAAACTTCTCATAAACAATCCATTTCATATAGTTGTTTTGTCCTATGTGATGATGACCAATATATCTTTTAATCAATTTTTTATTCTTCCTTCAACATTTTTGTTATTTCATTTGCCTAGACCTCCTTCAATGATGATGTGTATACATCACCAAATTAATCAAATCGGCGAAGTACCAAATCAATGTATCTACCCATCCTCAAAACAATGTCCATTAGAGAAATTTCTCAAAACAATGGATATACCCATCCTAGATGGTTGTATTAATCAATGAGAGGGTGATAATCAAATACAATCTTCATCATCCCTTGATAAGGGTATCAAGTTCCTCATCTACCCTAATAGCCAGCTGCAAATGCCTTGGTGTGATCCTCTTCACCTTCAAATCTTTACTTGCATTTGCAACCAGTTCAAGAACTTCCACAGTCAAATACTCCAGAATTGATGCCAGATAAGCTGCAGTCGTTGCTCCCACACATCCGTTAACTTGCGTTTAAGTTTTGTTGTGGATCATATGTTCAATTTGTTGTTTAGATGATTTTTAAACTCAAATGTCGTTTTGATCATAAAAAATTAGTGCTATGTTTATTTTGTCTTCACATACACAACTACTTTAACTATTTATTATTGATTTGCTTTTGGTATACTTATTACTGACACATAATAGTCTAATTTACTTTCGCAAGGACAAGGAAAGCTAAACTTCTTGTTGAACTAGCTTATAAGATTGTTTGATAAAGTGACTGTTTGATAAACTAATTTATAACTATTTTTTATATGTTATTTGAAGTAGCGTTTAAGCTTGTAGATTTTTACATTTTGTTCCAATTTTAAGCTTATTGTATTAATTTTTTTTTTTTATCATTCATTAAGTAAAACAACTATCCACTCACTCAAATTAAAACTGCACACAATACTACAAAAAAAAAACACAAATTTTTCTTTGTGCAATATACATCCCTCTTCATCTTATCTATTATCAATTTTTCAAACCGTTAAAGATGCACCATATCTCAATTCTCTGCAATTTTATTATACCTTTAACAAAGAACATACAAAGCTAGTAATAACCTCAGGCCTCAACTCCTATATATCCAAACAAGATAACATATTAATTCAATATGAAGTTTGGGTAAAACACAAACAATTCAATACTCACATGTAGAATTTATTAAAACAAAAATAAGAACATGCAATTTCTCTAATTTTCGTGAAAAAACACTCCCCTTCCAACAGAAAAATAGAAAATGTTTTTAAGCCATTTTATATTTACTAAAGCTAAAATTAAGAAACATGTAAATTTCAGGGTGCCAACAAAACTCTCTCTCTCTCTCTCTCACTCTCTCTCGCTCTCCCTCTCCCTCTCTCTCTCTCTCTCTCATTCCATTTAAATCCAAACAAATTATATACGATGTAGATCCAAGGTTGGTGGTAGTGCGCTCGGGCAATCACCAACTGACCATCATCGGTGCCATTGGGATACTTTCAGTCACACCCCAACTTTGGATATGGCTTATTTGTTTAGAATCAGACCTACTACGTTGGGTCCCTGGTTTGCACGGTCTAACATGCCTCTTTTTTCTTTTGGTGGCTTCCATTTGTTTTGACGCGTTGTGTGTGTTTTCAACGGTGGCCTCCCATTGCTGGTAAACTTGGTTCGTTTTTGGTTGCTCACAGTTGATCTGGTTCTTCATGTAGTTAGAGCCTTCTATGGTGGCTTCTAAATATGTCGGGGTAGGTATTATTTTCTTCACTGATGGATTGTTTGTCAGAACAAGAGTGGTTCATACAATTCATCTAGGCTTTTGAAAATATAAAGTATTGAAGAACAATTAGAATACTAACATATGTTCAAGTGTGCTGAATCAAAGAATGAATCTATCATAGAATGATGAATATATGAAGAGCATCAGAAGGATCAAAAGAAGCATATAAGACGATGATAGATGATCTGAAGAAAGGTGGTGGTTGTATTAGGCAACTGTACCTAATCGTTTACCAAGTAACAAAGTGATAAGTAAAGTATGGTATCCACATGGATTGTCATTTCGTTTAAACAATTCGTGTTACTTATTTGTGAACAAATTAATAATAAATGAGTTAAGTGTTTAGAGTTTGCAAAGTTAACCTGTTTGTAATAGAACAAGTTTCCTATATGGTTGCTGAATGTTAGCAGCGGTTAGGATTCATTGAATCCCCTTATTCATTTGCTGGAATTAATTAACAGTCAAGTCGCGTTTAGTTGTTCTAAGTAGACTATCTATGTGATGAGTTTGTCGGGACGTGGTAACCTAATCGGTTTGTCAAGTTTGCATATAAAATAAAAAGTTATTTAATAAAAACACTACAGTATTGATATTTCGAAAATAGTCACGAGTTTCCAAAATTTTATCATATCGATTTTTTCATATATATATATATATATATATATATATAAATCATATATGCATATATAAACACATAAAATCTGCAACGGGTGCGGTACAAACATTGAACTATTTTGCTTGTAAAATAAAAATTTATTCAGTAGAAACAATATTATATTTTGACAATATTAATGAGTTTCCACAATTTTATCATGTCAATTTTCTCATATATTTACATAAAAATTTATTTATGCAGACAAAACGCATAAAATCTACAACGTGCGTGATGCAAACATTGAACGATGTTTTGCATATAAAATAAAATGTTATTTAATAGAAATATTACATTAATTTTGATATTTTGAAAATAACTATGAGTTTTAAAAAAAATTAGTTTATTCACTTTCTCAAATATGTATATAAAAATTTGTTTTTGTGTACATTAGAAAATAAAATCCATAACATACGCAATTCAAATATTTAACATATTTTAGAATATATAAGAAAAAATTATTCAATAAAAATATTTTTTTTGACAAAAACAAAATGATATTCATTCATTTAAATCAATAGAGTACATCAAATACAAACATCGCTAAAAACGTAAAGGGTGAATCTGCGAATGCCTACAAGTTAATAGCATAAAACGGCAAAATGCCTACAAATAATATGATAAAACATAAGTTACCGAAATTCACATGCTTCCGGATCTGCAACGTTGACGCCCAAATCATTGGTTGAATTTGTAATTGACTGATGTTGATCTTTCAATAGGAACTAAACGAACACCGCGACAAGACGCGAAATCAAATGCCGCACAAGACGACGAACAACACAACGCCACACTTAGACGACAAAATCACAAAAAAACACAATAAAAAACTTGATATGTGTGAAAACCACTTATTTAGATTGGAAACAAATGAGAAAAAGATGTAGAGACGTGATTCTAGGACAAAAAAATGACCTAAAACCACTCCTCCTTAATGAACGAAGGAGAAAGAAAGTTTAGAGAGAAGTTGGAGTTTCTCTCACTAGAAAACTAGGGCCGGCTATTTTTTATTGTTCTCTCTTTTTCAATTCTATTGAATGCTTTTCAACAAATATATTATATTAATGTTGATAGTTTTCATTTAATATTTTTAAACATATCATGATATTAACAATGTAATTATTTTTTATATGATTAGCATAATGTCACGTGACCCGTGCGGAAGCACGGGTCTATTACCAGTTGCAATAGTAATGAAGGATTTATAATTTTTTTATATTTTATAAAATAATTGTTTTATATATTTTATTTGATAATGCAGGTGTGTGTGCATAATTTTACATCATATAACAATGTACAATATATTTTTTTATGAAATAAACATATATACACAAATTATATTTTACATATAAATACTTTTTTTAGAAAGAATATTTTATATATAAATATATGATCTTTTTATTTTTGAGAAATAAATATATGATCTTATTCTTCGATATAAAAAAAATTATATATAAAATATAATTTGAGAGCACGTTCCAGAATGTATTTATTTATTGAAAATTTTGCTTCTCCAAATTAAAATCATAGCCATAGCCAAATAGCTATATATAGTAGCCCTAATAGCAAAAAAAATAAAATAAACAGAACTCGTTGAAGGTGAAAAAGTTTTGATCAAAAAGAGACTTATGGAGCATCACAGTGAAGGAAGTGTTTCTTCTGATACTCATAAGAGGAAGAAACGTTGCAACCGTCACACTGCTAATCAGATCCAAAGGCTTGAAGCGTAAGAGTCCTATCTCTGTGTTAA
>Ga0315913_1001335_pt1 | contig 26827 bp, 10 predicted proteins | sample MpolsnodulesMG_FD_207736 | JGI IMG/M metagenome (GOLD analysis project Ga0315913, IMG submission 207736) | Medicago polymorpha root nodule microbial communities from Los Angeles, California, United States - small nodules | ecosystem: Host-associated > Plants > Roots > Nodule | place: USA...
TTATTTTTGGTTTGATATAACCAATGTATGAATCTAACGGATGGTTTTCATAGAAGTTTTTACAAAATAAAAACTCATAAAAGAAATTTAGTGTTATTTGGTCCTAACACTAACATACACACGGAAGACTAAATATTTTTCTAGAATAAGATTTATGTTTTTTTTGTTTGTTTGGAATCTATCCCTGAATTAAACTAAGAATATTTAAATAATACATGAATTTATGATGTTTGCATTTTATAGAGATTATTTTGGAGGACTAAAAGTATTTATTTTTTGTAAAATGATTTCAAAATAGGGATTATTTTTAGAAACTATAATATTTCGGATGACTAATATTACATGTGTATTAGAGAAATGATTGGAAATGTTGATTTTAAAGGTAAAATGTGTTTCATTTACTTCAACATCCTTATAAATTACTTCCTCCTGTCCTTTTTGTAATAAAACAATGGGTCAGCAAAAGTTAATTTATATGTCCAGACTATTAACCAATTTATTTTTTTATCAAAATGACCGATAAAGTATATTTAGTATCGTAGTTAGATTACTGGAATGCAATAAGATTGAAAGAATATTAAAGTTATGTTGTTATTATAAAAAACACAAAAAATTGATTCAAAAAACAAAATGATATCCATCCATTGCATGAGAATCTTTGTAAGACTAAGTTACTAAAGATGAGAATCTGACAAAGACTGATTATACTTGAGAATATTTGTAAAACTGACTTACGAGAGATGAGAATCTTACAAAGAATGACTATTCAATGACTTGAGAATCTTACAAAGACTAACTTACTAAATATGAGAATCTTTGTAAGACTGGCGTACTAAAGATGAGAGTCTTACAAAGACCGACTATTCAATGATGTGAGAATCTTTGTAAGACTGACTTACTAGAGATGAGAATCTTACAAAGACCGACTACTCAGTGATGTGAGAATCTTTGTAAAACTGACTTACTAGAGATGAGAATCTTACAAAGACTGACCTACTAAATATAAGAATCTTTGTATGACCTGCTATCTATGACATTAGTCCACACTTTTTAGTCAACTCATGTATAACCTTGATATTTTTTAATGAATTTTTTCGAAAATGTGTAGAAAATTATGAATAGGGTTTTCCCAAAATAAAGTAAATTTTATTAACAAAACATGATTTTAATATGATTTTTTTAAGCACTGAAAACATAAAAATTCATATTTAATTAATTTTTTATTTAAATCTTTTTTTTTTTTAAATATTCTATAAGGACTAATTTCATGTAAGGAAGATTTAGGCGGGATCAAAAGCCTAAGAAATATTTTAGGCGGTCTAAAATCAAATGTTGGTATATTTAGAGGGATCATTTACGTATTCAACCCTAAATAAAAATAGTTTTACATTTATTAAATAAAAAATTAATTATAATTGACATGACTATATAGTTACTCTCTTCTGTCCTATTTATTTGAGAAATTTTGGTTGCCAAAAGTTAATGTACATGATTAAAAAAGTTGACCAGTTACATTCACTTATTGTAGAAATTTTGGTCAACAAAAGTTAATATATCTAGTTAAAAAATTGACCAAATACATTCACTTTTGAAGTAGCATTTAACAACTTTTGGTCAAAACTCATTCCATTCAATTTTTTGCATTTTAAAAAAAATTACTTTTTTTAAAAGATACTTCATTGATATTATATTTGGCTTAGCTTCTCCTTAAAAATGTAGAGAAGCTGAAAAAAAGTCAGGTCAAACAGTACCTTAATCACACAACAAACTCTTATCATTTATTTTTACATTGTAATATTTTTGGTACTGTTTGGCACTTGATTTATAGTTGGATTGACGTCTTAGTGACCAACCCATTTTATGTGCCTGATCATTTTCATCAATTTGGCTTTTGTGGTGGTTTCGGAAAGAGGCGGCGCTCAATTTTACAGGTTATATGGTTTGCAACGGTGTGGGAAATTTGGAAGGAAAGAAACAACAGGCTGTTCAAAGGCAAAGAGTGCCCCGTTTATCAGGTGGTTGATAGGATTAAGTCCATCTCCTATATGTGGTTGAAGGCGAAGTACGTTACTCTTCCCTTCAATTTACATGGCTGGTGGCTTAGTCCGTTCACCATGCTGGGCATAGGCTAATAGTTTCTTTCTATTTGCATCTCTTTTCCTGTTTTTGTTTCCCTATATAAATATTGTTTAGACCTTGTTGTTCTTCCTTGGTATACCTTGTGCTAGGAAGAACACTTTTATTTAGTAATATATTTCATTTTAACTTCTTAAAAATAAAAACTGATATGGCTATTTTAATTAAACTGAAATATCCAAATTGCGCCTATAATTATGATAGTAACATATATTTACAAAAACAATTTCTTTAATTTCAATAATAAAGTTTACCCACTATAAAAGGTAAAACATAAGGCTTGGACCTACAGCTGAAGGTAACATAACAACAAAATCATCTCGCATGCATACGAGACCCATGCCGATCTCGCACGGGAGACGGCGCCATTGTTAGGGCACATAACATAATAAAAAGGGAATGATTGAATAATAAATTTATTAGAAGGGACGAGTGTGAAAGACTCAGAAAAGTCATTATAATGTGATGGATGAGCTAAAAAATGAATGATGCTTATTAAAATGACAAGGAAAAGTGATAAATAAACAATTCTTTGTACAATCTTTTAAGATGTAAGAGAGAAGGACACAAGTAAACTGTGGACAAAAAAATATAGTGTTTACTCACTAATAGACATCCACTCGAAATGATATTCAATAATAATTTATATTACAAATTGTTTTCCAATATCAATAAAATATTAATATTTCTATACCAATGAAATATTTAATATTTTAACAAAAAAAGTATTAATATTTATTTTATCATCATATTCTTTATCAAATTAAATTTAAGGGTTAAATAGATTTTTTTACTCTAAAAATATTTCAACTTTTTCATTTTATCGGCCTAAAAACTTTTATGATACTCTTTTTCTGAAATATTTATAGAGACAAAAAACATATTTATACTTAAAGTCTTGAATTTTTATTTTTTTTTAAAACTTAGAGTTTTGTTAAACTCTTTAAGCATTCTAATTTAAAAAATTATACACTAAAAAAGCCAATTTTCAATTTCCAATTCATTAAATACAATCATTATCATAAAAATTTATCATTTAAAAGTCTTAAAAAATTCCCCATAAGCACTTGTTAACCTTTCCTTTAAACTCAAATTGAATACTCTTTCTTGTTTCAATTCTAGTATTAATTTCTCTTTCTATAAATATTAATAATTCTCATTAACAAGTACATTAATGTGCGATACGGATGTTTCAACCACAACCTTACTTACTGATGGAACTCTGATTCCCAAAGAATCAAAGAATATTACGAACAAATCATGTAGTAATAAGTATATATTCCTAAGGGGAGGAAAATATTAGTATATACAGATGCTATTAAAAAATATTCATATCTTAATTTTTAAGACAAATTTAAAGTGTATGTTCATCGACATTTTTCTTTGAATGAATGTTCTATCGACATAAAGAGTTCACTATTTTACCACGTCATTTTTTTAACAAATAGTATATCTTAAAATTAGAAGATTATCTAGCAAAACTTTAATTCTAGAAAAGCAGCTCCTATCACATGCCGCCACTTGTCAGAAAAGCAGCTCATTACTGCCATTTCAATTGGCTATAACGAGGAAAAGGACAAAAAAAAACCAAACTTTGAAAGTGGGTCATTTTTGTATATAAATGTGAAAGGGGGTCAAAAGTTTCATTTTTTTGGCAATAGGGTCAGATAAAAAAAAAATCAAGCATGTGTTATCAAAATTCAAAATAGTGTACACCAATCACGCAAGCCCTCAAACCCATATTCTATGATTTTAACATGCTGAAATTCAGCTATTATTATAGGTGGCGTTTACAATGGAAAAGTGGAAAACTTTTCCACCATGGCGCACTTAGATTGTGACTCGCAGGTGGCAGTTAAGCCAGTTTTATAACCATATTTTAATTTCTTCAATCGTCCAAACAAAATATAATACAATAGAACGACATTACTAATACACATCCTGTTTTTCAAATCATGCTAGCTAGTAGCTATCGGACAAAAACCACCCCATTTTCAATTTTCACTTTTACATATCCTAAAAAGCTATTTTCTCTCCATCTTATTTTAATTGTCATTTTAAAATTGTGACTGTTTACTAAAAAATATTAGTTAAGTTGATTTTAATAATAAAATTAATATAATTTAAAACATCTTTATTAATTATAACTAGTGGAGTAGTTCTTCAAAAAAAAATTAGTGGAGTAGTTAATTAAAGTCAAATTCAATAAATAATAGTATATTATTGTGAAGAAAAAAAAATGTTGCATCAGTATTCTAAAAATATAATTATTTTGAGACATAAAAAAAATTCTAAAGTCACAGTTAAAATGAAACGAAGAGGACACCTTATTTACTAAGATAATAAATTATTCTAAAATGACATTGTATTAAGGTAAAAATATAAATTATTTTAGAAATTTGTTATATTATATTAGAATTATTCTCATTTTTATTTAGAACATATGAAAAATTAATAAAATTAACTTATAGATTACTAACAAACACTTGTCTCGTGTTTTAAAATAAATTATATTATCAATGACAAATATTTGTCTTATGTTTTTTATACATCAATGAAAAATATTCATCCCCATATTATTTTTATAATACTTATAAGAACAAATATTTACTAGTTATTAGTAGTTTAAAAAAATAATATTTACTAGTTTCGATAGACTAATTCACCTTTTTAAAAAAAAATAATATTTACCACTTATTAGTAGTGTAAACAAAAAAAACAAACTATATATAGATCCAAAAATTAACAAAATCAAACTCTTTTGTAGAGTTAAATTTTCCTGTTTATAAAACTGGGATTAAAAAAATTTGAAAAAAAAAACTGGAATTAAAATGTTATGTTTGAGTTGGCTGCAGAATTAAAATACTATTTTCCTTTTTTTATTGTTTTAAGTGTATCAACAAAAATGTTAAGATTAAGTAACCAGTTTATCATCTGAACCGTTGAATACATTTAATAATATATCAATGGTTTAAAAGTAACTTTCTTATGGTGGGAAATGATTCACCTTTTCCATGTTAAACTCCACCGTTATTATATGCATGAATACGAGAATGTGCCGTAACGTAGTTCCACGACATTTTGTTGTATTAGTATTAGCAGTATTTTGTTAGGTGGAGTCTACTAAGTGCAACATTAACCGATGCCAACCCTCTAATTCTAAACATCCAAGTAAAAGGACAAATACAATAGCATTTTGTTTGCCTTGGTTGCCGCTGGATCCAACGATGCTTCTGAAACGGACGGTTCAAAAAGTCCACGTCAACTACCTCACGTTTCCATGTAGTGTATTTTTTTTTGGGTAGAAAACCACTATAATAATAGTAAGCATGGCGTTTGACACATCCACATAGTATGCTTATAAGTTTTCTTTGAATCAACTATGAAATTAATTTTTACTCGAATGTTTCGGTCGTAACGTAAGTTCATTGTTACTTTCTAAGAGCATTTTGGTCCTCCTTACAAACTCTCGATTTTTTATTTTTTTTTCTTTCTAAAGGGAAACTCAAAGCTTACTGATATATGTAATTAATTGTTTTCATTTGGCTGCTTTTTAGATATCTTAATTTCCACAGCTAGCTAACAAATTGAGCCAGAAATATGGCTGTCGCCGCAAGTTTGGCAAAGTAAAGTACATGCAATTGCTGGAAATTGAACGATTAAATGGATATGTACAATTAACAATTGAGACTTCATGTTGTGAAAGTCTTCAATTTAATGTGATTTGTTTCTTCAACCTACGAGATACATTGTTTGCATTTTTGGGTTTGAAAAATATGGTTGTGCCTTAATTGTTTTTACCATAATAATACTAACCCATATTTGCACTGTATGTACTTTAGAAAATAATTTTAAAAAATGGAGGAAAGGAGGGATTAATTTTTATTAATTAAAATGATATTAATGATTATTTTACAACCGTTTTACAGAGATTCAAACTCAGTATCTTTAGATTATAAAATTAAACTCTTGACACTAAATAAAATTATGATATACTTAAACGATTAAAAAACTTACGTTATTAGTGCATGTATATTAAAGCTTTTTTTTAGCTTATGAACTAAACCTTGTTATCGTTTTTTTCTTCAGATGTTTTATTTTATAGGCCATTTTCAATTTTGATACTGGTAAAAATCATCTCCATAAACTCAATTCATAAGAGAGATAGACACACAAATAAAATATTAATGTGACACAATTTTAAAATATTTTAAGAAAAAGAAATTGTATCAATATCATATTTGTGTTTATGTCTTTCATAAATTAAACTTTTTTATTTTATTTTTGAGAAATTGAGACGATCTCAGCCATGTTGATACACTAAACTAAATCATATTAAAGTACAGTCCAATATAAAAAGATATAAGTTTTGTCACTTTTAGTCTCAACAAAGATAGTGATATCCTAGTTAAAATGAATTCACTTGCAAGAAATGTACACCATCGATGTAACACGTATGAATAATTTGAACCATATATAAGAGGTGTGCATAGCCAATCACCTTTTATAAGGGGTCTCTTTCTAAAATTTGCTATTGTATAATAGGTATATATTGGCGTGCTGGTTGCGTGTAATTAAACCTTCTAAGGGGGAATATATTATCTACTTTATGAACAAGAACGGTATGTTAATATCGGTGTAGTTTCGATTTAAGATATGCAACCTTATTTCAAATACATATGATTGGATGTCACCATTTGATTCACCAAAAAACACATTTCACTGTTTGATGAAGGCTTGTTCGAGAATAGGCATGACAATGAGCTCGATTTTGTGGGTATTCGACTATTCGTTTGGATGAGTAATTTGATAGGAAAATTCTACTTTGAATGGATTGATTTAAATTTTCTCATTTTCTTAAAGTTAAGAGTTAGACACACATATACATGAGTGTCCAACTATATCTCGAATACAATTACCTCAAACAAAAAATATCTATGAAATTAAAAGAAAATCAGAAATTTAAGATATATCTTTTGTTTTTCAACTATACACTTATTATAATTAAGATGATTTGATTTTCTTATAACCGAGTATATTTATACTCTTCTAAATAATCAAAGATAAATATATGGGTATTTTATAATCAAAATTTAAGACGAGGGGATGATGTTCAGATCCAAGACAAAGAAGACATTATGGCTCTAAAGCTTTGTTTGGATGCAAAAAGAAAGTGAAAGAAAAGAATGAGAAAGGAAAGATTGTCTAAGGAAAGAAAAAGAGTAGAAAGTGAGATGATTGTTTTGGTTGTTTGGTACAAGAGAAATTGGAATAGAAAGTTAGAGGAAAGAAAGACCTACATTTGGTAATTGACATAAATACCCTTAAACAAAAATAATATGTTAGTATAAATAAACAGTTGGCTATAGTTAAGTGAAAAAATAAAATGACATAAAACATTTGTATCTACTAACAAACAATTAAGTAGTGAATTATTTTTTTAAAAAAAGAAGTTAGGCATGAATTGAAAAAATAAAAATAAAAATAGAACTAGTAAAATGAATAAAAAATAAATAAAAGTTGGGGCATTTTGGACATTTTAAACACAACACTTGTGTTTCTCAAGCTTTCATGTGGGTGGAAAAGTTTCCATCAAGGTCCCACATATATTCTTTCTTTCCTTAACCTTTTTGGAGAGTTCTAAACTAGGGAAACTCTTTATTTCCCTCACCTTTCTCTCCTCATCACTTTCTTTCCTTTAAAACAAACATACCCTAAAAGCATTTACAAAGTGTTGATGAAAAGATTTTTGCCGAGGTTCGAATTGTGTCCTCAGGTGTAATTCTTTCTTCAAGTGATTAAAGCTAAGGGATAAACTTTGTTCCTTAGTTGTGGATTCCTTATCTGTGATAAGTGCTCAAAAGTGATATATTTCATGTGTTAGTTTAGGCATTTTAGTGACTTGTTTTGTAAGATTATCTATGGAAAAGCTCTAATTTTTTGCAAATATGTCATTTATGCTTTATGTGCCTTACTATACCCTTTTTGTGCAGGAAAATATAAGTAAGGACCAAAAAATCAACCAAAACGCAAAGTCAGCTCGCTTAAGCGAACAAGTTCCAAAGAGCACAAAGTCAGCTCGCTTACAACTCGCTTACTGTTCGCTTAAGCGAGCACAGCAGGATAAGGCTACATGGCAGCTTCTAAATGGCCAACGAAATATTTTCCAGCCGTTCGCTTAAGCGACCTCCCGTTTGCTTAAGCGAACGGGACAGATTCAACAAATTAAATAGTCTTTCTCTCATTTTTCAGATATTCTTCTTCATTTTTTTTGATATTTTTCCGATTTTTAGAGAGAAAGAGAATTTCTAGAGAGAGAAACATGAAGCAAGAGTGATAGAAGTGGATTCTTTCCAAGATTTGTTGAGACATCATGAATCTTGTCATGAATCTTCATCTTTTCTTCCATTTTTGCAAGGCTACTATGATAGTAAGTAGCTAAATCTATCCTTTGGGGTTAGAGATACTTGATCAAGTTAATATGTACTCTTTTTGATACTTAAATATATGATTCTAGCAATATTTTACTTGATGTTAGTTTTACTCTTGTGTTTAATGTTATATCTTTGATTTGAAATGATGTTGAAAGATGCTTTTGAATCCAGGGTTAGAATAATAATCTAGCAAAACTTTAATTCTAGACATGGAATTTAGGTTTTGATAATCACTTTGAATATTGGAACTCAAAGCTTTTGTATCGTTTAATAGTTTGGGAAATCGACAATACAACGATGCAATCGACTATTGGATTGTTTAATAGTTTGGGAAATTGACATTTAAATGATTCATTAGAAATCACGACATCATTTGGACATTAATGATGTTGTTGAACAATATCTGATAATATCGAGTAAAGCTAAAATCCATTTAGGTAATCATAAGAGTGCATTATTTAATGCTTGGTCTACGACTCTAACTAGGGGTGTTCATGGTTTGGATTTATTGATATCCAATCTGTAACCACATAAAAACCAATAAAATGGATTGGATCTAAAACTAAATTATCAAAACTGGTTACAAAACAATTAAACCAATTTAAAACCGGTTATCAACACCAGCCATAAATCCTTCACAAAAAAAAAAAAAAACCAGCCATAAAGAAAAGAGTCACAGAACAACTGAAAATCGTGAAACTCGTAAAAAAAGAAGAAATTGATGCTTCAATAGTTGTCGTCGTGCAAGTCGTTAGCAGCATCCACATACTTTGCCGCCGTCGTGCGCAAAGCTTCTGTCGTCGCCGTGAGCAAAGTTTCTGTCAACGTCGCTGCAACGTAGCTTTTAACAACGTATCTGTGTGTGAAGCTTCTATCATTGTCACCGTCGTGCACACCTCATTGGAGTCATCTCTGTGAGCAAAGCTTATGTGTCGCTGTCGACGTGTGAATATAGAACAAGATAATTTGTACTGATTAGATCTGCATCTAGATTTTCTCTTCCTTCTCTTGCGTTTTCATCTTCGTCCATGGAACCGCCGTGCACACATCATCGGAGTGAGTTGAAAGCGTTTTCTACTGGTGTATTATTGGAAGCAGAAAAATTGGTACTGGTTTTTTGGGCTTTTTCTTTTTAGGGATAACCGGTTAACAATGGTTTATAACTGATCCATTTTAAATGGTTTGGTTGATATTTGGTTTTAAACTTTATGGTTATTTTAGAATGGTTACGGGTATGGTTATGGATTTACTACTCAAACCGGTTATTTTGCACAGGCCTAACTCTAACCCCAGGCGTGAATTGCCCTACCTACCATTAATTTGAACATGCATTAAAAGAAATTCTAAAGATTAAATTCAAATTGAGTTTAATTTCTTAGACTGAAAAAATAGAATATATTTTGTCAGAAAATAGTATAACCCCTACACTTGTTTTAGTTTACTTTTTATTCTAATTATTAAAATAATTAAAAAAAACACAGCAACAAGGGAATTTTTGCGCCTTCATTGAATTCACGCGAAAATGTAATTGTGCCATACAACATTGTCGAAATTCTTATTTTTTTTAAAGACACCAACAACAATCTTTAATATAGAAAAAGTTGTTTAAATGTATAATTGGGATAATGAAAAAGTAAGTATAGATATACTCATTTAATTTGTTACACTTTTTAAAGAATAAATGAAAAAAAATGGACATATATATACTTATACCGTGTTTATTACATTTTTATTTTAATATTTGAATTTACTCTTATCGTTATAAAAGTTCCACCAAAATCCTGTATGGAGTCGATATAATTTAGTATGACTCAATTCTAAGAAAGTGTGTTCTAAGCTCTCCAAAATAAGTGTGTAATAAAAATGTATTAAAGAGTATGTTACAAACATTTTTTGTGTATAACTATGATAAACATTTTGTTTCGTTTCTCCACCATTTCTACTAGCTTGATCTCAAGTAAAAATTTCTTTCTGGTAAAGATTAAAAATGTGGGCAGAAAGAAAGTAGAAATGGTGGAGAAACGAAATGTTTCATAATTGAAAGAATTTTCGCGTAAAGCAATGAAAACCACATTTTTATATTTATTATCAAATTCTTTCAAAAAAATAAATTTATTACCAAATGATAACCACATCACAGATCTGATCCGAAGTTTCATAATTGCTCAGAATCACATTATTACTTTTAGAACATTTTGGACTCAATTATTAGTTCCCATAATTGATCTTTTTTGCTATGCTTACACCATCCAAAATAGTGTAACTCTTAATTGGATGCTTATTAGTGGACCTTACATGTATATTGCTCTTTCTTACTACTATTTTTATGCATTTTTTACTGGTTTTAAATGTTTGTACCTAATATTTATTCAAAATCTACCATATCAAAGAATTACTAACGGAATTGTACAAATAACTCCACATAATTACATTTGGTATAGGACATTACTTCAATTTCTGACACGTCAATTTTATCAGATGGTTGGGTGAATTCATTAACAGATTTCAGCTTTATGTGATGGTACTTTATTTGAGTGAATTGATCTAGTCCTATATTTTAGTTGCAGTACTTCATTTTTTTTGTCAATACAACGCATTAATTATGTATCGAGGCAGGTTCAATTTTTGCAGTTTAGACAGTACTAGATTTCAAACAAAGGGAGTTTAAATTCATGAGTGATTCTGTACCAAACTTCTAACGTAGGATGTGTATATCTATCTATGAAGCAGCCACTAATACATTAAGATCGATAGTAATTTAAGAAAATTGAATGATTGTATATTAGACACTAATATAGAGACAACATATGTTGGTTTTATGTCTCTATTAAACATGGCATATCTCAGACATTGTACATGCTTAGGTATCTATTGATCATAACTAAGTTTGAAACATGGACATATAATTTATCTTGATCATGAGAAATGACATCAATACTAGGCCTGCTTTGCACATCTAATTCCCAAACAAACATCATTCTTAACACATTAACAACTAAAATTTCAAAGATATTTTTCTACAAGATGTAAACTATCTAAATAACAACCAAGGAATTCATTGAGATTAATTTAAAGAGCACCATGGCTTACAGTTGCATTCTTCATGCTCCCAAAAGGATAGCACCCTCTAAATCCATTTGAAAACTTATTTTTCAAAGAAGTTGAAGAGTGAGGAGATCTTGAGAAGCTTCCATCTCTCGTCGAAAACGATGATGATGATGACGACGACGACCAAGACGATGCCGAAGAAGAAGGCGACACATTATGAGATTTCCTTGAACCTACAAGCCTAGGCAAAATGGTAAAAAATATGTTGTTGACTTTTGAATTTCTTCTCTTACCATTGGACTTGTAGTTAGTACTAGAATATGAAGGTGGAGGTGTGAGAGGAGGAAGAGAAGTTTCTGACAAAGGATGTTTAGGTGTTCCTGGTTGTGCCTCCCACATGAAAGGAACAGCAACAGATGTTTCACCATAATAGAACACTCTCCTTGAAGATGAGTTGGCATTTGAGGTTTCCTTGGACATTAGCCTAGAAAAAAACCTACCATCTTGTGTTATTCTGAAGGACATTTCAGATGGATGATGATGATGATTGACACCATCATTCAAACCCATTTTAGATTGGAAACTATTTTTGAGTACTCTCTAGATATCTTAAAAACTTAGATCTAAAAAAATGCCTCTAGATTAGAGTCAAAAAACATCTACATGTGTAGACTCTAAGGGTATTATTATCTTATGGTTCTGACTCTTAGGCAATATAAATAGAAAGTTCACGTTCTTCAACATAAATAAAGAATGGAAAATGCTAGCAATAGGGGAATAGAGTAATTTTGGAATGTAGTTATTTTTTTGACATTAAGGCATAGTTGTGAATCAAGAAAGTGGGGACTATGTTCAATTTTATAAATGGGTATTTTTCTTTTGGAACGGGACCAATTTAATTCTTATGAATTTAATGCCTGAAATTACTTCTTGCCCACTTAATTGATTGGGTAGCTGTACCATTATTTTTGGAAGCTTATGAGCCATTGATTTGGAGATTGATGTATACTTGTGGTGGAGCATGGAACACTTATATTATTATTATTAATCAGTAAAGTCTAGTACATCATATCTACGGTTAGTCATCAGAAACAATTGTATGAGGGAATGCATGGTACACGTGTTCCGTGCCCGGGGTCCATTGTAGGATAGAGACTACTGTGAGGGTGCATGCAAGTTATATTGCACAGTACACACATACATCCTCAGCAATCAACTACCACATGATGGTAATTAGAGGGTGATGAATGTGCATCACAGCACAAATTCCTCAACGACCTCATTAGATTTTCCCTCATTTCTCCTAAAACTCTTGCTATAAACGGACATTTTAGACGGGGAGAAATGTACACATTCCATTTTGTTACGCAACTCGTCTTATTAAAATATTGACTTGAGCATCAGAATATTGCATGTGTGCTATTTCATTAAGATGCTACACCAACGTCCTCTTTTGCGCTTCATTAACTCGGTTGTCATTCTTGGTCCATCTTAGATGAGTACCCAGATTCAAAAAGATAAAAATCTCTCACTTTGGTGACACATTTTGCTTATACAAGTTTTTCATCAATTAGACTATAACCACATATTTAATTGACTCAATTATTTGTCAACTTTATATCATGTAAGTGTAACTATTGTAAGATCTATCATAAACAAAACTATTATTAGAATTTAAAACATGTATAGATGTCCATTCACTCCACCAAATAAAAATAACTGGTTACAAAAATATTGTTGAGAAGAGAGAAGGGGAATTTGTTGTTAATTATGTTACGGATGAACACACTAATAAATGAAAACATGTCATGGTCCCATGACCCCATGAATGAAAAACTTTTGTTGGCAATTGGGCAGTGAAGGTTAGTAGTACATGTAAATGTACAGAGAGAAACAAAATCAATGTCTTGTCGAGGCCTAAGCAGAACTCATACGTACATGTCATCTGCATCTCCCAATTTTCAAACCATTCACATATAGCATAGTGAATGTATTGAGGCAAGAAACAGATAGCATAGTACCTTCTCTTTAACCATTGAGGAGAAGGGTAATAGCAATTTAATGTCATAGTAATGAGATGAGCTGTATGATCAACTAGTCTGTGCTTTTCTAATTAAGTGCTATTGTTATGCATGGTTTTGAGCTCTTGGATTTGATTATTTGAACCCACCCTACAACATCACACTTTAATGTGATAGTACCCCATTTTGGTGGATTTTCGCACATGTCCAATACATTTCTTGTACACTGATTGGATCTGTATAAATGTATAAACTAAGTGGACTCACTTCGTCTATGCATATTTGGTGGATTTTTTTTTTTTTGAAAGATTCAAGGAGAGATGTTAATAATTCAATAATTAATAAAAAATATTTTGTAGAATTACAAAGCACATTCATTTATTTATTCTTACTTAATTTCTGTGAAAAAATTATAAACGACTCTTATTATATGAACGAAGGAGTAACAAATAAATAATAATTTAGCATCAAGTCATCAACCACCTTATTGTTTAATTTGATTCCGTCCAAAAAAAGAAATTTAATTTGATATGCCCTGTTGTTTTGCTTTGCATGTGAAAATTGTACAGATTGTGGCCCATTGAGATGTACTGGTAATATGTATAGGATTAGTGTGTGTATTATTAATATCATATCATTCTATTCACTCTTCAGAGATCAAACCGGCACCAACATTCAGAGCCAATGCATTATGGAGCTGTCCTACTCTGAAACACGAATTTAAGGCCGGCATTTTGTTCTTCTTTCTTCTTTGAGTAACATATAGAGTGTCAATTATAATATATTAAATGATGTTAGAAATTGTTGCTACTTGTGAATTGTCGATAATGAACTTTAGCTCACAAATGTTGATTTTGAGGTAGATTCGAAAACAATAGCCGATTATTTTAACAAAATCAGGGGAGGTAGCACTGGATTTGGATCCATAATGGATAATACTATCCAGTTTTATAATATCTTTTTAACTAATTCTCATGTCGAGTTTATTAGGAGGCAGACAAATGAGGTTGCTCATGAGTTAGCTAAGGCAGCCACATTATTTCCTAGCTTCCACATCTTTGATGAAATTCCAACATGTATTTCTGATTTAATTTTTAATGAAATGATATAAGTTATAGACACAGCCCTATATTTGATTAGCTTATTTTAGGGCTTATACAAAACAACTTATGTAAATAAATATACTTTTATGTGTTATTTATAAGTTTGTTAATGTAATTTATAAAAAAAACAACTTATGAAGGTACAATTTTTGTTAGTGAGAACTTATGAATTAAGATAAAAACTTATTTATTTGTATAAACGCTTTTTCATAAGCTCAAAATAAGTTCAATCCAAACGGAATATTGTTTGGCTACACCAACGATGACATTCCACTAATGTCGTTAATCAAAGAGTAAATTACACTCCCCTCCCCTCAGAGATGCTTGAATTACACTCCCCTCCCCTCTTATGTTAAAATATACACTCCCCTCCCTTGAAAAATAAAAATTAATACTCCCCTCCCCAATAAGATGTTTGAATTACAACTTCCTCCCTTAATAATTAAATATGGACTACACTTTAATCTATTTTAACTTAAATAAATATTTTTGTAATATATATTAATTTTGAATCACCATTTAAAAAGTATAAATTCGTTTCTTTATAATTTAGAGTATAAAATTCACTTTTAAATAACCATACTTAATCGACTTTAGTAATTTTTCACATATTTTATAATAGGGTTTAAAACTATATGTTAATGAAATTGTGAATAAGAAATAGAGAAAGATATGTATTCAAAATTTGATTATATTAAAATGAACCCGCAGTGCTATTTTTCTTTGAAGTGTGGTAGATTATTTTTTTGATAGATTATTAGAAATAAAAAAAAAATATTGAGGGACTAAAGCGTAGATTTTAACTTAAGAGAGGAGGAGAATGTAATTCAAGCTTCTCTCAAGGAAGGGGAGTGAAATATTTTATAATATGTTTTGAATAAGAGGGGAGGGGAGTGTATATTTTAACATAAGAGGGGAGAAGAGTGTAATTCAAGCATCTTTGAGGTGAGAGAATTGTAATTTACTCTAAATTTTACTTTTCAAGGGAGGAGAGTGTATATTTTAACATAAGAGAAGAAGAGAGTGTAATTCAAGCATCTTTGAAGGAAGGGGAATGTAATTTTTACTCTTAATCAAATTGAAATGAGTATAGATTTTGATCAAACATTCAACAAAGGTGAATTCCATATATGCTAAAATTGTAAACTTTTGACCGTTAGCCCCAAACAAAAAAGAAAAAATCATTACATTAACACCTCTCATTTTTATCACTTCACCTTCATATGTTGTTCTTCTTCAATTCCTGAATCTCTTGAGCGATTGCATATTTTTGTTTTTCTTTGTATACCTCTATCAATGGTTGTGTTGCGTTGGATATCATTACTTTCTTTCGGTTTGCAACAGATTCATCTTGAACATCAATCATGCCCCAATAGACGCCGGACGGGCATAGTCCCTTGAGCCAATCCTCATTGTTGAATGCTTCGACCGGTTACTCATTTTTGGATTTGATTGATGATAAAAGTGAATTGACTATAAATGGTGGATTCAATAATGACGACTTGTCTTTACAATTTCTTTTTAGTCATTATTTCAAAAATTCCTATTAACAAATAATTCTCTAACAAAAAATTACATTAACTGGTCCGCTATCCGTCTTTCTCTCAACTTTCATGACATGGTACATACTCTAAACTCTTGTTACACCACAAACACTAATACATTCCTAGAAACTATATCGGTCAAGTGGAACAACGCAAACCACTCAGGTATTATTCTCAATGTTGATGGTAGTTGTCTTGGCTCCTCAACAAGAGTTGGCTATGGTGGACTTTTAAGAAATGATGAAGGTTTCTACTTGTCAGGCTTTTCTGGCTACATTCCAAATTCTTCTGACATTATGTATGTTGAATTATATGCCATCTTTCATGGTCTCTTGCTGACTAAAGACATGGGTATTACCAACCTAGTTTGCTATTCTGACTCTTTACATTATGTCAACATCATCAAAGGCACCTCCTTGAAATTTCATGTTTATGTGGTTTTCATTAAAGACACTAGAGATTTAATTGAGCAGGGAAATGTCTCGATTATCCACACACCCTTCGTGAGAGAAATCAATGTGACTATATGGTTAAGCTTGGTGCTTCATAAAATTTTGAGCTCCTTCATCACGACTCTCCTCCGATAGATCTTCTTCCTATCCTACGAAGTGATGCGGATGGAACCTTTTTTTATGAGAGTTTAGCTCTCCGTTCTTTTCCTTTTTTCTTTCTGTTTGTCTGCCTTTTTTTCCTTTAGCTCTGTAACCAAAAAAGAAAAAGAAAAGGGAGATGTTTATCTATTTTATGAGAACTTAAGAGAGGTTAATGTAAATTTTAAAACTAAATAAGGTGATGGTGTCATTAATAGACCTTTGAGGAGATGAGTACAATTTTTCCTAAATATAATAAGTGGCTTCTACGCTAATGCATTAAGTAAGTCTCTCACCATGAACCATGTAAAAAATGAGGATTCAAGAGTTGACTGCGGATTTTTATTTTTTTGGCTAGTTTCATGAGTTTTTCCGCCTCGCTCGGATACAAGATGTTGTTGATGCATGTGTAGAATGTATAATAAATGACGTGGAAATTGTCTCATTTTGAAGGACTATAATGAAGATGAATGAGATAACAAAACATGATAATTTTATCGAATTCACATAACTCATAACCACGATAATTAAAAAACGATGCACCATACAAATCTTTCGTACAGGAGAATTGATTATCCTTTTTCCACTACGAACGATTTTTCATACACTATCATGACAATCTTCCTTTATTTGTGTGATTTTAAAATTTTATCTTCTCTTTTTTCTCTTTCAACCAAACCCCTTGTTGACATCTCACAATTGAGGAAAACATTAGCCCACTTAGGATATCTTACCCACTCATATTGTTACACCCATGTTACGAGATAGATGATCTTTTTTGAACAAAAAATTGAAAGCAAAAACGATAACTTTTGATACTTTTCAAAAGATAAATAACCTAATTGAAAAAAATAAAAATGATAAATGATTAAATTAATGCATTTTAAATGTCATTGATTGATATATTTGACGTGAATATAATGAGATTCACAATTATATCTATTGTGTTCGGTTTATTTATAGAATCATCATCATCATCATCATCATTATATTCTTCATCTTATTTTAGTTTTCGAGCATTCTCCAACACAAAATTTCATGTCCACACATTGCAACCCCTTGAAGCACAAATCTAAATTTTTTTAAAAATAAAAGAAGAGCAAGGATGAGTGGATTGGAAAAATTACTTCAACCCCTCATCGGAGGAAGAGGGAAATACCGAGTCCAAATCATCCACGAGTCACAACCTAGGGCACCAAGCCTAAGAAATTGGGGCCAATACTCCGGGAGCTCCGGGAATCGTCGGGGAAGCTGGGCCTCTCCCATTTGTTTGTTGCTGACTGAAGAGAAAAGAAACGAGACTATGCCTTAAAACAAACGTGTTTGATTGACTTTTGAGACCCATTCTCTCGTGCTAGGAAGTGAAAAACCGTTGAGCTCAGAACCAGCTGAGCGCGAAAACAAGGTTCAACTCTTTTGATGTACACAATAACAATCATCTTACTAGAAACAAATAGCAATATGTATAATATAGGCCAAACACATCTCTGGGTCCTTTAAGTTTCATGTTTGTTTCAGATAGATCCTTTAAGTTTCTAAGGTTTCAGATAGGTCCTTTAAATTTCGAGTTTGTTTCGGATAGGTCATTTAAGTTTCTAAAGTTTTAGATAAGTCCTTTAAGTTTCGAGTCTGTTTCGGATAGGTCATTTCTATCAACCTCCGTTAAGCCAAAGTTGATCTGGTTGGGGAAAAAATTGATGCCAAGTGTCAGAGTGAACCAACTCACCCACTTAACGGACATTTCAACTTTGACTTAACGTGCATAACAACTTTAGCTTAACGGAGGTTGACAGAAAAGACTTATCCAAAACAAACTTGAAACTTAAATGACCTATCTGAAACCTTAGAAACTTAAATGACTTATCTAAAACAAATGTGAAACTTAAAGGACCTAGGGAGATATTTGACCTATAATCTAATCTGTCTCAATTTCAATTAGCTTGAGATCCAAGAAGGCATGCCACTTTTAGTGGATTTGTGGGGGACACAAAACGTCGTCGTTTCCCTTTCCCCAAGTCCAAACAACATAAAAAAACCTTTCCCCCGCCAAAAACTCAATCACACCATAACAACGTAAATCACGCTCAAAATCAAACACTCTCTTTCCTACGTGTCAATCCTTGATTGGCCAACACTCAACAATCGTAACCACCAGAAAGCACACACTCATAAACACAAAAAAGCGTTCTCTTTTCTTTACTTTCTTCTTTTCTTCATTCACTGAGTTTTTAACTCGGTCCCGCGACACCATCATCACGCTTGCATAAATTCCATCAATGGATCTTTCTCGAGACTCCAATCACCATCACTCTTTTCGATGCTTCTCTGAAACGCGCGTTTGCGTTTCTGCGAACTTTCTCTTCTTTCGATGGAAATGGCCGAAACTCGCGATGCGGCCGCTGAGACGGGGAACGGAATTAGGAAGGTGAATTATCGAGCTGAGATTGATACATCGCCGCCGTTCGAATCGGTCAAAGAGGCTGTCACTCGTTTCGGTGGAAGTGGACCTTGGATTCCTCTTTACAGGCTTGGTGAAGCTTTTGTATGTTTTCTTTTTATCTTAATGTTTCAATATCTTAAGCTTTGAATTTGATTTTTGAGTTCATTTTTTAAGATAATGATAATGTGATTTCACTTTTTAAAGGAATTAAGTTGCTTGCTTGATGCGAATTTGTGTTACTGTTTTGATTCCAGACTATTAATAATCTGATTATGACATAGATGCATTTTGTGGTTTTGTTTGAATTTTTATTTGTTTGCAATTTAATAGTTTAATTTTCACTATATTAGGTAGTAATAGAGTACTGAAATGGCTATAATCTAATGAGTATTGGGAAAGTTGGACCTAAATGGTATTCACAAATGATATCATATCTCAATTCTGGATTCGATTTGAAAGAAAATCCAATTGATACAAGTACTTATATCAATTGGATTTTTGCTATCTGGCTGGATAGATGTTTTGTATGGCAATTTATTGGTTTATGGAGGAGTGAAGTATTAAGCTTAAGTTGTTGGGTGAAAGCACATGAATGATTTTTATGTGATGATAGTAGATTGATTAGTTTCTAGCTTATGGAAGCTTCTCAACTCAATTGACATAAGTATTTGGTTTTTAACTTGAGGAAAAGCCCTTATAAGGTTATATGTATTTATAGAGAAGTTAGGAAGGGAGCCTTTAAAATGTTGAGGCGTAGTGGTTTATTTGCATTTATATATGAGAAGCCATAATTTAGAAGACTCAAAGTCATTGCAGATATGTAAAGACTAAAGACCATTTCAATTTTTCTTTTCATGGAAGATTGGAAGTGCTTGTTTAAAAGTTTATCTGAACTTTTTTTTGTGGACGTTTATCCAAACTATAGTTCAATATGTCGCACTCACTTATGCAAGAGCCTTTTGAGCCGTCGACAATACTCATGTCCATTTATTTTTGTGCTGAGATTTAACTTATTATTAGAGAAATGGGAACAGCAAGAATCGGTCTCTAGTCCACCAAGGCGGATCTGATACCATATAACTTGACCATCTCTAAAAATCTTTAACTGTTTGGTGAAGACACACAAGTGTCTTTTATCATATACCTCTAACATAAAGAAGGTAATTTCTTTTGATTGTGTGCAATATCTGCAATGATTTGGGATCTATGACTAGTAGAGAACATATAGAATTTTATGTATAATTTCTTGCCATTATCGGATCTATCAGAGGAAATGTTCTTAGCAACTTCTTTAAGATGCTAACGGCTATTTAGAGGGATTGGCAACATTATTCTCATTGATATCCTTTTAGAATCAGAGGGATTGCACTCCATTCACATTTGTCCTGGAAATCTTTTATTCTCTTTCTATTTTCCACTTGTACTTCCCTGTATGATTGATCTATTTAAATATAGCATAGTTTTTTCACATTCTTGATGCCTTCCCTTTGTTAGTTTACTTGCTGATGTTGAAGAATATTGTCATTAGCAGAACAACTTTGAAGATTTTGATATAAAGAAAGTGGAGGAACAAGCAGCAGAGTTGGAGAAGGATTTGATTGTCAAAGAACTTGAAACACTTGATGTGCTCGAAGAACTAGGTGCAACCAAAAGGATTGTGGAGGACTTAAAGCAGCAGCTACAAAAAGAAGCATTGAAATTATCCGCAACTCCAGATTTAAATTCTTATGAACAGGTTGGAACTCCGGTTATTAAGGAGATGAATAAAGAAATTAATGGGAATAATGTCCACAACAATCAAGAACAGACATTGCATATTCCAAGTCCATGCTCTATGTCATCACCTGATATGATTCTAATGGACTTGAAACAAGCCAAAGTGAATCTTAGTAATACTATGAATGAACTTGAGGCGATACAATCGTCTGTAGAATCTTTAAATGAAAAAATGAAGAAGGAGAAAGTTTTTCTGGAGAAGACACGTGAAAAGCTAGCATCAAAGTTTGCAGCCGTGTCTGATCAAGAGAGGGAGCAAGAGCAAGCAAGATTGAATTCACCATCATCTAATGTGGAATTCACTTTTGATAATCATGCAAATATGAGGAATTTCAATTGTGATTCTGAGCAGCACAATAGAATGGTTGAGACAAGATCTGAAGTTTCAAAGCCCTTATCTGAGTATCAAGAGCAAGCAAGATTGAGTCCACCATCATCTCATGTTGAATTCACTTTTGATAATCCTGCAAATACGAGGAATTTCAATTGGGATTATGAGCAGCACAATAGAATAGTTGAGACAAGAAGATCTGAAGTTTCAAATCCCTTATCTGTGTATGAAGAGCACAGTTTTAGTGTTAAGACCGCTGAGATGAGGTGGCTTGCAGCCAAAAAGATGGAAGAAGCTGCAAAGGCAGCAGAAGCTATTGCTCTTGCTGAAATCAAGGCTCTATCTGGCGCTGAGAGATCATTTGAATTCGCTCGGCCTGAACCTCGGAAAGTCACTTTTGCTTTAGCAGAAAACTCTCCTCTAAACCCCAAGGCTATGATGATGCCTGAGGATTCAACCCTGAAGAAGGTAATAGATTCGAAGTTTCAAATTGATGAAACAAATATTTCTAAGCTGACTATTTTGAAAAAGCTGGAGGAGGCATCCGAAGAAATTTTACAAAGCAAACAAGTCTTATCTGATGCTTTAAACAGAATTGAATCTGCAAATAGAAAACAACATGCTGCTAGGGAAGCTCTGCGGATATGGATACCGGAGGTTGATCTAAGGGAGAAAGCAGTGTATAACTCTTTTAACTTTGACAAGTTTAATCAAGCTAGAGTTCGTCGAGATTCTTCTTTACCAGATGTAACCAGGTCAACAACAGGAAAGAATAATCAAAAGCCTGTTTCGAGGCCAACAACTTCAATGAGAGATGTACTTAGCAGAAAGCAAGTTCCTGAAGGATATGCTGCAAGAAAGGAGATGGAAGAGCATACTGAAAGGCGAAAGGTAGCATTGAGCCAAATGCTTCGAGCACTGAGGGAAGATCTAACCCTTTCACCAAAAGCCGAGAAAGATCATGAGAGTGATCAAAAGCAGTCTGTGGTACCGAGGAAGAAGTTTGGGTTCATCCATATATCACTCCCTATGGTTAGGCCGAGTAAGAAAAGGACATGACATTTTCATTCTAAATTATTGTCACTGCATTATTCATGATTCATGTGTTTGATTTCCTGTTATTTATGTAGAATAAAGTATGTGTGGTGTGACTGGTTTCTGATTTTGTTAATATGTTGTGTTTGAGACTGAGTGAAGATGCATATTCTAAAACTAGCTTTTTGTGGAGCTAGTAGATTATGTTGTTCTCATTGGGTGCATTAGAGTGATGCTGAGTTTATTCTCTACAGGGTATGGAGGTCTTACCATTGGTTAGTCTGATTGTAAAATTGTTGGAAATATCATGATCTTGTGGATGCCTGTTGTACCAATATAAATAAATTTATATTTTTCTGGAGGGAAAATAAATTTGTATTTGTTGATCTATATTATTGGAAACTTCAAATCTTCAAGATTCATTTCGATCCATAAAAACAACATATATTTGTTGGTACTTGGTATCAAAGGACTTTGCGAAACATGAAAAATTCAGAAACTCTTGTGAAAATCTGACCTACAAGTTTTTTGAATGAAACCAATTCCAACAATAATAGCAACAAAAGAACAAAAATATGAAATAAAGACAACATAAACATTAACATGGAAAGCTTTTCTCAGTATAAGATAAAAACAGTAACCGACAAAATTGCACCACAATAAAGTGTAGACTATACAGTGTTAAATGAAGGTGTCAATTCAGGGGCCAGTCCATTTGCACAATATAGGTGGCACACGGATAGTGTGTAGTGAAAAGGAAAGAAATGGGCAGTGAATGGGGAATATGCAGTATATTGAAAGGGTGGATACTGCACTCCTTTGAAATTATGCAGAGTTGATCTGTGCTAAGGAACATATGGTAAAGAAACTGGAGGTGGTATATGTGTGCAGAACTAAATAAAGCTTAGTTTAGTGGTTTTGGAATGGACTATGGTATATCAGAGTATCTGTGTAGGAGAAATAGCATTCACGTTTATCAGCAAGGTGGTTATTAGTCAGGCATGGGGTGTATTGTGTATTCATTGAGTTGTTGTTATTATATTATATGCAGCAATGATGCTGCTGGCTTTGTATTGGGAGGATTGGGGAGGGATTCATCATGTATTGTAGCAAATTATAACTGGTGGTGGTGACTTGTATATCAGACTGTTGTATCAGGAGTTTTAGTGGGTTTGATTAGCACAGCTTGTGCTAATTGCATTTTTAATTTTTTTGAAAAAAATAAAGAGACTGTTTGAAGGTTTCAAGTCTGCTGGGGGATAGAATTTTTGATGCATGCAATAATGTCATTAGAAGTCTGCGTATAGTCATTGGATATTAATACAAATATGATAGAAAAATGTAATACAAATTGTTAACCAACCTTGTTAACCATCAAATCAAATGGATTATAGTCCTTACTTTTTTCGACCCACCAACAAATATATGGATATTTTTGTAAAAGATATCACAAACCTAATATATCTTCAATATTTTTCTTTCATTGTCACATCTACAATTTCTCTTTACATACTCAAACTTAAAAAATGCTGCTCCATTCCTCTACTTCCTTCTCTTTCACTCTTATAATTCAACGGAACATGCATTATTCATTCTCTTTCACTATTTTTCTATATCTCTCTTCTTTTTTTTTTGAGCAAATTCTATATCTCTCTTCTAACTTTTTTATCTTGCTCTCAATTTCACTCTCTCTTCATTAAACAATAATGAAACTATCAAGAGAAAGAGTGAAATTAAGAGAGTTAGAGATAGATATAAAGAACAGGGGATGAGGGAATTCAATTTGCAACTTTGGATACAACAAATAGGAAAAACATAACAAAGATCCAAATTTCAATATTTAAATTCTATTTCAACTTTCAAACCTTTATTTTTTTCCTCTCTAAAGACCCATCTTCAATACTTTATTCTCACTTTCATCGATAAATAATACATATCATAAATATTTGTCAATGACGACTTAGTTAAAATATATCACTTGAATTCTTTTATAATAAAAGTGTGAGAAAAGTTATAATAAACTAATTATAACTTAATGCACAATAATTTACTAATGGAGTCTTCAGTAAGATTGTTATAATAAATTAATTATAAATTTACTATACAAACAAAGTAACAAACTATAAACGAGACAAATTTTAGTCTTTAGATGCATGAAATGAGAAGTTTATGTTTGAAATCTAAGCGAGATACATACAAAATAGTAGTTTGAGCATTTAGTAAGCAACACTTATGTTGATATAAAATTTAGATGAAAGTAAACATGAATTTTTTTAAGTAAATGAAAATAATAAAAAAAACAAACAAGTACAAAAGTTGGGGCATAAAACCTGACAATGTAAGTCTACAATGTAGGTCAACTCGAATGGGTTAAAAGAGAAATAAATCAACACAAGTGGATTCAGCGTCTAATCAATTCTCGTAACAAACGAACAATGATCACAAACACAACCCACATATCTGCGGACGCGAAACTAAGTCATATCAAAAGATATAAAATTTCAATAATTTTATTTTTTTTACAGAAAAAATTTCAATAATCTTACATATATTATATGGTTTTAATTATAAAGAGGTTCTTTTTTTTTTTTGGGGGTGAACCACAGACCTTGCATATATTATGCATTGTCTATACCAACTAAGTCAAGCTTACAAGAACAATTACAAAGAGGTTCCAAGCACAAGGTATATTTAACTAGTAAATAAAGTAATTAAAATGAGAAGAGTATGGAATAATAAAAATATGATTAAACTATCAATTTAATCTCTAAATTATCACTCACGCTATTTTAGTCTATAAATTATACTAAAAATATGATAAGTAATCCTTAAAGTATATGAAACTCATCAATTTAATCTCTAAAGTATATGAAGTTTTTTCAATTTTTTCTTAACATTTTAGTTTTTTTTAAAGGGTCTCTAACATCTTAAAAGTAAGGACTAAATAGACTGGTTTTTATATAACTTGTATATTTATATAGTTTAGGATTTAAATTGAAGAGATAAGACTCGAGTACGTCTTTCAAATAAAAAAGACTCGAGTACGATTCTTGATAGAAATTTTTTTTTACTAACATTTACTTACTCATAGCCAAACTTTAGATTACTAGACGACCATTTTTTCATATGAATCAAATGTTTAACAAAAAAATAAATTCAACTTGATGGTTGATTATAAAAATATAAACTCATTTAGGTATTTTTTCTATTTTTCTTTTAAAAAAAAAGTATTTTTCCTATTTTGAATACATTTTTAATCAATTTAATCTATTCCCAGTCAAAACAAAATCATTTTAATATATTTAATTTAAAATACTTCCTTATCCTATGTTTTACCAAAAAATATGTTCCCTTTATAAGAAAAGCTCGTGATTAGTCACGTGAGTAGGCAAATAGCCACTAGCCCACTACACTAACGATGCACCACAATCACAAGTATTTTTCATTTTATTGACCAAATTTTGTTTTTGACTAAATAATTATCCACAATCACTTTTGTCAAAAAAATAAAATAAAAATTATCCACAATCACGATATTTAAATTAAACCTCAAAATAAATAATAAACAATAAATGAAATTTATGAAAACACAAACATAGAGTGAAACCAAAACCGCAGCAAAAAACATCATCATCTTCTACTTCTCTCCGTAACAACAACGTTGTTGCGTGTCGAACAACAATGAACTCCACTACTTTCTCCAATTGCAGAGCCTCTACTCATTCAATTCCTCTCTCTCACCCTTCTCGTCTTCAATCTTCTCCTTCTCCCAATTCAATGGTGCAATTCTTGTATTTTTTTAAACTTTTTTTTTGTTCATTTATGCTGAATTTTTGTTAATTTTTTTTTACTTGTTATTGTTTTTTCAGAAATTTAAGCGGTTGGGGTTGGTTAAGAATCGGTTAATTACCCGTTGTACTTCTGGGTCTGATGAATTTGGTTCTCTTAGTGGAATTCAATTAACACCTAATAAACTTTTCGTGCAAGAGGTAACTCTACTACTCATATTTTTAATTTTAAACTTTGTTTAAGTGTTCAAATTCATGTTAAAGAGTGTTTTTTATTGGTCCATGTGTTTGGTGTTGTTTCTTCAATTTCAGGCTATTGGGGCTGAATATGGGGAAGGATTTGAAACTTTTAGGGCAGATGGACCGTTGAAAGTTGATGTGGTAATGTTTTTTTGTTATCATAACTGAATTTTTTGGAAGTAAGTACTGTGTGTAATTGATGATTGAAGTATGGTAATTTTTTGTTGAAAATAGGACTATTTGAATGATAAGTTACAAGATGGTATTCTTCAGCGGATACGTTATGCTATGAAGCCAGACGAGGCTTATGGTCTTATCTTCTCTTGGGATAATGTGGTGGT
>Ga0315913_1001343_pt1 | contig 26755 bp, 16 predicted proteins | sample MpolsnodulesMG_FD_207736 | JGI IMG/M metagenome (GOLD analysis project Ga0315913, IMG submission 207736) | Medicago polymorpha root nodule microbial communities from Los Angeles, California, United States - small nodules | ecosystem: Host-associated > Plants > Roots > Nodule | place: USA...
TTTTTGTAAATTGTGACTTTTACAGTTATACAGTATTGAAGAGTAATCAATGTTTTTTTAAGTATTTTACATGCATATAAATTTTAGTATAAATATTTTGTTAACGTATCTTAGTCGTATTATATCCTAATTTTAAAAATTTTGCATATCCGCGTATCCGTATCGTATTGTATACGTATCTGTACTACGTATCCAGGCTTCATAGCATACCACTTGGATTAATCCCTTTTATTTTTATGAACACTTGGATCAATCCCTTGTTTATCGGTACTTTTTTTAATGAAATGAATTGAGTTTGTTGCTAAAAAAAAAAAATGTCAAACCATATCATGCCCTCAAAAAGGTCAAGTGAAGCTTAGATCTTAATTCCTTTCAAAAAAAAAAAAAAACTTAGATCTTAATTTGTCTAAAAGAAAAGCTTAGATCCTAATTATATTTTTTTTGAATAACTTTAATTTTATTTTACTTTTGAATAGTGAGACTTAATTTTTGCAAATCTTTGTTTGATCTAGTCTATTTTAACCTTAATTTAATTTCTCATAATTCACGCAGTTGATTTCACAAAGTTTGTGAACAAATTAATTGCTCATAGTTCACGCCGTTGATTGCACATCAGATTAATGATAGCGTAAAATTACAGGTATCCATTCAATGCTGTGAATGCGCATTTATTCCCTGTTTATTGACTATTACCACTTGACAGAAAAATCTCACTTCATTATTTTTAAAGTTATAGTTACATAATTATACTATCCACAAACAACAAAAACTTAATTTTAACAAGGTGAGATGTCACCACTAGCAATACAATGAAAAAACAAAACAATGTAACATTATTAGTAAACACTATCCTTAGCTATAAATAAAGATTATTTAGTTGAACTGTTCCTTCAATTCCTTTTCCTGTTTGGTAAACAGGATTAGTAATCACAATCCTTAGCTATAAATAAAGAAGATTACAACACACATTAAATTAACCATTAGAATATGATTTTGCTAAGGAAATGATTAAAATGTGGTAGATAGACATACTATTTTCCAACAAGTCAAAATCTAAAGTGATGTTGTAACTGACATCAAAATTGTTATCGACCAAACCAAATTAAAAACTACCAAGTCCACTATAACATGATGGAGCAGTTTAACAAACATCAATTTCTGCTATGTGCATTTTCCCAACCCCAATATAACGCAACCTAAATCACACTTTATATTTAGTTATATTATATAGTTTAACCAAATTCACAATCACATTCATCACAACTTGTTTTTATCTTTAAGATGGGAAATCAAGTCTCATTTCGTCCTTCAGATTCAACAGGTAAAGTAGTATTCTTAGATGGTTCAGTTCATGAATTTTATGAAGCAATAACAGTGGCAGAGCTAATGATGGATCATCCACAAAAAGTAGTAGTTGAGTTTCATTCAGCTGTGAACCAAAAAAGGCCAACACCATTACCTGCTGACAAGAAGTTAGAGATGAACAAGATATATTTGATGCTTCCAGTGAAACAAGGGAAGCCTATCGGTTTAAGCGCGGAAGAAACTCGCCGAGTTTTGTTGATGGTTAATTCTATTCTGAATTCTAATTATGTTTTGTGTTCTTCTAAGTTTCTTCCTTGGTTTAGTAGTTTATGTCATAACAGCGAAATTGTGGAGCCTCAGAGAAAGGAAGAAATGGAGGAGAAGAAGGGAGAGAGATGCGATTTTTCGGAGAATTTGCCGGAAATAATGGAAGGGAGGCCAGATTATTTGAATAGGCAGATTTCAGGGAAAGGGTGGAAGCCTAGCTTGGATACTATTAAGGAGAAGAATATTGAGAAAAAACATACTCATTGGTTGTTTCTCAAGAGTTTTTAGTGGTATAGTTAGTTATTTTAGTTTTGGTTATAGTTGTTAAATATTGTGGGTATTATTATGTGTAGGAATTATGTTAATGAGTATGGTTCTTGTTTAATTGCATGTGTATCTTAGCTGTAACTCAGATATCCTTTTCTGCATATACCAACTTCTGTAATGCTGCCCAAATGAAACTGTGATTATGTGAAGTCCTTTCTTCAGTTTGTTCTTTGTTTTCATTTAATTTAGTAAGTTCGGAATCTTAGGGATTAGAACATTGATTTATGGTTTTATACTACTTCCATGCATCCCAAATGTGCACGTGCATAAATTAATTATTATGAAATTTCATGTATTATGGTTGTTTTACGTCGTAAATTAGAGGATACATAAGCACAGATTAAGCATAATTTTACAGAAACTCCTTGAATTACTTCCCTAGCATTAGTCTACCATGTTGATCTTGATTGTTGAATGTAGGGCAAACCACTCGATTAAGAGTCGGGGATGGTATTTATTACGACTAATTGAATGATGAAACACTTAAAATTTTCAAAATAATTAATGAATTTTATAAGCACTTTGTCGGAGTTAAATTTAGTGATTTTAAATATAGGCTAAATGGAACCGGTGATTGATTGAGAAGTGGTTAATGAGCGTCACTAAAGGATCATTTCAAATTCGATTTCTAGATGAAATAACTCTTGATCATGCTTTATTTAGCTCGTGGGCCTAACTCTGAATTACTAGAATCCCTTCTCTTAGGGATCGGAGGGTTGACATCAAAAAATTATAGTCTAAAAGGTAAGTATATTTGAAACTCTTTCCTTACTCTATACAGTGTGGTTGTCAAATTGGTCTTAAAGTTCTATATTTTTCAAACTTTCCAAACTAGTCCTTAAAAATTTTAATAAAATTGCAAATTGGTCCCTACATTTTAAAAAATTCCAAATTTGCCTTTTATATTTTAAAATTGGGCTCTTTACTTTTCAAAATTTCATAAAAATAGTCCAACAAAGTTTAATAATGAAGAAGTTTTTATAATAATTTTGCCAAAATATTATTATGGGTTTTAAAAATTTCTCATCTTAAAAGTAGAAGCTCGCAACCATCATTGTTATCATAGATGAGATAAAAAAACTGACTGGATCTTTCAAGATTCACCCAAATTGTTTACGAATCTCTCACACTCTCAACTGTTTCCCATTCAAAGAATCTCTCACACAAAAGAACCATCGTCTCTCACACTCTCAAGTGTTCCATCTTTATTATAATGAGAATTCATGCACATGAACTTCTCTTTTACAATTCTTCCTCATTTTCTTGATACATGGTGAGATTTTAAATCACAAACAACAAAGTATGTTCTGGACTGGCCTAAGGCCCAAAATTCTCGTTATATTGGACCTGAACACATACTCAAATGTGTTGAGATCCAATCCAACGAACTTTGCATTCTCATCATACCACAAATCGCCTCAACATTTAGAATAAGTATCGTCGGAGCTAGCACTGATGAGCACTGTCCGTAACGACCTCTTACCAACCCTCCAACGGCTTTAGATCAATGCCTATAAAAGATACATTTCACCATCATCACATGGTAGACACTATCAGCACATAGTACACACTATTTGTCAGAAGCTCTGTTCCAAATTTGGACATCACTTGTAAGCGAAGCTACTCTCGGGTTTCAACTTGACCAACAAGCATTGTAAATATCCAACCAAATTGAAATTGGAGAAGGGCCAATATTTTTATTGTAATTTAACTTAATCCGTGCTTTCTTGATGTCTCCGTTTTCCAATCAGTTCCCGTTGAGCAATATTGTGTGATATACTTAAGCTACTTCAGTTTTAAATAATCCATTTAATAATGTTAACAGCTCAACTAATTAACTATAATTATAAATAATTATAAAAACAGCAAAAACCAGAAGCAACTCATGAATAATTTATCTGTCAAAAAAAAAAGCTCATGGATAATTATAAATAAATAGCTTAATAATTATTTAATATATTCACTACCAATTTCGGCAACAATTAGATTGATATCAATCCAAGTTATCCACATTATGAAAATAGGTTAAGTTTGATGAACTAATACCGCAGCAACGAAGTCTAAATGTCTAACATTCACTCAACATTTGAGATTTTTATTGGTGGAAAAGAAAATTTTGTCAAAAGAAAATTATTGGACATCTTGAAATGTGAACCGAGTGGCACGATAACAGCGACTTTATAGCTGGTGGTTCAAAAGATCTTAAATAACTTTGATGTCATTTTAAAATCTATGGTCAAACCTAATACATGTTATACAAAATCGACTTGTAACAATGAGTTGGTTCAATGTAAAAATGTAATATGATAGAAAGCTTGTTTTTTTTAAAAAGTATTTGTTTGCTGTGATGTGGATTTGCACTGTTTTAACAAAATTGGAAAAGAAAACATACTTGCAATTCAAAAAGTGCATACGGCAGGTACATTCCATCGATCGGTTGTTAATTTTTTGTTAATCACCAACTTAATTTTACTGATATCTCAACAGCAAAGTAAGTTGCTTCATTTCTCAAAAATATTTGTTACTAAAATAGAAATTTTATAATGGAAAATCAAATCACCAAAAGGGTCCACTAATAGCTAACTCTATCCATTATTACATGATGCCACACCTATATAAATTGTTCCATCCATTCCATAACTTGTCAACCAACAAAAACCTAAACATTCATGTTCTTGTCTTTCCAAAATGGATTCAATCCTCATCACCATTGTATTTCTCCTTCTCTTATTGAGTGGTGAGGCACGTGATCCTTTTGCATGTGACCCAAAAAACACCTCAACAAATAACTTACCATTTTGCAAGGCATCACTGCCTATACCAACAAGGGTGAATGACCTCATTGGAAGGTTGACATTACAAGAAAAGGTTAGCATGTTAGTGAACAATGCTGCAGCGGTTCCAAGGGTTGGGATCAAAGGCTATGAGTGGTGGTCAGAAGCACTTCATGGAGTTTCAAATGTGGGACCAGGAACTAAGTTTGGTGGCCAATTCCCAGCTGCCACTAGCTTCCCTCAAGTCATCACTACCGTTGCTTCATTCAATGCTTCCTTGTGGGAAGCAATTGGACGGGTCAGCTATATTTTTTTTAATGCAAAAATTTATAGGCCTAATTAAACTCACTTTGATAATTATTTATGTTGATTCATAATAAAAAAAATACTATAATTTTTTCATTGATCTAACGTAAGGGTAATAATGTGCAGGTTGCTTCCGACGAAGCAAGGGCAATGTATAACGGAGGAATGGCTGGGTTGACATACTGGAGTCCAAATGTGAACATTTTTAGGGACCCACGATGGGGTCGTGGACAGGAGACTCCCGGTGAGGACCCGATTCTAGCAGGTAAATACGCTGCTAGTTATGTGAGAGGACTGCAGGGAACAGACCGTAGCCGGTTAAAGGTGGCTGCTTCATGTAAACACTTTACGGCTTATGATATTGATAATTGGAATGGTGTGGATCGCTTTCACTTTAATGCAAAGGTACCCTTTATGTTTATGGTATACACTTCTAGATATAGGTTTGCACTTTTGTACTATGTAATATGGTCCAGTCCAACAATTTTGGTAATTCTGGTGGGTCAATCATGTGTGTCTTTTCTAACTTTGAATATACTCATACTCATGTCTACATGCACAGGTTAGCAAACAGGACATGGAAGACACGTTCAATGTGCCATTTAGGATGTGTGTCAAGGAAGGTAATGTGGCTAGTGTGATGTGTTCTTACAATCAGGTTAATGGTGTCCCTACTTGTGCTGACCCCAATCTTCTAAAGAGGACAGTTCGTGGTCAATGGCATCTTAATGGGTAAGCTTAATTACAAATTACAATACATTGGAAGAAGTAATTTATTTTATTTGTTACTTTTAAAATCTTACTATATTTACTTTGGTGTAATTTAGGTACATTGTATCAGATTGTGATTCTGTTGGGGTATTTTATACTAACCAACATTATACATCAACACCTGAAGAAGCTGCTGCTGATGCCATTAAAGCAGGCTAGTTGCACTACATTATTATTATTATTATCTACTAAATTAATAAGATGATGCATTTTTCTTCAGCATAACAAGGAGTCTAATTAATGGTTTGATATATTATATTTGATGATTACAGGTTTGGATTTGGATTGTGGACCTTTCCTTGCACAACATACCCAAAATGCCGTTAAAAAAGGCTTGTTAACCGAAACTGATGTAAACGGTGCTTTAGCAAACACACTTACAGTCCAAATGAGGTTAGGAATGTTTGAGGGTGAGCCATCTGCTCAACCATATGGCAACCTTGGTCCAACCGATGTGTGCAGTCCAACTCACCAAGAGTTAGCTCTTGAAGCTGCAAGACAAGGGATTGCGCTTCTTAAGAACACTGGTTCATCTTTGCCTCTCTCCACAAAAAATCATCGTACTGTGGCAGTCATTGGGCCAAATTCTAATGCTACTGTCACTATGATCGGCAACTATGCTGGTAGGCCCTTGTTTTATGCAGGCACATGGGACATAATTTCGTAATGCAGATCAAATTACACAATTCAGACGTGCAAAAATGGGATTTTTTTTTTGTTTTGCATGTCTAGATTGTGTAATCTAGACAAAACACGTGTTTTGAGAAATGTTGGGAGGGGAGAAGAGAAGTTGTCTGATTTGTTTTTGTTTTTTAGGTATTGCTTGTGGATACACAAGTCCGCTACAAGGAATAGGGAAATATGCAAGGACTATTCATGAGCCCGGTTGTGCGAATGTGGCATGCAACGATGATAATCAATTTGGGTCGGCTCTAAATGCAGCCCGTCAAGCGGATGCTACTGTTTTAGTGATGGGATTGGATCAGTCAATTGAGGCTGAAATGGTCGATAGGACTGGTTTACTTCTTCCTGGACATCAACAAGACCTTGTTTCAAAGGTAGCTGCTGCCTCGAGAGGTCCAACCATTTTGGTCTTAATGTCTGGTGGACCTATAGATATAACTTTTGCAAAGAATGATCCTCGAATTGTAGGCATTTTGTGGGTTGGTTATCCTGGTCAAGCCGGTGGTGCTGCCATTGCGGATATATTGTTTGGAATCGCTAACCCAGGTTTGTACTGAATCTATCCTTTTTAAGGGAGCTTCTTTTCACCTATGATTCTTAAAAATCGCTCCAGTCAAGATTCACTCATCCGAGTACAAGAAAAAACATTATTTTATATCTCTTTATCCATCAAGAGGAGCGTGGATTTAAGAAATTGTTGGGGGGTAAAAGTAACACTTTTTTTGTTGAACTTTTTTCTTCTTATCTCTCAAAATGCCCATACTGGGTCCAAAAAACTGCACTATGAATGCATATAAACTACATTATCACTAGTGCAAATCAGGGATACAAGACCTGATTTTTAAAGATTTCAGACCTGTTTTTGTGCAAAAGTGGTCTTAAATCTCTAAAAAAACAGGTCTTGTATCCTTGATTTGCACTAGTGTATGTGAGACTCAATTTTCAGTCACAATTGCTATTTGCAATCATTATTGACGAATATCATGAACAATAAGACATGCGAGTTTCTTGAAAATTTTGCAAAAGAGTTTTATATAAAAGGAGGGAGGTGGTAAAAATCTTCGGTGACTTTGCTAGTTTTCTTTTTAAATGGTGCTAAATTTCATTAAGGAAGTGTTTAAAAGTTAGTTTTGCTACTGTTCAATTTTCAGGAGCTAAGTTACCTATGACATGGTACCCACAAGGATACCTAAAAAACTTGGCAATGACAGATATGGCAATGAGACCAAGCTCATCCACAGGGTACCCTGGGAGAACCTATCGTTTTTACAACGGCCCTGTGGTATATCCATTTGGTTATGGATTATCTTACACCAATTTTATTCACACATTAGCTAGTGCACCAAAAGTGGTGTCAATTCCAGTAGACGGCCACCGGCGTGGAAATAGCTCAAACAAAGCAGCAATTAGAGTGACACATGCACGATGTGGCAAGCTTTCCATTAGACTTGACATTGATGTTAAAAACGTTGGTTCAAAAGATGGTACTAACACTTTGTTGGTGTTCTCAGTACCACCAGCAGGTAATGGTCATTGGGCACCACAGAAGCAACTAGTGGCTTTTGAGAAAGTCCATGTTCCTGCTAAGGCTCAGCAACGAGTGAGTATCAATATTCATGTATGTAAGCTTTTGAGTGTGGTTGATAAGTCTGGGACTAGGAGAATTCCAATGGGAGTACATAGTATTCATATTGGTGATGTGAAACACTTTGTATCACTTCAAGAACAAACACTAGGGATCATCAAGACCTGAATTTTATATATGGGGCCGCATTTAGAATGTGTTCTAAATGATCTCAATATATACTACTAAGGTAAGTGTATCAATCAATAGTATACTAGGGATTACATATGTATAGTTTCAACTGATTGTGTGGGATTTCATCAATGACGATCAAATAATGTATTGTAGGGTTGGTTTCAATTCTTGGAGGAAATGTACAATTTTACTTTCTTTTTTTAAAAAAAAAGGAGGATATGTACAATTGTCTCTTATGTTTCTGTGTACTTTTTTTTTCACCATTCTTTTTTTGTCTATGTTACGATTAGTGTAGGACATTAGTTTATTTTTCTTCTGTTAATGTAATTGTAAGATTGATAATGGGATTTACATCATGTTCATGTGACACAATTTCCCTGCTTCTTTAACAGCAGTACCTCACGATGTTCATCATATTTGTCCTTGCATTGTTCAATATTTTAGATATTCACTGGAATAACTTCTCCTGGGAATTAACAATGGACAACTTATTATTTCCATGTAATTTAAAAAAATGTGTTTTGGGGTTAGATTCACACACATTAAGGGCCTGTTTGAATCAACCGCGGTTTTCAGTTTTCAAATTTTCATTTATAAATCCGTTTTTAAAAACTATTTTTGAAGAAGAAAATAAAAGAAAAATTGTTTGGCAATCAAATTGACAAAAACTATTTTCAAGATTGATATTATTATAGATATACCATTAATGAAAAGAGGTAGTTCTCCGTGTTTTTAGTTTTCAAAGGAAAATCAAAACAAGAAAGCAAAACAGCTAAAACTAGTTTCCGGTTTTTTAGTTTTCAAAATTTTTTCCGAAACTGTTATTTCAAAAGTGTTTAATCAAACAGGCCCTAAGTTTGGAGAAGTGGGGAATCCAGGTTTGAACCCAACCCCTGCACAAATTTTGGATTTTCTAAACCAAAATTCGGAACAATACATCCATTTACGCCATTATGGGCCTAGATATGTAACCTTAGCCAAGATCTTGAGCGGCTCTTTCTAAGCTCTCCGTCAATGCCTCTTAAATCCCCAAAAATTTGGGTGATAACTTCAAGAGAGCATTATTTTAAAATTTTAACACATTCAGAAGATAACTTTTGGATGATATTTTTCAACATAAAGAGATATTGAGGGGGTCTAAAAGGAAATCCTCCGAGATCTTTGCCTTTTCACATTCGACTAGGCCTAATCATGGACTAATAATGTGCTGTCTATCGCAAATGTTGAATTCCTAAAGTTTCTTTTTGCACCCTACATTTTTTTTTTAAAAACTACACATGTTTCTAAAAGTACAATTTCAAACATAAAAGTAACTGTAATTTTGTTCAAAAGCATAAATTTGTGTTTTTTGGACGCGATTTATTTCTTAAGTAAATTTTTTTGGGTAGATAGACAAATTGGCAAAGCCATTGAAAATCCACATATATAAGTGGAGATGTCGGGGTTTGAACTCCTGATGTGACGTCCGGTCTAACAATTTCAGTATTTTTCGTCAGTTGAGTTAAGACTTATAGACATTTATTAAGTATTTTTAAGGGTAGAGAAAGAATCTCCCTTGAATTTAGCTAGGTCCCAATAAAATTAAATAAAAAAAAAACTTGGGTACAATTCCTTCCGTGCTTTTCGTATGGTTCTTAACTAAATTTACCATGATTTTCTTAAATCCATAATTTTCTCAAAGTTTGTTATATCAAAAAAAGATATATTTTTAGTTAAGAATCATACGAAAAGTACCTAGAGAATTGTACCTAAGTTTTGTCGCCTATTTTTTATCATTTTAAATGGATTACGAAAAAGAGTTTTGATTTATATTCTATCAATGGTTTGACGAAGCTCACCCATCTAAGAGCTGATAAGTTAGAGAAATTGCGGCTTCAACTTTGCGTCATTGTATATCAAATATTTCTATAATTACCATTTGAGTTGTATGTATAAAACATTTTGATTTATATTATATTTGCCTGTACTTTTCCAAGTTGGTTTTGATATGATACTCTATTTGCATGTAAACAAAAAAAAAATGATACTCTACAATTATATCTATACTACTAATAAAAAGAATATTACATGATTTTTTATTGTAGCCTATTTTTCAATATATCAAAATTACTCTTAAATATAAGTTATGGTTTGGTTGCTAAAAATATGACTTTTGTCAATTCTCATGTGCAAATACAGAAATTTTAAATACAAACATCGATAGTCTTGCCACTAATAATCATAATGTTGATCTCATTCCCATTGTGGAGTTAGATGGCAACATTGTTTTACCAGAATCCTCATCAGATCAAAGAAATATTGATAACAATCATGATGGAACATCTGATGCAAACTTAGTCGACACTTTCTGTCGTGAAGAGTCAAAAGAGGAAGTGGTACCGATAGATAATGCTCATGAAGATCTTGGTAGGACCATAGTGGTAACAGACTCTAACTTGTCAAACTTTGGTGAAAATGTTATTCATGACATGCAATTTTTAGGGCTTGTTCCTACTGTGACCCAACAAACTATGGATTTTATGAGCGATTCATGGGCTAACATGGGTCAGAAGGAAGATTTTATTAATTCAGTCTCGAATCAACAGTTTCAGTTGGTGGTTCCAAAGAAAAAGAAAAACAAGTTAATTAAAGCAGCACTCTGAGACTAGCTAAGGGTTTAAGGTCGAGGCTTATAGTCGTTCGCCTCGCTACTAATTTGGTTTAATGTTGCTCTTCTAGCTTCTGGTTGTTTTATCTGTTTTGGTTTGTGTTTTTCTTCTTTTATCCTTGAGAGTTTTGGTTTATGTCCCCCCTCTCTTTTGTACTTTTTTTTTCTTTTCTATCTATATATTTCAAGGTGCTGTAGTTGGAAATCTCTCTGCACCCTTTCTTTTGCTTAAAAAAAAGAAAAAGTTTGGCAAGTGCTCAACTATTTGAGTTTAGTGGTCTCTTAAATTTAGTGCGAGGGTATTGATGTCTGGATCTAAAATAGAAAAGAATTTAAGATTCAAAGAGTTATTATAAATGAATTTGCATTTACTTTCCTTCGAAAACACTGTGAGAGCTCGAATTTGAAACTTTTAAATCTAATGTCCGTCTTTTTACACCAAATATTCGAAGTTTAAACTATTTATGAGTTTGATAACTAATTAAAAAGATAAAATTATAAATGTTAATTAATTGAAAAATTATGTGGTTATTTAACTCATTGTTTATGAATCATTGAACAGCTTAGAATTTTCCTAATCGGGGAAGAATAATCAAAATAGAAAGGAGAATACCACAGGACTTGTTGGCTAAGAACAGGGAGAAGTGCATTATAATGGCAATCACGTGACATGTAAACCAATAATGTTCCATTTCTAAACTGATGAATGATGACCAAAGCTGGCATGTGCTAAGCCAACAAAAGCACAGTTGAAAAATTACAACACCAGAAAAAAAAGAATAAATAAAAAATAGGTAAGCATTGATAATCCATATGACTTTGATGTTGACACATCTATCAAAGCATAGTTTAATTGTGACAAAAAAAAGCATGGTATTTAATTTATCAATGTTGCAATAATATCTAACACAAATTCAACATTTGATCTGTATTTTTCAGCTGGAATGAAGGAATCCACTGGTCAAGATGGCCTTCAGTCATTGTAACAATTCAAAATGCAAAAAAAGGCCTGCCAATTAATTGAAATTAATATTTTTTATTATTATAAAGTCAGACATAAAACATAAAATAAAATAAAGTCCTAAGGTTGTATAAATTAATAGAAAAATTTGCTCATTTGCTTTACTTTTGCCAACTAATTAAAGTAGTATCTGCAATATGAGGATATGGTATTGATAAAATAAAAACCATTGAATTTTAATTACTTTAATATTTCTGGAAAATATTCTTATCCAATGCCAAGTTAAAAGTGAATGAATAACATGGATCAGCCAGCACAATGTTGTTTACTTAATAATAATATAAAAATATTGATGCTTGACTTTGCATTCAAGTTTCTACTTTAACATTTACACTCAAGCTTCATCAAACAATTGGTAGTGGTGGTAATGGCTTTAAGATAAGATTGGTTTGAGAGGAATATCTTTAATTTCTTACAGCAAAAAAAAGAGAGAATGAACAGAGAATATAGCAAGCAAACTAGAAAAGGAGATTTCATTTTTCTCTTCATCTTATAACTATACTATACATATTATTCTAAGATAAGGCTTTACCTAAGGCTGACATATTTTAAGGGGGGCTCAAAATGATCAAGAAAAAAGTGTACATCCCACGAGGGATTTCATTTCTTCATGTCTAGCTTTTTTATTCTAAAAACTTTAATGTTTCCAATTATTGGGGAGACTCTTTGGCCCTCTTTATGTTATGTACCAATGTGATATATCTAGAAGTAGTATGATCAACATGACATTATTTTGGTCTTTTCTTTTGGGTGTAGAATTTAATGGCCCTATAGTTGAAGGTTCATTTTTTAGGCATAGCTAACTAAAAGATACAAGACTTAAAGGATGACTTTACATTGAACCACCAGAAGGGTGGTTGAATTTATGTTAGTACAAAAATGTTGCTGCAATTTTTTGGGTGAAGAGCTTAGTGAATCACATATGATGAGGACTAACCAAAGAATTGTCAAATGTCAATAGCTTAGAATAAAAATGAGTTGAATAAATCAACCCGCTAGGCAAGCCTGCCATCAATCCTGTTGAGCTTTCACTTTAGCTATGGCCCTAGACAAAATCTGATAGCATTCACACACCATGAAAATTTGAATCTATAAAATTGCATTCTCATTATATATTTGGTTTGACGTTTCGGTCCTCAATCATTTTTATCGCGCAATCTCATCGAAGCTCCAAAACCAAACGTCGTATCAACTTGGTTTCTCACCGTGGTTTGGAATAACGCGCTGCATGCTTAATTCGTGCACATTTAATACAATTAGTAGTTAATTTGGATTAAAAAAATCTTGATTGTGATTTTTTAACTAGTGTCTTGTGCATTAATTAGAATTTTCCTTTGCAATTTAATACTACTACATGACATGTTTCTTAGTTGATTACAAAGAGTGAGAGGGAAACTAATACTCATAGAAGAATCCTTCTCTAGGGTCCTCCTCTAACTTTTGGGAGCCTGCAGATCTAACTTTCCAACTTCTTCAACCAATTATTATTAAGATTTTATATAGAATTTATTCTGCCTGCAGATCTAACTTAGTGCCAACTTTATGTTGAAATATATGTGTAAATTAATGTGCTTTATGAAAACTGAATTTTAAATTACTCCTATCTCTTTATTCTTAATATGCATAATTATTATTCACTCATCTATAGTTTGGCAATTTATTCTTGTATAAGTTGTAAGCAAACGGCTAGTACTATTATTCTTCTTAGTATTAATTAGATCATCCAAACGGTTATTTCACATAAGCAAATAGATCTAGTTTAATTTAATACTACTGAGGAAACATGTTCAGAGAATTAATAGGCACATTACTGACATATATAGTACAATGCCCGTATTTAAAAAAAATCTAAAAGAGACTCTCATCTTAAATAAATGCATCAATAACAAGTAGAGAAAAAGTGAGCAATAAATTAAAAGAGCAACTAGGGCATATATAAATTATGTCTATTTGAAATTTGAATGTGATTTAGCCAAAGTTGATACATTATTGACAAACTTGTTCAGATAATTAGCAGCATAGTGAGCAGATCACACCTTGATTAAGCTGGCCTTGTTGATGAATTCAATTAGTAACAAAAGCAAAGTATGTATTAATTAGTGTATTATTAACTTAGTATATGATATGATTGTTAGTACATGTTAGTAGCTTACAAAGGCAAATTTGCACATGGGTGACCATCTCCACATGAAATCCAATCCACAAGACACGTGCATCCCACATAGCTTTTGCAGAGAGGCATTGGAATGATAAAACCACATAGTGGATAAATTCTGGAGAATACGAGGCAATTTAATTTAATTTAATTTAAATGGCTGCATAATGAACATTAATCAAAGCTATTACTATATTGAGCCGTCAATTAAATTAAGAAATGATAGTGCTGATATCGTTTTGAGCATTGACATAGTGAATGGTATATTTCCATTACTATATAGTATTATTATTACTAAGTGCTAAGTTAGATGCAGACGTGCATCACAAACTTCAAATGAAATATAGGAAAAAAAAATATAAACCCTATCTTAGAACAGTAATTTTATAAGAGAATCTTTAGGACTTTGGGTCACACTCTGCCTCCTTGTCTACATACATGTCTTTGAGATTGGATTGGAAGGATTTCCCATGAACCTATTTTTTTAATCCAAATTAGTTGTCTAATCTTTATTTATATTTACAAATACTAAGGTTGCTAATTCAGGGTTAGATTCCATTAATCAATGATTATATTCATACCTAAAGGACCTCATCATAGTATAATCCTAATGTAACCATTTTATTCTTGCCCTTTAAAATGTTGCAACCTAAAATGTGCAGGATTAAGTGTGTTTTGATGTCGGACACGTATCGGTGTCTGACATAGAGACCGACACAACATCTAATTACATTTAATTATGTCATTTTCTCAAATTATTATCTATGTCAATGTCCATGTTGTGTCTGATGTCCGTATAGGTTGTCAAGTCACATGACTCGTAAGGCTCCCCTGCACAAAATATGTACCACCTCAACAACCTATATTGATTGATTTTATTTCACTAATTGGGTCGTTCTTCTGGTATTATAGTTATGCAATGGCAATAATTAAGTACTAGTTTGGTTTTATGCCATTCTCGCCTAACTATCAAAGAAGAATGTTTGGCGAATTGTTAGAATCGTAATATATTAAAGCTTTCTTCCTTTACATCAATAATGGGGATTCTTAGTCTTCTACTTGCATATAGTTAGGTATATATAATGCAACTACATTATCAATGGTCCGGTTTAACAAGTATATTAAAAACACACTTTTCTCTTAGTTTATATGGAGAAATAAGAAAATATGTTAACCATCTCGTATAATTCAAGTTTTCTAGCTAGCTAGGTAAGTGATCATATATATTTAATTACCAACTAATTCAATAATATGAAAATATTCAATAAAAATAGATGTGAAGAAATATGTGGCATCCAGCACATACAAGAACCTTAATTTTTCATGCTGTTGGAACCCATCAATCATGCATTATATAGTAGTAACACTAACCAGAACTCAAATTTGTTTCTGCTTTTATTCCTTACTCCTTATATATATATAAGATAGCAACTAAAAACTATAGAAAAGTATTTTTATTTTTATTTTTTTAAATTACAATATTTTAAGATTCCAATTCATTAGAGGATTCGAAAACTAGTTGATAGGTACTGTGACAGTTGCAACAGAAGAAGGAGAATAAGGTCTTTACATATTGAATTGTGGATAAAACAAATAATTGGCAATAATAGGAAGAGAATGAAAAGGAAAGAAAGGGTAGATCCAAAAGTAAAGGAAATGGAAACACACCAATAATGGCTCCACCCATCAAACAGTACACTCAATAGAATCTGCTCAATGATGACGCCACATTACAAAACTTAGCTTCAGATTAAAAAAGAAAAAAGGAAACTGAGACATAGCATGTGTAATATGCAGAAGCATAACTAAACTTAAATGGATACTTGATTTTGTTAGCTATCTTTGTAAATAAAAAACAACCTTCTCAAATAATTGCTGGTCCCAATTTCATTTACAAGCAAAACAAAGACACTCTTAACAACCTACCCATATGGTCTTCAAAGATGTCTCTAACTCGCCAATGAAAAAAAGAAATGGATCATGCCATCATGGAAAAGTTATTTTAAAATTAACTTGGAATTGGAACTAGCTTTATTGCTAGTGGATAGAGTAGAGGGGACATTCAAATGAAGGTTTCAATCATATAGTACTAAAATAGAATGGAGTGCTGAGTGGTACATAGAAATGATTTATGTCATATAGGGTAGCCAATGCCCACCAAAAGGGAATGACCCCCCATAGAAATTAGGGTTTTGTGCGATCAGAACAAACGCACACATTCCAGCTTTCGTAAATCTAAATCGCTTAATGAGTGTTTGGATTCACGTTGGTGTGGTGTTCCTCACGTCCCAATGAGCTTTTAAGGTGAATTTTGTGAAGCTACTTTTCTAAGTTTATGTACAGTCGTGCGTTTTTTTCCCTCTTAGATGCAGTTCCAAACATGCCATTAATCAAGATCAAACGTTTTATATTTCAATCTTGTTTTTTAGGTTTAGATGCAGTCTTGATCAAACAATTTAGATATTGCCAATTATATGTAGTCACGCCGAAACACATAATTCATATTACATACCAAAGTGGACAACACATATTACACAAGTATATATCACATAAAGAAGGGGCCCCTTAAATTACCCATACTTTAGTTTAATTTTAGCCATTGATAGTTTTCACCAATAAAACAGAACATCCCATCACAAAGATGGACCCAATTTCTTACAACCTGGATCCTCTTAGCAAGGTGTTCCATCCAGCGTAGCAGAGTAGCAGCCATGTGTGTATAGAAGATAACAAACTATGTAGACCTTGGTTTGTCCTAGTCCATTGCCTTAGGGTGGGTCCCTAATGGTCCCAAATTTGTGGGAACTAGGAACAACAACAATACTATTGCTACTAAATTATTAAAGTACGTCTGTTGATTCATGTGCAATTTCTAGCTATTAGGTTTATATATATGCATGCATCATACATGTGTGTCTACTGAATTAATTTGCAAACTTATAACATGTTATTTATTCAATGCTTTTATGATCGACAACTACATTTGAAATACAATTATTATACTACAAAAGAAAGATAATTTGATTTTGTACGACAACGTTGTCAATGTAAAAACAAAAGAAAAACAAACAAAACATAACAGTAACAAGATTTAAATTAATCAAATCCAATTAATTATTGTCTTTCAAACAGTGTTGGTGTTGGTATTACTACTGATTTCTTCTTTTTGCACGAGACAAATGTTGGTTGTACAAGATTAGATGTCAACGTTTAACTTATTCCATTTTAACTTTTAACTCATTCCATCTTTAAGTCATTCTCATAATAATTAACTAATTAAAAAATTATTATATTTCCTTTTACATCCATGTCATCCTAATACTGTGCCACGTGATATGTATGGTTGTCACTCCTAGGTTGTTATTTAGTCGCGCAGCCTTCTAAAATGCATAATTAATTAATCATATTATACAAGAAAAGAATCTAACAATTATAATGTCTTATAATAAAAATGTTTATAGGAAATGATCTATAGCATAAGCACATAAACTTTTCATCAATTTTTATAGCAGAGAATATACATGGATACCGAGCACCACATTCATACATCAATATATATAATAATTTTCAAAATGTGATATAATTCAATGTAACCATATTTGTTGGTGTCAAACACTAGCACATGTCAAACACCGAAAACACTTTTGACCAGAAGTATTGGTGCTACAGAGGTAGCAGATATTCAACAATGAAAGGAATCTATCTAATACAAGAGAAATTGGTATGGTAGGCGTGCCTATGAAGTAAAGGAAACTAACACACCAAATTAATGAAGTCAAATTTGAATACAAGAATTTGAAGTTATTTTAATTCATTAATTACATTCAAAGCTGGAAGAATTCCCCATCATTATTATTTGAACAAAAGAGAGCCTGTGTGCCTTGTCCTTAGCAGGGTTCAGTTGTAGCCCTTCTGTAGCAACTGATGCGCAGTATTACTATTTACTACCAACAACAAATTTTGTTCAGCATTAATGGCATATATATCACTATTGATCAACAAATGCAGTGTGAGTGTGAGGATAATAAATCACTGTACTAATTTGTACATGTAGCCCTTAATGTTACCATTTCACCATTTTATTTATGAGAATGTCAGCTTCCTTAATGTACATGTTGCCCTTATCCTTTAATTTTAATTTAAGTTTATCTATTCTTACATTTACATATATGAATTATTGAAATGGAATTCCGTCTGAATTATTAAACAAATGCATGTCAATAGAAAATATTATTCAAGAGATTGAACTATCCTCAGGTTTATATGCCATGCCCAAATCATTGATCATGCTATCCACAAAATGTAACAATGAAAAAAAAAATCGATAAGACCATTTACAAAAACTCAAGCTTATCTAAAATTTCTTGATATATATGATATTGAGAGGGGTCCACTAATGTGGGGGTCCAAAATCCAGGATTGCCACGTGGAGAGAGGGTAACATTGAAGGGTGACATGGCAAGCTTGGGTTAGGGGGAAGACTGGCAATGGCAAGGCTCGAGATTGCAGGAGTTGTAGAAGTAATATTGTAGGGGAAGGCAACAGAAAGGGTGGATAGAGTGACTTAAAGGCAAACCAATCTTGGCTTTCTATCAAATTTCATGTGTATTCATTAATCAATGTAAATGAAATAAAAAGCAAAACAAGCACCAATGGATTTTGAGCCTAACAAAATAAGTTTGTTGTAATGTGATGAAATAAAATTCAAAAATCAGTTGAAAGATGTGACTAAGTATAATTTCTCACTTACCTTCAAATAGGATTAACTCCGGTGAAAAGAAACCAATGGAAAAAAAACCTCAAACATATGAATCAAGTTGCTTATGAGACAAGACCGTATTTCTCATAATCCATTAATATTCATGTTTGTTTATAATGTTCTTTCTGTAGCTTTTTAAATTAATTAGTTTTGTATGTTATTGAAAAGAGTCTCAAATAAAATCACTCCTAGTAACTTGAATAAGCTTTCGTCACACTAGAGGTATAAGGTAAGGAGATCCTCTGTCTCAAGTTTCTCGTTATATTTCTTCTCTTAGCTATAAAATTATGTCGAATGGTGAGAAATCTAAAAGTTTTTGTCCGTCGAGAGGTATAAGGCAAGGAGATCCTTTCTCCCAATTTATTTGTCATTTGTAATAGAAAGACTTTTGCACACTATTGTTGGTCAGGTTGAAGCTGAGTATTGGAAACCAATGTGTGTTGGCAGATACGGTCTCTAAATCTCTCACCATGTTTTTGTTGACGATCTTCTCCTTTTTGCAGAGGCCTCAATAGAGTAAGCTCGTTGTGTTATGCACTGTTTGAATATTTTCTACCAAACGTCTGGGCAAAAGATTAACAGTCAAACAACACATTTATTTTCAAAGAATGTTGATTATCATCTTTATGAAGATATTCTTCAACACACTGGCTTCTCTCATGTCACAAGAACGGGTAAATACCTTGGAGCCAACATAGCGATTGGAAGATCCACTAAAGGGCATTTAATCACATTACTTAAAAAATCCAGCAAAGACAGTGTGGATGGAAACAACAATGTTTTAGCCTAACAGGAAGACTCTCTCTAGACAACTTATTAGCTCTATTTTGTATTACGTTATACAATATGCAAAGATTCCCAAGACCATTTGTGATGAGATAGAGAAAATTCAGTGTGGGTTTCTTCGAGGAGACACTAAACAGGAGTGAAAAGTCCAATTGGTGAATTGGAAAGTGTGCTGCTATGCAAAGATGGATTGGGGTTTAGGTTTTAAGAGACCTCATCATATGGATGAGGTTTTCCTCGTGAAAATGGTGTGGAATATTATCAAAACTCATATGATCTTTGGTGCAAGGTGTTTCTCACCCAAGTATGGTAAACATGATGACCTCATGGTCTCTTGTAACTCTCAACCTTATGATTCTCCTTTGTGGAAAAGCCTTGGTGAGGGTTTGAAGCGATTTACATCATCACTTATTGTGGCAAATTGGTTTGGAGCAATTTCCATCCTTGTTGGGGATCGAGTAGGGTAATGGGGAAGTATATGAAATTTGGGAACAAGGCGAGGAAAGTGAAAATTGTCTTCATCCCTTTACAATGCCTAAGTTGAACACATGATTTTGTGGATGAATCAACTTTTTATCAAGTGAGTCGACCTTCATTAACGGGGTACTTTATATTTTGTCATAAGAGAGAATATTGTAATATAAGCACATGATCTTAGAGATGAGAGTATAATTTACTCAAAAACTTGTTACTGTTTATTTATCCAAAGACAAGGGTTTGTGCCTAGACTTGTGACATCGTGTACCATTGAAATGTTCAACATTGTTTATGATTTGTGTGAGTTTCCTTTTTTCTTTGAAAGGGATGATTTGTGCGAGTTGTTGGGCAATATTTATCATAAGAAATATGCCATGTTTATGCCATTATTCCTAAATTAAACTTGAAGATCACAAGCGGAGATACTATTCCTTCACTTTCATCTACTATTTTCATTTCTCAACCAAGCATGTAGAGTGATGTTTGAGTTAATTAATCATGGTGTTAAGAAAAGAAAATAAAGAATAGTGTCGTGTCATGTCATGAATCATGATAAGTTATCAGCTATCAAATACAAATATATTTAAGTCAACGTGCACAAAGCTTAAACCATAATTTTGAGGTGGTTATTAGAAATAAATAACCTTTGGTGCTTCTCACACCCTTTGCTTATTTTTGGGGCAACTTGCTTGACTTTTCTTTCTTTTGCCGGTAGTTGGACCCGTGATGGATAACCGTAACCGGCTATACCAGTCAAAAACATGATTATGTTTACTCGTAATTACGAAGAATGAAATGAAATCATAAATTTTAGGGTCATAAACCTACAACAAGGCAACAGTTTAGGTTGATGTGAGAGAAAGAATCTATGGTGTGTTGCCAGCTAAGAATTGAAGGATGAAAGCTTTTACATAAGGGTCAAGGTTGTTGTCAAGAACTCAAGGTCTCTTTCAAGCCTCAAGGCTCTCTTTTTTTTCTTTTCCTTGGTGCCATTTTTTTTCTTCCTTTTTTATGTTTATTTATTACCTTCTAAGTTCACTTGTAGTAAAAAAAATGAGGGGAAGTTCACTTATGGTAAAATGTTAATTAATATTAAAAAATTAAATAAAATAGTTATCTTTTTTGAAGGAAAAAAGTAAATAGTTATCATAACTATAATTTGTAGTATTTTTTTCTTAAACAAAAGAGATTTCAATTTTGTTTGACGCATAAAGTATTACACAAAAGAAAGAAAAAAAACTATCTCTCAAAACAAAACAAAAAAAACTAGAAAATGTTTGATACATTGAGGCGCAAATTTGAATATGCAAGTTTCTATTTGCTAGGATGTAATATGAGTTAGTTTCATTTTTAGTTTCACCATTAGAATCTTTAGAAGAAAAACTGAATATGTAAGTTTCTATTTGCCAGCACATAATATACGTTAATTTCACCCGTTAGAATCTTTAGAAAAAAAAATAAAGACTTATGTTTTATAAATAAGTAATACTTAAACCATATTATTAAAAATATTTTACATTAATCATGATTATGTGACATGACATATATGTTTGATTGATGATGAATTTTTATATTGACAATATATCAAAATTAAATTTAGTTTTAATTAGGACACCTACATCTATGTATTGATATGTCCAATACGAAGGATAAGGTAACAAATATTTTCTTTTAGAAAATTACTATAACCTTATATTTTTATATGATAAATAATTTTTATTTGTCCAAAAAAGACTAACAACTTTTTTATCAAACAATTTATTTTTAACAAATTTATTTTATTTCTCTAACAACAATCTTGGCACTGATTTCATTAAAAAAAAACCTCATATCTGATGTCATTTCCCCTAATATATTTATTTATTTATTATCATACTATATTATATTATATTATATTATATTATATTATAAATGAAACTCAAAAAAATAATACAAAAAACCATTATTTGTGACTCATTATATATTTTCTCTCACAAACTCAAACCCCATTCTCTTTCTCATTGCTTCACCCCCCCCTATATATTTCCTTTCATTTTATTTCTAGAGCATAGTCATCAAGTACACACTTTAGGTGTGAGAGAAGAAACCAAAAACTCAAATAGTGTTCTGTTTTGATATTTTCATGATTCAACCTTGAATCTTCTTCACCCACATCACCATTTTCAACCAAAAAACAAAAAATGGCTGTCACAACTTCCTTTCTCAATTCTACAGAGAAAAAACAACACTGGTGGCTCACAAACCGTAAGGTAAACCTCAAAATATTTCACCTTAATTAAATTCTTGTTTTGTTTTTTCATTTGGTTAACAAAACATGTCTGAATATTTTTTGTTTTATAGATTGTTGAGAAATATATCAGAGATGCAAGAACACTCATTGCAACACAAGAACGCAACGAGATTGTTTCAGCTATAAGTCTTCTAGACGCAGCTTTAGCTATTTCTCCAAGTTCAGATCAAGCCCTAGAGATGAAAGCAAGATCTTTGCTCTATTTGAGAAGATTCAAAGACGTAGCAAATATGCTTCAAGATTATATTCCAAGTCTGAAAATGGCTAATGATGATTCTGGCTCTGTTTCTTCTTCTTCTGATGGTTCTTCTCAACAGCTTTCAAGAGAAGGTGTCAAGTTACTTTCTTCATCGGATTCCTCTGCTCCAGATCAGAGTTACTTCAAGTGTTTCTCTGTTTCTGATTTGAAAAAACGTGTCATGGCTGGTCTCTGTAAAAGTTATGACAATGAAGGATATTGGAGGTAAAAAAATAAATTTACTTTGTAATCTTTTTACTGTCTATGGATTTTTTGAATTTTTATTTAATGAGTTCTGAGATTAGATCGGAGTCCCCAATATCATGGGGTTTGAATTAATGCATATGCCAACTAGTAATAAAAATTTCCCCACACTTGCTTTTAAATCTCCTATCAAATTCAATGCACATTAAAAGGTATAACAAGGAAGACCAATCAATATTTAATGCATTATTATAAAGTTGCGTAATTTGGCTCACATATTTCAACTGTTTTGGTTTGGTAACAGACTTGTTCTATTTTTATAATCACACACTAGGCCTTTTTTTTTAATTTTTCAACAGTTTACAGTACTTTGTTTTGATTAAGTTAATGTTAATATAATAAATGGATTAATTTTTATTGGATTTTGATTTTGATTAAATTTTGTTAATGTGAATTTCAGATACTTAGTTTTGGGCAAAGCATGTTGTCACTTAGGCCTAATGGAAGATGCAATGGTTCTTCTCCAGACCGGAAAACGTCTCGCGAGTGCGGCATTTCGCCGTGAAAGCGTCTGTTGGTCTGATGATAGTTTCTCTCTATGGAGCTCACCGTTCTCCGGTGATGGCGCGGTGTCAAAACAATCAACCACCACCCCACCAAAAAGTCCTTTATCAGAATCTGAAACCGTGAACCAACTCCTAGCACATATAAAATTCCTCCTGCGTCGACGCACGGCTGCAATAGCCGCAATGGACGCAGGACTCCACTCAGAAGCTATCCGTCACTTCTCAAAAATTGTTGATGGCCGCCGCGGCGCTCCTCAAGGCTTCCTTGCTGAATGCTACATGCATAGAGCTTCTGCTTTTCGTTCAGCAGGTAGAATTGCTGATTCAATTGCTGATTGTAACAGAACACTATCATTAGACCCTACATGTATCCAAGCCCTTGAAGCTAGAGCTTCAATTCTAGAAACAATTCGTTGCTACCAAGATTGTCTACATGATCTTGAACATTTGAAGCTTCTATACAACACAATTTTGCGTGATCGTAAACTTGCTGGACCGTTATGGAAACGACATAATGTTCGTTACAATGAGATTCCTGGGAAGTTATGCACCTTAACCGCGAAAATTCAACAATTGAAACAAAAATTGTCTTGTGGTGAGACACGTAATGTGGATTATTATGGTTTGATTGGTTTAAGACGTGGTTGTGCCCGTTCGGAATTGCAACGGGCACATCTTTTGCTTAGTTTGAAACATAAACCGGAGAAAGCCATTGGTTTCATTGAACGATGTGAACTCGCGGATGAACGTGATCTTGAATCGGTTAAGGATAGAGCAAGGATGGCTTCCATGTTGCTGTATAGACTGCTTCAAAAAGGTTATACAAATGTTATGAATACAATTATTGAAGAAGAAGCTTCTGCTGAGAAACAAAAGAAAATGGTTCTCAAGTTACAACAAACAAATGCAAATGCACATGTTACTCAAGTATCTTCAAATGCACATGTTAATGTTAAGGTGAATTCAGTTGTTGAAGTATTACAAAAGAAGAAAAGTAGAGAAGAAATGTTGGAGGAAAAGTATGCAATGTCATCACCAAGCATAGTGAATCCAACGGTGTTTCAAGGAGTGTTTTGCCGTGATCTGACGGTGGTGGGGAACTTGCTTTCACAAAGGTTTAGTAATAGGTCAATTCCAGTCAAGTACGAGGCTCTTAGTTGTTGAATAATTGAATTGATTCATTGGTTGGTTGGGGACTTGGGATGTTTTGTTTTTATCCGGCACAAAAAATATCTCTGATTATTGGTTACTTTTATGTACAAATGGATAAATTAAATTTTATTAATTAATTAATTTTGGTCTACAAATTACTACTATATGTTTTTTAATTTGAGAGAAGTTGTGGCAATTAAATGAAAAATATTTAGTAGTATTTAATTTGGCAATTGATGGATGAGGCTTGACTGCTGCTGCAATGGAACAGTAGCCGATGGGAGAAACAGTAGGTGCATGCCTCGTCTTTTTCACATGTTTTGTCTGGTTGCATTCAATTTTCCATAGGGTTAGTCTATCCAAGAAACTTGCTTTCTGACATTCCATTAGATTTTCTTCATTTTCTGTACCCGCCAAAAACTTTGTTGCTTCCAAGTATATGGTGGATGATGGTGGTGGTTTGGTTTGTAAGGTCAGGGTCTAATAGCTCTCTCACACATGTACCATTTATTATAACTCTTGCTCCAATTTGAATATGTAGTAAAACAATGCTGGAAATTCTTTATCCTTGCTTCACACTCAAGATTGATGTGAAACTTAAGTTTTTGTCCAAACAATATCTTTTGCATTGTGAGTTAACTCTTGGAATAGTTTGGTTTTAGAGTCTTGTGGATACAGTTTATAGTTTCACTTATGCTAATTCACAATTTTAATATTTGATATCTTTTAATTATCATCTATTAAGAAAAATTATGAAAAATTGTTACTTTGTAAATATTAATCGAGACAACTCAATATCTTTGCTAACATTTTTTTTCTTTATATATTAATAGTAAAATATAATCCTTGTTTCTTATGAAAACAGTGAACGTAGTCAAACTATATCGATTAAATTGGAATTGATGGAGTAATTTTGAGATGATTTGAATATAAAATTTGAATTTTAGTAAACTTGAAAATTAAATTAAATTTACTCGGTTTAACTTTTTTTTTTTTTACCGACAAAATCAGATAAACTAGAATTTTAACAAAATTTTCACATTTGATTCCTTTACTTCTTTGTCTTGTTTAATGTTATTCATGTTAATTTTTTCTTTATAAATGATTTGAATTTTTAAATGTTTGTTGCATTTATTGTATCATATAAGTATATATGTTAGGTCTATATTTTTTAATACATTTTGAGCAGTGACGGATCCAGAAATTTCGAACAGTTGGGGCACCTTATATAGAAATTTGTAGTTAGGGCCATTATGACATGAATTTTTAGTCATTAAACTACTTGACCAGAAAGAGAAAGAGAAATATAAATCATATTTATCCTTAATAATTGTTGATATTCTCAAAAACATTTAATGATTTGTGATAATTTTATTTGGTTATAATAAGTTATTCTTTTGGGATTTGGATTTGGTGTTGTAAATAACACCACAGTTGTTATCATTGGATTGTTTTGACAAAAGTATAATAGTGTCATTCAAAAAGATCCAATGGCTATTAATCAATACTATGTGAAACTGTGTTGTTTCACTACAGCATCAAATCATGGTCGATTGTTTTGGGTCATACTAAATAGTGCCCCAGACACTAGTTTAAAAAACAAAAAAGGTAAATTTTACATTGAAGACTACATTCTATACACTTTTTAATACTTGATTACACAAATTTCAAGAAATTTTTATTATACATGTTTTCTTAACTAGTGTTCCGGGGACACTAGCTAACATTTTTTTATTGTTTTTATATATTTGGAAACATGAAGGTGATTGTGTTGTTACTTGTTGTATCACGTGTGATTGTATGTGTGGGCCAAGAAAGAAAGCATTTGTGATATGTGTGAGTTATATGATCAAAATATCAATTCTTAGTATATTATACTACTATAAAAAAAATAATTAAAAACTTAGTGCAGGCACAAGCCTACATAAACTTGTACCTGCATCCGTCCCTGATTTTGAGTCTATCAGATAAACTCCTTGGTCTTAGGTTGTAAAATATAACACTCAATTAGGGGAAGTAACTAAAACTACTCACAACAAGTAGGGTAAAATCCGCATTGCACCTCGCCCACGGTGCCGTGAGTTTTTCTTCTACCAAGTACCAACTCTTAAGTCAATGTATGTGTTGTATATTGGCTTCAAATTGGATTTGCAGGAAACCTAAAATCGCGTCACGATTTCAGGCACCGTGACACGATTTGATTGGCAGGGAGCAAGGTACTTTGAGATGGAAAATCGTGACACGATTTGGGAAATCGTGACACGATT
>Ga0315913_1001344_pt1 | contig 26753 bp, 18 predicted proteins | sample MpolsnodulesMG_FD_207736 | JGI IMG/M metagenome (GOLD analysis project Ga0315913, IMG submission 207736) | Medicago polymorpha root nodule microbial communities from Los Angeles, California, United States - small nodules | ecosystem: Host-associated > Plants > Roots > Nodule | place: USA...
GGTGCAGATAAAAGGAAGGAGGTGAGCCTTTTGGTGAGGGAGCATAAACCTTTTATTCTCTGTGTACAAGAAACTAAGTTACCTGTGTTTGATGTCTTTGTCTGTAAATCTATTTGGGGAGACGGTAATGTTGATTATTCTTACCAACCTTCGGTGGGAGCCTCTGGAGGTATAGTTACGCTTTGGGACTTAAGTGAGGTGGAGGTGTGGTCGACAGTGTCCTTGGATCATGTGCTCATGGTAGCAGGTCGGTTTGTGAAGTCTGGGGAACGTTTCGTTGTTTTCAATGTTTACGCGTCGTGTGACTCTTCTCGTCAACAAGCTCTCTGGACTGTATTATCTTCTTGAATTGAGGCTTTGGCGGACCAAAACGTTTGTGTGTGTGGTGATTTCAACGCTATGCGTTGTGTGGAGGAAAGAAGAAGTGTTAGTAGTGTTTTTCACCAGGCAGGCCCCGACAATTTTAACGGGTTTATTGCCAACAACTTTTTGGTGGATCTCCCGCTCAAGGGTCGCACCTACACGTGGTATCGAGGGGACGGGAGGTCAATGAGTCGTATTGATCGTTTCTTGTTGTCTGAACATTGGTGTCTGACCTGGTCTAATTGTACTCAGTTGGCAATGGCTAGAGGATTGTCTGACCACTGCCCCTTAGTGCTCGCTGTTGATATTCAAAATTGGGGGCCTAAACCTGTGAGGATGTTAAAGTGTTGGGCGGACTTTCCTGGCTATAGCTCTTTCGTGCGGGATACATGGAGTTCGCTACAGATAAGTGGTTGGGGGAGCTTTGTCTTGAAAGAAAAGTTAAAGTTACTAAAATTGGCTCTAAAAGACTGGCACCAACGTCATGCCCAGAATCTCCCGGCTCGTATATTATCTCTGACTGATAGCATAACGTCGCTGGATTTGAAAGGGGAGTCAGAGGTGTTATCGGATGAGGAAATTTTGGAGCTTCATGGTTTGTCTGAGGAGCTGTTCTCCCTCTCAAGAGCTAATTCTAGTATCTGTTGGCAACAATCTAGATCTCGATGGTTAAAAGAAGGAGATGCCAATTCTAAGTATTTCCATCGTATCATGTCTAGCAAACGGAGTAGGAATGCTATTCCGTTCTTTCTTGTGAATGGGACCCTGGTTGAGGGAGTGGAGAATGTCCGTAATGCGGTGTTTACTCATTTTCGGCGCAATTTCAACTAACTCAGAATCAACACCCAAGTTTGGAGGGTTTGGATTTCCGCACCTTGCCTCATCACGAAGGGGCGAGTCTAGTGCGGCCTTTTACTATGGAGGAAGTAAAGGCGGCTGTTTGGGATGTTGACAGTTTTAAATGCCCTGGACCCGATGGGATTACCTTTGGTTTCATCAAGGATTTTTGGGATATGCTGAAGGCAGATGTGATGCGCTTTTTGGTGGAGTTTCATAGGAATGGGCGCTTATCTAAAGGAATTAATAGTACGTTTATTGCTCTTATTCCAAAGGTTGACAACCCGCATCGTTTGAACGATTTCCGCCCTATTTCGCTGGTGGGTAGTTTGTATAAAATTTTGGCCAAGGTTCTTGCCAATAGACTCCGATCGGTTATTGGACTTGTCATCTCAGATTCCCAGTTGGCCTTCGTTAAAGGTCGTCAAATTCTCGACGGCATTCTAGTGGCTAATGAGATAGTAGATGAAGCGCGTAAGCTTCACAAAGATTTGATTCTTTTTAAGGTCGATTTCGAAAAAATGTATGACACGGTTGATTGGGGTTACCTCGATGAGGTGATGCAGAAAATGGGTTTTCCGTCACTTTGGCGTAAATGGATTAAAGAGTGGTGTTGGCGGTTATTGGAGGATAGAGATAGTTTATGGTTTAGGGTATTGTCGGCGCGGTATGGCATAGACGAGGGGCGGCTGAGAGGAGGAGGCCGACAGGCTTCTGAGTGGTGGCGTGTGGTGCATAGTTTGAGTAGGGAGAGCTGGTTCACCGATCATGTGACTCGAGGGGTTGGGAATGGGAGGACAACTCGTTTTTGGTCCGATGTGTGGTGTGGTAGGGTGTCTTTTAGTGTCAGGTATAGTAGGTTATTTGAATTGTCAGCGTTTAAAGGGGAGTCAGTGTTAGGAATGTCGCAGTTAGGATGGGGGGAGGGTGGAGAGGCATGGAGGTGGAGGAGGAGGCTGTTCGTGTGGGAGGAGGAGATGGTGGGGGAACTCATTTTACTGCTTGCTAACGTTACACTGCAGGTTAATAAGGAAGATACTTGACTTTGGACTTTGGAGAACTCTAACACCTTCACTGTTCGTAGCCTCTATAATTTTCTTACTATACAACCACAGGTTGATCTACCAGTTGATGCTTCTTCGCTTTGGCATAAGGATGTGCCTCTCAAGGTGGTGTTGTTCGCTTGGCGGTTGTTTCGGGATAGGGTGCCGACAAAGGACAATCTTCTCCGGCGAGGTGTTATTAACTATGATTCTAGGACGTGTGTGGCAGGGTGTGACCTTGCCGAATCATCTCCTTATCTATTTTTACATTGTACTATCCTTGGTTCGGTTTTGCATTTGATATACAGTTGGATTGGTGTCTCATTGACCACCCCTTTTTCTGTGCCTGACCATTTTCACCAGTTTAGCTTCAGTAGCGGAATCGGGATTAAGCGGCGGTCCATTTTACAGGTTATATGGTATGCATTAGTTTGGGAAATCTGGAAGGAACGAAACAATAGGTTGTTTAAAGGCAAAGAATGCCCCGTTCGTCAGGTGGTTGAGAGGATCAAGGCCATCTCCTATATGTGGTTGAAGGAGAAGTACATTACTCTTTCCTTCAATTTTCATGGCTAGTGGCTTAGTTCGTTCACCATTTTGGGTATAGGCTAATGGTTTCTTTCAAGTTGTATTTCTTTTCTAGTTTTTGTTTCCCTTTGTAATTATTGTTCAGACATTGTTGTTCTTCCTTGGTACACCTTGTGCCGGGAGTAACGCTTTCATGTGTTAATATATTTCATTTTAGCCTCTTCAAAAAAAAAATAATAACAATAATAAAATAATATTTCTCAATATTAGATATAATATTAGAAAATTTGGGATGTTACGGGTAGCCTAATAAAGCCCAATTTATTTTAATTAATCGTTAGTCACTCACTCTCTCACTCCATTTTTATTTTTTATTTTATTTTTACAAACCCATGTTTTTACAGGCCATAAGGCAATATGATTTTAGTATTGGTATTCTTATTGTATATTTGAATTTTCACCTTGCAAAATTAAGTACTTATATGCATAATTTTAAGTGTCATTAAAAAAAAGTTTTTAATTATTTGAGTCGTGTAACACCCTAAACCCTTAAAGCGATAAATCACGTAAATAATATAAATCATATAAATGATTTAGATGATACTTCTTCTATAAGTTCAAAACATGCATACAATAATTTTCTCAAAACATCGTAGCGGAAATAATATCATACAACTCATCAACAAATAATAAAATCATCCAGGGTAGCCATGTCACATAATCATACTACATCACCAAAATAAATCTCCAAATCTCAACAACTGAGTAATAAAATCTCATAATGTCATAAAACGTAAATAACAGACAGACACCCCTAATTAGAGCTCGACTTTAAGACCCCAAAAGCAAAAGACGAGGTAGCTCCAAAGCTAACCTCCAACATACTCACCAAGCAAAACAACAACTAATCATGCACGACGTCTACCCATCCATACGAATAAGGTAGGTGGTCAACCAAACGACCATTGGAGATTAGATAACAACACTTAGTTAAATCATTCACAACAATTCAACATCATTAATACTCTATCTTTCTCCAATTCTCCCTGTTTCATCAAAAGCTTCTTCCATTGTTGTCTCACTATCTTTCATCGAATAGCAACTTCTTCCATTGTTTTTTATTTCCAGGGGAGCTTCTTCCATTGTTGTATTGTTAAAAAAAAACTCCCAATTTCATTTTTTAGGAATTTTTCCTTCAAATCAATCACCTCTATCAAAAAGAGAAAAACGTTGATCATACTCGCAATACACTTTCAGAAAGGAAAAAAACTGTAGTGCATAAAAAGCGTAATTTTATATAAACTATAGAAAAACATCTAATATATTAATTTTATTCTTAAATTAATACAATTTCAAGGAGGAATACATTGATCACATTATACATTAAAAGTATTATTCTCATCTCTGAAATCCCTCCCTTAAATAAAGACATTAAGACCATGGGAAGCATTCTATAGAGTTCGGCTTAACTAAAACATTAATCCTACATGGTCCATATTTATTTATTTGCCAATGACATTCACTTTTGACAGCTTTCTCATCTTTAAGTTGATTGTAAACCACAAAGTGGTGAAATTCATGACTAAATGTAAATCCACAAAAATACAAGGTAGTTGGTAAGAAGAAAGCAGGCCTAAAAGTGAAGGCGTAAGGTTCTGCAAAACGTATTGATCGATATCCAATATCATGATCTTTGTCTTTACAGTGGACTCCAAGCTGTTCACCATTGGTGAAGTTATTGGTGATATACATGTGTACTATGGGCTTAAGGGGACTCCAACTATTACCACCCTTGAATTGGAAAACAACAAGAATAGTTAGTAACATAGAAATTGATAACGCAAATTTTGAGAGTGAAACCATCCTACTTGCACAAATCGATTAAGCAATATACTAATATTGAAACACATGACATGTTTCAAGTTATATATATACTATTGAACCTGATGAAGGGCCTTTTTTTCCCCTAAAATTACAAATATACATTTTTTTTTCACTTCCCCTTTTTTAATGCAATTTAAAAGTGATACTATTTTAATGTGATGTCATACGTTGACATCCTAACTACGTTGGCACCAAAATAAATTACCAATAGCACCTCCAAAAGTCTTATTCATAATAAAGAAAATACAAAATAATGGTATTTTATTGACACAAACATTTTCTTCCCTAGAAATGTGAGAAACTCTCACTAGTGCAAATCAAGGATACAAGACCTATTTTTTTAGAGATTTAAGACCACTTTTGCACAAAAACAGGTCTGAAATCAATAAAAATCAGGTCTTGTATCCCTGATTTGCACTAGTGATCTAAACTTAAATCTCTAATAAAATATAAATGTTTTTTCCACTTGTTTTAAACTTTTAAGGAACAAGATTAATGTTGAAGAAAGCTTGAACATTTAAAAGAGAATCACATTCAAGCCATAAATGATTCCTGCCTCTAGAGGAAACAATTGTAATAAAGTAAATGGTCAGGCTAACCAATGCCCCCAACACTGGTTAAGGATACCAAAAAATGAAAATATTACTAAAAAGGAATTTTTTATTTTTTTTTTATCAATTGATTACACAATTTTCAATCCAATAACTAATATATAATTTTTTTTTCAGTATCCTTAACCAGTACTCCAAAGACACCGATTAACATTTCCCTAAAATAAATGTCAACTCTTATCTTAACATAGAGAGTGTTATAACAACACCAAACACCAATATTAGCAGGAAAAACACCGATAAAAGTTCAAGATGACATAAAAATGTCTACACATAACACACGTAAAAACATCAAACATTTAATGCACCATCAATGTTGCATTTAATTCAATGAGTCAGATGCACAATCCAATGTACTATTTAATTAAAGGATGATGATATTTTGACTTTGTCTATTTAATTAAAGGATGATGATATTTAATTCAATGAATCAGAAGCACAATCCAAGAGTTCAGATGCAAAGATTCTCTTTATGGATTAAACTGAAGATCATGTCCTAAACCTACTGGGCATACTTAGATATCTAGGGTTGTCATGCCAAGGGTCTAAAAGAATTATAGCGTTCGGAACAATTAAAAATTAAATAAGATTTAAATCATAATTAAATAAAGAAATTACATTAATATGATCCATCAAATAAAATATAAGTTCACCTCAAAACCCTAATCATAACCGAATTTCATGACATTTACTAGCCAGCTACACACATAGATCATAGATGCAACCACTCTTGAATTGAATTGAAGGTCAATGGGCAACGCCACATAGTAAAAAAATCGTCAACAATATTTTAGCAACACAATTTTAATTTGCTTGATTGTTGCATTGGGTAAAGAACAATCAAACAAATGAGTTGAACACCATATCTTTACTTAAAACTTTAAAGTTTTGGATTTATCTTTCCTTTCTTGTATATGTTATTCGACCTCAACTCTTCCATTCAATGTGCGGCTTTAATTTCATAATTTTTATTATGAGACAATTATTTGTTATGATAACAGTGATGCATTTATTTGTTAGTTACTATTGTTGCAAACATTATAAATAAAAATATATTAGAAAATATAACAACACCCGCGCGTCGCATGAGCCATGGTCTAGTGTATAACAGTTCATAAAACATCATGCAATGCCATAGGGCTCAAATGATTAACGAACTTAATCAAATAACAGATTATTCAGAAAAATCCGAGTTCTATTCCTGGTGCTGAACACTAAATTACAAAGGCCTGCATCCTCTAAGACCTGAAAGTTAACAAAAACAAAAAAATAATAAACGTGTTAAAATGTTAACCATTACTTTTCTCACCAACAGATGAGATTACTTATTTTAGTTTCTAATGTAAACAATAAAATAAAACTATTAGATAGGTAAATCGTACTTAGCCCCTAAAATCATATATATCCATCCCTTTTACCTCTCGATGATTTTATATCTCCCTTCTCTTTCAAAAATAAAAAATTCTCCCTTCAGCAACAAAAATAAATACATAAAAACTACTAAATAAAAAATTCATGAATTTATGGACCCTGTTTATTGGTTGATAATTTGAAATCTTACCACTCTCAATCAAATTGTAGAAACAACATTGTTGAAGCCTTTGTTCTTCTTCTCATAATCTTGAAACTCATTTTTTCTAGATTCATACGCTTTTGAAGCCTCTTATGCGGTGTTGAAAGTTCCCGACCATTCTTGTATATCTTTAATTGGATTACGAATTTTTACAACCCAGTTACCCGATTTTATCATTCGAAGACCTATATAATTGGACGCAGGTTGTTTTCCTATAGGTGTTTATTTTGCACAATTCTTATTAATATCGGTCATTGTTTCTTCAACACAAACAGTGTCATTAGAAAGATTAGGTATTGCAAATTCATGCACAACTCTCTTCCTCTTCATTGGTTCCTCTACATAATGATTCTTTTCATCTGATGATGAATTGTTGCATAAGGATCATCGTAGATAATTCTCATCCTGTGTTTGCGGCTTGGTGTAGGATTCATGATGAAATTTGTAATTGAAAATTACCACAATATTAATCTTTTTCTTGTGTGAACGGGTATTCGGTACGGCTTCAGAAACTAATCCTAGTGTTTGGTCTCATATAAGAGGCAAAACTCTCCCTCAAAGATTTATAGTAATATTCTTCACAAAACACTCTAACATACCAAAAACTTTTTTATTGAACTAAGTGAAAAAAGAAATAAAAGAAATACATATTTTGGAATATAATCACGTGAGATTCACTTTTAAAGTAAATACTTTTTTTTTAAAGAAGTAAATACATTTTTTTTGAAAATGTGACCGTCTTTACTAAATTATGGGCAAACATCACTTACTTATCACCGCAGAAACTCCACACTAGAATTTACATAAAATTGTAGAGTATTTGTGGCTAATTTTTCTTGATGTTGATTAAACTATTCACAATACTTCAAATGCAACCTAAAACAAGGCTTATTTTTTATATAATAAATAATTTTTAAGTATTCGTTTTATAATATATGTGTGTATCTTATTACCAACGATGGATTGGTCCAACTGATAAAAGATTTGAGCTCCTTAATCATGTGGTCAGGGGATACGATTGATGTCTCATGTGTATCGGAAAAAATCAATTGGGATGAGAGAACCCATCTTTTGTGCCTCACAAGTTCTCCGACGTAGATTAGTTATTGTTATACTGCAGAAAAAACCACGTACCACTATCATTGATGGTAACCCAAAAAAAAAATTTGTATCTTTTAAGAACTATTTTATCTTTTGAAATATATTATTTAAAATTATACCTATTGTCACGTTATTGTACTATACGAAAAATTATTATAATATTTTTTAAAGCTGTCAAAACACGCTACCTGACTCAGATGATAATCGAGCTTAAATATGTTTGCACAAGTCTGGCCCTTTACAGGCTATAGGCTTTTTGGACCGGGCCGGATAATTGAAATTTTTTTTATAAATGACACTTGAGGTGAAAATTCAAATATACAATAAGAATACTAGTATACTAAAAGAAAATTGCTCTTCTCCCAACAAAAAACGCCCACTCCCATACAAACTGACCAAAATACTTCTGCATGAGTTAACTCACGTAGGTGTTAAACCCAACATGACTTAAGTCACATTCACTACCCACGTGAGTTAACTCACGCAGGTTTATAACGTGTGTGAGTTAACTCACGCAGGTTATAACCCCAGCGTGAGTTAACTCATCTAGGTTATAACCCCAGTGTGAGTTAACTCATGTAGGTTATAACTCCGCCGTGAGTTAACTCATGTTGGTTATATTTCAGCTTACCGAGTGTGAGTTAACTCAAACGGGGGTATTTTGGTCAGTTTGAATGGGAGTGAGCGTTTTTTGTTTTGAGAAGAGCAATTTTTATACTAAAATCATATTGTCTTATGGCCAATAAAAAGAAGGGTTTGTGAAAATAAATAAATAAATAAAACAATGGAGTGAGTGAGTGATTGACTAACGATTAATTAAAATAAATTGGGTTTTATCAGGCTACCCAAAACCCGGCCAGGCTAGCCCACCAATGGCTCAAGCTTACACGTAGTGATTTCTGCTCTTCCCCCTGCACATTTTGCTCGCGCCCAACATGATTTTTAAATATACCCCTACGTGAGTTAAGCCACGCTGCGTGACTTAACTCACGCACCTTATAATCTCTGTGTGACTTAAGTCACGCACCACTGAGCCTTTGTGCGAGTTTACTCGCGCAAGTTGGCCGGTGGTCAGAACTGAAGAACAAACGTTTTTTTTCACTTTGGTCAGGTTTTCAACATTCAATTTACACGTTTTTAACCACTTTTACACGTTTTTTGGACCACATTTATGGTAGATACAAACTAGGTTACCATTCCTACCTATAAATACCCTCACAAACTTCCTCATTTCCTCACATTATCTCCTCCCACTCTCTCCCTCTCTTTCTCTTCTTTTTTTCTTCTATAGTCTCTAGGCTCTTATTACCCCTTTAGGTATATAGTGGTCGGTTCTTGGGGGAAATAGTGGTCAATCGAGTTGGGGAAAAAGACATCATCCCTTGTGGTAAAATTAGGTTTGCTTCCTTTTACTCCTAAAATCTTTTTACCGTGGGTAAAAAGAATCATCCTGGGGGTACTATAAAAGGGCATTATAGTATTTTCAGCTAGGTGCGAACGAAAAGTGCAGGGGGGAGAGCAGAAATCACACGTAGTTGGGCTAAAAAGCCATTTTCTTATCCAGGCTAAAAAATTGATGTGCAAACCCTTAAAAAATGGCATTTCTCAGAGGAGATATGGTTGTCTATATGTCCAATAACAAATGATTGATTTAATTGAATAACTAAATAAAATAGATATTTTATTGTAATAAAAAAGACTAAAGCTATATAACAAAAAAGTGGATCAATTTATTTCAAAAGATACAACTATTGAGAGATTAAGCCTTAATAACCATTTAGTGGTAAATATTAATAAAAACTCATGTTTTTCTAGAGTTAGAAATTATATGGGAGGGAATAATCCTCAAGTTGCACCACATAAAAAAGCTCTGAAGTATCAGTAGCAAATTAGAGTGAAAGGAAGAGGGTGGTTCTAACGCATCTTTGATAAAAGTTTTATCACTTGAAAATTGAATGGATGATGATCAAGTTAATTATCATGGAGATATTTTTCACCAAATGAAGATTATGCCAAAATAATAAGATATTCCTTCAGCACACCTTTCTTCTTTGCCCATTGATGTTGAAACAGTGTTGATGCATCTAAGTTTGTATTGCTCCTGAGGCAGTTTCCAATCAAACACATTACAACTAGAGTTGTCACGTCTCTTGCTTTTTAGCAGATCAAATACACATGTATTGTTGGTTATTTAAGCGATTTAGTGGCAAATAAGGACTATATTCAAGCATATAGGAATGAAATTCTTATTTAATATGATGAGTCTTTTATTCTTCTTTTTTATTTTTCTCTACTTTTTGTCTATTTGCTTAGGTTTATGTACCTCAATTTTTGTATTTCCTTTTTCATAAATGAATTTCTAGCTTAAAAAACCAATATTTTTTTTGAATAAAAAAATATATTGGTTAGGATCCATATATAATCAATAGTCATATATATATATATATATATATATCGCTACAATAGACCCATTTTTCTATGAATGGGTATTTTAGGGGTTTAAATTCACGGCTATCAAAAACAACCTACAGAGTCCACCGATCTCCACCATTTGATGAATCCAACATTTAATATTATTTCCCAAAACAAGAGAAATGAAATCGCTAACTGCTAAATCAAAATCGCAAAATGTTGAGTAATGGAGAAGCTTAATGATTATGGTGGAGGTGGTGATGGTGGCTGCGCCAGTCATCACCAATATTAACCACGACGGCACCGGCCATCACCGATCTTAATCAAGGCGTCGTCGTATTCAGCCAAGTGTTGTGTTCAAATTGTGGTTGTGTTATAGTTGGTGTCCTTTTATCCGCCTTTGAATATGTGACTTGTCGCCTGCAGACGACAGCCACTAGTTTTGTTATTGTTTAGTTCATTTCAATTTAGTAAAATGCATTGGGACTAAATATCAAGATATTCTCCAATTGCATAAACTTGTTCATTATATTGGGAAAATTGATGTCCACACATGTGTTTAAGCTGAAACACACCAGTAATGACCAAAGTATTCCTTCAGCAGTTAACTGCCGCCGGTCACGTATTCCTCGGAAGTTAGGTGCTGTCGGATCCATCGGCAGTTAACTGATGAGGAATTCAATAATGCAGACAATGGCTTATGCATAACAAATTCAAGCCATTTTTAGCCATTTTTCATCTGTAATTCAACCAGAGCATTTCCAGAGGCAATACAACTCATACACCATTTATAATCAGTCATAAACAACAACAATACATGATCTTTTACAATTGTCCATAATTAAATCAATCCGACATTTCGTTAAAATTACACGAATGTTTGAAATTCATCAAAACATTAAATAGTGTTTGAAATTAAACAACACATTACATATCATTAAATTAAATCTCTACTGACATTCTACGCACTTGCAGATGGAATGAACACGCATATATAATATATTATATTCAACCATATTCCTAAACATAAAATCTATGTCACTATCATCACGAATAAGTCATGGCACATAGCCCGCCGTTTTTCACGCGTGTTCATCTTTATCTTCTCTCAGGTCTATGCAAGGCATTTGAGCAAATAAGTGACGTGTTAATTGATTTTCACCAAGATACTCAAAATATGTGTTAAGTTGTGCCTTCAAATCATCAAGAGTCTCGGTCGGAGTTATTATAACTTTAATTGTCTTTTTGAAAGAAGAATACATAACACGACCTTCAATTTTTGCAACCTCGGACATGTCTCACTTTACAAAAGTTTTATGAAAAAAAATCATACATTAGAATGAAATTAAATGAAACGTAATAACCAATAAAAAAAGTATAACAAATGAGTAAACATTAATAACGAATAAATAAGTATTTCACTAGTTCCACCACATAAAAGTCATATTTTCATATATTTATATAAATTACATAATGTTTGTTATATATTGGCCACAAAAAATTGGCATTACAATATCGACCCCAAAAGATATGTCGGTGTAATTTCTACAAAAAAAAAGTATTAACACCGACAAAAAATCACTCATATCGCATCAAGTGAAATTGAATCTTCTTCATCTTCCTCAATAACTTCAAATTCTTGCTTTGCTTTTTCGGGAGTGTCATACAAAATAGGTTTTACTTCGTTTGACTCCTTTTTTGGTTGGGGTGGTTTCTCTCCCTTTTCAATAATCATGAGATCTCGGAACCTAACATGTTGATCCAAATACTCAAATTCTCAAGTCGATGTATAAATACTTCTATGATTGTTCCACTCCGTAGATGATGGAGGTAGTGGACAACCATCTTTCAAAAAAAAAAAAAGCACAAAATGATTGGGAATTAAGTCAAGGCACATTATGGGGTTTTTTTGCTTAGCCGGTGGTAGCCCTCTTAGTGGGAAAAAAGATTATGAAATTCCAATTTCATGATTTGTCAACAACACCACACACCTATTGTAATGATTTGCAACAATGTGTCTCATGTCCGGAAACGTCAACAACTTATCAACAAGTGCAATACCACCACTGTTTGTGGGAGGATGTAAGCCATTTAAAATGTACTTATAACGATCATCACCCACATATACCCCCACATAATCATTTATATGATCTTTCAACTCTTGAATAAGATGTCTAAGAACCATGATATGACTTTCTTCGGTCAATCCCAAGAACTCGGCTATAGCCCGAAATCCACAATTTTCATCACCTATAACATCCACCACTTTTTCAATAAATGGAACCATGAACTTTGGAATATAATCAATAGGGCTCATAACCGGAATAGACGTTGGAACCGGAATAGGCTTTGGAACCAGAATAGGCTTTAGAACCGGAGTAGACTTTGGAAACCGAGTAGGTGGTGGAAGTGGGGAACGTGGTGTTTTACCAAGACGATCACCTTTCCTTTTAGGAAATGATGAAGTTGTTGGTGACGGTTGACTATCCGGGTTTTGGGAATCAACAACCTCCCACGAAGAAGGAATTCGACTAATCGATTCCACTTTTGCACTAGACCTCGCAATATCCACTTTTTTCTTGGCTCCCTTGGTTGGTACTTTTCGTGGTGGTTGAGACATCATTGTGGTGTCTGGAAATACCAACTACCGCAAAACCTCTTGCATTTCTAGCTTCATTTGATAAGGGACTTTCTTGAGACGTTCTTAAATACCATTCCACTCCTCGTTGACAGAAAAACCATCTTCATTACTTTCTTCACCCATACATAACCTATGCCAAATGATGGTGTATCTCATCCAATAAAATAGACTTGTCGTCACGGATTTTAGTGGCAATAAAGTATGCACATGGTTGCTCATACGATGTCCTTTGAACACAACCACAAATTTCCTTGTCCATACCCAATGTTCCCCTACAATGTTCCTCTTCCAAAACTATGTTGCCCAAAGCATATCTAGACACATAACCCCCTAACCTAGAGTACAAAGTGACGTATTTGAATCTATGTTCCAATACGGTACAACTCTGACCAAATGATGTTTGTATCGCAGTTAACTGGATCACCAACATATCATGTATTTTCTCCCAACAAGTACCCAAATCACCCACACTATTGCTCAAATATTTCTTTACTAAAGCATGAGCCGATTCTACCACGTTGGTGGTTCTGCATCCAAGATGCAACACATAGTCTGTCCATGCCCTCACTATTTTCTCCTTAACAACATCCAAGGTGGCCATGGCCTAGGTTAGAAACTTTGGAAAATCATGACAAACATTTTGGAACTCCACTAATGCACTTGCATATAATTTTTGACTGGGTGATTCAACAATAACTTCTCATGCTCTCATTATCTTCTTCACTACATCATCATGTTTCACCTTTTTCCCATCCTTTTTTCCCAAAGGATATCTACGATCTAAGATGCACTTGGCTTTCTTATATTGGATATGTATTAGGCGACTTGGTTTCCTGTGTGCAAAATTTGAGGCTGTAATGTATTATTAAGAGCGTCAAGGACAAAGATTTGGTTCTCTTTGTGCGGAATTTGGTCCGTGATTAATTTGGTTTATGGCTCATCCAATCAGACACATTTCATGTAAAGAATGGAGTTTTGTGGTCTAAAATTGATGCAATTTTTTTCTAAAGTTATGTTATTTGAACAACCATTTTATGTAGAATTTATGGGACAACCAAAAATATAGAAAGAAATATATGTATTGACACGAAAACCAAAGCAAAGGAAAGAGAAAGTAAGGACACAATGAGTATATGAGAGAGAGTTGTCACAAAAGTTGTCATAAAATGGATGTAGAAATATCATTTCTTTTTTTTCTATGACCTTACTAGGAGAAAGAGTGTATATATCTGGTAAAGCTTATGAAATAATATAGAAAAACATCTAATATATTAATTTTATTCTTCATATCATAAAATTTGAAGGACGAATACATTGATCACAATATTAATTAAAAGTATTATTCTCTTATCTGAGATCCCTCCTTATATAAAGACATTAAGAAGGCCATGGGAAGCATTCTACAGAGTTCGGCTGAACTAAAACATTACGCCTACATGGTCCAGATTTATTTATTTCCCAATGACATTCTGTTTTGACAGATTTCTCATCTCTTTCTTGAACGTAAACATCAAAGTAGTGAAATTCAGAACCAAATGTAAATCCACAAAAATATAAGGTAATATCTATGAAGAAATTAGGCCTAAAAGTGAAGGCGTAAGGTTCTGAAAAACCTATTGATCGATATCCAATATCATGATCTTTGTCTTTACAGTGAACTCCGAGTTGTTCACCATTGGTTAAGTTGTTGGTAATATACATGTGTACTACGGGCTTAAGGATACTGAAACTATTACCACCCTTGAACTGCAAAACAAAAATAATAGTTAGTAACATAGAAATTGATAACACAAATTTGGAGAGTGAAACCATCCTACTTGCACGAATTGATTAAGCAATATATTGATATTTAAACATACGACTTGTTTCAAGTTATATATATACTGATGAAGTATATTATTTTAAAGTGATATTATTTTAAAAGTAATATTTAATTAAAGGGTGATGATATTTTGACTTTGTCTAGTCAACATAATATTAAATTTTTTATTTTATTTTTCGTTTATTACAAGTTATTTTGACTATATGGAGTCAACATAATATTAAATGTATTTAATATCTCATCCATCTTAAATAAATAAGTGTCACCATTTAATTTTCACGTATGTTAATTAACAACTTTGACCATTAATTTTTTTTAATTATCTATTATATAATATTAAAAAAAGAAGATATCAATGTCATCTTCTGGATGCAAAGATTCTCTGTATAGATCAAACTGATCATGTCCCAAAATATGATTGAATGATAGTTTAATGATATTTTAAGTACGAGAGCTACTAAATACCACTAGGCATGGTAACAAAACTCGTACCTGAAGGTACTCATCCGAACCAAACCCAATTTAATGGATTTTCCCCGCTTGATTAGGTTTGGGTATGAGTTTGAGTTTTCCCCAATTTCAAAACATTGGTACGGGACGGGTAACGGGGAAATAGGTACCCACCTCGAACTCATACTCAAACCCGTCCCGAATGTAGAAAATCAATTTTTTACCCCCTTTTATTTAAATAGAAACTCAAAATCTAAATTATTTCATTCACATAGTCAGAGTCTCAGTGTCACATATACACTCATTTGCCAAAGTTCTCTCTCTTTTCCTTCCATATCTCACAATCTCGACCTCTCTCTTCTCTATCACCATAGCCATCAATCGCCATTCTCTATTTGCTGGATAATGCATTACAACATCGCGTCTGGGGTTGAAAAAAAAATTAAAAATATTATCCATAGCAGGGATGGAGATGTGGACGGGATACCCGAACTCGTTGGGGACGGGGATGGGATTCAATTTCTCATCCCCGTTAAGTATAGGTCGGGTAACGGGTAAGTGTATATGAGTAGGGTATGAGGACGGGGAAGGTGAAACTTGTGTCATCCCCGTTAAGTATGTCTAAATACCACGAATAATCCATCCACGAATTCCAAGAATATTAATGTGTCATGCTACTAATTAAGGATGAAATTTTAATTTTTGAACTTGGCGGAATTCATGGATGGTGGCATACACAAATTTAAACCTTTGTTATTTTCGTGGGTTGAATCTTTCGTGGCTTTAATCATTTTCCATTAAGTACATTGAAGTGATTTTCTCAAAAACCCTTCATCTAAAATAAATTGTTGTGAATTCGGACTTAAAATCACACCAATAAAACTATGATGTATAGAGCAAAGGAAAGTAGTAATTAATATCAAAGTAACCACAAGCTACAACAACAACAACAAATAGACCTAATTTTAAATGTAGAACATCACCACAAACATAATCAAAAGTAACAAAGATAAGCATGCAAGAATGAAACAAACACACCAAGATTGGTAACCTAGTTCAGTCCAATATGACCTACTATGGGGGAGAGAGCAGCTCTCCAATCCATTAAGATGAAAGTGATACAAATAGGTTACAAGAAATTAGCTTAAAAGTTCACAAAGAACAAGACCTAATTTCTACCCATTTTTCAAGTCACCCACAGTCACAATGAATCCTAAGAGAAAACACTAAAGGAAGCTTTTTAATCCTTCCAATGGTGAAATCTCACTACCCAAGGTGTTTACAATGTTTCCCAACCCATGACAACATCACTACAAAGACACTCAACCCTAAAGTTACCTCCTTTGTTTACCCAAGTTTCTCTCTTCAAGCTCTCATCAAAAAACTGAACTGTGAAGCTTAAATCGTGCTCTACAACTGACACAATCGCGTCAAGATTATCCCAATTGTATCATGATTCTTTGTGTACAATCCAACGTACACACACCTTATCCATAAATTGTGCTACGACGGCAACAAATTGTGTCACGATTTTACTCTAGGAAACCAAGTTCCCTGCCTTCGAAATCGTGTCACGATTTTGCTCCTTCACAAATTCACAATTTTAAGTCAATTTCAACATAAATCATGTTCAAACAAATGAAGAAAACACTTAAATAGTACAAAGTTATGCAATTTAGCAATCATAATCTAACAAATTGACTAAGTTATTTATAAAATATTTAGATTCGTTGACGAATGTAATTGTACCTAGACGAGAGTGGTATAAATCTAATTCTCATAGGATGAATCATCATCTAACAATCATACTTACAAAGCTTAATTAATTAAGATGATTAAACAAAGTTCAATTTATTCTTGTTCGGGTTAAAGCAAGGTCGTCATTCTTATACCTTAACCTAAAGGGCATACTTAGATATCTAGGGTTGTCATGCCAAAGGGTCTAAAAGTATTATAGCGTCCGAAACAATTAAAAATGAAATAAGATTTAAATCATAACTGAATAAAGAAATTACATTAATATGATCCATCAAATAAAATATAAGTTCACCTTAGAATCCTAATTATAGAGTGGTTAGTTAATCGGTAACCGAAAACAATAAACAAAGAAAGAATTACAAACATAGTCTATAACAAAGAGATGATGAAGAATTAGATGCTACTTTTCCTACAATACCCACAACTATTATTACTCTATTATAAATCACTTTATAATATCAACTAGACCATCGACCCGTGCTAACGCAAGGGTCATATGGAAGGTAATATTTGACGGTAATAGGTAATAAAATAGTTTAGATGAATGTCATGATTGCCATATAGTATTTCATAATATTAAGAAGCATAGACGTTGGTACTTTACCATAACATAATTTTCCATGACATCGTCCTTGATACCGTAACGTAACATAACAAGTTATGTATAGCAAGACGGGTTATCATTTATAAGTAAGAGATTAGGTTAAATATAGCGAGACGGGTTAACGGTTATTCCTTTCCAAAAAACAGCATATAATTAGGAACATAATTTTATTTTACTTTAGATAAACATTAAATGCAAAAGTGTGGAGGGAAAAATTAGGTTAAAATTATGTTAAGTATAGCGAGACAAGTAAGAGATTTCCAAAAAAATAGCATTTAATTAAGAACATAATTTTATTTTACTTTAGATAAACATTAAATGCAAAAGTGTGAGGGAAAAATTAGGTTAAGTATAGCGAGACGGATTAACATGTATAAGTAATGTAACATAATAGGTTAAGTATAGCGAGACATGTTAACATTTATAAGTAAGAGATTAGGTTAAGTATAGCGAGACGGGTTAACGGTTATTCCTTTCCAAAAATACAGCATATCATTAGGAACATAATTTTATTTTACTTTAGATAAACATTAAATGCAAAAGTGTGGAAGAAAAAATTAGGTTAAAATTAGAGATAACATTTTGCATAAACTAGACTCTTGACCCGTGCTACCGCACGGGTCATACCACGTAGAAGTTTACAATTCCCCTCGTTAAATCCTAACATGACATTCTCTAGCTTATATGTTCCTCCTTCTTCAACCATTCTTTGAATCGTTGGCATCAGGTATTTATGAACAGTGACATGGATCCGTCCTCGCTAAACAAAAATAACATGTCATTAACATAAACCATAATATATGTTATCGTAGTGGCAACTTGAAAAATGGATCATTTATTTATACATGAAGTTTATATAATATATCTTCTCATCAACCAATATCATGTTCATGAAGATGATATCGTCTGGATTTTCCTTATCACGGATCAACCATATATGGGCAACAAGTACAATCAACTTCAAATCCTTTTTTCCACCTGTCACAGCTGAAATGGGGGTGAAAATGTTGGCCATCTAAGCAAGTGCAAGAAACAGTTATTTTTGCTTAAAGAACAAAATAGTTGTATTCTCACAACTAAGTGGTATTTAAATAGGTAATTGACAAGTTGAATTTGAAAGTTTTAAATGTGAATGACCATAGTCTTCTATTGGTAATAATTACTATTCATTGCAGCCATAAAAGCAATTATTGCATATTGCTTTGTAATGCTTTGAGCCCTTAAAAAACGATTAGCAATAATGAGCAATAAGTTTCGATTAGCATAATGCTTGGTAATGCTTTTGACCCATAATGCATAATTACTATTCATTATATACCGATTTCAATTTGGTTTACTAATTTATCATCTATTCATGACCTGAAATAACGATTAGCAATAATGAGCAATAGGTTTCTTTTATTCACAATGAAATGTCATTAATCAATTTCATAAAAATCTGAAATTTTACTTGTTACATGGAGGACAGTCAAATTACTAATTCGATTTTTGTGATAACTACGTGTCAATCTTTCCTTTCCTCTTCATGAAATGTCATTAAGTTCCATAAATATCATTACTTTTTTCTTTTATTCGATTAGCATTACTATCCTCTTTCATTTCATATGAGCAATAAGTTTCTTTTATTCACAATGATGTTAACGATTAGCAATAATGAGCAATAAGTTTCTATTATTCACAATCAAATATCATTAATCAATTTCATAAATATTTGAAATTTGACTTGTTACATGGATAACAGTCAAATTAGTAATTCTATTTCTGCAATAACTACGTGCTAATCTTTCTTTTACTCTTCATGAAATGTCATTAAGTTCCATAAATATCATTATTGTTTTCTTTTATTCGATTAGCATTACTAACCTCTACTATTTTGTATGGGCAATAAGTTTTTTTTTTATTCACAATGATGTTAACGATTAGCAATAATGAGCAATAAGTTTCTTTTATTCAAATTGAAATATCATTAATCAATTTTATGTCTTGCTGAAATTTGACTTGTTACATGGAGGACAATCAAATTTCTAATTCGATTTTTGCAATAACTACGTGCTAATCTTTCTTTTCCTCTTCATGAAATATAATGTCATTAAGTTCCATAAATATCATTACTTTTTTCTTTTATTCGATTAGCATTACTAACCTCTTCCATTTCGTATGAGCAATAAGTTTCTTTTATTCACAATGATGTTAACGTTTAGCAATTATGAGCAATAAGTTTCTATTATTCACAATCAAATATCATTAATCAATTTCATAAATATTTGAAATTTGACTTGTTTAATGGATGACAGTCAAATTAGTAATTCGATTTCTGCAATTACTACATGTTAATCTTTCTTTCACTCTTCATGAAATGTCATTAAGTTCCATAAATATCATTACTGTTTTCTTTTATTCGATTAACATTACTAACCTATTCTATTTCGTATGAGCAATAAGTTTTTTTAAGTCACAATGATGTTAACGATTAGCAATAATGAGCAATAAGTTTCTTTTATTCACAATGAAACATCATTAATCAATTTCATAAATATTTGAAATTTTACTTGTTACATGTATGACAGTCAAATTCAAATACGATTAGCAATAACTACGTGGTAATTTTCATTTTATCCTTGCACGTAAATATGAGTGCCAAAATAAAATTGACTACTTGTTAACAGAATTGCACATTAAACTGGAATAGACAATAACATAAATTTCATTAAAATGAAAAGATAATTCAAAAACATCAAAATGGATCCATCTACATAAACCCTAACAACTGAACTCCATCAATTGCATTGCAGACATCAAACTCTCACGGCAGTTGGGCGCTTGACTTGAATGTAGATGGTGTCGTTCATGCCAGCATGTGGAAACCCAACTTTAACCATGACACCTTCCTCAAGTCTGCGCGCCTGTACTATTCTTTTCCATCCTCCACCAAGCTTGATCTGCTGATGTGGCATGGTTCCAAATATAGTGATGCAATTCCACTTGTTTCCACAATCATCAATCATTGTTAATGAAGTGGTCTTTTTCCCGATAGTTAAATCACATAAGCCCTTGTAAATAAGCATCTGCAAAAAAAAAAATCGTATATAAAACCAAATTTTTATATGAGGTGATAGAAATGGACATGATAAAAAAGTAATGTAATACAAAAATAAAATACCATAAATCCAGAAGTGACATCAAAACCAGTTAAATACTTCTCCCACCATATTTGAAAATTTCTCTCATCATGATGGAATGTAAGGATTTCACTTGTGACCGGAACACCTTCATATGCAAAGGCTGGCACGATAGTTTTCTCAATTTCAAATTTCATAGAAGGAATAAAAAGAGGAGGATCCACAACACGCCATGATTGATTAATCACATTAATCCCAAATTGTCCAGCACCGATAAACACCATCACAATAGTTCCACCCAAACGAACATCATAAAATTCGTGTATGGCATTGAACCCAGTAGTTAAAAACACGCTATCACGTATCCTTTCAACCATAACCTCAAACTGGTTGTTGTTAGGGTCGATAAAAGTTGTGTAATCACCTAGCAATGCACAAAAATCAGAGACAAATGTTTTTGGCAACATAAGTGCACCCTGGAAAACATATATATCCAAAATTAGTAAGCGGCAAAAATGATCAAATGAACTTTTAATTTGAATTGTCACATTTATAAAAACACAGTATTAGTAATCTTGCACTCACATCTGTTACATGGAACTCAAGTCGAAGAGTTCTATATTGAACTCGCAATCTGTTAACAAACTTGTCCAAATCAGTTATAAAATTTGGATCTAATGGAGCTGAAAAGGATCAAAGATTCAAAGAAATTAGTGCAAGTTGAAAAATATAAACGAAACAAAACATAAGAGATCAAGAAAGAAGATGAAACATTGTACACTTCAAGCAGTGCAATGTTAAGAGAGTTAGTGCATCACTTTTCATTGTTAACTGTAAACTGCTTTGATGTAAAAATGATGGTAGGAGAGGATAATGGGTATGCAATCGTTAATATTGAAAGTTTCTCAAGTTAACATCAAGAGATGATATGGTTTAAAAGTTTGTTATGAGATCTACGGCTGAGATGTAGGGAGTTTGTTGACTGACTTGATTACCATTAACTACGTTTTCAATTGCCATTATCACGAATCTCACGGCTGTAATATTTGTTTTCAACTGCATTAAAAGTGTGTTATTCGTTTTCAATTAGCATTAACTAAGTTATATGAGAGAAAATGAAGATTTTGAAAATAGAGATTGAATCAACGGGTGTGATCAAGTGTGAAAATAGAGTCTCAATCAACGGGTGAGATTAGATTAGCATGTTTAGGGAAAACATGTTTGCTAGCCAAGTCTAGCTTTTATAATAAAGGATTAAATCTAGGGTTAATATAGTAAAGTCATGCAAAAAAATTAGGTTAAATCTAGGGTTAATATTGCATCACGGGTTAACATTTAGAAATAAGAGATGACATTTTGCATAAATTAAATCTAGGATTAATATAGTAAAGTCACAAGAAAAAATTAGGTTAAATCTAGGGTTAATATTGCGTCACGGGTTAACATTTAGAAATAAGATATTAAACATTAAATGTTACTTTCCCTACGATATCCACAACTATTTATTACTCTATTTTCTTTTAATTCTTTAATTTATCTTTCATATACCATTAATAAAGGATAAATTTGTAAAATGACTTTTGATTTATTTGTTTCACACAACATTAATTACGCTTCTTAATTTGTATGGGATGATCAAAACGTCATATGAGGCGGAGAAAGCATTAAATTTACTTGTAATGGTCCACAAAGTTTTGAGAGGAAGATCGTCGTCAGAGACTTAGAGTATGAGAGTTGACACACATACACACCAATAGAGAGAAGAACCTCTTAACAGACTAAGTAATTGAATAGGTTAACCCATCACCTGACATGCATATGATTTTAACAAAAATAAAGAATCAAAGTGTGTAAAAAGGATTTTTTTTTTTTTTTTTTTTATAAAATAACTACAAATAAACTTTGAGAAGAAAGGAACATTGTACTCACACTTTTTATTGTTAAGTATGATGATTAACTATAGCAAAATATCTAATATATTATTTTTATTATTCGATTCATATAATTTCAAGGAGGAATACATTGATCACAAAAAAAAAATACATTGATCACAATACACATTAAGAATATTATTCTCTTTTCTGAAATGCTTGAATTACACTCGCATTTCCTCTTATGTTAAAATATACACTTCTCTCCGCTTTTATTCAAAATATATTATAAAATATTTTACTCCCCTCCCCTAAGAGAAGCTTGAATTACATTTTTCTCCCCTCTTATGTTAAAATCTACACTTTACTCCTTCAATAATTTTTTATTTCTAATAATCTAGTTAAAAATAATAATTTAACACACATTGAAGAAAACAGTATTGCGGCTCTATTTTAATATAATCGAAATTTGAATACATATTTTTTCGTTATTTTTTATTCACAATTTCATTAACATATGTTTTAAGCCCTATTATAAAATATGAAACAACCAAAAATAAAATTAAAATATGTGAAAAATTACTAAAGACAATAAAGTATGGTTATTTAAAAGTTAATTTTATACTCTAAATTATAAAATTAATAGCAAAATATATAAATTTAATTATCATATAACATATCACCAATTATCATTGACATTTAATACAACTTTGCCATGAATTAGTGATATGAATGTTATCGTTTGAATATACAGAAATCTTGCTGTTGAAAAAACCTTTTTTTGGTGTTAGCCAAGTAAAACTGAAATTTAGAGAGACAGGTTCATTCAGTTAGGGTTTATGAAAAAGTGATATGATATTCAGCCTATGCGAGTTCTATATATATTTATTATTGAAATACTTATATGCATCTCTTAGATATTTTTAAATAAAATATATCTTCTTTAACAATTTCAAAACCATATATTTTTGTTTTATTTAAATTCAAAATATATTTCTTTTGAAACAATTTCAAAATCATATCTTTGATTTTATTTGAATTCAAAATATGTTTTTATCATATATTTTATTTTTAAATTCAAAATGTATCTTTTGGAAACAATTTCAAAATCATATTTTTGATTTTATTTAAATCCAAGATATATCCTTTTGAAACAATTTCAAACTCAAATCTTTGATTTTATTTAAATCCACTTTTAAATAAAATATATGTCATGAACAATTTCAATATCATATATTTGCTATTAATTTTTTTCATTAAAAAAATTGCTTTTAATTTATAAATCGAGTAGGTTTTTTTTAATAGTATTAAATCATATATATATTTGCTGCAACCCAAATGACAAGAATGTCATGTGATATGACAAAACCTTTTGCGATAACTGTCATGTGTATAATTACCTCGTTCCCCTTATATATACATCAAATAAAAGAAATAGATTGTCCCCGTGAGCTTAGTTCAATTTGTAAGGACAATGCATAATATATACAAGGTCTGGGGTTCAAACCTCAGACACCACCAAAAAAAAAAAACGAAATAGATTGTGTCACCCTTGTAAAGTTCAATGTTTATATTTCTTGATTCTTGAATATACTGAGTAACGAATATGTTCAATATCTCGTATTGACTTAGTTCAACATAGCCATGTATTTTTACCGTCATATTCATCATAAGGCCTTAAGATATTTTTGTAGTTATGCAGAAGTTGTTATGCATGCAGGAGGGATAAATCTCATCTAAATCAATCATGTCCCTCTTTATGATTCGACAAGTACTTATTAACCAACTTTATAGTTAAAAATGTATTTTTTTTTTAAAGAACAATGTTCTATTTAAATTTTGTAAAAGATAAATACAAAATGTCGTATATAAGCGGTACAACAAAAGGTGAAAATCACTACCGTATACATGAGGAACTTCAAACCACCCTTCCAAAAACGCACCCACCTAACACTTAGCAGTATTATTGGGCTGTAATTTTTTTTGAGGCTCATGCCTTAGGGAGGCCCAGTTCCATTGAGCGGTTTGCACACCCTAAGATCCGACTCTGTTAGGATCGGGTGGCTAATTTTTTTTTTTTTTTTTAAGGAAAGATCGGGTGGTTAATGACATCAACCAAATGACAGATTAGTTAAGAAAACGTGTTGAAATATTATCTATTACTTTTCTCATAAGTCACCAAGATCTTTACTTATTTTACTTTCCAAAGTAAACTACTCAATGTTGTCTAATAGTAACTATAGCGGCACTATAGCATTGGAGGATTTGAAAAATCACCAAAGAACAAATATCATATCATATAAAATGAATTTTGGCTTGTTTTAAAAAAATATCATATAAAATGAATTTCTAAATCTCTGCCATAAACTTTCATGTATAGTAACAACATTAGAATTCATGGAGGTTTCTATTTATTTTTTTTAAGTAGCTTAGCGGTTAAAGCTCACGCATTTAAATATGGAGAAGTGAGGTGTATGGGGTTTGAACCCCGGCCCCTACATATTGTAATATCCCGCTCGACGATTATTGGAATATTACCAGTCAAACGTGTCAGAGAACAAATGCTCACGGAAAACAAGTACGACGGAGAATGTTTATCGAATGATATCGGTTAAGCTCAGGCCGAATCACCAGTGTCGGTGTGAACACATTTAAGACCAAGGGCAATATGGTAATTCCACGTAATGAGTATATAAGGACTATGAGTCACAAGTAACTCATTATTCTTGTCACTTTCTCTCACTAGAATTCAGAAATGGAAGTTGCTCTCCCTTCTCTCTAACCACACGCCATCCCTCTCTTCTCCAACACTTTCTAAAGATTGATCCAACCTTGACTCAAGTCAAGCAATGTTCCCTCCTGATATCATAAGTATATGGAAGCTTGGTTCTCATTAATTTCACCCTTTTCATCACAAGAACAAGATTGAAGGAGCTAGGGTTTGGATTGCATGTGTATGGATCAAGCTTAGAGTTGTGGCAGATGGCTGGTTTTGATGTGAGTTCTTTAGTTAGTTCCCACCCTTGGGTTTATGTGTTTGATTATGTGAGACAACATACTTATTCTAGGTTTTCATGATTATGAAATTAGGTTAGAGAACCCCTTTGTACCATTCATGATCAATGTTGTTAATTGTTGCCATGCAATGGATCTATACTGTTTATATGTGTTTCTGGATGTAATGGGTACCTTAGGATGCTTGGAATTGAGGTTTTTTTTTACCAAAAATACGATTTCTGCACTTCTGGACTGATGAATGTTCGCTTAAGCGTACAAAACGTCGAGAGGACAGCTCTGTTCGCTTAAGCCTACAGCCTCAGCACAACATTTTTGAGAAATTTTCTTATGGTCTAGAAATGCCGTTCGAGGCCCTGTTTCTTGCAATCTTTTATTTAATTATGAACCCCTCAATTCTAAGTGTCTAAAGTACATTTCTAAACAAGGTTTTAAACAAAATAAAGACATGGCAAATCATTAACATTGTTTGATAACGAATGGTACGCAAGAGTAATATATATGTAATGCGTTCGGGTAGAAGTTAATCCTAATAGTGGGGATAAACATAGAGCCTCGACTAGTTTGTCGAGAACTAGAATGCTAGCATGAATACTAAGTATGTTAAGACGTGAAGTGATTAGTGTAGCCTCTTCACGCATGAGCATAAATGATCAAGTAAGTAATTTACCACTAACCGGGTAGATCACAGACCCGTGGTAAATGAGCAAGCATGTATAGGTTAAACCCCTTTAAGTATGCTTTAGGTATTGAGAAATGTTACCGAACTCTTTATGGGAATGGTTACCAACCCTTTAGAAGTTGACACATGATAACGATGTGTCTAGAACCTAAACAAATGGGTTATACAATGTAGAAATAACTTAGTTTATGTATCAGATATTCTTATGATCGTAAACATATCAGATATATGTTACAAATTATGTTCAAGTAATTATAATCAGTTAAGTTGTGGCTTCAGATAAGCTTCAGATTATGTCTGGATAGGTCAGCCCGCAAGGGAACCTTCACGACCAGGGAGTCCGGTTCTAGCCCTCAGATAGGGAATTTAGCCAGTCAGCAGTGGAATGTGGCTGGGGTTACTCCACCCGGTGCATTCCGTAAAATGAACTCAGATAATA
>Ga0315913_1001345_pt1 | contig 26753 bp, 9 predicted proteins | sample MpolsnodulesMG_FD_207736 | JGI IMG/M metagenome (GOLD analysis project Ga0315913, IMG submission 207736) | Medicago polymorpha root nodule microbial communities from Los Angeles, California, United States - small nodules | ecosystem: Host-associated > Plants > Roots > Nodule | place: USA...
CTAGAATTAAATAATAAAACGAAATAATAATAACAACCAAATAAGACCATAACTAAAAACTTAAAATTGTCCTCTCGGAACCAAAAAATGAGGTATTTTAAAATACCTCTCTGTTGAGTTTCCTAACTTTAAAAGTACGAATAAAATGGGTAAAAACAGAGAAAAGTGGTCAAAATTTGGGGTATGACACAGGGCGTTGATGAAATTCTTTGGCGACTAGCCGTGCCTTGTAATGATTAGTGGAGCCATCCGGATTTCATTTGATACGAAAAACCAATTTACACCCAACCAAATTCTGAGCAGAGGACTAACTAACAAGATCTCATGTGTTATTGTTGTGTAAGGCATCAAATTCAGCTTGCATAACCGAGCGCCAATCAGGGTCACAAAGGGCTTGAGTGATATTGCTCGGTTCGATGGGACATAAGGTGCAAACATGAAGGTTAAGCTTTTTGATGGGTTTAACAATGTTGTTTTGAGAACGGGTGATGATCCCACCGGCGTTGGTAGACTGGTTGTTGTGTGGGCAAGCAATGGGTGGGGGCGGTGGTGGAGGCGTTGGTGATGTAGTGATATTGGCCAGTTCATTGGATGTTGGAGGCGCGGAAGAGGATATTTGAATGTTTTGGGCGACCTCAATGGAGTTTGGTGAAAAGGGCGACGATGTTTGAGTGGGTTCGGCGAGCTCGCTGGTAGTTTGTGAGGAGGGTGACTGTTGTTGAGTGGTGTGGGCGAGGTCATTGGGAATTGGTGATGAGGGCGCAAACGGGTGAGTGATATGGGCGAGCTCATTTGGAGTTGCGGGATGTTGAATGATTTGAGTGAGCACTTTTTGGTTTGTGAAGCAAGCGTCAAATCTGGGGCGAGTGCCTGTGTTTGAGTAGCAAGGGAGCTAAACGGAAATTCTGATTCAACAAACTTTACATGGCAAGAGGTGTAAATCTTGTCTGTTGTGGGATCGAGACACAAGTATGCATGTTGATCAGCCGAATAACCTACAAAAACACACATAGAAGACTTTGGTGTAAGTTTATGGTTAGCATATGGCTTAATCCAGGGAAAACACAAACATCCAAAACATTTTAATATATGATAGTCCGGGCTAATGTTGTGCAACTTGAAATAGGGTGATTGATACTTAAAAATGGGAGTGGGAAGGCGATTTATAAGATAGGCTGCAGTAGTCATGGTGTGAGGCCAGTAGGTGAAGGGTATGCCTGAGTGATGGAGAAGTGCGAGACCGGTCTCGGCAATGTGACGATTCCGGCGTTCTGAAATTCCATTATGTTCAGGTGTGTGGGGTGGAGTGGTGTGATGACCAATGTATTTGCCACCATTATCTGTGTACAATATTTTTATTTGTTGTTTATGGAAATTTTCAACAAGGGTTTTAAATTTGGGAAATATGATTTGTACATCAGATTTACGTTTCATTGGATATAAGCAGCCTCTTTAAAATTTGAGTTAACTTATACCTGTGGCCAAACTTGATTATAAATGAGGGAAATAAAGAGTACCATAATGTATGGAAACATATAATTAAGCTTTTGGATGGCTTAATAGAAACTAATCCTTAAGAAGAAAAGACGTCATACTTGGTAAGCTAATCCGCACAAAAGTTCTCTTTGCAAATGGTCTAAGTGAACGGAGATCCCAATCATACGACATGTAATTCTTGATGTGGGACACCAAAGGAGCATAAGGATGAGTTAATGCATGTCTATTTTCCAGTAATTACAATGTTGTTTGAGTTCATAATTAACTGACCAATCCAACATTCCACGCAAATCTTCGACCCGAGCAATGACAACAAGCTTAACGTTCATATTTGTCGTGTGACCACAAGAACTATACAGAACCAAGAAGCCAATCACCACTTGAATTATGAAAGATGCACATGGTATTAAATATATACGTAAAATTGGAAAAATAATTGAAATTAAATTGAAAACTAAAAGTAACACTATGAAAATGATTATTCTACAAATATGAAAATTATTATGAGACGAAGGGAGTAGTTTTTTTTTTCTTGTTTTGGGGAATGTACTTATATAGTAACCTTATGGTATTTTATTTTTATTTTTCTCACACTATCCATTTCTATCACGCCCATTTTTATTTTTATTTTACAAAAATACTCATATGATTTTCGGATTTTATAATTTGAATTGAGTTTCTCTTTATTTTGGAGTGGAAAAATGAGTTTTTCACCAATTCATATTTTATAATTCTAACACTAAAAAAAAGAGGGTGCGTTCTTTGCCTTTTTACTATAAAATCCGAACAACCACTAAACACCCTTATTCATGGGAAAAATAGTTTGGATTATATAAGAGAAATGATATTTGTACAACCATTTTGCAACAACTTTTTGACAACTTTCTCTTTCATACTCACATTATGTTTTTATTCTCTCTCTTCCTTTTTCTTTCGCTATTATTTTTGACTAATAGAAATAAAGGAAAGAAAGTTGTCATGAAAGTTGTCACCAATGGTTGTTCATATATTATTACTCATTATATAATATGAAGTGCATCAATATAAACTTTGAGTGTGTTTGTAACATGGATAATCAGTTTAAGGGTTATATTAATCTTAACTCTCATTTTTATGTTTTAGGTCATTGTTTGTTGTTCTCAGTCAAAAATTTGGTTTTCAGACTACTTGATCATATTGCTCCGAAACTTTCCCGAAAAATCAGAGAAAAAAAAATCAAGGATTAAGACTCTCTTAGAAGAGATTTTTTAAGGGACTCCGCGCCTCAAAATCCAAAATTTCTTCGTTTAGACTCATTTTCCATTTATTTTTATTTTTCATATTCTCATAAAAATTTGAATTTGTTTTATTTGATTTCTAAAAAATTTTGGTGGTACTTTTATATTTTTTATTTTATTTGACATGTTTTATCAGTTTTTACTTTATTTTTTGTTATTTTTAAAAGTGAAATTCGCAATTGCTGAAATGAGAGAGATTCTGATTATCGCTTATGTATAAACATATTTCAGATTATATAACCTAAACACTGCCAAACCTGTTCGAATTATATTTAATCCGAAACTCCATGGACATTTTTGTAATAAAAAAAAGGACGCATGAGAAGGTTAGAGGGTGAAAAAACTAATAATCATGATATTTTTATTCAGGGTGGGCCGTAGCCCACTTTGCCCCTAGAGAAGCACAACCTCTTTTGCCTTTTTATTAAGAAAATTGTCTTTTTGACATCAAAAGTTTCCTAAAAACACATGTAAATGACCAAATTAACCCCAACGGTAGTTAACTACCGCTGAATTTCTTTCTTCACATTACAATATAAAACATAAAAACTGTAAAAGACCCTTGTCTTCTCCACTTTGCCTTCTCTCACATTTCATTTGCCTCACGCTGCCTTGTACATTCATTTCAATTTTTCTTCTCATTTTTAAAGACATTATAAGTCGTATATGTATCTTAATTCAATTAAGGATAGTTCTAATTTTACAATATGGGTATCTTATTTATGGATATGAAGGTGGGAACAACAACAATGTCTTTGACAAAATAGGGTAAGATGCCAGTAATATTGCTTCTTCGACACATATTTGGTAGAAATAGGAACATAATAGAATCAAATAATTCTCAATCATCAAATTGGAGAGAGAAAATAGTCAATTTTTTCAAATTCCCAAACAACACAATCAGACTCAAAATACAAAGAGGAATGAATCGCAGGCGACCCAAAACTCTAGATCTATCATGATTCATGAGTAATTGAGAGTGGAAAACACAAACATAAAAGCTGGGAGTGAAATGGTAAAGAATGATTACAGTTTTTGGGTGTTTTAATTTTATTTACAGAGTGCATGATGTGAAGAAACGAATTCAGCGGTAGTTAACTACCGTTGGGGGTAATTTCGTTATTTATGTGTCTTTATGAAATTTTTGATGTCAAAAAAGCAATGATCTTTTATTAAAAGTGTTTTTTATTTAAGAAAACGTTAGGGGGTGATAGACTGATAGGCATGCTTCCCAACCATGTAGGTGGATATAGGCAGGGTCGTTCCTACGAATCCGGAGGCTCGGCTTTGTAAGTGAAAATAGGTCTGTAATAAAATAAAAATGTTTTTTTTTTTTTAAAAGAACAATGTTCTATTTAAATTTTTTAAAAGATAATACAAGGTGTCGTATATATGTTGTACACCCAAAGGTAAAAATCACTACCATATACATGAGGAACCTCAAACTACCATCCCAAAAAAACACCCACCTAACACTAAAAGCAAGATGACCCAATTCTAATAGGCCTAAAACAAGACAACATAAAACGAAAGTGAAAACCTGAGGAGTAATGGGGTAGTACTTAGTAGTATTACTGGGCTATAAAATTTTTTTTAGGCCCGTACCTTGGGGAGGCTCACTTCCATTGAGCGGTTTGCACACCCCAAGGTCCGGCCCGGGATATAGGTATATTGATGCTCAAAAATAGAATGTTAAGATCATCTAAATCCATAAGCATAGATACCTATTAGGTACCGTTATTAGCGGGGAAAATTTTGAGTTACTAATGTGTCTGGTCTCAAATAAGCATTTTTTTTTTGACAAAAACAAAACGATATTCATTCATTCAAATCGATAGAATACATCATATATATTCATCGCTAAAAACGTAAAGGGTGAATCTGCGAACAAACTCACAACACCCAAGTTAATAGCATAAAACGGCAAAATGCCTACAAATAATATGATAAAACGTAAGTCACCGAAATTCACATGTTTTTGGATCTGCAACATTGACGTCCAAATCATTTGTTGAATTTGTAATTGACTGATGTTGATCTTTCAATAGGAACTAAACGAACATCGCGACAAGACGCGAAATCAAACGCCGCACAAGACGACGATCAACACAACGCCGCACTTAGACGACGAAATCACAAAAGAAAAAACTTGATATACGTGAAAAACGCTTATTTAGATTGAAAGAAAATGGAAAAAAGATGTAGAGGGGTGATTCTAGGTCAAAAAATGACCTAAAACCACTCTTCCTCGATGAACGAAGGAGAAAGAAAGTTTAGAGAGAAGTTAAAGTTTCCCTCAAGCATTCTTTTAACTCGCTGATTCTACACCTTTTTAATATTAAAAAAATAAAAACGTAGTGCTAGAGTTATTGATGATTTGTGAATTGTAGTTAAGAAATTTGTGTGAAGTGATGTGAGAGATTAAGTGTATTATTATTAAAAAATTATAAATAAATGATGCGTATACATGAGATCCATTTAAATATTAAAAAATAATTTTTCTCCTCTGGATGTTCTAAGAGATTATTTTCAAGAATGTAGAAACTCCCGAGTCCTTTTTCTCTGTTTGTATGATGAATGGACCTTAAGAAGCGTAGAATATCCCAAACCAGAAAAGCTCTAAAAACACCCTCTTCATATTGTGGAGAATTATATGGATACTAGAAAAAGACAAATCTATTTTTGGAGCAATACATATATGGGTGCATGCTATTGCTAAACGGCACCTTAAACCAAACTAAAAAAAATAAAGACAAACCTCAAAGATTTATATTAAAAACATGAGAAAAACGTGCTGAATTTGGTTTTACTTTGATTCTGTTTTATCTTCTTCATATTGTGTTATTGGACTAATTCTACCTAATATTGCGCTGATCATTGATGACCACTGCATGAAAGGAAACGAATACTATAAAAATGTAATAGAAAATTTGGAAAATACTTCATCAGCGACAAATAAATATACCTATGTTTTGACAAATAAGGTCCCGTTTGGATTGGCTTATTTTGAGTTTATGTGGGCTTATCTACTCCCATAAGCTTTTTTAAAGGTGTTTAGATAAATAAATAAAAATAGCTTATCATAGTTTCATAAGCTGCTTATGTCATATTTTAATAAGCCTAAATTTTCAGCTTACCCTCTAGCTTAATAAGGAACTTATGAATTTATGTAACCTCCTTCGATTCTCTCTGGATCCACTTTTTCAAAACATATATTTTAATTATAATGTTAGTTATCTTTGGCTGTGCATGATTAACAAAATTGATATATACTTATCTTACTAAATTAACACACGTAACAAAGTTTTTTTTTTCTTAAGGAAGATTTTTATTATTTTTTTGTTACGTAACAAAATGAAACTAGATATTAATATTTTTCTTATATGAATATTTTTTTGTTACGTAACTATATACTTATCTAATGTTAATTTTGACTTATATGAATATTGATATTTTTTTTAAGAACGAATATTGATTATACTATATATATAATTATAATTAATATATTATAATATTGTTTTTTACATCTTGATTAATTTTATCAAAAAAAATCTTAATAATTGTGGTTCGATTCTTTGATTTTTTTGTTAAATTAAAAATATTTAAAATTTCGATAATTGCTTATGTAATGTCATATCCAAACACTTCAATTTATGTAAGTATTTTTTAGTGTACATATCCAAACATAAATAACTTATCAAATATAAGAGCTTATGATGTAAACTCTAATGTTATAAGTTCTAATGCTATAAGCATCAATATAACATGTTTATCCAAACAAAAGAAAGGAAATAAAAATCAAATCTACTGTTTCAATTTGGATAAGAAGATTGATAGAGGCACCTGGCGAACAGCGTTTTGACTAGTACGGCAAAGAAAAGGATGTATCTGGTCTCTGTCTTTGGTTTGAAGCATGGTTTACCTTTTCTTGTTTTAGATTTTCTGTGCATTTGACTAGTATATACTTATTTGTCTTGTAGCAGACTTTGATATTAAAAACTAAAATTATCGACGAAATTTAGTGATTTTATTTTATAATGACAAAGGAAAAAAAACACTAATCTTTTGTTTGAGAGTTTGGTGGGAAAGGTGGGGAGAGTTTTAGAGAATTAGATTATAAGTAAAAATAGAAAAACTTTTTAAATTTTTTGAGAGCGTATTTTTCTATTGAATGATAAAAGAATACTTATGATTGTTAGTTAAAAAAAATAATACTTATGATTAATATATTTTTTTAATTTTGCGAGTATTATAACAATATATTTTGTATTTAGAAAATTTGTTTAAACCTTCTAAAATTCTTCTCTAATACAATTTTTTTAGTTTTCTCAATTAAGGGAATTTTGTATTACGGAAAAAACTAAACCGCTCAAAGCCCTCCTCTCCCTTTCAAAACTCTTCATTCTTTCCACTTTATTTTTTCAAGCCCTCCCTTTTTCTCCCCTCCAAACTCTTTAACAAAGCCTAAAAGGGGATGCAACCTGAGACATAAAAGCTCAACATAGTCTTCAACTTTGATGGAGAAACAAGACAAAAGATTATTACTAGCTAAAGCGTGTTCAAACCTGAGCAAAAAAATTAGGGGAAAATTCTTCTCTCTTTGAACCAAAAATCTTGTAAGAGTTCACACAATTTTGTCCTTCACAAAAAGATACTCCATATTATTGAGTCGTTGAATATGAGTATTAAGAGTCTCATATCGGATAGGAGATGGTTTGACAATATGTTTATAAGTGGGGGCAATCCTCACCTCACAAGTCGGTTTTGTGGGACTGTGTTAGGCCAAACCACATTTTCTAAGATGGTATCAGAGCCTCTTCAAGATCCATTGGACCACCTGCTATCAGATTTCCGTTATCGGACCATCTACCATTTATGTCCACGGACCAAGCCCAATAGTGCTGGTCGTGTGAAGGGTGTGTTAAAAGTCTCACATCGAATATGAGATGGTCTGATAATATGTTTATAAGTGTGGCTATCTTCACATCACAAGCCAGTTTTGTGGAGTGTTGTTGGACCCAACCACCATTTCTAAGAATGGAGTTGTTTAAACTACTTCTACCCTCCGATCCAAGTAATAGTGTAGGCAGGGCCGATCCTTTGGGGGTGCAAACAGCCCTACTGAGCTGGGCCTCCCAAACTTGGAAGCCCAATTTTTTTTTATTTGTACAATACATGAAAATATGTAATATATACTAAACACGCGCATAAATTTCAGATTCATTAAGCTGACATGGTGGTAGAAACGAGCACTGGTATAGTAAATGTCACTGGTTCAACCCATAACAGCGCCAAGTACGCTTTTTTTAACTATCTTTATGCTTTCTTAGCATGATTGGGCCTCAATTTGGGCCTAATTTAACGTGCATTTGAGTTATAAATATCCTCGATACTCTATTCTCCCTTAAAAATAAAATATAACTTTTTTTTTCATTTTTTTATAACACTTGTAATATTTTTGTCTTTTAAAAAAAAAGTAAATTTCTGTTCTTCGCCCAACACATTTCGCTCCCACCCAGTTGAACTGACCAAAATACCCTTACGTTAGTGAACTAACGCAACTGTTAAAAACTGTGCAACTTAAGTCACGCAGTATGAGTTAAGTAGTGCAGCGTGACTTAACTCACGTGCGCTACTTAACTCACACAGGAATATTTTGACAAAACACAAAACACATGACAACCCAATTCTCCCTCAAATTGAAAATCGATTCCTATGAATGTTATTATGAATGTTATTGATTAATAGATGATTAGGCAGCAATGATAATCCAAGAAAAAAGTTGGTTGGCAACAATCGATTCAAAGCTTGAAGGAAAATATAATTTGGCAGCAACGATAATCCAAGGGAAAACCAATTCAAAGCTGAATGAAGTGGCAGCAATTGCATTAATATTACTAAAGTTATCGATTTGCAGCAATTGCAATATGATTTCGTCCGTCTATCGATTTGCAATTTGAAGGAGAATTGGTTTTCCTGGGTTTTATCATGTTTTGTCATAATACTCCTGAGTGAGTTAAGTCACGCAGAGTTTAACTCTTGCGTGAGTTAACTCATGTTGCGTTAGTTAACTGACGCAGGGGTATTTTCGATAAGGCTGCAGGGCGTGAGTGTTTTGTGCAGGGGGAAGAGGAGAAATAAAAAAAGTAATGTTTTTTTACTAGGGGACCTATCATTACAATTAGAGCCGAGCCTCCAGTTTTACAGGAACGGCTCTGAGTGTAGGTATTATTTTTTTTTATACCAGAGCAATTTAAAAGAAAAAAAAATTACTCATAACGAAATGATCACAAACGGAAAATAAATATACAAATCTGAATTCATTTCAATGTTGTTCTAGTCTATCATTCTTTGAAGAAGTACGTTCATGTATGCCACTGTGAATTCTTTAGTTTCATCACGATAACAATATAATTTACATATCAATCGACATGTTGCACCGACTTATATTCAAAATTGAGCGCTGCAGAAGAAGAGAAAACACACATGTGCGTATCAATCAATTCTTAAATAACAAAAAAAGTTGTGTGAAACTATATACTATTTATCAGTGTTGTACTAATTAACCTCACTCATCTTTATTTAGCTGTTGTCGTTATCTTAGCTTTTCCTTCTTCATTGATTTGCATTTGCATAAAATATGATCAATGACAAAAAGCAAATGCAGTTCATATCTTTTGTCTTTTTCATGCATGGAATCACACGCGATTCACGTTATTCTCGTAAATCTACACGATATGTGAATATCCTTAATTATTTAGTAATTCTTATAGATTGCTAAAGATCTCATAGTACTTTATTGGTCAAAAAATAAAAACTTAGTTTACATCTGTCATAAACTTCAGAAATACTATTCATTTGTTTTAAATTCATTCAACCATTTAGCACCACATCATCAAATGTATATATAAAACTTTTGTATATTAATCGTGTATACAAATGATACTCATAAAGAAAATATTGAAATAACGACTAAAAATAAAGTAGGAGCGGGATCGAAATGTCGAATTTTCAACTTATTTTCTTTTGGTGGTGATTCTCCACTTATTTAGATTAGACACATTTTTAACTATTAGATTGCTTGATAAAGAAAATAATATTCATACATATTTTTGAGCAGTATAATTGCATGGATGTCAAGGTGCCATTTTAAATTGCATAAAAATGGGGCCATAAAACTATCATCGATACTTTACACACACACCAGGAGATCGACAGGCCAAGATCTCCCGTGCAATATTCTACGGTATCTATTAATTAAGGAGTAATAGTTATCTTGATTCCTGAATGTGTAAGAAGTAGTTACAGTAATCTCTCAATGTATCAAAATTATAAAACAGTTTTTGATTATGTATTTTTTTAGTCAAAATAGTCTCTGTCGCTAAAATAATCTCTCAATACTCACAATAACTTTTTCATATAACGACTGAAATGACAATAATTAAGTACTTATAAGAACTTATGACAATAAGTAAGTATATTAAAGAATTAATATGACAATATTAACAAAATATTTTAATGTAAATGATTATTTTAACTAACAAAGTGTACAATCAGAGACTATTTTAAAATTTGATACTTTTTTTAAGAAGCTAAATTAGCCCACCTAAATTGACATTAGAGATAATCGAATCTGAGACTTTGAAGATGAGCACACTCCCAAATCTCAAGCCAATACCACTAGACCAACCTAAGTGAATTAAAATTTGATACATTAAAGAACTATTGTGACGATTCATTACACATTCAGATAACAAAATAACTATTACCCCGTTAATACCACGAATATCATTACACGACTATTCCTTTAAAAGAAACATTACGGGACGATTTGGCAACCATAATAAATTAGCTAATAACTTTAAAAAATAAATAAATAAATTGGCTTATCAGTCCCCTTTAGGTACTTTAAAAATATCCCCTTTAGAAAAAAGATAGTATGAATTAGTTATAAGTTTATATGATTATCCCTAAAAAACTGCCATTTTGTTATAATATAAAAAAAAACATCAAATATTTTGATTTCTAATTCCAATGTATTGATGGCTCATATTTTTATAAAAAGTTATCATACAAAGAAGAGTGTCCCATAGATAACTGGTTTTTTTTTTATATTAGATAACCGTTAACTAGTTTATTGTTTATTTAGTAAATTAATTCAAATAATTTATAGTTTAAAGTTTGTAGTTCATTAATTTTTCTCTCAATCTTATCTTTATTATCTTATTTAAAAAATATTAAATAATCATATATTATTTATGAGATTTCATATTTTTAAGCTAATTCAATAATTAATGTTATAAAAAATTATAAATTCAATCGGTTAACTTAATTAACCGCTCCATGCTATCAATTTCTTTTGTTGAAATATGGCTCATATGTGTGTATTCACACTCACCATAGAGAATGTATTAGTATCAGGAGAACTGTACTACTTGGTAGTATTAGGCAACTGATTACCTCTGGTCTCTCTTGATTTCACACATTGCCTGGCAAGTGGCAACCAAGATTCATAGTACACGGCTAAGTAATATTACTAATTTATTCATTTATTATATTATATTATATCATATGGTCAACAAATTAATCCCCCACATACACTTTACGGCTGCCATGCACACGAATGAATGAACATGAGATGATATGAGATGAGACCCAATCTATTTGCCGTCACAATAGAGCGAGGAATATTAATTAATTAACTAATCATATATTAATTCATCAATCACTATTAACCAAACTCATGTCAAATTTTCCCTTCATATCCATTTCTCTCACATCACCCCTATATATACATATATATCAAATTAAACATCCTCACAACTTCAAAAATCTCTAATTAACAAACTTGTTTATCATTCTTCTAAGAGACATCATAGAATATATTTCATAGAAAAATAATCCACTGCTTAATTGTATATATATCTTTGAAAGTAATTATTGTTGTGTATAATCAAGGAAATGGGAAACTGTTGCAAACCATCATCTTCAATGGAGTGGGTTGGGGAGGATTGGGAATCTTTGAGGTCTAAACCTGAATCGAGGAAGGCAAAGCCATATCCATCATCAAGCAAGGTGTTTGATGAAGCTCAACTTGATCATCATCAGAAGGAGAATGATGTATTAGGAAAGCTTAGAGCTTCTTGTGACGCAAGTGGAAAGGTGACGTTGAAGATTTCAAAGAGCGAACTCGCTGAATTATTGGGAGCGATACAGCAGAATAATAGTAACTGTAATCAACAGCCACAGCAGCAGATGAAGAAGAAAAAGGAATTAGCTTCTGCAGAAGAAGTTCTATTTAGGTTAATGAAAGCCAAAGACCATGAAATTACAAACAAGCATCACTGGAAACCAGTGCTAGAGACTATTCCTGAATGAATGTTAATTAACTTCTAAGGTTATTAGTTTAGTTGTTAAGTGTGTGTCTGGTGAGAATTAAAACGTACTACCATGCACATTTTGTTAATAGTTTCAAGTTGTTTAGTATAATTTCAACTCAATGGATGAAATTATTATTATCCGAGCTATGTGACCAAAAAAATTGGAACCACCGCTAACCCTAAAGATAAGAAAAGATCGGTGAAGTATGAGAAGGGTTTGAAAACACAAGATGTTAATAATTTCAAGATCCTTACTTGGATCAATAATTATGTTAGGAAAGCTACTTGAAAATATAATATTACTAAAGATGTTTGGGATAATTTGACACGTTTATACGTTCTTACTAATTTTGCAAAACATTATAAGATGCAGATTGATATTCCCTCTCCTAAGCATAATCATACTTCATACTTATATCTAATCTTTGTTAACATTGCTAATGGCTTTGCAAACCTAAACCTAAATGGTTTTGGCTCCAAACATTCTTGACCGTTGATCAAATCTTTCTGATGGTTTGCATTGTAAATAACAAACCCTTTATTTCCATCAGTTTTCCAATACTGGGCTCGGTCAAACGAGAGTTTTATGGGAAATTACATGCATTTACTCTCATCTATTCCCCAAAACCAGGTGATGCCGTAGATCAAAGACAAAGAATATGGGAACAATATAATGGCTCTGCATTTCTCTTTGGTAACAATCATCCGTTCACACAAAACCTGTGAACTCCTCCATTCTTCTTCTCTAAAATAACCTTCTTATAATCATTTCGTCTTTTCCCTTGCCCCTTTTTGGACAGGATTTTTCGGTTTCCTTTTTTGGTTTGTAACTGATAAATGGGAATTTTCAATTTGGGGTTTTCACTTTTCAGCAGAAATCATCTTCAATCTTCACAACTCTTAATTGATTATTCAAATCAGATCTCTAATCTTCACAACTCTTGAGAAGGAAAAATAATACACCTGCAACTGTAGTCAATTGAAAACAGGTTCCTTTAAATTTTTTGCTCACCCTTTCAACTTTTTCACTCTATTCTCATGCCTTCCTAATATCAATAATCGTTTTACCCTTATTGGCGATCGATTGTAAATGTTTATATGAAAATGAGTTGAACAATTATGGTAGTTTTACTTTTGTGTATTTCTCTACCCCTATTTTTCATCCTTAATTATTTCGAAGTTAGTTTTACTTTTGTGTATTTCTCTACCCCCTATTTTTCATCCTTAATTATTTCAAAGTTTATGTTTGTTGGAATTTTGTTTTGCAATCGATTAACGTTTGCGGTTCTTTGTTTTTGTTTTTCAATTTTTTCCAGCGGTGCTAAAAGTCTGGTGTCGGTGTCGATGTTGCGGTGGTTTGAGCTGTTGTGCACCTATGGTATTATCTCCCATGAAAGTTTCTAATAAGTCGCAGTCGTATGGTTTCATCTGTGTTATTAATATCGTGTATATTTTCTATTGAAGCTTATATAGAGTTTGCTTGGTAAGTTTATCGAAACCACAATGAGTCGCTGTGATATTTTTTATTGTTGCCGTTCTTTTCATGTTCTTTTCTACATAATACACTTCTGTTATGTTTGCACTTTATACTTCAGTATAGATAGTCAAAGAAAATGGTTGTACATTTGACAACATTGTTAATTTGTCCCTTACATGTCATGTTTATGTTCAACAAGTCTCTTATATGCATCTTTGAACCACTATAATCTTTTTTGTTGATATATATGGTTCAGTTTTGGTTATTTTAATTGTATTTCTTAAATTGCTCAGCTATTATAATTGCTTTATTTTTATAGATTTTCTAGCGAATGAAAAGATTGATTATTGTTTTTACTTTACTATGATCAAAGATGCAATTGATTATGTTTTTTAAACAATCTTGCATAAGAATAGCATTTCTAGATTACTTTTGATTACTATCCACATATGATATTAACTCTACCATTCTTTCACTTGGATATATCATGTAATAAAATAAAAGAGCGGTACGGTTCTCTAGATAACCAATGACTTAATTGTTCGGTCTATTTAATATAGCCATTTTTTGATGCATCACCTCAATTAGGATATGTAGGGCGTGACTTTCAATTATACATTTTACGGATAGATAATTCTCTTTTCTATCAATGATTTTTAAGAGTAAAATTGTGGTTTGACTTTGTATTATGTTTTTCATCTGTTATTGGCTGTTTTTAGGGGTAGGTCTTGATCACTTCAATATAATTTTGGCAAAAATAAATAAATAGTGGAGGGGACTGAGAATGCGGTAGGTATATCACTTTGATGAGGATTGTGTGGCTTGGTTTGTGTTGATATGTTAAAGATGATTGAGTGTGGGACATTGATGGGAAGATGATGCTTTGATAAGTTTCTTTCCGCTTCAGGTATTTGGGAATTGAAGAAAAACGGTGTTGAAGGATGAAGGAAAAAGGAAAATAAAATCAATTTGGGAATTTTTTGTGTTAGGGTTTCAATAAGTGGAAATCAATTTGGGAAGTTCATATTTTTCCCCCAATTCTCTTTTAATTTCAATAATAATTTGTTATTTAATTTTTTGATAATTGTAATATAATTTATAATTAAAATAACATGAAAATGAAGTGTTAAATGATAAAACATGAAAGCAATGTCACATAAGCTCCATGTTATTGATGAGTATGCCACATCATTTTGAGGGGGCGAGGGACCAAAAATTCTGTTGACTTTTTAAATAGGGGGATCAAAAAACATGTTTTGGAACAAGGGTATCAAAAGTTAACAATTTCGAAAATATTGGGATCAAAATTGCGTTTATGCCTATTATTTATAGGAATTGAGGTTCAAACTTCAAATTCTCCACTTTTTCATATTTAAAATGTATGAATTTAGCCACAAAACTACTTGATAGAAAGAAGAACAAAAAACACGGTATTTGAACCAACAATGAATTAGTTTAAGTGTTAAAAGACTCGGACAACTATTTATAAATATATAAAAGAAATTATTGACGGAAAATTTTATAGGAATTAAAAATGAAATTTTGAATATTTATAGAGACCATTTATGTAATTAACTCTTAAAAAGAATCATACATAGGAAACCGAAAATATATATATGATTACATGGTTATGATGCTTTCGACTATGTGGGATAACAAAATGCAATTTAGTTCCTTAAAAAAATGCAATTTAGTTGGTAAGACGCTTCATCTACATTCAACAAGGTGGTTCAAGTGATGAAAGGATTACATAGAAAACACTATTGACCCCTTTATAAAATGAGGCAAAGAAGTATATCTTTCAATTTAATAACATTTTTTGAATGATCACCTATTTGAAGTTGTTTCTTTTGTGTTTTTTTGTTACGGGTATTTGAAGTTGTTTAAACCGCCGTAAATTGTGTTCATGAAAGAATATTGTTCATACAAGAAATCAATACAGTATTGCGAATTAAACTATCCAGATACTTTAATTCCATTCATGAGCACGTAGATATGCATATTAATCCACGTTTTATACAAGGACTTAACTACAATTTGTTGCTTTGAGAAAAGAGAATCACATCATGTGGGAAACATCTTCATGGATCAATTCATAAACAACAAAAAAGCGTTAAAAGAATGAAACTACGTGTTTCTTTAGTTTGTCGTTATCTTAACTTTCCATTCTTCATTGCTTTTGCTCCGACAGAAACATAACTTATGACAGAAAAAGGTTGTTCGTCTTTTGTCCTTTTTCCTTGGAAATCGCGTCTGATTTACATTATTTTCATAAATCTAAACGATCTGTGATGATCCTTAATTCTTGCTTTATGTTCAGATTGACAACATGCATATGATTTTTTTTAAAGGCCACGCATATAAACTATCATTGATTAATATACCATGTTAGTTGAGTTGGATATTGAGTCCTCGCCCGGAACTAGAGCAGATCTCAACATTCGTAAACAAATAAGATATTGCTATCCTGAATGCGAAAATTGAACTCACGCTCTTATATGGGTCCATCTTATAACATGGTCCACTAAAAGGTTTGCTTTTGTTGTCAAACATCTTAATACTTGTATTCAAAAAACAATTTTTTTCTATAGTATAGTTATCAATTATTTTTATTTTTAAATTCTTAACAAAAGCTCATATGACATTTGTTAGCAAAACTCAAACATTATTATTAATGTTGTAGTTAATTAGCTAATGACGTACGGTACAATTTTTCAATACAAGATTTAAAACGTTATCGCGGGTCTGGGTGGCGCCATGTTAATTTCCACATCCTTATCAATTACTAACATACCATATCATGTAATTAATTAAAGAGAATCCATTTGGGGTTGACCTAGTGGTTGGCTTGAGATCTTGAAGTTTGCTCCTCCAAAGGTCTCAGGTTTGATTCCCTCTGGTGCCAATTTCGGTGGGCTAAGTCCATATAGAGCTTACTCTGGCTTTAAACGGGCCCCCCGCAAGTGGACGGTGGGATTGATCCCCTCGGATTAGTCGGTCTTTAGATCGGATACCGAGTTTTAAAAAAAATAAAAATTAAAGAGAGAACAAGAAAGAAAAAGAACATCAATGTGATTAAACTAACATACACTTACAAATATTGCAGTGACCTAAGTGGAATTAAACTTGGATGCTATAAAAACCAAGGTTTTGGATCGACCTAACATAGTTGGAATTGACACCCCATCAAAGTGATAAATCAGGTTTTTCGACCAACATTAATCATTCTCGATAGAAACTTTGCACCAAAATTATGGCTGGAAAAAAAAAACTAAATAACAAATTTGAGGAGGTAATGATTCAAGGCAAAGGACAAACCAAGTACTCCCAGCTACACTATTACCCAAAACCTTAAGGCAATGATTTTATGAGTCCTCTTACTTATAAGGTGTTCAACCTTTACTTTTCTATCCGATGTGGGACATATATAACTCACACTTGCACACAACACACCCCCTTTACGGCTAAGCTAACCATATCTTAAATTTTCCCTTCATCTCTATAAATACATATATCAAATTAAATCTTCACCACTTCACAATCTCTCATAAACAAACTTTGATCATATATTCTTCTAAGAGTTCCAATAATAATACATAACATCTAAGACTAAGAGAGTACACTCAAAGTATTTTCAAACTAATTTTCTTCAGTGTAATCAAGAAAATGGGAAACTGTTGCAAGGCAGCATCTTCAATGGAGTTTGGTGGAGAAGACTGGGGATCTTTGAATTCATCTAAGCAAACAAAGATGCCGAAGCCAAAGACATGTCGTTCATCATCAAGTAAGGTGTTTGATGAAGCTCATCTTGATCATCCTCAAAAGGAGAATGATCTATTAGAAAGGCTTAGAGCTTCTGGAGATGCAAGTGGAAAGGTAACATTAAAGATCTCAAAGTCCGAGCTGGCTGAATTATTGGGAGCTTTACAAAATAGTAGTAATAAGCAACAGCAGCAGAAGCAGATGATGAAGAAGAAGACGGCGAATGAATTAGGTTCTGCAGAACAAGTTCTTTATCGGTTAATAAAAGCCAGAGACCATGAAATTACAAACAAGCATGATCACTGGAAACCGGTGTTAGAGACTATTCCTGAATGTTGTTAATTACAGAGTCTGAGGTTAATTAGTTGTTTAGTTAATGAGAACATACTACACAGTTCTGGTGCTAGCTAGCTGAAGGGTCGATTGAGCATTTGTTTTTTTCTCAACTTTTTCATATATAATCTATATGTAGAGAGTTGGTTTTATAGGGTGGTGATCACCTAGTTGGGGTCTTTGTGGTTTTTGCTCTCTTTTGGGGTGGTAGCCGCATTTTTTATGCCCTCTTGTTCATATTGTGCAAGTGTGGTCATTATATATAAGCTGTTTCAAAAAAAAAAATGTAGAGAGTTGGTTGGTTAGGTGATCGTTAGTACGTAGTAATATTAGTTTCATACAATGTATAATGTATCTCTTAATTTGGGATTTCAGTATGTAGTTTTGGTTAAGAACCAAACCAGATTGATGATCGAAAAAAGAGACCAAAACAAAGGTGTTTCGTGTAGTACTCTACATCTATTCGTGAATCACGACGAAAAATATTTATATTTATATCTTATAAATCATATCTTGGACAATGTTACCAAAAAAAAAAATATGGAAATGGAGGAGGATAAACAATATTCGTTTTTTATTTTTATTTTTTCAATTGCCAATTACATTCACTAGAGTGAAAATGGTCGTGAAGTATCCGGGAGCATTTAGATGAGATGACATGTATCCCTTCTAGCTTAATTAAGGTCATGGATTCGAATCGAGCATTGAGTATGCAACAGTGTTAAAACTCGTAGGGAGAGTTTGTCATTCATTTAAGTTCCACAATGCTCGAGCGATTATTCTTCGAAGTTGCAAGCAAAGAATACTCGATTTACACCAAAAAGGTGGTCGTGAAGAATATGCAAGATTGAGAGGCAAGCTTGTATTAAAAACTGATTATATATTCTTTTCGTCTTAAATTCTCTAATGCTAATTCAATTTTTACTAGTATATATAGTCTGTTTAACAAGATTCATTTTTTAGTTTATTGTTTATGTCTTAAAAACTTTTATATGACTAAAAAAGACTCGTTTAATAAATGTTACTATCTTATGAGCATTAACTTATTTTTACTAGTTTATAGTGTTTTTTGATAAGTTAATTCAAGTAGCTTATAACTTATCTTTTTTTTTTGTTTGACAAATCTTATAACTTATCATTATTTATTCAATTTTACACATGTAATCTTAATTGAAAAAAGCAAATATTAATTAAATATATTATTTCATATTTATAAGATAGTTCAATCGCTAAGTTTACCGGTTATTGCAAATTCAATCAGCTACTTTATTTTTTTTTTAGAAACAATCAGCTAGTTTATCTGCTATGAGTTATAAGTTAGCTTATCAGTTATTTGAAATAAACTAAGCTAGCTTATGAGTTATCTACAAAAAAAAATTACGAAACAGAGCCTATAATTAATAGCCCTAGTTAATACTCCCTTGTCTCACAATAATTGTCTCTTTACCAATTTTTTTTTCTCAAAATAATTGTCACATTAGAATTCTAATGTAGCATTTATTATTATTTTCATTATTATATCTTTATTTATTGAATTTCATTCAACTTAACTACTCCACTAACTACAATTAATAAGGGTGTTTTAGTAAATGATACTAATTTTACCATCAAAATCAACACAATTAATCATTTCCTTAATAACCGTGTATAAACCTTAAACGATTATTATTTAGAGACGGAAGAGTATCTTAACTTTGTAATTAGGTCGAACCTTGAAACTTAATTACATGAAAGTTTCCCGAGCGTTGATCCCAAACCCATAAGCAAAGGAAAACAACATATAGTACATGTCCAATCTATATATTGTTCTAAACATGCAAGAACAATCCTTCATTTTTCAAAGCTTGGAAAAATTAAGCAGAGGAAAACCTCAACTTAATCCACCAAAAATGACAAGTTAAACGTGACTTATCATAAAATAGTTTTTCAACAATAAGACTTCAATATCAGGTAAGATTTTTTTAAAATAATGATGCCATACCTTTGAAAAAAATGTCCATTTCCATTCTAATGCCATACTCACACCTTAGATAGCTCGAATCAGTCTTGCTCTATTAATTGCAACAAGATCAATCCGTAACAAACTAAACTTTCTTAATATATCATCAAAATCATAGCAAGAGGCTTAATTTAAATAAGGGGATAATGTTGCCAATTCACTTTCCGAACTTATGGCAGATTGTATTATCATCTCTTGACATTTGTAATTAACAAAATAAAAAATAGTATGCTCATTTTATTAATATATATTATCTATCTCAGGCAATAATTTTACGGCATACATTTATAAAACCATGTCATTTCAATTGACTAAAAAACTGGTATATTTGGACATGGATTTTGTGCAATAAAATAAGAGCAGTCGCTATAGTCGTCAAAATTGGAGTCATAGATAAAGATCGGATCAGATTCCAAGTCTCCAAGTCCGTAATAAGGTTTAAATGGAAATTGTCCGATCTTAATCCAACGACTCTAAATTTTCAAGTGCCTGCTCCAATTTGGTTTTCAGAAGACAGTGTGTAACTATATCAGGTAAGATCCTTAGAAAGGTCGAATCGATCTAAATCTATAACAAGCAACAAACAAGATCAAGCACCAACAAATTTTATGTGTTAATATATCAAGAGCTGTGTAACATGCGGATAGTGATGCCTAGTCTCTGTCCAAACTTACGGCAGATTGTATTACCATCTAATCTGTTGACATTCATATTTAACAAAGTAATGAATAGCATGCACATTTGTATCAGTATATATTTTATATCTCAGTCAATAATTCAAAGAGTGTGTTTTCCCCCCAATAGCAAGTATTTTGGCATCATGGGTAACTGGGTAAGATGGATTACAGTCAGGGCCAACACCGAAGAAAGCGACAATAATCAGGTAACATAAACAATATCGAATAATGACAATAAATATTGGTCATCATGTATCATGTGATTACTCGAATCATATGTATCTCAAAACCTCACTGGCTGCACATAGCATTGTGACATTCCTCCACATTGACTTTAGCTTTTTCTTGATTATAAAAAGGGAACTGAAACGTTCAAGCAATAATAATTCAACATAATCAATCATCATATTCCTAATTGTATTTTTGTCAAAAAATATTCTTAATTGTAGCAGTAACTCCCTCTACATATAACCTATGAAAGGAGTTGAATCGATTATGATTAGATTTCACCATGCAATGTGCAGAGAGATGTATATGCTAAGCATATATGCTGAATAATCTAGTGTTTATCCTACCAATATTGAAGAGAAAACTCGTTTTATTCAATAACTGAAACAACAAAATGTAGAGCAAACTACAATGTTATTAAAAGAGAAAATTAAGAAGACTGGAAACTATAACTACTAATGCCAACTCAATTCTAATAACTATTCCAAAAAGAAAAAATTCATTTCCAATAACATGTCAAACCAAACGACTACTAGACTACGAACATTAAATTCGTTTTGGTGGAACTGGACTCGGATTCTTTAAGCAAAATCTCGTGTTCAAGACTTGTGGTTGGAAGGGTAGACCTCACTAAAGGTGGACATCCAGGCCTTTCGGTGGAGATTAGTCATTTGCAAAGCAGGTGTGTACTTGTTTATTTTGGACATGGATTTGCTACAGTAAAATAAGTGCAGTCACTATAGTCTGTAAAATTGGAGCCGACATATAAAGTTCGGATCAGATTCCAACTCCGTGATGAGGTTGAAATGTAAATTGTCTGATCTTTCATCCAACAACTCCAATTTGTTGCAATCAAAATTATAAAGTGCTTGCTCCAATCTGGTTGTCAGAAGGCCCAGCATCAACTAAAGATTCTGTCGAATGACTGAAATCCACCCTATTAACATCACCAAGAGAGCTAAAGTTTTGCGGATCACTCTTGTCCATGAAGTTGCATCCTTCAGATGAAAGCATGTTGCCATAAGGATCAGACTGACCAACCTGTTCAGATTGCATGGATTCTGGTTGTTTAGTCCCAACTGCTTGATTTGGTACCATTTCCAGAATATTAGCAATGCCAGTACTTGGTTTTCCATTTGAGTTTGGGGTATTATCAACATTGCTCAAAGTATCAATAGAAACAAGAGTTGTCTTTGCATCTTCTTGTACATTTGTTTCTGGTAAGTTCTGCTTCTCCACAAAGTTTTCAACAGGTTTACTAATCTGTTCAGATGGCATAGATTCAGGTTCAGCAGATACAGTAACCAAGTTGAGTTCAATATTTGAATTATTTAGATAATCATGAACCAACTCATTCAGCTGATTCACAGAAGGAGATACTTGTTCATTTCTGAGCTGCTTATCAGTGTTTTCAATTGTTGGAAACAGGTTCATGGTTTCGGATGCAGGCCTTGACTCTTTTGCTGCACCAGGTTCTTCTACCTGTGTCGAGGCATTGAGTTCATGCAATTTATCACTTTGTTCAACAGTTTTATCACAGCCCATCTCTGAATTGAGACAGGAAGACTGATTCACATGTCCAGCCTCTGATATCCCTGGTGGAACTGAGATACTGGAGTGAACCTCTGTCGGTAGCACGTTCTCTCCAGGCAAAGGCACCGGTATTTGTGGCTTGATTGATTGTAATGGGGGAAGAGAACCATGTACCTCATTGGTTTGAGAGTTTGGCTTTGGAATTGCAAACATCTGCTTGATCATTTGGCTGAAATGGGGAACCACATCATTTTCTTCGGTATCTGGCATAACTTGTACTGCATTGGTTTGAGAGTTTGGCATTGGAATTGGAAACTCTTTCCTGTTGATCACTTGGTTGACATGGGGAGCCACATCATTTTCTGCTGTAACTGGCATAAGTTGAACCTCATGGGTTTGAGAGTTTGGCTTTGGAATTGCAAACATCTGTTTGATCATTTGGCTGACGTGCGGAACCACAACATTTTCTTCAGTATCTGGCATAACTTGTACCTCATTTGTTTGAGAGTTTGGCATTGGAATCGGAAAATCTTTCCTGTTGATCATTTGGACATGGGGAGCCACATCATTTTCTGCACTAATTGGCATAACTTGTCCTGGAAGAAACACGACACCTCTGAAAAAAGAATCAGAATCTGTCGCCTTAATATTAACAAGGTATCCATCATTGAAAGTTGCTTCAATGACACCGGTGACCGTCTTCCCTAACATACCACTATCGGAATTATTAGTTGTTCCGGCGGTTTGATTGAAGTTCAATACATTCTCAGGTTTTTGCACTCCATGAACTACATTATCTTCTTTTCGTGGTCGGCCACGTTTTCTTTTCGTTGGAACACTTGATTGAACGCCCAATCCTTGATTCTGTTGGTTCATTTTTCAGAAGATACTGGAAGGTCTCAAACAAATATATCTCTGAAAAAATCACAACGAGAAATCATGGCATTTGTTTGATCATTAGGAGTAATAAAGGAAGAGAAAGGATGTATAGAGAATATTTTTTAATATAGTAAAGATTAATAAGAATTTTGATCATAGAAGAAAATTCTATGGAAATCAATATAGCCTCATGTCAATAAAACTGTAAAAGTAGCATCTATTTCCCCTTATGTGTGCATGTATGTGTTCATGGTTGTCCCATAACATATCTCTTAGCAAATAATACAAAATGTTTCGCATAGAAAGATTTGACATGATTTTATAAATAAATTCAAACAATAGGCCTGTGACAAACAGTATAAACTATAAAAGGCTTGTGACAACACCTAGCCTCAAAATGACATGCATTACAGTGTTCTCTGCAAAGAAATTATTAGCATTTATTATATCTTAGTTGACAGCAAACAGAATATCAACTGGTTCAAAACTGGTGCTACATCATGTAAAGATGAAAACACAGTGGCAGCTATGGTGGTCCCAATAACAAAAGGGACCATTGTATCCCTCAAACAGATGACCATTCATAAAATTGTTGGTTAAAGAAAAGGAGAATCCCTATCAAATTACTAAATACCAGATAAAGCAAAACAATGCGTCTAAGTTCACAAACATTATCAAGAATTTTGACATTTCACAGTTTACAAATCAATATTTTTTCATTAATTTTGTCCAAAAAAAAATTCATTAATGATGTACATGGTTTTTATTATAGACCACATCAGGCGCATATTTATACACTCTTTTTTTTGTAATAGATGCACAGAAAGGAAAGTTGCATATGATTAGGTTTTTTATTGTTATTACGTAAGCGTAAATAAATACAGCTAAAGAAAACTCACAAATGGAATGCAGAAATTCAAAGACGTTGATGAAGACGAAATGCAGCGGTTGTGTTGTGGCGAATAAATCTAACACGATCAATTTTGTTGCCTTCGTTACTATTTAAGCCAATCTGATCAAAACATTTTTTTTTTAAATAAGATGAAAACATTGTTAAATACTAATAACCGTTTCAAAAAAAAATGTTAAATACTAATAACATTATGTTAAGCATTTACATTCAATAAAAATAATATATTATGGTCCTCGTTCCCGTGAGTATAGCTCAGTTGGCAGGGACCATTATCATATGTAAGGGTTGGGGTTTGAACCCCGGACACCTCACTTATTCACTTTGAAAAAATGTGAATTCTAGCTACTAGGCTACTTGACGGAAAAAAAATATAATATGGTTCTCGTGAGCTTAGCTTATCTGGTATTCGAAACAAAATTAAAAAGAAATTAATTAATTAATGTTGGTCATTACTATTGATGAATCAGTGAGTCTCTTCTCTTCTGATCTCCAATTCCAAACTCTAATATATACTGGGAAATAGAATAGGCACGTCCTCTCCTCGCATATATCTTATTTTAGGGTTGTTGTTTTTTTTTTACTAAAAAACAATTTTTTTAAGCTAAAATTATGGGGAGCAGAGTCGCTACTGTACCGATAATAATATTCAATTATTCAAATCGTTAGAAATTACATTGATAATAATACAAATCTTAAAGTTGTTAAAACTGAAAAATGATGAATCTTTAAACAAACTCATGATATTTAATTATTTATAGCAAAAAACACAACATGTCTACAAATGTGACATAATAAAAATATTCTTAATACATGTGTCTTCGGATCTATAACGTTGAAGATGTCAAAGTCATTGATTAAATTTGTAATGGACACCAAACGAAAGAATTATGTTAATCTAAACCAAATAAATGTTACAACAAGATGGAGAAAATCAAACAACGAACAGATACGAACAAAACAACATTATCACACTTAGAAATTAAATCTTTAATTTTCAAGCATAGCCTAATCTTTGATTAAATCTTTCCACCATTTTTCTCCAAAAGCCAACTCTCAAGCATAGCCTAAAACTTTATTTCACAAAGTCAATCTTCGAGTCTATAGTGAATAGTAGCAGTAATTTATTTTTTTCCAAAGTAATTTTGTGGTGACAATTTTTCTTACAAGCATGCAGATTTTTTATCGTTTATCAGACACTATAAATTCAATTCGTTATATTAACTATTAACACCTGACATCTATCATATCCGTTACAAAAACACACCATAAAAATTATAAGATTTCTCTATATTTTTCTTTGCGTCGAACCAAACGCACAGTGTCTTGGATGTGGCATGTGACTCGAAATTTTTGCTTACATGGATGACTTCTTCCCCAAAATTATTAGGGTTTATTCTAGATAAAATAAGTAACAAAGAAAATATATTTTAGTAAAAACAATTGCTGATAAAAAAAGTCTAGGTGGATTCTTTTTTGTTACAAACGTCTAGGTGGATTGGTCTCTTTGGACTCATCAGTGTTAGCGCAGACTTCAAGGTAAAGTGAACGTCTAACATAGATATTTACAAATCATCCATAAAAAGGTCCTAACACTAGCAACAAGAATTGAATCCATGACTTGGTAAATCAACTCTTTATCAACCAAGCAATTGAGTTGAAGTGGTTAATGAGCTTCACCAAGGATGAATCGTTCAGAAGAACCCAATGTTTGATTCCTGAATTGAATAATTCTTACTCAGACTATTCTTATATCACGGTCGAACTCTGGATTGTTAGGCCCGATTAACAACAAAAAAAATCAACTCTTTACCAAATAATCAAACTTATGGCTATTTTAGTCAATATTTATAAGCCGAGTTGTGTGAGCCATCAATTAAACTATATGTTTTTCAAAGAGAAAACTCTATAACTCAAAGATATTGTTCTATAACAATATAATACTAACACGATAAATAAGAAGAATAGTTTATGTTAATCGTAAATACTTGCTTGATAAAGAAATTCATTAATCTTAGAGTAGAAAATTTAGTAAAGGTCTAACAAACCAGAAGAGACACTACCCAATACAAATAATCTGAAAGATGAGGAAAACAAAAAACAAATAGCTTTATATCTTCTTAACACAAAACAAAAAAAAACATCAAAGAAACAAAAAGAATAAGAAACACAAACAGTGTGTCTCTCCTACGAGCGTCCACTATAGCCGGACAAGTAAAATCCAACAGTTCCTTGATGTTCAAGTAATTTGCAGCTAGAAGGAGATCGTTAAGGGTATCCTGATCAACCTGCTTCATGAATTCAGCATCCCAAGCCTTGAGATCATCGACACGCTTCTTAACCTTACGATCAACCTTAACGAATTCAGCTTCCCAACGAGCCTCTACATGCTTCTTAGAGTATTCAATAACCTTCGCCAAGATCTTGCTCTTAACGTTCAGAACAACAATTTCATTGTCGCTGCCACTATTCTTCTTGATCATGTGCTTGATTGTCTGTGATTCCAGTGCCACGTCTTCAGAAACCTCGAAAGTTTTGCCGTCCGAACTTTTCAAAGTGATCTTCTTGGTTGAAGACATGGTGTGAAATCGCTGGCCCTAACAAAAATATATTGCTGCATAAAAAACTGTGAGATTGATTGCACGTTTCTCATATTTATAAGCTATTTTGTATAAATATTTTTTAACAAAATATATCTTAGATTCGGTCAAAAAATACAAGATATAACATACTCAACCCGAACAAAAAAAATATTGCTTCAAAAAATTTAGATTTAAAATTAGAGCAAAAAATAAATTAGA
>Ga0315913_1001347_pt1 | contig 26749 bp, 16 predicted proteins | sample MpolsnodulesMG_FD_207736 | JGI IMG/M metagenome (GOLD analysis project Ga0315913, IMG submission 207736) | Medicago polymorpha root nodule microbial communities from Los Angeles, California, United States - small nodules | ecosystem: Host-associated > Plants > Roots > Nodule | place: USA...
TAAACTGTTCCCAATTGTTTGATACTCATAAGGATGTACCAAACGAGATGTTCCGCAGTCCATTTGACTTATAGATGCAACATCCTTCAATGATCATCAAAAGTTAGCACATAATAAATACAAGGAAAGTTATAGAATTTTATTTTCAACTAGCTAATTTATATACCTGAGATCTTTGACTCGATGACGGTGTTACAGTTGGAGCTTTTTTTGCTTTAGGCTGCTTTTCAATCCAACTTTTTTCCCTCCTACGTCTTGATAACCCATCTCGGTTCTTAAATCCCCTTGGTTGAGTAACATTTTCAGCAGTTATTGTTGGGACTTCGCCTTCATCATGAGCATTGGCTTTTTTCTGTAATCGAACCTCCTTTACTTTATTACACAGATCATGCAATCCATTTTGTACCAGCTCATGCAAATCTTCGAAAGGAGACACGTCAGTTGCTAATCTAATCATAATAGAGCAAAGTTGCTTGTATCGTAGTATACTAGATAGTTTGGGATCTTCCATAACCTCATTTCTCCTAACATCAAAGATAACACCACTTCGTGCATTTTTAGTCCACCTTTTCAAAATGTATTGATCAGGGACAATTTTAACATCATTTGCCTCAAAAACCTTCAAAGCATGGCAACAAAGTATTCCAAAAGTCTCAAACTTTCTACAACTACATGATATGGAGGATTGTACATGATCAAATAGTACTTTCCAACCTCCTTCCACACCGACCAAAGCAATAACATATTCAAATAGATATTTGAACCGTCTCTCTTTCTGTTAAAGTACTGTTTTCCGACTCCAAAACCAATTTCTTTTCCATAACTAAGCCAAAATTCTCAAGCTTCATCTGCACTGTCAAATTTCATACCAACAGTGGGTGTAGTAATGATTGTCATTATTATACCAAATCTGTAGAATTCAAATATAAATTAGTGATAATGGATACTATAAAAATAAAATTAACCAAAACATAAGTAACACTGTCTACTAGAGTGATAATGGAAAACTAAAGTCATAAAACTACAAGAAAAGAGAATAAAATATGGAAATGCAAAGCTATGGCAAAAACAAAGTCATCCATGTTTAAAGAAACAAAATCGATGAAAAAAAAATTATTCACGTTTAAAGAAACAAAATGGATGGCTATACAAATGTATACACAAAGAAAAAAAAATCAAAAAAGGAGGTGATGAAACATAACAAACCTGAGAAAAAACACAGGCTAGTTCTGGGTTTAAGCAACCGCCGTAGAAGGAGTGAGGTTCATTTTTGGCTTGAATCTCAGAAGGATTCTAAAAAAATAAAAAAAGAATGTGAAGAAACGTGATTCAAGGGACTTGAATGGCGCCAACAATATCTCTGTATTGGAAAGTGGAGTTTTGCCTTTTCATTAGCCTGTTTTGTGGATTTTAAGAGGAAATGAATCTAGACCATTACTTTGATCAAATGGCTATATTTAATTTGACTGTGTGACTATGTCATTTTTATGACTGCAGTCAATCACATTCCCAACATATCAAATATGGGCATCACAATTTCAAGTTGGTCGGCGGTGTTAATAAGAAGGACATCTTACAATGGATGATGTTGCAAAACTAAGTACTAATTTATTATCCACAAGGGAAAAAGTGGTTTTGGTACTTTTCATAGTAGCTGAAGGGCAATATGGTAATTTCCTGCATATAATTTATTTATTTTAAAAAAAAATAGGGTGACCGTGGCTCACCATTGCCTACTACTGGCTCCGCCACGCCCAAACCACATAAGCTTATTTTTTTACCATCATTTCTACTATAACTCTCTAGTGATGTTATTCTTAATCCTAATCCTAATCCCGACTAGTCTTTTAAAAAATAATAATAAACACTTTGATATATTCAAACTCAACCAAAATATAATTGTAGAATAACTTATACATAAAAAAAAAACATATATGAGGTAGCGTTTGATCTATCTTTTTTTTTAGACGTAAAAGTTGCTTTAAACTTAAAGCTAAGATTAAGAGCTTTAAAAAAAATTAAAGTTGGTTGTAAATATTTTTTCTATTATGAAAAATTCTCTGTGTGTTATACTGTGTTTTTCCCCTCAAAGATCACCTCCACATGGAATTTTTTATTCGGAAAACTCTTATTGTGTTAAAATGTGTTTTTTTCTTCATAGATTACCTCCACAATAACTTTACGGTGGAAAAGGCTTGGAGAGGTAAAGTAGTAAATACTCATGATGTTTGAAGAGGCAAAGCAAATAATGCCTGTATTTATAATGGATTTAGTTCTTTAAGTGATGAAGGGAAAATCTCTTTGTAGGGGGAGAACTAGCGGTAGCAACATATTGATATGAACATGTATAAATATGTGATGTGATAGAAAGAGTAAGATGATAGATGTGATAAATATGTGATGTGATAGAAATTAAAGAGTGAGATAAAAAGAAAATAAGATATGTTGAGTGGGTGTTTGAGAATCGTGGGTGTTCAAATATACGACATAAGATGTCGAGTACTTGTTTAAAAAAAAAAGATGTCGAGTACAATTTCATGAAGTTTTGATAAGGATGAACTTTTTAACTGCAAGGAACGAAGTTCAAATCCCATAGGAGACAGTTGGGGAAGAATTCAAATAACATTTGAGTTAATTGGAAAATGATCATTAATTTCACTTTAATATATAATAATTTTTCATTCATCAAAATTATAAAAAAAAAAGTTGTAATGTGTTTTAATGAGTAATCAATTTAAATCTAAGTCGTGTATGTTGCATACAAACTTGATCATTATGTGATAATAAACTTTAACTACATGGAAATTGCAATGCATAAGTGAGACTAGCTTTAATTAATCAAATAAAGATTAATTTTAATGTGTGATTTAACATTGGCTAACTAAATACATATTCTCACTAGGCGAAAAGCTAAAATTCGTGACTAAAATCAAATGTGAAAATAATAAATTTTCTATAGTTGAAAATGGAGACACTTTAACATGTATTATAATATAATAACAACTATTAGATTATATTTATTTGAGTTGATATTTAAAAATTATCACCGGTTAATTTTTTCTTACAATATAAAACTTTACGGTATGTATGTTAATTAATATATTAATCGGATTATAAACATTCTTGAAATGCCAAGTATTCAGTTCAAATTTTAGTTAAGACAATCTTTGATAAGATTTACAAATATCTAAACTGAACTTTTAGTTATTAGAGCTCACTTCCTTAAGACCAGGTGGTGTAAGCCAAACAACCACGTTTAGGTTTTGATACTAATCATTGATGGGTTAACTCTCTTATGTATTTGGGTTAGCTTAGTTGTTGGTGTTCGATTTCGGTATTGGTTTTTTATGAAGTTGTAACTGATATTATGTTCTCTGAGTTTTTTCCATGTAGGGCTTGTGTTATGAAGAACCTCTTATTTAGTATATAATTTCATTTTAGCTTGTTCAAAAAAGACAAATAAATAACTAATTACTTCTCTCAATAAAACTATATTATATTGAATATGTTTAACTTTTACTATTAGTTCCAAGTTATGATCTATGTTGAATTTGAGTTCCTTAATTATTTGTATCTTTTGATGCATACAGTTCACAAAAGCTAGAAAATTGGAATTTATATGACCATTTTCATTCTTTATACCACAACGGATGAATAAACCATTAATTTAGTTATAAAACTATCATTCTTTTCGGTTTAGTCTTTATAAAAATATACAAAGTATTGTTAAGTATATGAAATTCATCAATTAGTTAGCCGTTAACAAATTAAAAGTAACGACTAAATTGAGGGATTTTATATAATCTAAGAATCACGGTTTAAGTAATAAACTTGGAACCATCTTTTTTTAAGGAAAAATTTTGATTCCAAGTTTTTTTTAAATGTTTAAGTTACCAGTAGTTGTTACAATTACAAGTATGAAATATTTTACACCATCTATGCATCAATAAACAATAAAATTCTATATGATCTTTGATTCAATAAATTAGTAAATTTATCCTTTTCGTAAGATTTTTTTTTTTTAATATGCAACAAATCTGATCCCTCTCTACTGAACTTATTTTGTTCAGTACATTATTCCCTAGACGGGTGAGTATTTTACATGGCTCATAGGGGCATATAATAATAAACGGTTGGAGTATTTTTATACGGTCTGTGCATCAATCAACAATATGGAAAGTTGGGTAGCCTCGTTAGTTTGAGTTAAGGAATAAGAAGTTATAGGTCTTGGGTTCAAACTCAAACAAATGAGAAAAAATAAATATTTATTCAAAAAAAATTGTCATTACAAAAAACAATAAAGAGTAAATATTGATCTAACAATTAATTACTAACATTAGGAAAAAAAATCAACAATAAAGTTCTATATAATCATTGATTCAATAAAATTAGTAAATTTATCCCCTCGTAAAGTAATTTTTTAATATGCAACAAATCTGATCCCTGAACTTATTTTGTTTAGTAAAAATCCTATAATTTTACACTTGATTTTCATCCCTTAATATATATTTTCCAAGTAATGAAGGAAAATGAATGATCAACATGGAGCTTAACACTTTCACATGGAGAGTGCAGCATATAGGAGCTGGTTCCATGTATCAGGTAATCCTGGTAAGCACCAATGGCTGCAATCATTGCCTGCATGATCACCACTATAGGAAGAAGGGTGTGCATCTTTCCTTAGTTGCGAGAGAAGTGTAATGTCAAGTAGATAAACTGGTGTTTTCATATTCTTCAATACATTATTCAATATGTTACTTGATGGAGGTAGACCTGCTGGATATGTTGACCCTGATAATGGTTGAAGTTGTCCACTACAACTATTTTTTGGTTGATTCCACTCCTTTCCCCTGTTCAAGTCACATTATGATTAATACAACGTCAAACCTGAGTTCGTGCATTCACTAACTACACGCATTCATGCAATTAAGGGATTCGTGACCATCGATAGTATAGATATCAGGTTTGGTAATTTTGATTTTTAAAGAAAATGAAAGTTTGTTTATTTTTGGTGTTATTTGGTCTCGATCGAATGGTCACTAATGCCTTGACTGCGTGAACCATGGTGACTGCCGAGAATCTGAGTTTGCAAAATTCAAGCTTTACTTAAATAAATTTATTACACAAAACTATTGAATAGGAGGTACTTACTGATAATGAGTAGGAGAAATGCCTTGAAAGAAGACTTTAGTTTTGGTAGGATCAACATTCAGATCAACCCATTTAGCCCAAGTGGTCAATCCCTTATTGTATGCCACTAAACGGTCCATGTTCTTGACTAGTTTAGACCCATCTCTTATATAGTCCCATCTGTACATGATAAAAGTAGTTAGAAACCAAGTAATTTTTTTTTCTATAATAAAAATTGCATTAATGGAAGTATCAGTGGTTTATTTTTTTACAAGGACACAGTTGTGTGTACATGGTTTTGAATTGCAACTCCCAATATTTGGTATGACACTGGGTATATTAAAAACACAGTTATTCACCGTAATATTTGTAAAATCACGACGAGTCATCATGATTCTGTCATATCCACTGTGATATCAAACATACACGTAAAATATTAGGCGATCCATGCAATCGCATCCCAATCAAAACTGTAACCATAGTGTACATATTTTGTTTTTCTTTTTTTTTTTTTTGAATAAATGGCGATGTTATGTTTGATTTACCTTTAGAAAGTAATTTATATAGTTCTTTTGGGATAAACATTGCTACCAAACATACCGTTAGGTGTGTGTGTGTGAATCTTGCTGTTGTGCTATAAGTAGAATGATTATGATTGTACAAAAAGCAAAGCATACCCCTGTGATGATCCTTTGTGGGTCCACCAATGCCATGAGTTGAAAACCAACATGTCCATTCCTTTCCATGCATTACCAGCGACAATAGAGTCCAATGTAAGCACTCGTCCAACGTTTTCTCGAATTATGTCAACCAAATAAGGTGTGCGGTATAGTTGTATAGTTACTCCATAGTCCTGCACAAATAGACCAACACCAACTGTTATCACTCTTTAATAGCTGATATTAAATTGCATCGCATGGAAATGTTTCACAAACCACTAACAAACAACATATGCAAAACTAGAGCCGTCAAAACGTGATATTTGACTGACAAGGGCCGACCCTAACGAATTTTAGACTTCATCGAATAGGGTCAAAAACACGGTTAAACAAATAGTACTCACGAGAGGTATCCATTAATTCATTATATGTAAAGGCAAACTAAATATATTTATATTTCACTTTTAGATTATAACATTAATTTTAACAATACACATTTTAAGACTAGGTAGGGGATCATGCTAGGCTAAATTAAATATATGAAAAGAATGAGTTGTTAATGACACTAATTTTGTTCAAAATTACTTTGCTAATTAAGAAATTTATCAATTTACCATTACTCACTCTAACACTTCAACCACTCGTTTTTTTGGATAACATATATACAGGTCCTTTTGGGAGTCAAGGAGATCGAGACCGTTGAGAGCAGTAGACTAATGATCCAAGACTATCAAAAGAGTGGAACACCTCATATATCCAACAACGAATCCACTTATAGTTGATGTTGGACTAACCACTTACATTTAAACAAATCGGTCTCACCACTTTGAAAATTACTCGCACAATAAGAGCTATATAAATTTCACCGAGTAAAAAATTAAGCATTGAAAAGTGAATGTTAAAATATGTGTTTCTAGCCCATTTCATTATATTAATCTTTAGTATATAACCTTATCTTATTGTGTTGATAGGGAAAAAAAAAAGCAATGATTAAAACCATGGAATCTCTTTTTCACTTTAACAAACAAGCAGATAATAAAAGTGATTAAAGTATTTTCAGCATAAAAGCAGCATTTTCAAAAGGAGAAACATGTATTTGTATGCATAAAATAAAATATTCACTCGAAAAGAAATAAATATCCCACTGCCAATTCAAAGATTAATCGCATAGCGGACCCTCGAAGGGTGTCATGGTCCCATGAAAATATTTTGGAACATCTACTGGGAGTATACGATCCTAATTATGGCGGGTTAGAAAGAAGAAAAATAAATTTTAGCAACAAACATTGGAAAACTATGATATGATTATTCAATCCGCAAGATTTGTCATTTTCTTAGGAATCTCGTGAATAATGTAAAAGGCAGGAACTCCATCAATATTAATTTCAACTTATGCCGCCAAATTTGTGTGCAATTACACGGAATAATGTTGACAAGTCATAAATGGTATATCAAACATGCATATAAGATGTCAAGTACAATTTCATGTTCTGTGATTGATATTGATTATTGAGTAACCAACATAATGAACACCTAATAATAAAGGGGGGATCCTCCCTCCAACTTGTAATCACAGGTTGGCATGGTCTCCCTCACAGCCTGTCAACTTCCAGGGATAAGTCATTACTCATCTTAATTTTGGGGATCAAACATTTTTCAATTCACTAAACTACTCTACCTTATCTTATCACAATCTTTGAAACATTGAGACAAACACAAACATCAGACACCACAAAACACAATAGTCATTATTTGAGAAAATGACATTATTGAATGAAATCATATGTGTTGGTATTGTGTCAGTATCAGATACCAATTCGATCAGATATATCAATGTGATGCTCGGATGTTTTCTCAACTTTATTTTTTGTGATAATATGTATTTTTATTGCAATTATTAATTTTTGAATCGTTGATTGGTTATCTCTCAGCAAAAGAATCTTCTCTTTACCATGAAACTCTTCAAAAGTAGCATTACTTAGAGTTTAATTTATATGATACACCATCCCTTTATCAAAAAAATATAATAACATCATATGATCATCATCATACAGATATTTTTATATTGAATCTGTATAAAAAGTAAATTCATACTATATTATTTTGATTAGTTGAGATGTAAAGGGTCTATGATTAAAGCTGTATTTAATCATATATAGCATCAGCACTTAGCTTTGTGGGCTACGTTTTCTATTTACACACTTAAATAAATATAAGTGTACTCCTTGCAGCTGCACTTTACGGTGCATCAATTTGAAAATGGAGGTACATGTCCACTATATTCTTGGGCCATTGAATTGATATAATATATTTTTTCATTTGATTTTTGTCATACCTAACTCTTGCTTTTATACATTTTTTTTTTCGAGGGATCTTGCTGTTATAGATTTAATAATTGAAGAGTAACACTTGTATGGTCACATGCATAAATAATTTGGATTTAGACACACACAATTGATAAAAAATACAAGAGCAAATAAAACTTGTGACCATATAAGTTTTGCTCACACTATATATGTATCAAGTTATTTTTTTATCTTTTTACATTCTTTCTTGTTATATTTCTCTCACTTCTTTTTCTTTTTGTGTGTGTTTCTTTGCTATACTTCTTATCTTGTGACAATCTCTGACCTTTCCTTTTATATATTTCTTGCCCAAAAGTGATTAGTGTATAATACATAAATATAAAAGTTTGTGTTACTTACGGGTAAACTTTTCTAACAAAAGAAAAATAACTCTAATCAGTGTGTGTTTAGTTTTAAGGAAGAGCCAAAAGTGAATCCAACACTTTTGACATAAACTTTAGTAGATCTAGATTAAATTTATTCAAACATAAATTATTTCATATATAAACCATTTTTAACCAAAAGTCAAAAGTGAATCCAACACTTTTGACATAGACTTTAGTAGACATTGATTAAATGTATTCAAACATAAATTATTTCATATATAAACTGTTTTTAACCAAAAGCCAAAAGTGAATCTAACACTTTTGACATAGACTTTAGTAGACCTAGATTAAATGTATTTAAACATAAATTATTTCATATATAAATCGTTTTTAACCAAAATCAAATTTACAAATTTAAATTTAATTCTTGTCACTTTGCAATCAAACACCGAAAATCAATTTTTATTTTTATTGTAGGAGAATAGAACATAGCACACATTTAGAATTTTGAAGAACATCTATAAATATAGACTATGTTTGGTATGGTGGATATGCTAAAATCATGGTGATCTACAGTGATATTTTAAAAACTATACTTTATAGCTTTGACAAATCATAGTGGATCACCGTGATTCAAATATAACTACCATGATACTAAACATATACATGATTTTTTTTTTAAGCAAAAACATACACATGATATTTTGTGTTGGAGAAAAGTGACAAAACTAATTAATACTCGAAGAACCAACGCATGGCGTAAATGAAAAGGCAACATAAAGAAACAAACAAGGAAATGGAAATGAAGACAAATGTGTGAGTATTGTATTCATTGAACACCAATGAATGAATCATGCACCAAATTAGAAAGAAGACAAAGATATAGTAAAAATAAAATAAAGTAAACCTGGAATGTCACTGTAGACTGCGCTTCTCTCCTTAAAAAGCTGGTCTTTACATTGGGCACCGACGCATGAATCATACACGACAGTGATTCCCACATGTTCAGACTCAGTGAATCACCCACAAACATTATCTTCTTACCCCTCCATTTGTTCAGAAAATCTTTCCCATCAAAACTACACCCACAAAATTTGCACTCATTTTAACAAAAATCTTATTAAAAAAGATTGGCTAAGAGAAAATTATTAACAACAGCATCAATCTATGAACACAAACTCAATCAGGGATACCAAACACGACATGGATACAAACACGTCAACACTGATAATAATTTGAGAAAATGACATAATTCAATGCAATCATATATGTTAGTGTTGTGTTTATGTCGGAAACAATATGTATCCGATTTATAGCGCGCATAGATATCAATATAGGCTGGTCATTTTACCACTTTCTCATATAAGATTTGAACTGAGTCACTAAGGACTAAAATCAAATAAATAAATTTAACCAGCTGATATTGAAAACTATGTTTCAATATTTCTAGACAAAGTTTACATAAATAATCTAAGAAATATGATATTGGTATGGAAGAAATTGTATTATTACTATATTGGTACATAAATGTGGGAGTATATACCTTGGTAAAGCACATGAATCAGGTTTCCAAGAGTATTTGAGGTATTGTTTGTCAGGTCTTCCATACTTTTGACAATTAAATTCAGGATCAATGAAGGGGCAGCTTGAATCATAAAGAGGATAAGAAGGGTCAACCACCCAACTTCCTATGAACAAATTGCACCCATTTGCTACTACTGGCTTTTTCCCTCTTAAGCTACTTACATTGTTGAACTTTGCTTCACCAAGTAGAAGTTGATGAAAAAGAGAGAATAGAAGAAGCAGAGTAATTGCTCTGAAACCCATTTGAGATTTGCCTTGAATTGAATGAAACTTGTGTGCTCTTGTGGGTCATATATGTATGATGGAAAAGTAGTACTTAGTCGGTTCTCTTGGTGTGGTGGGTGATGTTGTACACTGATTTTTTTATTTTTGGGATTGTGACAAAGGGTTTTGGATGGATTAGTTTGTTTGTGTAGAGCTATCATAAGTTTGAAAATTGAAGAGATTGTTTTTATGGGGAAACTCAAGTGTTAGTAGTACATAACATGTGAGAGAATTGAAATGTTCTTTTGTATTCATTCCATTGGTCTAACCATCTATCTACATCCTCCAATGTTAAGGCTCACGGGTTAAAGAGAATCTGTTTGTTAGAATTAAATATATATGCAATTTGTTGTCACGTATCTAAATAGTCTCATCATCTCATTAATCATATAAGCTTGTTGTAACTAAAGTAGAAGAGATTTTTAATGATAAAATTTATCAATTTTTACTGGTTTTGATTTGTTTGGTAGTGTTTTTTTTTCATCAACAAGAATAAGTCTTGTGAAATACTCAATCAAAATAGAAAAATATAATTAAGATGGTTTATGTCATATTGAAAGAAACTTAACCTACTGCCAGCTGTGATAAAATAAAAAAAAGTTACAAAAATTAAACCAAAATTTTCTGATTTAATGAGGATAAATACATATTTATTATTAGTGAAATATTTTCTTTTTGGTCTAAGGTCGTTATTGTGAAAGATTTCTTTTTGAAATAATTTATTGTGAAAGATTTTCTTTTTGGTAACATTTTGTGTGTTGATATTTCCCTCCTAATTGTTGTGGTCTTTGAACCTTGAGACTACACATTCAAACTTAAAAAATGTGAAGATGTGATTTATAGAGAGTTCTTGTAAATCAAGTATTGACTAACAATGATCTCTCTTGAAGTCTTTATGCCACATTATTCTCTTATAAACAGTTTCAGTTCAAAATCCGAGGAGTTTCATCGTCCCATCCAAGAGTTGAATCCTCTTGGTTTGTTTTCATCATAGTTTTATGTGAGTTCGCATATATCCTCTTGTATCGAAAGGGCGATTGTAATCCAACTTTTTTGTAATTCGAACTTGAAACCTCAAAATTGTATGTGTGAGTTTTAGATAGTGTTTGTCACTTTATTAAAAAAAATATAATAAAATACACACTACAAAACAAATTGTTGCAAGGCCTTCTAATTTTTAATTTAGAACTATTTTCTACATGAATTTGGTCTTTGTCTAATAGTGTAAGAGTGGAAAAAAAAAACTTTAAAATATGTTAACTAATATAAGTACTACCAAATTTTGTGTAAAAACCATACAAGCTTAATAACATACAACTCAAAATTAGAATTACAAACAAAAACAAAAAAAGGCTTTAGTCTTCTTATTTTAGTTAACCCTCATATTCTTAGGGAAGAAGAGATACAACCATTCAGAATTCGATCGAGAAGTAAATAAAATATGTTAAAAATTGTTTCAAACAGAACACAGATTCACATTCTCTCAAATGATTCTCCGTTTAATGAAGTTGATTAATCACCTAAATTCAATCACTTGGTCATCTGTTTTACTCTTTAAAAGACATAGTAAAAAACGAATGTACTATGTGAGAACTTGTTTGATGGATAATTTGTATGTATCTTTTTTGTTAACGTTTGTTGAATATTGAAGTCTATCTTAACTCTCATGAGCCATCGAAACTCAACTCATTTAAGCTTTATGTTATAAAAATAAAAGTGAATGCACTCTAAAAAAATCATTTAAACTTTCCTAAAAAAAACAAAAATCATTTAAACTTGTGTAAATACTTATTTTCTTCCCCTCCAACATTACCTTGTCACTTTGTGGATTCCGCGAGACTGAGCTTCTGATGCTAAGTTGGGTAAATATATAAAAAAAATTGGCACAAAAATTGGGTAAATATTTAATTTTTGGGTGGCTATTTTCCTTTCCTCTTTCATAGATTAAATGTTTTCTGTCCCCGTAAGCTTAACTCAGTTGATAGGGACAATGCATAATATATGCAAGGTGTGGGATTCAAACCTCGACCACTACAAAAAAATAATTAAATGTTTTCTTTGTACAGTATTGTTAGACAAAAATTCAACATCAATCAATATCAGAGTAGCTAAATCTTATTTTGTAGCTAAATCTTCTCATTTTCAATTTTTTTTTGGTAAATAGAGATAACTTTCATTAACCAAAACAGTTATTACAAACTACATGGCAACAAGAAGCCACAAAGCCAAAGAAGCAAGAGTTAATCTCACACAAAAACAAACAAAAGTCAAAGGCCTCACAAGCTTAACATTAGATTCTTCATCTTTTTAGATTTCAACTCACTAATGTAAACAATGTTCTTGATTTGATTAAGGAGTTCATGAACCGATTGATGAATGTCCTGAAATCTTCTGGCATTCCTTTCCTTCCAAATCATATATTGTGTGATACTCAAGACCAATCTACTCATTTGATGAGTACCATTGTTCCCATTGCATTGACTTTGAATATATTGCATCACAATCTGCCAGTTGCAAGCATTAATGTTCATATTACTCCATTGCATTGCACCTGTCCATACAGCCTTTGAATACTCACAAGTAAAGAAAAGGTGAGAATGAGTTTCATTCTCTTTTTTACATAATGTGCATGTTTGGTCACAGTGGATTCCAACTTTATGCAATCTGTCACAAGTTGGCAATCTACCATGAATAGCTAGCCAAGTAACAAACACTTTGGAAGAGCAGGGTTATTACATGTCATTTTCATCCATCTAACTTTGACAAAATCACCTCTTAAAGCATCATACATTCGCTTAATAGAGAAGTTAGCTTGCTGAAACACATCACCATTGACATTGGAAAAAGTCTTTGCTCCAACAAAAACTTTTTTTACTACCCATAAAGCTTGTGATGGTACTTCCATTAGAAGCACATTTCTCCCTTTTATGTAATATTCATGAACCCACTTCACCCATAAGACATCTTTCTTATTGGAAAGGTTCCACAATTGCTTACTAAGAGCAGCTTGGTTCCAACAATGCAAATCTATGACATTCCATCCACCAGCTGATTTTGGCAAACAAATATGCTCCCAGGCAATAAGAGCTCTTTTTGAAATACCAAATTCACCAGTCCAAAGGAAGACTCTACAAGCAGTTTGAATTAGTTTCAAAACTTTTTGAGGAAGGGCCAAGACTTGGCTCCAATAAGTTTGCACGCCAAATAACACTGACTTAATAAGTTGTAATCTTCCAGCATAAGATAACAACTTTGATGACCAGTTTTCAATCCTGCTAATATTTTTCTTCACCAAAGGTTGACATTGCATAACAGTTAATTTTTTTGGAGGATGAAGGAACCCCCAAATATTTAAACGGGAGTTCACCTTTGGTAAGATTAAACTTGGTAAGGATTGGTTAGCTTTGAGTCCAGATGCAGAAGAAAACAAATGAAAAGCTTCAAACAATTGAGTAACAGACCCCACATCTCCTCTTGAAAATAGAAGCAAATCATCAGCAAAACATATATGCATTAGATTTAGCCTTTTGCATCTAGGATGGTATCTAAACTCAGAGATTTTCGTAAGCTGCATCAAACACCTATTCAAATACTCCAAACAGATCACAAAGAGGTAGGGAGAGATTGGATCACCTTGTCTAAGTCCTTTCTTGGCTTGAAAAGGACTAGTCAGATCACCATTGACATTGAAAGTATAAGATGTGGTTGTAATACATGCCATCACCCAATTCACAAACTTATAAGGAAAACCCAATTCAAGCATAAGATATTTCACAAAAGGCCATTCAAGAGAGTCATATGCCTTTTGTAAATCAATTTTCAGCATACATCTAGGGGAGACACCTTTCCTACCATAGCTCTTGACAAGTTCATGGCTTAAAACGATATTATCAAAGATCATTCTCCCTTTGATAAAAGAAGATTGACTTTTACTAATAATGTTATCTAGCACACCTTGCTTTCTGTTAGTTAACACTTTAGAAATAATCTTGTATATCACAGAACAACATGCCATGGGCATGTAATTCTTAATTGATGTGGCATTTGGTATGTTAGGTATCAAAGTCACATATGTACTGTTAATAATTCTAGGCATGTATCCAGTTCTAAAGTATTCTATAACAGCAGCAGTGACACTGCCTCCAATAATATTCCAAGTACTTTTGAAAAAATTGAACATTAAAGCCATTAATACCCGGGGCTTTAGAGGGATCCATAGAGAAAAGAGCATGCTTGACTTCATCAGATGTGACCTCTGAACATAGCATATCTTGTTGATGGTGTGCTAAGGTAGGTCCTCTTTGAACCACGGTTTTGTCCACCATAGGCAATGAATCTGTTGCACTTCCCATCAACTTCAAGTAGAAATCTCCGTCTCTTCTTTGATGTGTTGATGGTTTTGAATTATGTTTCCATCTTCGGAGATGAGGCACTTGATATGGTTCTAACATCTTCTCTCTTTTGCATACGCATGAAAGAATTTTGTATTAGAATCCCCTAGTTGGATCCAGTTTGCTCTAGATTTTTGAAGCCATATCTTTTCTTCAATAGTGCTCCACATTTCAAGAGATGACATACAACCTTTTTCCACTTCAATGAGGTCAGAGTTCAGAGGATCAGTGTTAGATTGTTTTTGAGTGGCATCTAGAGCATTTCTCGCATCTTCAATTTTTTTGGGAATACCTTGAAAGTACTTAGTATTTAACTCTTTCAGCTCTTTCTTTAAAACCTTCAACTTGAACCAGATATTTATTAACTGATTAGAGTGTAGATTCTGACCCCATTTTTCTTGTATCAAACTTGGAAACATTTGATGTTCATTCAAAACATTAAGAAACTTGAATGGGGTATTCCTAGTGGAAGAAGGACAAGCAAGATTCAAGCTTATAGGACAGTGATCAGATACTCCTTTAGGATATACTTTACCCACAACATTACTGAAACTTTGTAACCAATTAGTGTTAGCGAGAAATCTATCTATCTTAGAATAGATTCTGTCATTGCTTGCTTGGTTATTGCTCCAAGTGTAATAATCACATATAGTTCTTACCTCTGAAAGATTATTAATGACGATACAATCTGCAAAATCTTGAATTTCTTGTTGAGTAACTAGATTACCATTCAACCTATCATCAACCAACAAAACACTATTGAAATCACCACCAATTAACAAGTTCCCAAAAGTCTTATTACAAATGTCATTAATAAATTTCCACAACCCTTTCCTTTGTTCCTAGGTGTTAAACGCATACACAGCAACCATATTAAAACAAATGGTAGAATCTAAATGAATCATTTCACAATGTATAGCTTGGGCACAAGATGCATCAAATTTAACATCCCAATTTTTTGGGTTCCAAGCAATCCAAATTCTTCCATTTGCAGCATCAATCCCATAATTATTAATAACAGACCAATCTCTAAACATTGAGCCAGATACTTTTTTGAATTTTTCAGCTTTAACTCTAGTTTCAAACATAACACAAATTTCAAATTTATTCTTATGCAGAAAGTTTTTTTATTTCTTTTTGCTTTAAGGGCTTGTTGATGCCCCTCACATTCCAACAAACGAGCGTCATAATGAAACAAATGGGATAGGGTCCCCGCCTCTTGCAGTAGAGGTTTCACACTCAATTATTGGTTCAAGGGTTGTATCTTCATGCGGCAAGAAATCATAAGAATTAGAAATAGGTACCTCATTAGTAGGATGGTCTCCTACAGGTTATTTAAAGCGTGCTTTCTTTGGAACATTCCCTAGTTGCTTGCTTGGTTGTTTACCTACTCTGTCACATTGACTTTCTTCTTTGGAATCCAATCCTTCTTAGGCCTTGTTTCGGGTTGAACCAATTCCTTTGCTTCACAAGTATGCCCAACCTGTTGACATTTCTTGCAAAAGGGAGGTTGTTCCCGATCATACTCAATCTTCTGTTCAAAACCTTTCCCACAGGACTCTCCACTAGAATTTTGTGCAATAATGGCCTAGTTATATCAATTTCGACCAACAACCTAGCATAGGATATTCTGGATTGTTGTGAAGTACATTCATCAGCAAATAATGGATTTCCCAATGTGCTTCCAATTCTGCTAAGCGATTCAGGCCCCCAACAAATAAGCGGTAAATTAGGGAGTTTAATCCAAAGAGGAACCACTCTGAGTATCTCATTCTGAAAGTCAAAATCAGATGACCAACTCTTAACAATCACCGGTCTATTAGCTATGGTGTACGGACCAGAGCACAAGGCTGTGTTTTTTTCCTCTATTGAAGCAAATCGAATAACATAATACCCCTCATCATGATAAAACACATCAGGAGGAGTAGAATAGTGCCATTGTTTTATGATGTAGGTATTGATATATTTCAACGAAGGGCAGTCATCTACTACATACATAAAGATTGCATTTTTCCATTTACTAGCCTCAACACTGATTCCATCAGAAGTTAAACAAGCAGTAGGGGTACCATTCTTTAATACAGGTGCAAAATAAGAAAGTTGCAAACCTTTTGAAGGTAACCGATTCGATTCAAACTCAGAAGTTGGTGGATTTTCCAATGTGTGTGGCATCTCCAATCTCCACATTGCTGTTAAACTAACTGCTGGTTGCTTCTCTGAAACCGCCGCACTTGAGACCCTAGAATCAATTTTTTCAGTCGACATCGTAAACCTTGGAATCGATGCATCGATAGGTGTACCAATCTTCGATTGATTGCTCGAAGAGCACATTGCTTACTGTTGTGTTGGTTGTTGCATCGGAAGCTTCCTAGGTCACCCATGTTTGTTTGCCATGGTTTCGCCGGTTTACTTTAGCATAAGCACGCTATCATGCGCCGAAATGGCACAAACAGTTCGCGGCAACACAAGTGAGCTATAGAATCGCAGAACACAACAACTGTGTCACCGAGTAAACGACGACGCTTCTCACCCAGGAAAGGCAGAACAAATCGTGAATCGCCGCCGGAGGAGGAGAGAACACCGTTGCTATCAGAACCAGTCACCCAAGAATTGAGCAAGGAGAGAAAAGAGAGGATCAGAAGGGAGCGGAGAAGCGTAACGGTGCTGGATGAATCTAGCCCTACCGGGTGGTGCGGTCGGGTCGTACAGTTCTCGCGGGTCTTATCGCCATCCTTTTTTCTCAGCCTTTTTTCTTGTATTCGATGGTCAAGGGTGGTTTGGCTTCTCATTTTCATTATTATTATTAAAACATTTTTATGTGTAATTGTTGTTCGGATTCTTTAATATATCTTATATAGGATTTTTATCACCATAATTTAAATTTCTCAATTTTAGTCTACCAAATTTTAAATTTTTGAAATCGAGTCCACAATCTAATTTTTAATGTGACAAGGTTTTAGTTGGCGTTTGTGTTTAAGGGGAGTCTGTGTTTGATATGTGTCAGTTAGGGTGGGGGGATGAGGGTGAGGCGTGGAAATGGAGTGGGAAGAGGAGTTGGTGGGGGAACTTAGGTTATTACTTCAAAATGTGACTTTGCAGGTTGACAAGGATGATAGATGGTTATGGAGTTTGGAATCATCTCATGCATTTTCTGTTCGTAGTGCTTATAATTTCCTGACTTTTCAACCTCATATTACTTCTACGGTGGTTGTGTCATCTCTTTGGCATAAGGATGTCCCTCTAAAGGTTGTGTTGTTTGCTTGGCGTCTGTTTCAAGATAGGTTGCCTACAAAGGATAACCTTCTTCGTCGTGGAGTTATTGATGACAATTCTCGGATGTGTGTTGGTGGTTGCGGTTCTATGGAAACTTCTTCTCATTTATTCTTACATTGTAATAATTTTGGGTCTGAACCACCCTCAAACTTTGGAGTGTCGGTTTGCTGTCATAAACAAAACAACAAAACTTTCGTTAAAAAGTTCCACCCAACGAACCCTAAAAGGTGAAAGGATATTTTTCTTCTTCTTGTTCAGTACTCAACAAACCCACTATTCTACGCAACTCATAGTGGCAAGTGCTTAGGATTATCCACACACACATGTAATGGGTCCTATGGGGTCCGTAATACATTGTCTGCTTCTATTTGGTTTGAATCATTGTCCACTGTGGCTGCTGGTAAGCCGTGAACATCCTATGGTTTTGCCACTTTATGGACCCCAAACACAAAAATGCTTGCAACTTGCAATTAATAAAGTGCAATTTCTTCTCTATTAATTAGCTAGTTGACCAATCTTTTCCCCCTATGTTGCTTGATAATCTTGTGCACTTGCAAGTTGCAAGACAACTTAACAGCAGCAAATTAGTGGTAAGCTTACGTTTTTTTTGTTCTGAAGTTTTTTTTTCTTCTTCAAAGAGATTAGTAGAATAACTCACACGATTGTATGTTTTAATTACACCTTAACATATCAAATGTTCCCGGAGCTTTTTTACATTTGAGTTGGATTTACGAGACTTGTACATCATCATAAGTATAAATTTTATTCACTATCAATGTGTACAATTAAATTACATGATATCATAAGATATTTTTCATCGAAACAAGATCTACTCAAAATTAAGGATACTAAAATCCTAGCCATAGTCTTACACAAAAAAAAAAAAATACTTTTCATTAATTTTTATAAATAAAAAGACCACATATAAAGGGAAAAAAAGACTAATACATTAAACTTATTTTATGTTGTTAAGAGTCTCACATCAGATATGTGATGGCCTGACAATATGTTTATAAGGGTCACCTACCTATCCACGCACCAAGCTCAAAAAGAGTGTTGGGCGTGAGGGGGGTGTACTGGGAAAAAATCAAGTCCCACATTGAATAGATAAGACTATTGATAATAGTTTATAAAGATGGGGCACTCGTCACCTTATTAACCAGTTTTGTAAGGATGAGTTAGTCCCTAAATTTCAACATGGTATCAGAGCTTGTCGAATTCAAGGGCCACCTTCACTCACAAGCTGGTTTTGTAGGGTTGTGTTAAGTCCAACCACGATTTCTAACATGGTATCAGAGCATCTCCAAGATCCATTGGGCTACCTGCTATCAGGTTTCCGCTATCGGGTCACCCACCATTTATGTCCACGAACCAAGCTCAATAGTGCTGGTCGTGATGGGGTGTGTTAAGAGTCCCACATTGGATAGATGATGGCCTGACAATGTGTTTATAAGTGGGGACAATGTTCATCTCACAAGCCGGTTGTTAGGCCCAACCACGATTTCTAAAATATGTCTTTTTTTGTTTTTAAAAATTATATTTCGTTGACCCTAAAAAGACCTATATCGGGGGGAATGTCTAGTTTTAATGTGTAATTGTACCATTCACTTAAAATATTGTATTTACAATCTTATTTTTTTAATAATATTATTTAAATCTTTAATTAAAAACATATGTCAGTTAAAACAATTTGATAAAATTTTGAAAACTTATGACTATTTTGAAAACACCAACATTAATGTAGTGTTTCTATTAAATATTTTTTATTTTATATGCAAAATATCGTTAAATATTTGCACCGCAGTCGTTGAAGATTTTATGTGCTTATATATGTGGAAGAAAATTTTTAGGTGCCGATGGAGAAAGTCGATAACATGAAATCATGAGAACTAAATGAATATTTTTAAAAATATACAAATTAATGTAGTTTTTCTAGTAAAAAATTTTTTAAAATGAAAAACACCATTTAATATTTGCACCGCGCCCGTTGTGAATTTGATGAACATATATGAGAAAGTCGATATAATAAAATTTTGAAAACTCAAGACTATTTTCAAAATTTCAACTTCAATGTAGTGTTTATATTAAATAAATTTTTATTTTATATGATAAACACCGTTAAATATTTGCACCGCAATCGTTGTTGATTTTATGTGTTTATATACGCGAAATCAAATTTTTATGTATCGGTATGAGAAAGTCGATATGATACAATTGTCAAAATATGAACTTTAATAAAATGTTTCTATTAAAAAAAATTTAACTTCCCAATGATTACACAATTTTTACTCCTCACTTACTATTTTTTTTTAAAAAATATCAATTTCAATGTATTGTTTCTATTGTCAAAATATCAACATTAATGTAGTGTTTCTCATATAGGTAAATTATTTTACTCCTCCCTTTTACTATTTTGTTATGAAGGAGAAGAAAGGGGAATAAGATTAAGTGAGAAAAAACAATGGAAATGATAATCTTTACATCTATAGCAATATATAAAGTGAATACAAGATTTATTTTTCTTTATCTATGTTATATTCTTAAACAAATTTGCTTTTAAAAGTGGTATATTATTGGTGTTATTGAAAAATATAATTTTATTATTATTGGTAAACGATAAATATAATTTGTTACTATTTAAAAGTTACAAATATATATAAATATGATTTTAATCAAAATTAAAATTTTATAAAAATATTGCTTATAATTTACACACGTTTGTGCGCTAAAAATCAGACAATTTTAAAGGGATGAGATAACAAGGAGAAGAAAAGGGGAATAAGATTGAGTAAAATTCGATAAAAGAGAACAAGATGGAAGTGACAAGGCTTAAAGAGAATTCAGAGGATGTGATAATTGATTGTTACAAAAAAAAATATAGGTAATGAACTTTATTTGCAAAATTACCATTAAAACCATAATATTAAGAAGATTAAAATTAAGAAGACCCGTGATTTTCTTTAGAAAAAAAAAAAAAACTGGTGTTAATTCTAAATTTTTGCGGAACTGGCAGTTTCAATCTTGTTTTTTTTTTTTTGAGTTTCAATCCTGGCTTGTCATTTGCCAACATGAATTGAAGATTGAAGTTATGGCGGTGAAAAATAACAGAAAATAACGCACTTTTCTCACGTTGTTATGGTTCCATATTGGCCCAACTAGTATCGACCCTCAATTTGAATGTAACAGAGTTTTATAAATAAAAGGCGCAAAAGGCTGTGTTTTCAAATTCCACTGTCGCTTGTTCCGTTCATAGCTCCTCGTCTCGCCCGTCGCATCTGTTCTTCATCATGAGTGCCGTTGTTGCTGCTGCCGTCGCTGCTGCCGGTGCTGCCCGGTCAGTTTTTTCCTACTTTATAACGCATAGAATAACCATATGTACTTAATTCCACTGTTTTTCTCTTTTTTTTTATGACTCAAAAAAGTCAGGTCAAACTCACCCTTAAAATAAAATTTGATGGTACCATTTGGTTTTCCCTGCGTTGCAGTGTCTTTGTTTTTTTCTACTACTTTCATCATTAATTATTATTCTCTTCTACAAAATCTGTTCCTATTATGATTCTCTTTTAAAAAATCTGTACCTAACTACAAACCTTTCAAATTATTAAATATTTCAAACATTAGACAATTGAAAGATAAAAAATCAATTTGTAAACTATAAAACATAGAACACGACATTGACATTAATTTTAAAATTTTCCTTATGATGTATATGGGTTTCATAGCTTATGAGAAGACCGGGATATGGTGGAGAGATATAAGCACGGGGCGAATCTCTTCAAGGCTGGATGTGGCTATTGCCACACCAGCCCAGCCCTGTTTTTTTTTTTTTTAATAATTTTTTTTTATTCAAGCCTAAATTTTATATTATTTATCTTCAATTTGGAAATATAATCACATATTTTGCCAATTGTTTTTGTCATATTTTTTATTTTATTTTTGTATTGGATTCAAGTTTTTATTTTATTCTTGTATTGGATTCAAGTCTTGCCTATTATTTTTGTCATATTTTTTTAAGGAATTAATTAATATAACATAAATGCAAAAAAGAACATGGAGGAATTTATACGACATAAAACTTTAAGAACAACCCATCGACCACTTGACTATAGTGTTTTATATGTTTTATAATTTGCAACATCAACATATATAAAGTTTGTAACTTACTCATACTTAATCAATAAATATAAATATATATAAAAGGATATCATTTTTTGGTGAGATTTTTTTATTTCGACTTGACCATTCATTTAAAATATTTTATCTTTTTTATAATATTATTTAAGTTACAATTAAAAAAAGGTTAAATTCTACTAAAATATAAACAATATTTCCTGTTAAAAGGTTAAATTCCACTAAAATATGAACGATTTTTTTTTAATTTTTAGCGTAGTTAACTTCGCTAAAATAATTAGCTACATTGATCATTTCATTGCAGATCCAGATCCGCCCCTAGATATAGGGCAAGAGATAACATAGAAATATCTACAAGAAGATATCGTGAAAGAGCAGCTGTAGAGCCAAGGGCTGCTGCTGCAGAGAGAAAGGAGAAGGAAGCACGCAAAAGGGTTGAATATGAAGCACAAGTTAAGGCAGAAAGGGCTGCTACCGAGGCCAAAGAGAGGGCTGCAGCTGATGAAAGGATGAACCAACAAAAGAATGAAGAAATGGCTGCTGCGAAATCAAAGAACCAGCTGAAAAGGATGAACCAGCAGAAGAATGAAATGGCTCCTGCGAAATCAAAGAACCAGCTGAAAAGGCTCCTACAATGTTGGAACTTTTGTTCATAAATATTTAGTCCTTGTTTTATAATTGTTCTTTAGAAGTATGATCTCTGCGATTTGATTTTTGCTCGGAACGACTCTTTATACTTTCATTTGATTTGTTAGATCCAACTTTAATTTAATGTTGTTATACATGTCACATTATGCACCACTAATAGTCTTTGGTGATTTCGCTATCACTTCTTTCATTTATAGTTGGAGTGTTTATATTCAAACCAATCAAAATTAAAACGATAAATCAATTCAAATGAAAACCGTAAAACACACAACCAAGTATTATTGGGTGCGCTTTTTTGAAAAGCTACTCGGATTATATTGAATGTTGGGTTCCTTTTTCAAAACAAACCAAACTGTATAAAAAAAAATTCAATACTTATTTATACTTTTATTAGTGCGATATATTTCATTAATTTATTATTTGTTGGTTTTTGTTTTTTTAAACCATACTTATGATAACTATTTCATGTGTTGCATATGCCTTGAATTCTCATCGTTTGCAAAAATTCGAAAAATTTGATTCAGTTATGTCTCATCCGCTAGGTGGGTGAGATGATTTACGAGGCAAGCGAGCCATAGGTGAAATCTTGCTTGCCAAGCCTACCATCAATGAGGCAGGCGAGTGTATGTGTGATGCGGCTGATGTGAATTCTATATAAACACAACATTGTTTTCTGTTTTGAGAGAGGAGTCTTGAGAGACCAAAATAGGGAAGTTTTAGGGTTAAAATTTTGAGTACTTTTGGAGGAGATTCTAGGGTTGAGAAATACTTTGTAAATACCTTGGATAGTAATTATCATTAAGCGAGTTTAGGGTGGAAAGAAAAGACATTAGGGATTGCTCTTGGAGAGCAATTAAGAACAATTTCTTGGTCACTTTTGTAACTCTATTTTTTTTTCCAAGGGAAGAGAGTCGGAAAATGGTAGAACTTAGGGAGAGTTATTAAATATAACTTCTTGTAACCCTTTTATCTCTTTTTAGGAAACTCATTGATAGTAAATTGGACTTATTGATAGTAAATTGAAGGGCTACTCTCTCCATCAAACGTAAGTTAAATTTTGGCCGAACTATGTAATCAAATATCATTGTATTTAATTTTTCTCCTTTTATCTTTATCTTTATTTTATTATTTGTGGTTTTCTACACACTTTAATTGATGGTTTAATTTGTTTGATACATTATTTGGTTAAAGGTTGCGGCTAATTTTATTGCACATATCATTGTACTGGTATGAGTTTGTCCGAGTTGTCAACAATTAGCGCTCATCGTGGGGCGCATAACAAATCTTCAAGTGGAAGATGAAGATGCAATTAGTCGTAATTCAGAGAATTTTTTTTACAGAAGCTCTTAAGTTTGAGGTTGTATTTCCAGGCACCACGACACAAGCAGAGAAGACTGAGATGATGGGTAGGGCTAGACAAGTCATTTTTGTGTGCCTCAGAGATGAAGTTCTAAGGAAAGTCACGAAGGCGACAACCACGACATCAACATGGTTTAAGTTAAAGGTGTTGTATATGACCAAATCATTGGCTCATAGATTGAGAAATTGAAGGGGTTTAACAAAATCCTCGTTGATTTAGTGAACATTGAAGATGGAGACAAGACTATACTCTTATTGTATGCATTAATTGCGTGGATTCTTTGAGCATTTCAAAGATAATACTTGAATTTTTTGGTTGTTTATGTCTCTGTTGGTATGATGATTCTTCTCTTTGATTGTCTTCTTCTCTTTGGTTGTTGCTAATATTCTTATTGTTCTTCTATTTGTTGATTCCTACCTTTGATTGTTTGATTTGGTTTCATTCATCTCTTTGGTTGCTTTTTCTTCTATTTGATTGATTATTTTGTATAATTGCCACTCTCCCTATCGTGGGTGTGTATTCGTGCATATACATATTGTTTCATTAACTTGTTTTGCCCGGTTTGTTTTACCACTTTCATTATCGTTTGTTGGACTACTCTTTTAAAGCCGATTAAGTGGTTGTTAGGTCAAGTATATGTCCCCTCAACTTGTTGTGCTTACTTTTTATTTAATATATTTACTTTGTTTTCAAAAATGTAGAATGTATTTGGTCATGGGTCACAAAAATAAAATTTGGCCAAACCTATTTATTTCTTTTAGATTTATTTATTATTAACATCCTTTACTATTTAGGAATTTTTTGTTTTTTAAAGGAATTTAGGGATTTTTAGTTAGATTACTAAAAAAAATGTAATATCTTTGAACTAATATTATTTTTGTGATCGGGTATTTCCTTTTATTTTTTTAAGAATGATCAGGTATTTCCACTACATTGAGGTTAATTAGTCGACAATTATACATCAATGATGTAGATAGAAAACCAATACAAATTGGCACTTCAATGGATAAATGACAAGATCATCAAATAACCAATAATATAAGACGTGATAATTGATTGTTACAAAAATATAGGTAATTAGTTTTATTTGGAAAATTACCATCAGAACCATTAGTTTTAACCGACTGCAAGTCTAAATTTTCGCGGAACTGGCAGTTTCAATCTTGCCATTAGTTTCATTTGATTTGTTGGATCCAACTTATATAATGTTTAATGTACCATAGTCTTTGGTGATTTTGCTATCACTTCTTTCATTAATAGTTAAAGTGTTCATATTCATTAATTAGATTTTGTCCGGTTTGTTTTACCACTTTTGAGTATCGTTTGTTGGATTACTTTTTTAGGGTTGATTATAGAGGTAGTTCCACCATAGGGCTTATTACCCAATTTTTTCTTCATATTTTAGGTCTTAAACAATTGGTTATACACTATATATGTCTAAAATATGCCAAGAGTCTTTATATTGTCCAGCAGTAGGGTTGCTTCTATCATTACGCTTGAACTGGGTTCAACTCCGATCGTGCCCGTTATATCCTATATTTTTAAAAAAATTTAAAAGAGTTAATCATAATAATTAGGTTCAAGGAATCAAATATAGAACCATAACTTGTGATGTACAAAGACCTAAGCCACTTCGTTGTAGTGCTGAATATGTTATAGAATTGCATCATAAATACATATAGTGATATATGATGTAGATCTCATGCAAAAAATTTCAACTTGCAATAAAAAATAGTACTTCCTCAGTTCGGTTTTAAGTGTCATTTGAGTGCGGCTTTAACGTTTTTTCTTTTTTTACAAGTGCGGATTTAACGTTTCTATTTAGCTGTAGTTTTAGTTTTAGTATTTTAAAAATTATACGATTTATCCATATACCATTTGTCAATTACTCATATCTTTTTCAATAAAACTAATTAATGTTATATATTTGGAAAACTAAAGTTTGTTTTTTTTTTTTTAAAACAAAATTTGTTTGTTTTTCTTAAACAAGATTTGTTTCTTATTATCTTAAAATTGGCAATTGTTTGTTATGAGAGAGACAAAGTGTGCAAAAAATAGAAATTTGTTGGAACAAAAGATAGTAACTAACAATTGTTTGTTACGAAAGAAAGAAAACATATTAAAATTATTGTAAAGAGAAATTGTGTGAAAAAAATATGAATATATTGGTGGATTAAATTATGGGTCTATATAATAGAAAGTAAAGGTGCAAAATTACACTTCGCTAATTTGGTCTTAATATTCTAAAACGACAGAACAAAGGGAGTAATTATTAAGCAAAAATAAGAGTTTTCTATGACATATTATCTCTTAATTTTCTCGTGGTTTCTAGAGACAAATAATATTACTCCCTCTGTTCCTTTTTAAGTGTCTTTTTAGAATAAATTTTTCATTCCTATTTAACTTTCTTTTTGGTATTTTAAGGGTACGACTTGTCAATTATACCCTTTGTCAATTACTTTTATCTTTTTAAGTAAAACTAATTAATGCTATCTATTTGAAAAATTAAAGTTTGTTCTTTTAAACAAAGTTTGTTTGTTTTTTTAAAACAAAATTTGTTTCTTGTTATCTTCAAATTTAAACAAAATTTTGTTCCAAACAATGGTTTCAAGAAGAGTTAAAATTCTATAAATAAGAT
>Ga0315913_1001349_pt1 | contig 26745 bp, 16 predicted proteins | sample MpolsnodulesMG_FD_207736 | JGI IMG/M metagenome (GOLD analysis project Ga0315913, IMG submission 207736) | Medicago polymorpha root nodule microbial communities from Los Angeles, California, United States - small nodules | ecosystem: Host-associated > Plants > Roots > Nodule | place: USA...
TATTAGGGGGCCTTTGGAGATTTTAGGGGGGCTTAAAAAGCAATGTTCCCAACCTTAAAGCTTACGGGCCCAGAAACAACAAAGCAAGAGAATCTGATCCGTCGATTTTCTCATGATATAAATACCCATCATCAGTGTTTCACAGCACACACTTTGCAATCGTCGCCGTGATTACACTGAAAAGCGCGTTTGCATAATCGGAGATTCCGAAGATGTCGTCAGGTGCAGCTGCTCCCAACGCTGAGGAGGACAAGAAGCCAGAAGCAGGTGGTGCTCACATCAACCTCAAGGTCAAGGGTCAGGTTCGTTTGTTTCTTCCTTCGATTTCTAGGGTTTCGTTTTTGAAATTTCAATTTTTAGGGTTTCCGTTTCATTTAAACTTTGTGGATCGGTGATTTTTAACTTCGGTTACTTGGTTTATGATATTTGAAATTGCTTTGTGGTGTTTATGATTGTTTGTTGAAGTATTAGGGTTTCATTGATTTGATTGTTTAGTGGGTCTGATTAAAGTTTTATTTTTTGATTCATGGATCGATTTTTTCCTTTATTCTTTTAATTTTGTTATTATTTTTAACTATGATTAATGGTTTGGAATTTAATTTTATTGTTCTGAACCCTTATTTGTGTGTTCATAATCTCTATGTAGCTTTTCATTATTTGGTCCGTTTGGATTGATTTATTTGAGTTTATATACTGCTATAAGCACTTGTGACATTGTTTGGAACAACTTGTGAAAACAACTTAGTTTCAACTTGTTACTGTAAGATCTACTCGACAGTGTATGAAACCGACTTATAGAGTATAAAATAAAATAACAGTTTGGCTTTATTTTTGTTGTGTTTTATGTTTATGGAATTAGCTTGTTTATTAGTGCTTATATAAGTTGCATAATAAGATCTTTTACCAACGATGGAATTAATCTCAAATCGATAATTATTCGTTTTACATTATAAAGTGAATAAAGTGAGTTGGGATATATGTATTGCTTATGGTAAGAAACTTCAAAAAACTATGTTAGTGGTTATTTTTTGGGTTTTTGTTTTCATTAAACTTTATATGCTATGAATTATCGTTCAATTGGATTAGAGAAAGCTTTAGTTCCACTTTTGGGTGATATGGAAACATTATGATATCTTTTAATGCTAGCACGTTTTTGTTTGTTGCATCCTTTCATGTCTGTAATCTGAGGTCTTGCTTGTTTTATATCTTTTCTTGCTTGTTTGATATCTTTGTATCTGTTTTGGTTATCTAAATTTTAGTGTTACTATTGCTTTCTTCCGGAAAAAATAGGTGATGTTTTATTAGAAAGCAGGGATAGTGTGTATCGGTGTTGTGCTATGATCAATGCATTCTTCCAAAAGTGTTCCCTTGCAATATCAATTTGAGAGAATGGGCAGTTGTGTTTCATCGTTTATGGTTGAAAATCACAGCAATCATTTTCCCTACATCTCTATTTATTTTTTAACGTCTGCAGTCTGTATCAGGTTCCGTAAATTTTATATTGTAGATTTTTTTGTTTCTATAGTCTGATGGTTTGCTTTTTAGATCAACTATATTTCTATGCTTAATATTTATACATTTCAAAGTGAACTGAATTTTCTATTGAGGTTTTTACTTTGGTGTTGGATTTGGAGGCCAGTGAAAGTGTTATTGAGATACATATCAAAAACAGAATTTATACTTTAAATTCTTGATATGAGTAGTCTTGGTTACTGTCGTAAATTGGATACATGAAACTAAACATTGGAGTTATATGCTAATTTTAGTCTGTTTTGGATGGTGTAGGATGGTAATGAAGTGTTCTTCAGGATCAAGAGGAACACTCAATTGAAAAAGCTTATGAATGCTTACTGTGATCGTCAGTCTGTGGATTTCAACTCCATTGCTTTTCTCTTTGATGGGCGTCGTCTCCGTGCTGAACAGACTCCCGATGAGGTTCGCGAATATGACATCCCTTCACTACTTTATCTCTACCAAATATATTTTGATAATAGTTGTGTAACATTCATGTTTTATGGCATGGAAATATGTCTTGTTTCAGTTGGAGATGGAAGATGGAGATGAAATTGACGCCATGCTTCATCAGACAGGAGGTTCTGTTGTGTGAACGAAGTGATGAAGCTTCTGCCATATTATGAATTATGAACAGAATTAGTTTAACCTAGGGCCAGGCTAATGCATATAATGCATCTTCTATTATCTACTAGTATATCATACAGCTGTTGCAGCTGGACTTTGTAAGGGCGATGCTTCCTTTGTTAATACGATTATGAGTGGTTTTATAATATTTATGCCTGTGAAAGCTTATACTCATTTGTCTTGAGCTTGTTCAGCTCTGAAGCATTTATTGAATATATTTCAACTCTGAAGCGTTTATTGGATGTTCAGCTCATGTCATGTTGGCTTAATGTGATTATACTTGATCATAATCGTGTATGTGCATGTGAATGAATGTATGTGATTTTTAATTTTGATTGTTCACAGGTTATATATTTCAACCATCTTTGACTATGAAATCAACTTCATTTCTAAGTTTACTTGCCTTTAAAACCCTGTTAATACCAATGTTCTGAATAACAGACCGGATGGTTGAACTGAAAATGGCTATGTTGTCTGTCTGTTTAAACCAGAGAGCCTCTGTACAGAAACTGAAAAAAAACTGGTGTTGGTTGAGACATCGACATTGTTCTTCTCTAAAGAATATTGGACATGGAAAACTTACCTCAATCTGATTGTGAGGTACTGAGCGATGAGATTCCTATGAATCTGCTTTGTGTTGTGTTATCCTCATGTAAGCAAATAATGCAAACATGCTTTTTGTCCTTTCAGAAATGCGTTTTTTTGGTTCTGAAATTAGATTTGTGAAGTACGATATTGCGTTGGAAATGGGTTACCATTTATTAGCCATGAGTTACAAGACTGAGAATTAACAGGCAGTTGGTTTTTGTCACATGAATTAAGGGGCATGCGTTAATGTTTCCACTACAGTGAAAAGATGGGGTTCATATTCAGCCCAGTTGAATTTAAACGAGTAAAACATCAATTTCGTTCATGTTTTTGAAAGTCACTCTCAAATTAGTCATTCACTATATTTAATATTTTAAACTATTTTGTCTTTATGTTTTTGTCACATGTTGAATAGAAGGACCTAACTAAGAAACATTTGACAAAAATAGGGGACTACTTTAAAATGTAAAGAGAGTTGAGATAAGTTGAGAGTGACTTATTTGGTGATTTACTCATTTTTAAACCTATGATTGAATTTTGAAGGCTAAATTGCGTGAAAGGTCTTTTAAGTGATTTAAGTATAACAGTCTCCGTGAGCTTACCTCAGTTGATAAGTACAATACATAATATATGTAAGGTTCGAATCCTGAACACCAAAAAAAAAGTGATTTAACTATAACAAGTTGGTTTTTAAGTTTTTTTTTTCCGTATACTTGAGTACTTTAAGTTATAAGTTTTTTTTTCTTCATATACTTAAGTCGTTTAAATTAATTTAATTATAACAAGTTAGTCCTTTACCTATTTTTCGTATTGTCTAAATTATTTAGTTTAACTTATATTTTTAAGATTTAAAATCCCTTAGATTGTCACGGTTAATTAACTTAAAACTTAAGTAGTACTGAGAAAATTTAAAGGACCAACTCATTACAGATAAATAATTTTTTTTTTTTTGACAAAACAGATAAATAATTTAAACGACTTGTAATTTAGCCAATTTTAAATATAGGTCACGTCTATGGTGCGTGCACAAGGCTGGGTTCATCTCTTGCACTTTCCGTCATATTTATTGTCATGTGTTGATATGAAAGTCCAGTTAGTAATAAGTTGAAATTAACGGCCATGATTTGAGTATGACCTTGGATCCGCTTCCATGTCTTGACCATGTTTACCTTTTTTTCAATAATAAGTCAAAATAAAATTAACAATTACCATCCCGACACAAGGTGTACATAGAATAAATGCAAATGGATAACCAACAAATCGACAAAATGAAAACAAATGGATAGCTATGTGGGTTTTCCAGGACAAGCTAAGGGATTAACCCACCAAAGATGCAATTGAAAAGATAAATTATAAAACTTAGCTTTAATCTAAAAAAAGACTAACTCTTTCACCTTATCAAACACATGGTAGATCAAAATCTCCTTATTGCAAAAACGCAAGCGTTTCTCTCCTTTCAAATACTCCAAGCACAACCAAGCAAAATAACATTAAAACTTGTTTGTATCTTTTTAGAGCACAAAATCAAACCATCAAACAAGGTGGCATGATGAGAAACATAACTATAGAGAACCCTATAAATATTGAGCAAATTTAAACTTAGGTCCCAAATTTTACCAAATCTATCACAATAAAAAAAAAAAAGATCAACAAATTCATCTGCCCCAAATCCTCATGCATATGCGAGAATCCTCATGCAAGACTTCATGATGCAACAAGATATCGTTAGCTGAAATTCTATTGTGTAAAGGCCTCCAAACAAAGACCGTCACTTTAAATAAGAGTACATGGTTACTCCATGTAAGTTAACATATGATAGACACATTTAATAGAGTAACCTTTATCAATGCCTAAGTGTCAATATCAAACATCTAATTTGTCTTAAATTTAAGATTGATTCAGTTTTTAAAAGAATGGTTATATAAGTCAAATTATTATGGATTTGTTTTTCTTCTTATGTGAAATAGTCTAGTGGGTAGATTTATACGCTTTGAGTGTGAAGAAGTGGAGAATTTGAAGTTCTAATACTGACCCCAACAAATAATGTCCATGATAGCTATGAACAGAGCTACACTTACAGAACAAACATTTTGTTAAATTTAGACAGTGGAGTGGTCAACGTCGAATATGGAATAGACACTCTTGTTAATATCGCAGAGAGTGGAGTGAAGATACAACAAAGGTATATCATTGGAAAAAGTATAATTACACTTTTGACCCTTAAGTTTCTCAATGTTGTGATTTTGACCCCCTAAAAAAACAACTCTTTCCAGGCCCCTAAGTTTACTTTCTGTTGCAATTTTAGCCCCCCACGTCAATTTTGACCCAGTCAACGGACACGTGGGCGCCACGTGTGTAAAATTTTTTATTTTATTTTATTTATATTTTTTAATTATTTTTAATTTAAAAAAATTGTAATTAATTTTTTTTAATCACAAAAAAAGTTTTTTTAAAAAAATATTGTTTTTTAATTACAAAAATAAAAGTTTTTTTAATTACAAAAATAAATAATTTTTTTTATTACAAATAAAAAAAATTAATTACAATTTTTTTTATTACAAAATTTTTAAAAATTATTTATTTTTTTAATTACAAAATACAAAAATGTGTCCACGTCAGCGTTGACTGAGTCAAAATTGGGCTACGGGGCCAAAATTGCAACTGAAAGTAAACTTAGGGGGCCAGAAAAGAGTTATTTTTTTAGGGAGTCAAAATCACAACTTTGGGAAACTTAGGGGGCCAAAAGTGTAATTAAGTCTAAATATTTTATTAATAATCTAAAATGACAAAGGTCGAGCTAGGTCATGCAAACTTGTGACTTAATTAAGATGTTGGAAGGTATTTTGATGTGTGCAATAAAAAGGATAAATAATGCGACAAACAAATATTTTAGTGTGATACTTAATATATGAGACATAAAAGTAATATAACATGAGGATAATTAACATTTGCATAGAGTTACAAGATATTAATTCACATGCATTTTTAAAATAACTAGAACTGGACAATTAATGATTAAAATGTGTCTTTAGTGGTAACAATATAGAGAATGAGAGAAGAGAAAACAAAATAACAAAGTCGGTTGTGGTTTAAATATAAATATCATTAACATAACTTATCAAAATAATGGTTACAAGCGAAAATAAAGTAAATCCTAAAAGGACTAGATCAAACTTATAAATAATTCCAACAACATAAATCCAATAACTTATTATCTAACACTTTTCGTTAAACTCGTGATGCATCATCAAGAAACATCAAAAGTTTATCAAACAAAAAAATAAAAAACATCATCAAAAGCTTTAAGCCTTTTACAAAATTAATCTGAAAATAAACCAAACCAATGGATAACATAACCAACTCAGAGGAGCAACCAACCAAGTCGAGTAACCATTATAGGTAGAAGCAATCAAAGAGAAACCATAACAAACCAAATAAAAATTGAATAGAAGAGTCAATAGCGAGAGAAACAACCAAACAAGATAAATTAGCACGGAAATGATCAATCAAACAAAATAATCAACAAGGAGAGAAGCAATCAAACAAAAAATTCAATTTGGAGAGAAGTAATCAAGCAGACAAATCAATACGAACATAATCAATCAAACAGAAGAACCAATAGGAAGATAAGCAATCAAACAATCATAAGAATCAATAAAGAGTGAATCAATCAAATAGAAGAATCGATTAAGAAAGAGTCAATCAAACAAAATAATTAATATTAATATGGGGATGATCAATCAAACAATAGAGGCCAATAAAAAGATAAACAATCAAACAAAAGAAGAAGAAATCAAACATAGGAGGGAAGTGACCAATAGTTTAAGGTAGATCGAACCATGCTCTTAATGCCATGTTAATAGTATAAAGAATGATAAAGAACAAAACAACAAAAATGACTAGAGTTCAAATATAAATATCATTAGCATAACTTATCAAAATAAGACTTACCGGTGGAATATATTGTAAAACCTAAGAAGACCATACTAAACTTAGAAATCCAAAAGATCCAACATAAGTTAAATAATTTATTATTTAAAATTTAGAGGTAGATAAACAAATACATTGTTTTTGAAAGAAAGATGTTTATAACATTTCATTAATAATTGAAGATTCAATACAAATGGGTATATAGAGATAAACAACATGACTAGCTAGAAATGTGGCATCTTATGCAAGAGTATAGATAACCGCATTTGTTTGTCTTCTAATAAATTTCACCCAAGAGTTGATGAATTTGGAAGAGAAGTGGGCTCGGGAAGATGTGATAATGATACCAGATTTAGAAATGTCTTCCTGTCGAAAATAAAATGCATCTTTTATAGTTTTGAAATCGACTTCAAAATCAAAACTATCAAACTGCATATCACTCATCCATTATAGAGCATGATGAAGTCCCAATTCTTTTGCCCACGTCAACTGACATACCCGCAAAGCTGATTGTTTTGTTATAAGTGGATTTTAAGCCCGAACATATTTTTTCTTTTTTCTGTTTTGGATTGAAATACCACCATCTCACCTTAAATTTTATTCACAAAAAATGATTAAAATGAAATAAACTATTAGAATAACATATTGTGAGTAAATAACATCGCATCCCCTTTTGTTAAAAAAGAAAGAAAAAAAACACAAAAACGCCCATATATAATAATGCAATTAAATTTTCTTCTTTAGATTTTAGAATATATTATAGATATGCCAACAAATTGCAAGTTCTTTGATTGATTTTGACTTTGCATTAAATTTGTGGTCCATCTGAATACAACAGGATACTTGGTTCGATAAGAACAAGATTAATACTGTACTATTCCCTAACTCTCGATAAGAGGGTATTGTTTTGGCTGCAGTTGATAAGCACTGTTTCGGTCCTTCGGTCTCACAACAAGATAGGTTACTATGTTAGCAACACTCACTCATTTTTTTATCATTAAGAATTAACTTTTTTTTTATTTTTTTTTTATGAAATACATGAGATTGATATATAGTAGTAAGACACATATATATTTTACTTTTTTTTAATTAATTTAATAACTAAACATTCACTTTTAAAAACGAATAAATAAAATATTCTGAGTTCAACTCTTTTATCCTTCTAATATGGAATGTTTGATGTTAGTATATCTTTGACTTTTAAACAAAAACTTTAAAATTAAATTATATTGACAGTTGCATGCGAGCTTTAATATTGATGGTGCATGTCAATTTTTCTCATAGTAATTTAATGAAGCATTTTCCCCACATTTTCCAGAAGAACCATCCACTCTACACGGTCAAACCTCCAAAACCAAACAAATCACAACATATTCATGTCATATGGATATGGCATAAATTTGGAATTAGTCCAGGTAGTTAACAACAAGAAGGAAAAAAAAAAACTCGAGAACTCTTTGAATGTGTTAATTAGTGTTCTCAAACTCTGGTATTACCTCGTAAACTCTAATGTTAATTTGGTAGCAAACTCGTTTTTAGTGAAACCGGAGCATGAACCGAGTTTGAGCGATTTAACTTATAGTAAAATTGGTAAAATTGAATCAATTGTTTCGATTTTAAACGAATTTGTGATATACTTCAAAAAAATTATTTTTTTGGTTCAATTTTCTCTCTCTTTCTTTCTGATCAATAAGCTCATTTAACGCGTGAACGTGCATTGCCTTCAATAATCAAATGAGAGAAATGAACCAAACATAGTAATCTTAAACGGTGAAGAAAATTGTTGTTGACACATTTGATATGGCTGAAAAACACATGTAAAAGACGAAATTGTCCCTCGACAGTTAACTGCCGAGTAATGAAGAAATCGGCTGCAGTTAACTACCAAGGAAAACCTCGGCAGTTAACTGCCGATGCGTTTCTGCTGCAAATCTGGCAGAAGCTCTCCCATCCATTATTACTCTCATTTTACCAAAAATTTTCAAATATCTCTCAAAATCTCTCTAAAAATCCCAACCAAATCCTACCAAATTTATTCAAAAAAATCACAAGTAAGTAATCATAAAGCTATTAACTTACATTTTAGTTGTTATAAATGTTTTTTTTTTTAGTTTTTGAGTAGATTTAAATTAGTTTAGTTTTTGAGTAGATTTACATGTTATAATTCATTTTTAGAGTAGATGTTAGTTGATTAATTTAGTTAAAATGTTTGCATGATGTTTATGTTATAGTTTAGAATTTTAGGGTTATTTTTCATTTTGGTGTTTTATATTTATTTATTAATTTTAGTTTTTATGTAGATTTACATGTAAGAGTATATGATTTATTATAAGAGTAGATGTAAGTTGAATAATTTTGTTATATTTTACATTATTTTTATGTTTTTTTTAGGGTAAAACATTTTAGGGTTATTTTTATGATTTTTTGGGTTTATGTATAATTTACACTCCAAGTGTTTGATGAAATGTTTGAATGAGTTTTTCATTGATTGTTTTCAATTTCTTATTGTGTAGATTTAAAACAATGGCCGGGTGGATCGACGTTCATGCACAATTCAACGGTGGAGAACCTCAAAGGTTGAAGGTTCGGTGCCTTGGTGTAACGTTAAGAGGTCTCAAGGATCAACTGAATGAATTCAACCAAGGAGTCAACCCCAGAGACACAAAGAGGATGGAATACGTTTGGTATAAACGTCCAACGCTCGACGAGGGGAGAGTATCATTCACTTCGTGGAATTAACGAACGACGAACATGTTTTGGGAGCACATCACGTTCCAGTGGATAGATATGTGGGTAACGTTGCTGAGGTCAACTGAAGATATTATCAAGTGTCTGATTCCGCCAGAAGATCGTGATTAGGTAGGGAAATGCACCTTCCAACTACAACAATTGTCTTCCTATGAATGACGTAATTCAAACTTGTTAAACGGCAGGACTCAAGCATTCGTCCAACATTTCTATTGTTCCTTTCAAAAGATTAAATTCTTGTTAGGCTGGTTTAAATGAAGGTATTGAAGTGTCAAGGAATGAACATCATTCTTTTGACACTTGAATACCGTTATTTAAACCAAGCCTAACAGGAATTTAATCTTTTGAATGGAACAGTAGAAATGTCGGACGAATGTTGGAGTCCTGCTGCTTAGCGAGTTTGAATTTACCCCATTCAGAGGTAAGATAATTGTTGTAGTTGGAAGGTATATTTCTGAATGTAATGTAATGTAATGAATTTACCCCTTTTCGAATTTATTTATTCATTACGCAACTTTTATTCGAATTCACGTTGGACTTAATTAGTGCTTATTCGAATACGCAACTTTTAATCGAAATTATTCAATACGCGATTTTAATTGAAATACGCGATTTTAATCGAAATTATTCAAAACGCGATTTTATTTAAAGTACCATAATGTCAAGCAAAATGCGCGCGACACAAAAAAACATATAAAAAAATCCAAAACAATTAGGCATTAGAAGCCATTACATTCATTCTTCCTCGTCACACAAGTCAATCGGGTTGCGCGCTACGGTCCCTGAGGCACCTTCTTTTGGTTGAGGACCAAAATAGCATGTCCTCCCGCTCCTCCTCAACCTCGACTGATTGTACACCGGCAACTTCGAACCCTTCTTTTTTTCGGAACCATCACAAACAATTATGTGCCATATCATAGGCGATTTTTCTTTCTTCTTGTCATCACCCTGAACGTTACCCTGGTTCTGATTCTGAGACATATCTACATAAAAAAAAATTGACGATAAAAACCTAAACTAAACAACAATGCCATAAAATCATAAAAGCAAAACCTAAACATAAACCTAAACTATCATCAAAACCTACACCTAAACCTAAACAATTCTAACAATTGTACAACAATTCATCAAAACCTAAACCTAACAATTCAATAAAACTTCTATAACAATTATAAAGATTCATAACAACCTAAACCTAAACCTAACCAATTCTAACACTTGTAACCTAAACTATCCTAAAATCATAAAACCTAAACCTAAACAATTCTAACTTAAACTATCCTAAAATCATAAAACCTAAACCTAACAATTCTACAACTCAATAAAACCTAAACATAAATCTAACATATCATAAAATTATAAAATCATAAAATCAATTAAACCTATATAATCAAAATTTAACAACAAAAAAAAATCAATTCAACCACAAAACAACAATGCAATAGAATTCAAAAAACTTACTTGTTTTTGTGCTTGAAATTGGCTTGGAATGACTTGGAATAGCAGAAAATCGCACCTAAGAGAATGGAAACCGCAACAATGGAGTTTTGGAAACTCCTATGTCTGTTCTGTTCTTATAACATTTCCTCAAAAGTTAACTGCAGCCGGTTTTTGAACCCTCGACAGTTAACTGCCGAAGGGCAATTTCGTATTTTACATGTATGTTTCAACCTTATGATATGTGTGAAGAACAGTTTTTATAGAATAAAATGGAGAATGATAGCATCTTTACTGGTACAGTGAAAAACATTTGAATAGAATGCGACCTTTGCTTGATTTTTCTTTCATTCTGTTTCATTTTCTTCTACTTTATTACATTCGTGGATTATTTATGAACAAATCTTTATTACAAGTTGATAGTAAAATAAGATGATTGACAAATATACTTGAACTTTCCACTTACATCATTATCATTATATGAGACATTCTCCTCTAATCAATTTTTTTTAGTTACTAAATGAGTTGAGTTTGATTTAGTTACAACAAAATCATATATGTGTCAGTTATCTTATATGACTATTAGATACTAAATATGAGTATCTCTTTGAGTTAAATTTAAAAATTGAATTGTCATGTTGTGAGAGTTTAATCTCTTTCCTTAGATTCAACTTTTTTGGTTAAATGAAGAATAGGTTAAAGTATATAAAAAAGAAAAAGTAGAAAAAACCCAAAAAGTATTTACACAAGTTGAATATTTTTTTGAATAAAAAAAAAGTTGAATATTTTTTGTTTTTAAAAACAAAAGATTAAAAAAAATCTCAAGTAAAAACAAGCTTTGTTGGTTGATTGGATGATGATGTTTTGTTTTTTGACAATAGTGTTGTATCATATGATGTTAGATTCTTTATTTCGTTTTCTTCCTCTTCTTTTATCTTACTCACACGCTATTGTCTTACCATAACTGCAACGTGTCATTTTACCATGTCTCGAACATTCACAATTTTCATTCATTTTTATCTTAAGACTATTTCAATCATAGACCATATGAATTCATGAAACCATATCAATCTATTTTTCATCATCTTCATTACTATATATATCATTCATCAACCACCACATGAAATGAACCTCTCAACACTCACACTCTCACTCTCACTCTCTTCATGTCATCATCACATGAACAAAAAAAACATCACCGCCATCACATATGATGAATCAAAACAGCACCATGATTCTTCCATTACCCTTTCTTCCTGAAGAACTCATTCTTGAAATCCTTACAAAACTTCCAATAAAATCTCTATTACGTTTCAGGTGTGTATGCAAATCATGGTTACACATAATTTCCAATCCTTACTTCATAAGAAAACAACTTCACTTTTCAACACAAAACACTCACTTCACAACCAACCATAGAATCATACTCAGTGCTACAACAGCTGAATTTCACCTCAAATCTTGTTCCATTACATCTCTTTTCAATAACCCATCAACAGTTTCTCAGGACCTTAACTACCCTGTTAAGAACAAGTTTCGCCATGATGGTATTGTTGGTTCTTGTAATGGATTACTCTGTTTTGCTATAAAAGGTGATTGTGTTCTTCTTTGGAACCCTTCAATAAGGGTTTCTAAAAAGTCACCACCTTTAGGGAATAATTGGAGACCAGGTTGTTTTACTTGTTTTGGTCTTGGTTATGATCATGTGAATGATGATTACAAAGTTGTTGCTGTTTTTTGTGATCCTAATGAGTTTTTCAGTGAATCTAAAGTTAAGGTTTTTAGTATGGCCACTAATACTTGGAGGAAGATTCATGATTTTCCTCATGGTGTTTCACCTTATCAAAATTCATCTGGAAAATTTGTTAGTGGTACACTCAATTGGGCTTCTAATTACTCAATTGGTTCAAGTTCTTTTTGGACTATTGTTTCTTTGGATTTGGAGAAGGAAACTTATAGAGAAGTGCTTCCACCTGATTATGAAAAGGAAGAGTGTTCAACTCCTAGTTTGAGTGTGCTAAAGGGTTGTCTTTGCATGAATTATGATTACAAAAAGACTGATTTTGTTGTTTGGTTGATGAAGGATTATGGTGTGAGAGAGTCTTGGATTAAATTGTTGACAATTCCTTATTTGCCAAATCCTGAAGATTTCTCATACTCAGGGCCTTATTGTATTTCAGAGAATGGAGAAGTGTTGTTGATGTTTGAGTTTGACTTGATTTTGTATGATCCAAGAGATCATTCATTTAGGTATCCTAGGATTGAAGGTGGGAAGGGTTGGTTTGATGCAGAGGTTTATGTTGAAAGTTTGGTTTCACCAATGAAGGATTGAGGTTGATGTGCTTGATATGCAACTGAAGAGTAAGGAAGAATAAAATAATGTGAAATCCTTATGGTTTTTATTTCTGTTCATGTATTATGCCATTATTAGATGTATAATATGTATCTGAAGAACTGAGAGGCAAAGCAGTGTATATAGGTGTTGTTAGTATTTGATGAAGCTAAGTTGTGTGTTGTTGTGTTGGGTTATGTTATGCAGACATGGATGATATAAGATAAAACATACAATTTCATCCATTTGTTGTTATGTGGGATCATTATGTTGTGATTAATGTTTTTGAAAATCGAGTATGGTTGTATGTAAATGCGGAGACTAATTTCTCGAGCTGAACAAGACCACAAAAGATGTCAAAGTCCTTCCTCAAGAGGTTCAAAGTTGGTGCTTTCTTAAGACATGATGCAAATCATGGTGTGCGCAAATAGAAAATTAATTTCGAAGAGCTGAGTATCTACAATGAATGTCAAAACTCTTCCTCAAGTTTTAATGTTGGTGCTTTCTCTAGACATGATTCAAGTTGAGGTTTTTCGACTCAAATACTGAGACAAATTTCTTGAATTGAGTAAGACCACAATGGATGAGACAAATTTCGGGTAAGACCATGGTAGATGTCAAAGTTTAAGAGCTTTATGTTGGTCAAGAGTTTTAATAATGGTGCCCTCTCACAACTCAAATCCGAAATATCTGTTGTTGTAAAACCTAGTAAATATTTTGTTCAAGATCAAGATTGAATAGTCATGATAAAAAAAAAAAAAAAAATAGATAGTAAAATTCTCCCACGTGTTTTATAGGTGGTAGAATTTTCTTAGAATATATTGGTAGAAGTATATGATTTCTTGTATTATTGTAACTAAGCATATTTTTAACTACTAGTCTTCGATTCCAATGCATTTCTGAAAGAAGAATATGGACTTTTCTTAAGTTGAACTCAAGTGGAAAAGATAAGTAACTAACTGCTTTTGAGAAACAGGGCATATTCTGTTGGTAAAGGATAAAAGTAGGAATCTTTCACATCCCTATGCAACTACTATACCAAAACCTGTTGCATTGTCTATATAACAAAGAACAATGCTGAAGCCAAGAACGGAATAAAGTAAAAAGCTCAAGAATCTGGTTCTCTAGCACAAAACTGAAAGCAGATTAGTGGCATGCTCAGTAGATATGAAAAACAGGAACGAGCAGAATATATCTAAAAAGTTCATAAAATAGTATAGAATAAGGTAAAAATGCACTGCAGTTTTTATTTTATCAGGTGTATATTTGGATACAAATAATTGTCATTTGGGTAAAAAAAAAACTGGAGCAGTTTTGGTACGAAGTTATTGAGCCCACATTAATTATAAGCTCTAATTTGTACTTTCTTAAAACCAAAGTGAGAAGATAGTGGGAAGTGGTTTCTCCATGCAAACAAACAAGTACTTCTCTGCGTTATATTTAAAAAAATATACTCCAAATTAGGATAAAGAATATCTGTAAACTAATCAGAAGAGAATTCCCAGAAAGCAAAATAGAGAAAGTTTGTAAAATTTGCTCTCAAACGCAGCACTGTGGAGGCCGGTGCTAACTACACGTACATTCCCATTCCCAATGAGACCTTTTTTGTGGCCAAATATTGAGACATTTGTTCCCTTAAAACTTAAAAGAGTAAAACGCCAAAGTCACTCATGATGTCAGACTTAAATAAACAAACAATCATGAAGTTATAGTACAAACCAACTCTGCATGGTACATGGAATTCAGGTAAAATTTACTTTTGGATTAGCTGCAGTAAATAATCATGTTCTATTCATTTCAACTGGAAAAGGACAGCTTTTTCACAGGAACTAGGATAATCATGGTTTTGAAATTCATGTATGTGGTTTATTAATCAGTGGCTATTATCTTATTCCATTTGCTGCCTGCCAAATGAAACAGAGGGCGGTAAAGAGACTATCTGGTGGTGGGTAGTGGGGATTTTTCTTTGATTTTTCCATTTATCCAAACTGCTTTATGTCTACATCAATCTAACTCTCAAACTGAAAAATACTTGTCCTCTCCACTTCCTTAAATCCAATTGGTGCAATAAGGATATAACAGCTACTCTGGTCTTTTTTTCTTTCATAAAAAATAATTACTTTTGACTGTTTTGCTAGTTCCAACATAATAAACAGCAGATGTTGCTTGCTCATTGGGAGGAAAACCATTCTGCTTTTTTAAAATGATAAACACAGGCAATAGAATTGACATGTGCAACATAATCAAAGTGAAACCAATGTCACACCTAAGATGTTAACTATGATGGCAATGATGGAGTGGTCAATACAAGCAATCTGAACAAAATTGGATATCCTACAGCTTCTGTATGGTGCAGCAGCTGTAGAGGATAATCTGAAACTTAAAACGGAAGTGTAGAACTACAAAGGCAAAAATGCCACCATAAATTAACAACTGAAGCTAAAAATTAAACTTGCAATAATGTACAACTTCGTAGAACTTGAAGACATTCACCTGTGCCAACAAAGTTTTCTCCCACCCTCTCGCAAAATCTCATAGGCAAGTTTATACTTTTCAATTGATGATGCACCAGCATCTATGTATTTAGATGCTGTTTCTCTTAGACTCCATAGCATCAAACTTTTTAGCTCCTGAGAGCTACTCCATGATCCTATGTCGGGAAAAACACCATCCTCGGCATTTCTCGTCCATCGGTGTAAGATGTAGCGAGAAGGAACTTCTCTTACTTCCAATATTTGGAAAACCCTCAACACGTGTCTACAAAGAACACCTTCATATTCAAACATCTGACAGCTACAACTAATGTCAAGATTGGATGCATTAAATGTAACTACATGCTTCACCATATCATCATTTCCACACTTACGCAACAAATATCTGCTTAGGGACCCTTCTTCATAGATTTTAAACCCAAGATAACTAAAACACTGCAAAAGCTCTTTCTGAAATACTTTGAATACTGCAAGAGTATAAAGCCTTCTACACTGTTCTTCTACTGGCTCTTTCGTTTGCAAAAAAGTTTGAAAATTAGAAGTATTAAAATCCTCTTTTCTTTCTTCTTCACGACGTCGCTCGAGACCTCTTTCATAACGCGGAATGAACTCTATGAGAGGTGTTTGGCCATTTAAACTTCCACCAAAGAATGATTCCGTGCTTTCTTTCATAGGAATTCCAGCAGAAAATGTTCCCTTTAAATAGAACGGAACCCAGGATGCACGCTTCTCATACATTTCTTTTAGCCAAGCATTGTCCTTCAATCCATATTTGACGAGTACAGCATTCCACGAGGCATCAAATTCATCGACTGTCTGGCTCTGGTAAACACACTTTTCATAATCTTTAGTGAACCCATTACCCATTAGACCGGCGAGCTCTTGTTCCTTTGCATTAATTTGCCACAGCGAAAAGCGATGATTGGTTACTGGAAAGACTTTTGCTATTGCCCTCTGGATTGAAACATCTTGATCAGCAATTACCGACAGAGGCTGCCGGCCAGACATTGCTCTTACCCATGTCTGAAACAACCAAGTGAAAGACTCTTCAGATTCATCAGCAATTAAAGCACATCCAAGAAGCACAGGTTGCTTATGGTGGTTAACTCCAACAAAAGTGGCAAATGGTACCATATAAACACTCTTTCTATATGATGTATCTACAACGAGGACATCGCCAAACTGACTACATGAGTATCTAGATCTTCCGTCAGCCCAAAATATGCTCATGCAATTACCATTATCAACTTCCATGGCATAAAAGAATCCTGTATCTTCTGCTTGCCTTGACTGAAAATACTCCAAAAGCATGTTGTACCAATCACTTCTAATGTGATTTTGTCTAGCTCCTCTTAGGACAGGGTAGTTATCTATCCTAAATATGTCGCCATTCACCAATTCAGTGTTTACCTCCTCGGTCAAAATGTTGGAAGCAGGAAGACTTTTTGTCTTACGTTCCTTTTCAAGGCCCAAATCATGATTATGATCTTTTTCAAGACGGTCAACTACCCACTTTCCTGATGGTTGATTCTTAATCCTCAAATAAGCCTTACAGCCAACTCTTGAAGGGTGCTGGAACCCTTCTTTTGAGCACACAAAGCGTCGTGATGTAATCGATCCGTCATTTTTAGAGCGAAACAATTGACCGACTCGAATTCCAAAACCCAAATATGCTGCATGTGCACGATAAAATTGGTAGGCTTCATTAGGAGTACTGAACTCTTGACCAACATATGGTTCGATCCTGGCCTGTACTTCAAGTTCTTCTTTTCTCATACGCTTGAAATTAATAACGCCAAAGGGAGAAATAGGTTCACCATTCCCTACTTCAAGCATTTTCTTCCTCGGCTTGCGAGTGACTTCAGTAGAAGACTCAATAGCTGCAGAAGCCTTCGGCTGCAATGTTGGAGCAAAACTTTCACTTTCATTTTCAAGAGTGTGGTTATGATCCTTATGAAAATGATCAACAACCCACTTTCCAGAATCATTTAACTGAACCCTTATGAATGCCGGACAACCAGTTCTTGAGCTGAGCTGATGTCCCTCCTTCGAACACACAAATCTTCTAGAAGAAACCGACCCATTAGTTCTCGATCGATAAAGTTGACCAATCCGAACTTTAAATCCCATTCGATTACCATACGATATATAAAACTTAAGCGCATCATCCGCATTAAAAAACTCTAACCCTATGTATGGATCACATGAAAAATCTATTTCCTCCTCCCCAATTGTATTACTCATTACCAGTTCAGTACCAACCGGATGCTCCTTTACAATCATTATCCCAAAACCTACCACCTTCCCTTTTTCAAAGCAAACAAAAGCACATTCCACACATTAAGAAAAAAGCACTTATTCCTGCATGGAAAGTTATGATGCAAAATTCAAAACAGTTATGAATTACTTTACATGAAGAAATTAATCATCACTACATCTTTAATTTGATCATAAAATTATCATCATCTGAACAAGAAAAAAATAACGAAATGAAGCAATTAAGAAAGGGAAATAATTGGGTTTTAGCAATAAAAAGTCAAAGCAGCGGGAATCTATCGAAATAATTAGGGTTTTAGCAATTGAAAAATTTACCTGGAATTGAAGCATTGGTGAATTGGATTGAAATGGGATTGAGAGAGAAACAGTGGAATTGGGGACAAATTGGAGAGGTGTAAAGCACGGAGGTTGTAAGAAAGCTTGTTGTTCAGATTGAGCTATGACGTCAGCAATGGCAGTAATTGGGATATAGATGGAACCCGGATTAGGATCCGGAAACCCGTCCCTAATTTGGCTAAATCCATGTAATAAAAAATGGAATAATAATCATTGAGCAGTTAAAATAGTCATTAATACATCGAAATTTTAAGATTGTTTTTTATTGTCCATTTCGTCGGTTAAAATAGTTCATACCGATGATAATGTTAAAAAAATCTTTCCATGATGACTTTAATAGTTTTTGTGTAGAAATTGATATGACAAAATATAAGAAATAACTTGACAATATGTAAGTATATTGAATGATTAATATAATAACATTAACAAAATATTTTAACTTAAATAACTATTTTGACTAATATAGTGTATAATCAAAAATTAATTTTGACACAACGGGGAACTATCATGACTACTAGTTATAAATTCACGCACGGCTTAATTGATCTCTCGGTCCCTTAACTTAATTCTTTTTTTCACAATGGTCCCTCAACTAAAAAATGTCTCAACCGGGTCCCTTATGTATTCTGCCGTTAGCTATTTTGGTCATCTCCGTTAGTTTTTAACCCTGAATGTCTAAAGTGGACTAATATTATAGGTTGTCCACCATAGACCTTATTAAATTGTTATTCGTAACCCTTTGTTGGATTATGAAGGTGTATTGTATCTAACAATAAACCATAATCTTCACGTTCTTCATCTTCTTCCTTCCTATCCTTCATAATATTTTTTTTTTTCCTTTCTTCATCTTCTTCCTTCCTATCTTTCATAATCTTCACCATAATCATCATGGCAACCCATAAAAAACAGCAACACAAACCCAAAAAAAAAAAAAAACTCCATTATTGTCCACCATTTGATTTTATTACTACATTTTCATTTAAGTTCTTTTCACTGAAAATCAACCTCGCCTTTTTTTTCTTTTGGAAAACCAATCAAATCACTTTCCCTTCAATCCTCCTTTTTTTTTTTAATACAAACATTTCTGAAGCCAATTATCATTAATTCGATTGATAGATACAAGTTTAGTTTTATTAGCTCTTCAGGAGCCCAATCACGTATGGATTGAGGATGTCCCCGCATCCATTAACTTGTATAATAACTTATTTACTTCCTAATATAATAATGTGTCTTTTTTCAAAAAAAATAAAAAATAAATAAATCGTCATCATACATGAGATCAACCAGATCTCATTAGTTCATTACAACTTCAAAAGATCACTAATCAATAATTAAAATATCAAAGAACTTGTAAACTTCGTTACAGCTTATGTTCCTTCAGAAACATCATGTCTAGCCAATTCTCCAAGAAGAACAAGCCTAACCCCAGTCTGAATTTCCCTTGAAGTTATCGTCGGATGTTGTTGTACCTTGTCAAGGTGAACTTGTTTCAGAACTTTGAAAATATAGATCTTGTAGGTTCCAACCTCTTTTTGTTTCTCTTCTTCTTGTCTCCAGCGACTGAACTGCTTTCCTTTGGAAGCTTCTTTCCGACCTTTGCCTTCTTCTGCGCCGGAGCTTTTTCGGCGAAGGTGGATTTCTTCTCCTCTGCAGGTTTCTTCTCTGTTGGCTTCTTTTCTCCCTTTGGTTGGATTGGGAATTTGGAACTGAGAAAGAAAATTAGGGTTTCGAATTGAGAAATTGAGAATTGGATATTTATCACCATTTCCAGAAGAAGAAAAAACCACCCATGTTATTTCTCTCTCCCTCTTTGACCCTTTTTTCTTTTACCATGTTTTCAGATTGAGATTGAGATTGGAGTGTTGTTGTGTTGCTGTGTTGTAATGGAGGAAGAAGTGGATTAGGGATCCAAGTTCTAACTTTGCGAGGAAGAAATGAATTTGTGGTGGTGGTTCTGTCATGCTGTGTTGATGCATTTCAATTCTAGTTTTGTTTTTTTAATTAATAATGGGATCCAATTGATTAGAGATAATGAATGGTGAAAGATGCAATCAATTATTGTTTTTTATGAGCTTATTTGTTAAAAATTTATGGGTTTACATGAACTTCATAGTTAAGATGATGAAGATCAAGAGGAATGAGGGAAGGAGAAGAAGAAAAGAACAATAGAATTAGGTGTTGGTGGTTCAATGTTGTACACAATAGACCTGCAATCGAATGGTTGAAATCATATCAAAAATATTAAGCATTAAAAAACTAACGGAAATGACCAAAATAGGTAACGACAGAAACATAAGGGACCAGTTTGAGACGTTTTTTAGTTGAGGGACCATTGTGAAAAAAAGAATTAAGTTAAGGGACCGGGGGATCAATTAAGCCATTCACGCACCAAAATAACTATTACCGAAATAAAAAAATAGTAAATTATTCATCGTTTTCATAGATAATGATATTACAACCTCATCCTCTTATGTTTAGAAGCATACATTACTATCTCCGCAAAGCTGTTCAATTATATCTTATGCTCGAAATTTATATTATTTGGTTAACTTTCATTTAACCATGCTAAACAATGTTTTATTTTACCAAAATGACTATCTTTTCAACACTACTTATGAAAAATTAACAGAATATATATTAACATCAAATGTGACGATGGTTAACATGATGAACTCTCGACAATGAAAATTGTGTCCAATTACATATCATATTTGAGAATGGAGACATAAAGTATAGTCTAGTTAGATACGTCACATTAAAATCGTGTATATTCAAGACATTTGCGAACATACTTTCACATATTTTAAAATTGGTTACTTTTTATGTTAAAAATTACTATATTGTATCGGTGTTTTTTTTAATCATTATAATTTATTTATTTTATCTTACGTGTTTATTTTAATAGTATAAAAACTAGTGTTTGAAAGTAGGTGGTTTTAAAGCTTAAGTAGTTAATTAGCAAGGGAATCCGAAATAGATTTTAGGATGGAATAATTTTTTTATCAAATTTTATTTATCTTTTCGATTGATATGGTCCATCATGTGGAAAAACTATATAACCAATCAAATTATTTTGTATTGGTTTAGATCGATTTTCTATTAAAAATGAATCAAACCAATTGATCACACTAACCTTGCATGTTCTATTATATCATACGTTTCTTTTCAACATTATCTTAGCAATTTTTTGTTATTTTTTACAAGTCTTTTTCTTTTTGAGGTTTTTTTTAATAGACAAATGAAATGACAAAACCTTATTTATTTTAATAAAGTCTTATTTTAAATGCTTAGAATTAATTAATGAATGAATTAAGCAAACTCTAATTCTAATCCAACGACTTGAAAGATACCTGTGAACCGCTAAAAAGTAAACAACGCGCATTCATTCATTTTAGATATTTTCTCCGAAGAAGCAAGAAGACGAATCGGTTAATCAGATCTCCGAAGAAGATGATGATGTTCGATCAACAAGATAAACGAGGCTATACAAGCGTGAAAAGAGATGAAGCTGAATTGGACATCGAATCTGGAGAAACCCTCTACCCAGGTCTCTCCCTCGGTGAAAATCAACTCCGTTGGGGTTTCATCCGTAAAGTCTACGGAATCCTCTCCGCTCAGATCCTCTTAACCACCATCGTCTCCGTCATAACCGTTTTCTATACTCCTCTTAATCTTCTCCTTAGGGGCAATTCCCCTCTTCTCTTGCTCCTCGTTTTTCTTCCATTTATCTGTACGCTTCCAATCATTCTATTTTTTAATTGTTGTTTTATGAATTAATTAGGGTTTTATTACATGGATCTGATTTTTATTTTGAAAATTTTGTTGTAGTTTTGATTCCGTTGTTGAGGTATCAACAGAAGCATCCTCATAATTATATCTTGCTTGGACTTTTTACTTTGTCGATTAGTTTCACCGTTGGAGTTACCTGTGCTAACACCGATGGTAGGGTTTCGTTCTCGTTCTCGTTCTCGTTCATATGTTATTGTTATTCTATTATTATTTGTCTATTTGATTTTGCCGCTACAAAAATTGATTCTGGTTTAAAATTGAATGTAAGTAAATTTGTTTAGGTTTATCTATGTTCATGTATAATTGAGTTGGACTATAAATTTGAGTGTAAAAATCAATTCTAGAATTTGGAGCTACAATTTCTAGCTTTGAGTTAGAATCAATTCTACTCCAGAGCAAATAAGCATGTCAAAATCAATTATATACCTTTAGAATCAATTGCTCCAAAATTGAAACCAAACATGCACTATTGTTATTATGATGGGTTGTAATATATGTGTTGTTGTAATGCAGGAAAAATTGTGCTTGAGGCGTTGGTTTTGACATCTGCGGTGGTTTCTTCTCTAACTGCTTATGCTTTCTGGGCTTCCAAGAAGGGCAAGGATTTTAGCTACCTTGGTCCTCTTTTGTTTACCTGCCTCTTTACTCTTGTACTCACCGGCATGATGCAGGTTTGTTGCATTACATTTTCTATAATTTATTTTGGTCGCTGGTTGATAATTGGTTGTTTTTTGTATTTAGTTTTGTGTATATATAAAATAAATATGAGTGAAAGGTTTTTTTGTGTATCTGGATTGTACATATGCCGAATGATAATGTTGGGACGGATAATTGGTCACACTGGATAACATAGGAAAATGAGTAGCTCCCATTGTAGAAAATACGGTTGAAATCACTGGCGGAATTGCGTTGAAATCACAGTGATATTAGAAGCTATGTGATTAGATTGGAAGTAAGTTTGAATCTTTAGGATGTGAAACCAAACACAACCTAGTCTAAGGAGGATAGATGAGATGGACTTCAATTCCATATTTAGAATTAAAGGGAGACTGGTCTATCTAAACCACAGTGAATGGTGGTCATTTATTGATTCCAAAACTCCTAGAGACAGCTTTTCGTTATTATATACTTTGATACCACATATATTCGAACACATAGATTTGAATTTCCTTTTCCATTAGGTGTGATTCATTACAAGACATTGTGAAATTGTTGTATTCATGTGATTACATCACCTATAATGAAAAAAAGGTTTATCTATAGATGCACACATGAAATTGCTGTACATAATTTATGCTTGCATCTTTTCTCTTGCTTAAGACTAGATTTTCTTTGGTGCAGATGTTTTTCCCTCTTGGGCCAGTATCACATGCTATCTATGGTGGAGTTGGTGCTATGATTTTCTCTGCTTATATTGTCTACGACACTGACAATCTGATCAAGCGCCATACTTATGATGAATACATTGGTGCCTCTGTCACTCTTTATCTCGACATTCTGAACCTGTTCCTTTCCATCTTGAGGATTCTGAGGGAGGCAAACAATTAATCAAACTTAGTGAATTGAGGTTGACCAAAAATAAGTGAAACTACTTTAATGCATTGCATCTTTGTGATGCTGTAGTAAGCATAATGCAGATATACAATGCTTTTCTAGTATTCCTTTACAGCTGACAGACAGCACTTTTGGTGACATGGGAAATTTGTAGCTTTTACAATTGTACTTAAGTGTGATAAAAGAATTTCATATGAGAATTGTTCTTTTAACTATGAATTTAATGCTCTCTCGCTATATATAATACATAAGGTTATCATTCTATCACCCGCAGTGATATCATTGTTGGTGTTATTGTAAAATGCAACTTGGTGCTATGTCGAACTGTGGATGATAAATGTACAGTTTTGATATCTGATTTTGATATGGGGCATTCAAGTCCCTTAATATTTGATGCTATTCAAGTTTGAGTATGCTTAATATGAAGCATATCATATCATTTGTTGCGGTCGACAATTGATCAATTTTTATGTTGCAATTTGCACCTCCAGTTTTGCTATTACATCTCTTAACCAGTTGATTGAGTCATTTTATCTATTTCAAAACTCTTCTGTTCATTTGTTTTACTGGGAAAACTTCATTGACCTCCCCAAGGTCTCTTTCAATGACACAAACATCCCATCAAGTTTTAAAGTAGACAAACACCTTCCGAGTTATCTTAAAATATATAGATACACAAACCCCTAAACAAACTTAACACCAACTTAACATTGTTAAAACAAAAATATTTCTTTGCATTGTGTTTAACTTAATATTGAACCCTAGCCCCCAAAATCAATATTCATCTCTACTGTCCCACTCTCTTCGGCTCCTTCATCGGCCCTTCTCTTTTGCCATCCTCTGTGCGCAACTGCGGAGACTAATCTTTCAAGCCTTGTGGGACTCAAATAGGCGGTAAACTCTGTTGCATTTGAATTTGAACCAGAACTAGTTAAATTAGAAGAGACACGTGTCATCTTATCTAAACCTAAACGCTCTTGGATGTGTGAGTTCCTTTCAATGGAAACAAAATTCGTAGAATTTGTAGTAAATGGTACTCCAATTATTTATGAGTTATTTACCCCATATACAAATCAAATAGCCCCAATAATTTTTATAATAAGCAAAGATTTGTTTTATATAATTATCGAATAAAACACATATTGGGAAACCCAAGAGTAATCAATTTCGTTCAAAGAAATAAAAATGCAACAAAAAATGTTATTGTTGCTGTGGCGTCTCAAATGTGTCTATGATTTTCTGGGGATTGCTATTAATAATCTGTTTTTTCTTTGGAGAAAGGATGAAGAAAGAAAGAACGTGTAGTTCAAAATCTTTTTTTTATTGAAAAGAAAGCATTGACATGTTAACTTGTATGGAGTGTAACGGCAAAGGGGGGGTGTTGTTGTCAAGTGAAAAAAATAGAGGGAAGGTGAGATATATTAACATAAATCTCACGGGAGATTAGTGTAATTTGTCCATGTTTACTTCTTCTTCCTACATAATTAGACTCATTCTAAAGAAACAAACTGGATCTTATGAAATTAAATTGAAAGAAGAAATGAAACAACAAAGAACTTGATAAAATGAATCCATTCCTTAAACGTAGGTTTTACGTTATACACAAGCACCAAACTACAAGGCTACCCGTAAACACAAAATAACTTGCTGGCTCAACTTATATAACTAACTACATAATGCTTTTTCTTTTATTGCAGAATACGTTAATAGCTGTATAAGTTATTTTGTGAATTTTGCGTGAGGTTTCTAAGCATTGTGTAGTTAGTTATATAAACACTAACTACAAAGTTCACATTCACAAAATATGTTGGGACGAAGAAACCCACGTTACATAAACACTAAGAAAACAATGATAATTATGGCATTCACAAAAGGCATTCATAATATGTTGGGACGAAGAAACCACACGCAAATTCAAACAATCGTTTTATTTTATCCTTGAATTTGGGTTTAAAAGAACATTTTATGATAAAGTTTCCATCTTTCATTCTTTAATAATAATATGTGTGCCATTCAAACATTTGTTAGCATTAGCAAGACTCTTTTAAATATTTAATCTTTGAACTTGATATGGCTGGATTCAAACAATAAACCAAACAAAAAAATAAAACAAAAATCAAATGTCATCTTCGTAGACAATCCAAACATGCAATAGTATTTAGGATTTGATTTTTTTTGACAAAAGTATTTAGAATTTGATTGTTTATTTTTGTCAAATTTGATTGTTTATTGTTAGGGTTAATTAAGTATAGAATTAATAGTGTTTTACCCCATATAATATAAAAATATGAACTTTTTTTAATTTCGAATTTGTTTTTCTAATTTTTGAAATATACTTTCTAATTTCTAAAATATACAAAGAATCAAAAAACATTCTAAAGTTCAGAATGTTGTTCCAAAACTTTATGCAAAAATTGCTAAACACCAGGACATGTGACAAAAGACTATTGAAAGACTTCTATCCACAACTTGAGGTCCAAAACTCTAAAAGGGAAAGAACTCTCATTTTAAAGATACACCGATAGAGAATTATGGAGAATAATATAGAACATTATGGAACTTTCAAGAATTATGGAGAATAATATAGAACATTATGGAACTTTCAAGATGTCAAAGAACTTTCAAGAATATTACAAAATAAAGTCATAGTGATTAGGATCATCTTAGCATCTCTAGAACTTTCTAGGCACATGAACTAGATATTAGAATCTCTAGATAGTTCTTGTAATTAAGTAGTAGCATTAAATGTTTCTAGATATTTCTAATTTGTAATGTAGAGCCTTCCTGGAGTAGTATAAATAAGGCTCACCACCAAGTGTTTAGGCACATTCAAATACTCAAGATAGTCAAGTATTGAAGCATTCAAATAATATAAACTTTTCTTTGAGAATATTAGAGAGTTTCTCTATTTTCTCTATCTTTCCTTTTGTTCCTGAGCCATATGATAAGTGTCAGGAAGTAGTAATTCTAATGAAGATTTATGACACTTTTGTAACTTGTTTTGCAAGTTATTAAGGAAAAAGCCGAGAGATAATTGACTTTAATCCTTTTATGCTTTATCTATCTTACTTTACCTAATTTTGCAGGAAAGTTACTCAAGGCACTGAGCAAAGATGGAAAACA
>Ga0315913_1001357_pt1 | contig 26715 bp, 9 predicted proteins | sample MpolsnodulesMG_FD_207736 | JGI IMG/M metagenome (GOLD analysis project Ga0315913, IMG submission 207736) | Medicago polymorpha root nodule microbial communities from Los Angeles, California, United States - small nodules | ecosystem: Host-associated > Plants > Roots > Nodule | place: USA...
AAAGGGGCCAAAACTGCCAAAGATCCAATACATAGGGGACTGTTTTGTATTTTAATTAGTTAGAGGGCCAAAATCGCAATTTTTTAAAATATAGGGGGTCAAAAATGCAATTAAGCCTGCTGTAATGTTTCTGCACATGGAGGGACCAAGGGAGGCAGTTCTGTGTGGTGAAGTGGTGGGGTCAAATGCAAGTTGGGTACCATTGATTTGATGACATTTGGGAGGCAAAACTTTCATACATTCTACTGCACAAAGTTGAGACCACGTAGGAAAATATACTACATTTTTTTAAGGAAAATACACTACTTTCTACAGTTTTGTTTTTCCTTTGACCAATGTGTTAGAGAGAACCTAGCAAGCTCCGAAATGAAATGTGAATTATTTTATAGACTCAAAATGATTGAAAAGATTTCATAAGAGATCCTAGTGACATCAAGCCGTCATTTTTAGTTCTACTATCAAGTCCCTAACTTCTATGCAACCCATCCCTGCCATCCATGTTGAGGTCCATTTTCTAGAAACCGTTCCCTCTTTTTCCTTAATAAATTAGGCATATCATCACATCAAATAGACATTGTACCAAAGACATAGTTCAAGTGTTTCAAGTGACACAAGTAAAAGAATTTGAGAAGCATGTGCAAGGTGCGTATTTAAAAGAACTTGAGAAGCATGTGTAAGGTGTGTATTATATATATATACATGCACAATTATAAAGACAAATTCTTTCAGTCAGATAAGATCACAATGAATGTTTGTGTATTTTTAAAATTAAATTCAAACTTAGAAGTTCTAATTAAGCTAAAAGAGACTTGAACAATTTCATCTAAACACTTATGGGTGAAGTATAAGGTTTACATTTTTTTAATCTTTTCTTTTTACTGTTAAACTTTATTTACAACTAACCTAACTCATTAACATTTAATATTTCCATTGATAAAAAATGATTATGACTTAATTATTATGTAAAATTGATCATGGCTAAAAGTGAATCGAATCAATGTAAATGATTTATTTTTACATAAATTCATATAAGAATAAAAGTTATTTGAACAATAAATTCAAGACTAAAAATCAATTTGTAAGATTGAATCAATTTTAAAGGTAAAATCAATTTTACTTGAAAACATGTCAAAAGAATTATGCTCACGGGGACGTTAAAAGAATTATGTTATTTTGACACAAAACTTGGCATCAAATACAAACATATCTTATTGTTCACTTGAGGAACAATACTTCTTTGCAGGGCAATCTTGAGGAGTATTTTTGTGACACAGATACAACATTGTGTCATTAACTAATTTGACTGATTCATTAACCATTTCATACTCCCTCCAATCACATCTATAAGCAAAAAACTACTTTTTAAATTCATTGAATATCTAAAGTATTTGGTATATAGTATAGACAAAATATATGAGGTATTCGATGAACCTAAGAAGTAATTTTTTGTTTATAAATTTAACGGGATTGAGTTTGTCATTAACTCTTTTGACTACTTTATTAACCACAAAATTACAAGTAATTAACCACTTATTTTACCTAATTTTATGTATTTCTCACGGTATAAATCTATGTGCACAAGTCTATGTACATCTTGACAAATAAAAGAAAGGTATTGGGTGTCAACATTGTCTAAATAAGATATGAGATGTTAAAAAGAGTAAAAGTATCAATGGAAAAAACAAGTTAACTCTTACATCAAATAATGAAAAAACAAGTCAACTCTTACATCAAATAATGATTTCATATTTTACGTTTCACGTTTCATCACTTTTTCCTCTCAACTTATTTTTTCATTGTCTTTTCTTAGTTTCTTTTTCTATTTTTATTTTCCCTAAGAAAAGAAACAAGTGAAATTAGTGGGTTTATTGTTTGTCTGTTTTGTCATGTTGTGTGTGTGTTCGGCACGAAAAAGTATTAAATACTCAACAATCCCCTTTCATCTTCACTCACTCACTCTCTTCTTCTTCTTTACCATAATAGTGATAAATAGCAAATAGCAATAACTTGTTCAACATGTATACAAACTTCAACATCACATTCTCCACCACACCTGATCTGCAGCAGCACAACCACCACGGTGAGTACGAGTCGGTCCCACAGCTCAACTCTGGTGGTGGTGGTGGTGGAAATTATAATAGCTGCAGCAGCGGGTGCACTAGCTACTTGGGGTCGCCGGACCGATTGATGCAGAGAAGCATTAGTAGCCGCTATCTGCAAAAGAATGATGTGCCACACCACCACCCTTTTTCTACTTTGTTTGCTGAATTGCTTGATCAAGAAAATGGTCCGGTGCGGCGAGTTTACAGTACTGGTGATCTTGATCAGGTTACTGTCCGTTTACAATATCATATCTTTGTCTAAAATCCACTTTTTTATAAAATAATAACAAAAATAACCGGCCCATCAGCTGGATATCCGTTTGCAGAGGCTTGGATTCAAACCCACGACACTCCTTTACACTTAAAAAGTGTGATATTCTTATCTTTATACTACTTAACAAAAAAAATAACAATAATTTTTCGCTAACATATTGAGTCTAACGCAAGGGTTTGGACTCCTCAAGTATTAGGAATACGTTTTAAATTCCAAGTTGGAAAGTCATTTTTCATTTATGCAGGTTAAGAAAATAATAAGAGGCCATGATTTTAACCCTTCATATTAACAAAATTGGGAGAGTTAAAATCATTGTGTGTGTGTTCAATTGTTCATTTTATTCATTCCCCATTTCATCATCGTGTTTTTTTTTTGTTTGTAATTTATATTCCAATTTTGCATACATGAATTAGATGGAATTTTCTTCTTCTTAAAAAACTAGGAAGGATTCCTTGCAAGATTTCACTAGTGTGAGGAGAAAATGGCAAAAAATAATTGTGAAACGTGGTTTTAAATAGCCGTCACATTAACCATTGTGACAACGTTACAATCTTCGATGGTACATAGGATCATCTACAATTTTTTTTTGCTAAGTGTTAGAGACATTGAATTTAGAAATGAAATTCATTTTTTCTCTCTCTCATTTGTGTTGATATTTCAAAAAATAGTGCAATGCGACCTCAATTTTTTTTTTGTTGAGGTAAATGCGACCTCAATTGTTGTGCATCGTCTTCTAGTAGGGCAGAAATTCTAGAATATTAGATATATGCAAGTTATATTTTTTTTCATTAAAAAAAAGTCATATTTTTGTTAGAGGAGTTAACAAAAGATGAAAGAGACATCATAATACATACCATTTTAAATTGATCCTATAACTATCTTTATACCTCATTTTCCCTTAAAAAAAAAAAATCTTTATACCTAATTTAACATCTTAAACGAAACAATTATGTTATATGAACACACAATTGCATACATCTTATATCATTGAGTGTGGACATCGGTCTTGAGGAGAGAAAAAAACAATTTAAAACTCGGAAACAGTATAAAATATAAATTATATGTATCCAGATCTCTGTCAAAAAAACACTTTTCTAATGGAAACATTTACCTAAAATTTGTTTGCGGAGATTATGTTAACTCTATGTGATTGATGTTTCATGCCGGGGGTAAACTTTAGCTTACAACAAAAAAAGTACTAGTGTTTAGTCGATTGCCTTTATTATAGTTTGTTCAATTTCATAAGAATTTAATGGTGTTTTTGTTTTAATATATGTTGTCCGTATGTACAGAAAGTTGGTGGAATGCAACAATATTATCATCAATCAGATAGTCCTTTGTCAACAGAGAGTAACATGATAATAGAAGAAATGAGCAGAGCAGCCTGTCCTTACAGCCCAGAGGAAAAGAAGGTGAGGATTGAGAGATATAGAAGCAAGAAAAATCAGAGGAACTACAATAAGAAAATTAAGGTTAATTTTGTCTTTTTTTTATTAATAATAATTTGTCTCATTTTAATATATACATTTTAATTTGTCTCTATATAGTCTACTCCAATATTGTTTAAAACTTAATAAATATAACAGTCCTAAGACTTTGTTTGAGAGTTTGGAAGGGAGGAGAAGGAAGACTTTGAGGGATGGGAAATATAGAAGGAAATAGATAAATCTTTTACATTTTTCGAAAGTGTTTTTTTATAGAAAGGTATAACTAATGCTTATGATTCATATATTTTTAATATTAAGAATATTATTACAACATATGTAGAATAAATTTGAATAATTCATATAAACACTCCAAAAAAAACCTTAAAACCCCCATCAAATACAACTTTTTAGTTTCCCCAAATGAGAAGGGTTTTGTATTATGTTGAAAAATTTACCCCCCAAAACTCTTCAGATACTCTATTTCTTCTACTTGCTCCTTTCTTCTTTTTTAAACACTTCACTCCCTTCCCTTCAAAACTCGCAAACAAAACTCACGAGAAACTCCAATGAATGGAGAAAACTTTGTGAAAAGAAGAACCACTCTTGAGAAATATGATCTCTAAAATCACATCTAAGGTTGAAAGTTAATGGAAACAGTAAAAAGGTGGACAAACCCTAGTTTTTTCAAAAATAAACTGAAGTGGTAATACTTTCAATCGTCAAAATGATATGAAGAATGAAAACTAGGAATGCTAACAACACTTATTTTAACACATACTTTCCAACACACTCTCTTTGATTGGTTAAAATTTACATGGGTCCCCACCAAATCATGTGAGTCTCATATAAATTTAGTGGGTCTCATGTGAATTTTAACAAATCAAAAAGAGTGCGTTGAAAAATGTGTATTTCTAATATTTCTCAAACTAGAATTGACTCTTGATTTTGTTCTTTATTTCCTTTGCATGGTAGAGTCTTGCTAGCCACACATAAAATATCAAATTGTATGTATTGCAACATTTCCGAAATTTGTGATCTATGGAGCATGAACATTATCTCACATTTGTCTTATTATACGAGGTTATTGGTATAACCAATTACTCATAAATTAAGTAATTATGAGTGTTGTGTTACTCTCCAACACATTGTACTGTATATAGTTATATATTGCTCCACCAGAATACTATTTAGTCATGAAAATGATCCAATAATGTACAGTAACAAATCTTAGTTTGTTTTTAGGCTTAATTAATGATTTGGTCCTTAAGTTATTTGTTGATTACATTTTGGTCCCATAAGTTATTAATGTTACAATTTAGTCCCTTAAGTTAGTATCTGTTAGCCAAATAAATCTTCATCATCAGTCTTTTTCTAAAACGTTAAATAGGCACATGTGAACGGTAACGTGACAACTTGCAATGTGTATCCACGTTAGATATTGGGTAAACGGTTTTGACGGTGGGGATTGATTTGGTTGACGGAAGATGACTTAAAGGGACCAAATTGTAACATTAATAACTTATGGGACTAAAATATAACCAACAAATAACTTAATAACTCAAGGAGCACATCACTAATTAAGCCTTGTTTTTATTATGAAAATACAAAATCTTAATCCTGTTTTTTTTTGGGAATCAGTATGTATGCAGGAAGACATTGGCAGACAGTAGGCCACGTATTAGAGGGAGATTTGCTAAGAATGATGAAATTGTAATGAATCCTCCAAATCAATGGAGCCATATTAGTAATGGAGAGGAATTAGAAGATGAGGAAGAAGAAAAATGGGACAGTTTATTTGATTCACTGGTTCCTACTTCAAATCTTGTTCAGGACGAGTCTCAGCATACTTCCTCTTATAGTTTCTTGTATTAAAATAATTGTATCGTTGGTTAAGTATATATTTAATTAAATTGACGGAGAGTTTGACAAAATTACAGTGACATTGTAATTTGTAAAATTCTAACGTATGTTTGATAAATTGCAATAGTTCATCGTTATAATGTCAATTTCTCAACGAATTAAAACATGCACTAATTTGTTCTCTTTCACTTTTTTAAGTATCTTGGTTCATTGTGATCAAAGTAGATAATATAAATGTAAATATATAGTTTATTTTAATCATGGATGTGACCATGTGCAAACTTAGACTTTCAGTCTTAGGATAAATCTTTTAGTGCCTTTTTCATATCTTTTCTATATACTAGGCCTCAATAGCTACATTGTGTTGTTTGATAAAAAGTTGTACTTGAGGTTTGATTCCTATGTTTTTTGTATTTATAAAATTATATTATATGTATGTTCTTTTGTTGATTAATGATTATGTTTTTATATGAAAAAAGAATGAAGAAATATTAGTAAAAAAGAAGTCTTGAAAAGGACAAGAGATGTAAGGAGGTGAGATATTTTAGTGGCAATCACTTTCGGTAGTACCTACTGGCTACTACCTATTACCTATCACTTCTTTACAGTAAAATTTAGGAAAAAAAAGTGGAGTGCTCTGAAATTGTCTTTAAGCTCGGAAATAAAGGCTTTTCACTTAAAAGAAGAAGAGAAGATTTACATTAACAAATATTTAGCTTGTATTTTTAAGATATAATTTTCTTTTATTACAACTAAATTACTAATGCTTTGAAAAGGACAAATATAGTAAAAAAGCATGTAAGTTGTGGGGCATGGCACAAGCCAATAAGTGCTTGGTAGGCTTGAGCCAACATTTCCGTGTAGCATTCAAGCCAAGATTCAAAATCAAGTTTTTTCTTGAAGATGATGTAGTATAAAACTATAATGTATGTTTGGATTGACTTTACGTAAAATACGGCGGCATTGTAATTTTATGAAGCTCTAAAATATGCTTTTGCCGGTATTGGTTCACCATGATTCTCTCGATCCCATTGTCAATCTAAACACATGATAAATTTCGATCACAAATACAAGAACTTCAGCTTGATTATATATACCAAATAAGTTTGGGTGTAATTATCATCCTTGATCATCATTAGTTAATTAGAGATTCGAGCACATTAGCTAAATAAACAAGTTGTGAAATTGAGGATTGATTATGGTGATGTTTTTTGAATCATGTTGCTCCTAATGCTAAAGGTTATAGAGTAGTAGTTTTTTATTTTCTATTTCTAGTGTCATCCGGCGGTGTGTTAGCCACCATGTTTATGTGCGGCATTTTAATATCTAAAATTGAAAACCTAGACAAAAGTGAAAACCCAATTATTGTTTGTCTTTTGTTTGCTTAGTCATGATTTTTGTTTTTAATTTTTTCCTTCAAATAAATAGAACTTTAAATAGTTTTAGAGAAAGGAAAAATTAACCCTAAGAGTGATTAGATTAGATTGCATGCAACAACGTTAAAATTCATAAGGAGAGTTTGTCGTTTATTTAAGTCAAACAAGACTCGAGGGATTAATTTTACTGTCATGCGCGAAGGACATCCTATTTATAAAAAAAAATGGAAAATTCTCTCGTTGTGTATGTTCAGGAGAATTAGAGAAGCTTTATTTACATTTTTTTTTTTGTCAAAGCTTTATTTACATTTTTAGTTTAGTCTTCTAAATTTGAATTTGTGTACTCTAATATGAATTTTAAATTATTTGGCCTAACAAAAGTGTGCGAGAAAGATGAGTCATGAAGAACAAAAAACCAATAAGGTTTGTTGGTATATGGTGCTTTCTTTTCTACTTCTATAACAGTTTAACTTAACTTGCTGGATTTTGAAAATAAAAGGAATACTTTAAATTTGTCTAAATTCGTGAAAAGGCCTCTTGTAACATTAAGCATTGTTGATTTCTTATTCACTCTTTCATTTTTACACTTTCAAATGCATAATCATACATAACTCACTTTTAAAGTTCCTTAAACAAGAAACTTAGACTACTATGAAACTCAAAATCTTCGGTGTCACACCAAAACGTTATTTATTGGCAAGAAACATTTATGTCACTCCTATTGAATATTCTCTTACCAATAAATTCTTATTGTCCCGAATGAGTTTGTCATCCCATAATTCTTAGTTCCCTTTCAAAGTTCACACAACTTGATCATTTTCAACTTTTGTGTCCTCCACGAAATTCCACATACAAAACATTTCTCGAGACACTTTGCATTTCCATCATTGTTTAACCCTCAATGTCGCTAACTTTAAAATTCTATTTTCCTTGGTGTGTTGCCGCCATGGCTTTCTTTTCTTCACTGACGCTTTCGACATAAGCAAAATCCTCTAATTTTCCCACATAACTTTTGTGTCTCATCTCTTCCAATCTTGTAAGTATAATCCTCAAAATCCTTGTGGGAGTTCGTTAACTCTTTCATGTCGTACTCAATTCTTCCGTCCAAATACGCTTGCCTTTTCGATTTGCCAAACACAGTTATTGCACACCGTCAACGGCCACATAAGTAATACCTTCAAATCCTCAGTACAATATTGTTGTAGTAAGTTCTAAATTGCATGTGACACAAATCCTTTTGCAACCCCTAATGGTCAAAAGATGTGTCTTTCTTTTGATACTTAAACACATCTTGAACCTTGGAAAAGTCCTTCATCGTAGTCCCATTTGAATTTCCTTTAACCATGTATAGATCAAAACAAATGAGGTCGACAACCTTTCACTCAACCCTTAAACTACCTTTCTCGTTTCCTCGTCCATACAGAACACCAATCATTTGGTGTGACAACCTTGTAAATGCTACAATCTTTGTAATTCTTTTAGTCAAGTCTTCTATGACTCTCCAGTCAATCCACACCTCAACAAATTTTTTATTTAACTTCAGTCGTTGAGGCCATCCCAAGATAATGGTACCTTTGTACCCCTAAAAGAATCCATTCCTTTATAAAAAAAAATGGCTACCATTCTAAATAGATTTATGTACTCTTGGGTGTATACTCATCTTGCTCTTATGAATTTGGTTCAATGTTTAATCATTAAATACGTCCTCGAGTCCTCGCTAACTAGTCATTAATGTCGACAACACTAAACCTTAACATAGAAAGATTATATATTGAATCATGGTCTATGAGGGTCCACAAGATGACTGGAAACAAAGAACCATGCCCAAGGGAGACTTGTTGCACACAACCAAATTGTCGGGACACAATATAGGGGTACTATCTTTCAGTCGATGATTTATTATTTCTAGAGCCTAGCGTTAAGTCACATAAGAAATCCCTAGTTGTTAAAACATTTCCCCAATTGTGTTTGCATGATGAATCTATATGAAGGAAAAATGTTAGTTTAAGTTGAATGAAGCGGTTATAAAGGAACCTTATATGTAGAAAATACTAGAGCCCAATTGATGGGATGGTTGAGGAAATACATTGTCTTAGTTTCTTCACAAGCTTCAACCGATGTCATTGAGAGCCGCACCAAACCTTCCCATATAAGTCTTTTGGGAATTTTCTCTAGTGGTATAGGACTCTAGATACAAAATTATAGAAAGTAGAATTTGATCCACAGTTAAAGGAACCAAATAGGCCCACTATTCGTACTAATAGGTTTTCCTTTGCGCAATCGATCCACAATGTTAAAAAGGAATAGGTAGAAGGATTAAATGAAAAGAGAACCCCAAGACATCATGATTCCTTTTGAGTTGTGCAACAAGGCCGTGTATAGGTCTAGTTCTTGAACGACGACTACAAATCTAGAAGAAACAAAGAACTTGTTGAATTATTAAATAAAGAAGATGATGTGTTCGACTTTTGAAATTGAGCCATTGTCTTTAGCATTAGCTGACAAAAGCCTGAAGCATGACAACTTACAATCCTTGAGAAGAGTCCCTAGTTTCCCAAGATTGAAAGAATAGAGTGATTAAAAGAAGAGTCCCCAATCACCAATCCAAGAATAACAAATACATATATGAGGATACACGTCTTCACTCCCCAATGAAAGACGAAAACATTGACACTCGCCAGCCAATAGTTGAGGAATCCTTGGTAAAAGTTTGAACCAAACCTTATGGCAGATCCAAAAAGCATGATAACGTCATAAGTATCCCAATTTTTTTTCAAGATTTTTCCATGATTTTTCTCCACTCAACGTAACCAAGTAAAATAGGGTTGTATCAAGATCGGATAATTCATGAAATCACAAGGCTCAATTGAAAACCAAAACAGGAAAGATGATAGAGGGTAGTTATTTGTTAGACAAAGGGATTCCTGATAAACATGGCTCCATCTTCTATAGCCGAAAAAAGATGGTTTGAAGGAATGATGACCATGAAGAGGGAACAAAGCAGATGAGTGATCTGACGTTGGTATGTCAACTTAGTGTGAATTTGATGAGGATGGCGACGAATTTGAAAAAAGAACTTCCAACTCCACCATAACTATGTTCGTGTTTTTTAGAATCGACATAAGACATGGTTGTAATGGTCTCTAAAAAAATTCATAAACATAAAAGGGTTTCAAAGAACAACAAATTAAGAAAGAAAGGTCTTAAGGTTGAATACTTAAAAGGATGGTGCCCTAGTGATTGGAAGGATAAATCAGTTGGTTAGTTCAATTCTTCAATTGTTCTCAAAATACAAATTAGTGTTAATTAAGTAAATTGTCCTTATTCTTCTTCAAAAAAAAGTAAATTGTCCTTATAAATATTCAGAATTTCATTTACAGTCCATACAAAATAAAACCACATTTTTTAGTTTCTGAAAAAATTTCCATTAGCATTTTTAAGTTTTGTAAAATTTTCCATCAAAATTTTTAGTTCTTGTAAAATTTTCTCTCAATATTTTTAGTCCTTGTAAAGAATTTCGGTCAAGATTTTTAGTCCATAAAATGCTAAAGAAAAATGTCATATAGACTAAAAAATATGCTTTTATTTTGTAGAGACTAAAAACAAAATTCTGAATATTTATAAAGACCACTTGCTTAATTAACCCTACAAATTGTTTCCAGAATATTTGTATTTTACAGAAAATTAGTAATTGAGTATAACAAATAAAATAATTTGGATGATGGTTTTCCTATTTTGAGGAGGCGGCATTCCTACATTCGAAATTCAAAACCGCAAAAAACTGAAAAACTCTAACGCGCCAAACATTCCAAAATGCCAAAAAATTCGCAACAAAACAATTCACTAACTTTCTCTCGCCACGTCATCGATCCGTTCCAAGTTTAATCTCACATCTCAACCGCACCTTATCCTCCAATCAACGGTCCAAAACCCCTAACCAAATCTCACACGGATCGACCTATTGACCTGAATCCCAAAACAACCAATATAAATAACAACCACACACAAATGAATCTTCATCACAAACAAATTCTAAATTTCTTCATCTTCTGATTCAAAGAAAGGTTTTGATTTCTGATCAAAGATGTCTGGGCGAGGAAAAGGTGGAAAGGGTTTGGGAAAGGGAGGAGCAAAGCGACACCGTAAGGTGCTTCGTGACAACATCCAGGGAATCACAAAGCCAGCGATTCGTCGTCTTGCTCGTAGAGGAGGAGTGAAGCGTATCAGTGGTTTGATTTATGAGGAGACACGTGGCGTGTTGAAGATCTTTTTGGAGAATGTGATTAGGGATGCTGTGACTTACACTGAGCACGCTAGAAGGAAGACCGTGACTGCTATGGATGTGGTTTATGCCCTCAAGAGACAGGGAAGAACCCTCTACGGATTTGGGGGTTAGGGTTTCTTTTGGGGATTTTTTTTTGGTTGTAATTTGGGTAGGAATTGTTGCAATTTGGATAATAATGTAGATTTTTAGGGATCTATTTTATATTTTTTGTTTGCAGCAATTCTGTAATCCAATTCACTATAATGAATTATAAAGTTACAACCATCCTATTTTCTTCTTATCGATTTTGATTTAGCTGTCAAATTTGGATCTGTGAATGAAATTTCAGTGATTTAGATGTCTCCCTGCTGAAATTTACATGCTGATCAATTGAGTCCCTCAAATTTGCGAAATAGCAATTTAGTCCCATAAATTGAACAACGTGAGCATTTACATGTTTTTTTTTTTTCCTTCCAAGGTTCTATGCGTGTCTTGATGCTGCAAAAGACTAATCGAGTCAATATGTAAGTCTTTCATTAGCTTCGACTTTTGATAGATGTTCACCATAGACATATTTTGATGGAAGAACTAAATTGATTGTCGTTCTATAATTTAGGGGACTAACTCACTGATTTTATAAATTTGAGAGACTAAATTGACTGACCATTACAATTTCAAAGACCAAAATGCAGATTTTGTCTAGAGATTCAACATGGAAATGCATTGTTAAGTTAACAACTAGGAAAAGCACGTGTCATCATTAACTTGGTCTTTATTTACAACTCTGTTGCTAGGAATATCAGAACTACAGTTTAGAAGACACAAGCCACCAAAACTATAAAAAGTTATGTAACATGCAGAACTTTTAAATGTACTATTCAAAGTCACCTTCCCTCAGACTTCACCAGCTGTGAGAATACTTTACTCATAGAAACGCCTGAAAGATCATCTAAACTGGAAGCTTCAGATTGTTCAACAGAAACACTCGGTTCCTGCTCGAAATTGTTGATTTGCGGACAGAGTTCGCCGATCATATTAGTACTGTTTTCTTCAGGATCTCCTTTAACAACAGCCTCTTGAAGTTGAAGAGCATACTCCAAATTCCACAATACATCTCCCATAGATGGCCTATCAACACCAAAATCAGCCAAACATTTTTCAGCAGTTTCTGCAAACTTTCTTAGAGAATCCGGCCTTATTTTCCCAGCAAGTGTGGGATCCACGATTCGCGCAAGTTCCCCTTTTTTCTGCCATTTCATTGCCCATTCTGCCAAGTTCACTCTTTCTCGTGGAAGGGATGGATCTATAACAGGTCTTGCACACAGAACCTCAAGCAGAACTACCCCAAATGAATACACGTCCGATTTTTCTGTTAATTGTTGTCTTCTGAAATATTCCGGATCAAGGTAGCCGAAACTCCCTTTGACAGCTGTGCTCACATGAGTTTGATCAATCTCTGGTCCGGTCTTTGATAGCCCGAAATCGGCTACTTTTGCCATGAGGTTCTCATCAAGTAGGATATTTGCAGACTTCACATCACGATGAATAACTGCTTTAGCATAGCCGGTATGAAGGTAATGGAGTCCCCTAGCTGCTCCAATGCATATCTCAAGTCGTTCCTTCCAACTTAAGCCAGGGAGACCTGAACCATACAGATGACTCTTGACAGTTCCGCTCTCCATGTATTCATATATCAAGATCATTTCATTCCTTTCGTCACAATATCCAATTAATGATACTAGATGTCGATGACGGAACTGAGACAACATTTCAATTTCAGTTCGGAACTCTGCAAGTCCCTGATGCGACCGAGGGTTCCCCCTCTTACAAGCAACTTTAGTTCCATCGCTTAATTCACCTTTGTATACCTTACCAAAACCACCTACGCCAATAACCCAACCCTCATCAAAATTGTTTGTTGCCTCCTGAACTACCGCAAAAGGAAAGCGATACCCGAAATTTGAAGCAGCACTGGCTGTTGTGGCATTTGAATATTTACTTCCCATTGTGTGAGAAGTTCCATCCGATAAAGGAACCCATGTCTTTGAATCCCCTTGTTGTGCCATCTGTCTTCTTCTCTTTCTGAGTACAAAGAAACCTCCAACCATGGCCACGAGCGCGCAAAATATCCCAAGACTAACACCCACCATCACACCAACTTTCTTAGAATTCGAACCATGATTACTCGGCAAAGACATGGCTGCAGATGCGCTGAGACTGCTGATAGAGTTGTTCATTTTCATGATCTCAAGTCCATTCAAAATTGCATTAGGGTAATCACTATTTACATCAGAAGGCCCAATACTTACAAGAATTTTATTGTCAATCAACGGCGTCGTAACAAAATCCATAAAATACGGAGTGGCCAAAGTATTATGAGTCTTTTCACCGAGATCAAGATCCTTGGCAGCCAACAAGGAAGTAATGTAAACATTGAAATAAAGTTCATTAAGACCTTTACTGACAATGTCACAGAAATGAAGTCGAACAAGGTATTGAAATTCTGGTTCGACATCAAACTTCCATGTCACATTGAAATTACTACGCGGATCACTATCCGAGTTCATCTCAGTTAAAGTGCCATAGACACTAGGTGGAGCAATATTTTCTGTTGCACCCCCTTTTGCATATTTAACAGCACCTATACTTGAAAAATTAGTAGCAAGGTTAGGTTGTATCAGGAAGCTTGTATCCGGAACCCAAGTTCGATGAAGCGGGTCAGCACTAGAGGAAACACTTGGACCTCCCATGTTAAGCCTAAAAACCGTTTCAAATGCATCTGTCAACAACCCTGTGTACTCTCTACGCGGATTCAAGGCGATAGCATCATCGGCAATTAGGTCGTCAGGCACAGAAACAACTTCAATAGCATTCACAAAAGCAGTGGAATTGTTCGATGGGGTAAAGGTGATGACAAGTGTGTCTAAGGTCACATTTACCAAGTACTCCTTCATAACAGGATTTTTTTTCGGCACACTAAAGCTACTAAGAAGGATATTGTGTTGTGTGGTAACATCAAAATTTGCAGCACTAAGATTGTAATTTTGATATGAAAATGGAAAGAAATAAATACGGATCCAATGCCTACCCTTTCTGTTAATAGGAAATGTGTACTTTGAAGGTGAAATGAAGATTCTTGCAGTTTGATAAAGAGGGGAAAAATCAGTGGTGGAATTGATTGATTTTAAGGTGGTATTTGCAAGAATATCTTCTTGTGTTGAAAGGAAATTCTTAAAGAAACTATCTGATGTGAAATTGAGGTTACTACCTATTGAAGTATTTGTATGTGATCCACAATCTATAAGGTAATTATCTATAGGAACAAAGTTTGCAGAAAAACACACCAAAGGAAAAATTGATATGATATAGAGGAATATGAATAACCAACCTTCTCTACAATTCCACATGATAGTGATGTATTAATTAATTTCTTCTCTCTTTCAAATTCAATCCTGCTACATGCAATAAAACTACTTGTTAATCATAATAGCAAAGAGGTAAAAAAATAATAGACTGAACAAAATAAAAGATTGAAGGTTTAAATATTATATAACCTTAAGAACACAAGAACTAGGAAGATCTAAGGCAGAGAGAGGGAAAAAAAAACAAAACCACCCTGATGGAAAACAAAACAACCTTAACAATTTGATATAGTACTAGATTCTTATATGTACTAGTTTTATTATTTTATGTTTTTTATGTGCAAAAATGAAATAACAAGCTTAATGTTCAGGTGGCTGAGCTGGTAATTGAGGTGAAAGCATGGTAACCGATCTTGCCTGTGAAGAGAGAATAAAATAAAAGGAAATAAAGAGAGATAGATGAGTTGGTAACTCACTGAGAAGCAATAAAAACAAGAGTTAATGATATTGTTGTTATTATAATATGGGACATGCTAACCGGTGCCCTCGGGGCACTGGTTAAGCATACAAAAAAAGGAATTTATTACCATAAAAGGAAACTTTATTGATTTATTTATGGATTAATTATACAGTTTTCAATGCAATAATTACTATATAATTTTTCTTTTTAGTATCCTTAACCGGTGCCCGCACCGGTTAACAATTCCCTTGTAATATTAGGAAGCATGCAGTAAGTAACAGAAGGATATGGATGAGTGGTGTTTAATAATGTTTATACCATTAAGGTATTAACATGTGTTTGCTTGTGAGGTTCACTTTTTCTGCTGGCAATTAGTATCAAATCAATGAACCGAAAATAGTGGGTAAAGTCATGCTAGTAGTACTATAATATGCTACTGTCATATCAAGAATTTTTTATGTTCACATGATATAGAATGATGCTTTTACTTTCTTAACAACTATTTTAGAGTTTTATCTAACATGCATAAATAAAGTGGTTTTACATTATTCATTTTCCTTACAAAGAAATGATTTTTATTATTATATAGAAAATCATGTATATTTCATTTAATTTAATGATAAGATATAATGATTCAATTGTCAAAATATAACTTATATACGATGCAATATTCGTCTAAATAATAAACTATAAAATTCTTCCCTAAAATAAATATAGAATTTCTTTCAAAAACAAAAATAAGTTATAGAATTGACCATATTTTAGTTTTGATCTACAAATTTTCAATTGACCAAGCAAAGATTTAATTAAAACACCCACGTGAAATCACGAGCTATGCTCCAAATGCCTAATGGAACCGCAAATCAACGGATAAATGTGACGTTACTTATTTTTCTAATTAACTAAACAAAAATAGTGAAATACATTCCTTAAAAAAAAATAGTGAAATACAGGTATATATTTTTTTTTTAACAAAAACGATATTCATTCATTTAAACTGATAGAGTATATCAGTTTCTTTAAGAAGTTAAAATGAAATATATTACCACATCAAAAGACTTCCCAACACAAGATGTACTAAGGAAGAAATACCAAAGACTGTACAAATACAATAATGGATCTACGAACAAACTCAAGCTTTCGAGTCTGCAACGTTGACGCCAAAATCATTGATTTAATCTGTAAGTGATTGAAGTTGATCTTTTAATAAGAACCAAACTAACACCACAATACGACGTGAAATCAAACAATGCACCAAACGACAAACAATACATCGCTGCGCTTAGACGACGTAATCACACAAAAAACGTAAGAAAAGACTTGATATGCGTGGAAACCACTTGTTTAAATTGAAAAAAAGTATAAAAAGGATATAAAAAGGTGATTCTATATCAAAAAATGCTGAGAAAGAGAAATTAAAGACAAAGTAGAATTTCTCTCACCGAAAAATTAAGATCGACTACTATATGATGGTTAGTAGTTAAAATTATAGTCAAATACCTATTAGAAAAATGAAAAGTAGTGAAATGCACCCGGTTATATTCTATAATTTGTATACACTATTAATCATAATGTGAAATTTTTCGGACAAACATCTAATTATATCATTCAATGGTACCATTTTTTAAATACAGTTTTTAAAATATCTCTACATAGATTTATTTACTAACATGATTTGATTAAAAGTAGATGCAAAAAAGTTCACAACCACTATATTTTTTTTATAATGATAAAACTTAATAATTAATAGTTAAATTAATTTTTTCTCTTTCGTCTGGGTTTGAATCTAGAATTTCAAACTTTTTATCATTTATCTTAAATCAGTTATGTTATCCAACCTCAATAATTACTACATAAAAATTAACTTTTTCTTAAATATATTACATATCTTTGAATAAACTTGTTTAGAATTCTATATTTGTTTTGTTGTTTGGGTCATTCATAGTATTATCCTTTGATTTAACTTGTTTAGAATTTCACCTATTTTTTGTGGTTTGAGTTTTTTCTTTTTTTTTTTGGTATAAGTGATTTGAGTTTTATATAATATTATATCTTTAATTGAACTTTTTTATAATTTCACATTTTAGTCACTAAATGTATCCAAACTGCAAATACACCCACACAAGTGTCTCTTCTCTTGTGTGTAATTTTATCGACTAAATTGACTAATGAAAAACACATTACAAGACCTAAATGACTGTGAAAACACACATTTGAGGACATGTTTGCATCTCAACACATTCAGAGACTACAATGACAGTGGCTCGCACTATCACGGACTAAAATGGTTGCTTAAACCTCAATTTGAAACCACAGAACACTCTCCCAATGCATTTAACTCATTTTTATGGATTAAAAATAATGTATTATAAGAATCATCAAAGCTATATTAATCGCCACAAACCCTAAATCATCAATTTTGAAGCATATCTCATTTCTATGATAGTATAAACAAAACAACGGTATATGAAGAAAAAAAAATTGCATAAAGAAATGAAGCACAGTACATTAGAAACACGTTAGATTTCATTTCAGTTTCATTCCGCGGAATCAAATTACATAATCAAAAACATATACTGAAAATCGAAGCGTAAGAATATGTAAAAGCAGTGAGATTATGGTTGATAGTAGATCGAAGTAGAGAAGAGTATGAGTCAACTCGAAGAGTACGCAAGCACGCACCTGAGGAGAGAGAAATCTGAGTTCGAGAGCCCTAAGCGGAGAAGCGAAAGCGAAAGCGAAATTGATTATTCAGAGAAGCGCTTTTAGGACTAAGCAAGCTTTTATAATAAGTTTGCAATTAATAAACGTGCATAAGGCAAGGCATCTCTCTATCTAGCTGCGATTGCGAAACTGATCATTCACTTGTCACCGCGTTTGATGCGTTTTATTTTTTTGGATTCGTTCGTTCGTTACTATTCGCCACACAGCTTATGTTTACTTTATCACTCAATTTCTTACTCACCCCCCATAAAGAGTAAGTTCGGTAAGAAAAAGCATATATAGGTTTTTGGGTAAATTGAAGACAGGAAATCATATAGGTTTTTAGTAGTACTGTTTTTTAGTCATTTTGGATTTAATTAACAAGTTTTATTGTTTTTCAAGTAGAGTTTTGTAAATGATTCGACAAAAAGGCATGAAAGAGCAAAAATGCAAAAATATTCTTGAAATCATCGAAAATCACTCAAATTAGACAATTATGTGACTGTGATCTCTTTCTACAACCGTTGTCATCTAACTTTTGTTGGGTATAGGAGTAAAGAAAACAAATGTGTTCAGCCACGGTACAACGTGCAATGCCTATTAGGAGTTGCGAATCGTGTAGCTTGAAGGGATTTCAGAGTGATCAGCCTTGGCGTGATACGTGCTATGAGTTGTGCATCGCAGAGATAAGAAAGGATTTGGAAATGTACACTATATGTTGAGAATGTTTCGAAGTTACAAAACTTTGTTATCGTCACATGGGGATGTGATGTCACTATACATTTAGAATGTTTCGAAATTACAAAACTTTATGAATGTCTCTTATGTTGGTTAGATTCATTCTCAAATTTTTCTTTCAATACATTCAAAGATTACACTAATACATTTTTATTCCACTAGCTTGCAAATCAAATGGTCGTTTATATTTCATTATAAGAATCTTTCTCTTTGGGGTGTAAGGAAACAATAAGGGTGGACAAGGACCTGAAAACCAAATTGGATTGGGTTAAAACGGTTTAATGGGTTAACGAACCCAGTTTAGTGATTTCATGTTGTTTGCTTCGAGTGGATTCAGTCCAGCCCAACACAATTAGTTATACTCAAACTAACTCATGAATGCTGGTATATATAGTGGATTTGGTAATGTGTTTGAGTAGAATTATTCACGTATTTATACAATAACTAATAAACATATTTTTAGGAAGTAATCATTTACGATACAACCTAAGAATAGTTTGTTATTTCCTTCATTGCTTTGACATTATATTTATTTCATTTTGTTTAATTTTTATTTTAGAACCCTACAACAAATCTTAAATCTTTCTTCTTCTTCTTCTTCTTCTGCCTCTTCCTCCTCCTTCTATTCTTCTTCCTCTTCATTTTTTGTTGATTATTCGACCATTTCCGTTGGTCATGGGACACTGCATCTTCTCTTACATCATATCAAATTTACCTCTAAGTTCCTTTTCTCACCTGAAAAATTAAAATCAAGAGTTGTTTTTAATACATTACTCGAGTTTTTTTTCTCATATATCAGATTATATTAGAAAATTAAACTCTAACATACAAAAATACATCTGAAATAACAAAGTCGTAACTAGTTGCATTTATTGTTTAATAAATTTCAAACAACAAATTATATAGTTAGAAATACAAACACAAAATGCTATTAGATGATTGTGTAAAGTGTCTTTACATTGTTAGTGTACCACAATTAAACTCATATTTTAGTTGTTGTATATTATTCTTCATTCAAATATATTAAGTATGATATATTAAACAAATTAAAATTGGAATTTTTTTAACAAATAAACTAATTAAATAATTATAATCAAACCAGGTACAACTTGGTGACATTTCTATGTACTACCGTTGCACCACTAATGTTTATGATGTTTAATTGTTTGTTTTTCATGTCTAATTGTTTATTGCTTTCCAAGCAGATGTCCAATGAAAGCGAAGTCTTAATGGTATCGTTGCCCACTTTTTACCTCTAAGCCAAAAAAAAAATTGGACAACCACTAAGCTATTTAACATGCAATTTATTCATGCCAACATGTAAATAAATGTTCTTTATATGGTTAATTTTTTCCATGTAAAACTTATAACCACTATAACACATAAATACTCCATCACCTTAGGCGCTACTTTGTAATTCTTTTACTGTTTTTTTTGTGTTTATTTTATGTTTATTTTATGTGCTATTTTTCTTTATTTGGGTTGATAAATAAATATATTATCTATATATTATAAGTGTATCATTTATATTATAATCATATTAAGACCTCCCATATTCCTTCCTTAAAACCCTACTTTTTCTCCCCTCCTAAACCAAATTAGTGCAATTATCTCGTAACAATAAAATTACACTTTATAATTTATACGCATTGTTTGTCTTAAAAAAATATATATGCATTGATATGGCCAGACTTTGTTTTCCCATGAATAAATGTCTAAAAACAAGAAACAATCCACTAACCCAATGAAATGAATGAACTGAAGGTTCCTCTCCTACCTCTCTACCGCCCACTAATGTTTCAATTAGTTTCTCTCACATTTTCTTTCACAATAATTCAATTTCTGTGAATTTTGTTCTCTTTTTCTCTCCATTCTCCTTCCATCTCTTTCTCATCTTTTTATCTCCATTTCCTTTTATGTTAAGGTAATTAATCATAACTATTATGACAAGTAGGAAAAAAATTGTTAATTAAAGGTGGACAGATGAAAGTAAAATTATCAAACAATTCATGTCATGGGTCCACCTCAATTGTTTGATAACAATTTGAAGGTAAAAACTAACAACCTTAAGTTTTTTTTCTTCTAAAAATACTGAGAAAATAACATATAAGAGGTTTTATTCAACAAAAAAAACATATAAGAGGTTATTCCTCTCATAAATATATAAGAGATTCTCGAAAGAAATACTCAATTGTTGTGTAACGGGTCCACCTCAATTGTTAATTAAATATTTTTGATATAAATAAAATAAACGAATACATTTTTTTATAGAACTCACTCGTGCGTCTCACGGGTGTGCGATCTGGTAATAATTAAAACCTAATAAATGAGATAGTCCTTGCACATGTTTTGAGAAATAAAGGTGCTTACACCGATGTTCATTGCTGCAACAAATTGAAAACAAACAAAACAATATGTCTATAAACAATATAAGAAATATTAGAATAAGATATATATATATATATATATATATATAACATGAAATCAAATCCCGTCACAAGAAAATAACATATCAAACTAATTATACAAATCAATATTGATGCATTTTCAAAACAAAAATAATAGAAATTAATATTTTTGTAGTCTCCTATTGCAATAATGAGATCGGGAACAAGAGCCTGGGTATGCTCCTTTTAGGATTAGCTCCATTTAATCCATTCAACCTTTAGATGCAAGCCATGTGGCAAAAAAATAATGAAAGGTTGAGATTTAAAATTAAAAAAAAAGTACTTATTTAATAAAACATATGCAATTTCTCTTCCTTCATTCATCTCCCCATCTGAATCTCCTTCTCTTCTCCTCACATCGCCGCCTACCACTACCCTATCGTCGTCTCAGTGAATAACAATTGTATGGGGAAATGAAATGACCTTGTTTTACAGGGTATTTTGTTTTAGTTATAAAGGATCGAATTGTAAAATCTGAATGACTCAGATTATATAGTTTGATATAGAGAGACCTCGTTGATTTGGTTGTAACTTAAATTTTGATATGTTTGTTGCTTGCTAAATTTTGATTTAGTCTGTTGTCATCATGGATGATTTCAAGTTACAATTGTATTGTGTTGTGTCTAATACTGTCTTTCACGGCATGTTGTTCTATTTAGGTTGTTGATTATTTACAAGGAAACACTCTTCAAATTGTTCTGACGACTCTGAGTACAAAGGAAGATTCTTTTTTGCAACGGATGACTTTTGGCTTGACCATTTGAAATTCATGCGATGTCTGGGTTTCTTAATGTATTTCCTCATGACCTGAAAAGCTTTCCCTTCTTATCCTTGTTTTGAATTTGTCTTTCGGAATTTATCTTTGTATCTTTCCCTTCACTCTTTTACATTGATTCATTTTTATTGAAAACTTTTCTGTCTCTTGAAGTAGATGGTTCACATTGGCATTCATACTACCCCTGTTCACAATTTTGACTTGTGAATTCTGACTTTATATGTTCTTATTTCAGTTATGTCATCAACATTTCTAATCATTGATGTGTTTGGTAAATGATTTCTTGCATACATGCATTTGCTTTGAGTTTTTTTTAGAGGACGACGTGGTGAAAATCCATCACCACGCCTCAACGCGCCTTTTGCTATATGATTCCAGTGTTTCATGTTTGAGGCTATACTAGTTTTAGAACGGTCTCCCAACATTTTGATGAATGAGATTCTGGAGACTTAGGTTCTTACATTTTATGTTTTGAGTGTATACTGGTGTTAAAATGTTCTGCCAACATTTTGATGAACGAGAATCTGGAGATTTGAAGTATGCGGCAAACTGTCAAAAAGGAAAGTAACATCTATATTAACACTACATTTCGTGGATGGAGAAGAATAATAGAATGATCACAGGGTCTGGAGGATTTCACTACTAAACTAGATCTTTGGGCCTATTTTTCATTATCATCAACTTTTTCTGGACAGCTTCTTTGTATGCTTGTTTAATGCTGCAGTTGCCTCTATGCATGATTTGTAAATTATAGATTGTCAGGACATTCTATTAATTAATAATATTTAAATTTGCAGTCTTTGTTGAAGATTTTATGCCTCATGCTTGTTGCACAGATAGAATGATAGTATTTGTTTAGCAACTACTTTATTTAGTATTACAGTTATTTTCATATTTCCTAAGGTTATGATTCCCATGTCTAGGTTTATTCCTTTTAACATGTTATTTTGAATATGAGTTATAACTGAATTTTCTTTGCAGTCTTCTCTGAACGGATCTGCTTCAAATCTTCAAGATAGTGCTGGACGGTCTTTTGCGACATCTTTCTCTAGTCAGTCTGGTGCAGCTTCCCCAATTTTTCATCACACTGGTGGGGAGCCAAGCATTTTCTGGTTTACTTCATTTTCTCCTCTGTTTAGTCAAAATAATTGTTAGGTTCCTGCTGCAGGAGCTATTCAAGGGTTGCACAATATTCATGGGAGCTTTAATGTTCCCAACATGCCTGGTAGTCTCACACCAAGAAACTCCACAATAAACAATGTTCCATCTGGGGGTGTTCAACAACAAGCAGGAAACCTTTCTAGTGGAAGATTTGCATCCAACAATCTCCCTGTCGCATTATCACAGGTTTGTGTTGGTGTCATGTGTGTAAGACAGATTGAGTGTAAAAGCTAATAACTGAAAATTTGCTAATACTTTCACCTCTTCTTTCTGTCATTTTTATTTTTTACTGTTATGCTATTTACCAAGTTTTCACCTGTATCAATTGTATTTTGCAGCTATCCCATGGAAGTTCCCATGGACATTCAGGAGTCACCAATAGAGGAGGTACAAGCGTTGTAGGAAACCCTGGATTTAATAGTGGCACAAATGGAGTTGGTGGTTCCATTCCTGGGTTTCCTGCATCTATTGGTAATCGAAATGCTGTTCCAGGATTGGGAGTATCCCCAATTTTGGGAAATGCAGGTTCTCGAATCACTAGCTCTGTGGGAAATATGATTGGAGGGGGGAATATTGGAAGGACTGGTGGAGGATTGTCTGTGCCTGGTCTTGTTGGTTCTCGTCTAAATTTTGGTGGAAACAGTGGATCAGGTGCTTTAGGCATGCAAGGACAGAATCGATTGATGAGTAGTGTGCTTCCACAAGGTGTGCATTTTTATAGTCTAAGATGCTCTGAAAACGGTGTGAAAGTACTTATGTGATTATGATGACTGTGTCAATGTTATCTACTTATCTTCATATTTAGTATCAATTTCTTTTCAAGGTTTATACATTATTTTGTTGCTAACTTTGTTCATGTAATTTCTTTTCCTATAAAAATAATTTTTACAATGAAATTTACCACTACAATTCTTTTCAAGCATGTCATTTTCCTGTTGCGTTAGTTTCAATTTGATGAATGTGTTTTATTGTGATTGTGATAGGAGACCAATGGTCAAAAGAGTTTATGTTAGAGGAGATAACTAATAGCCACCAAAGTAGGAGAGTTAGTTAGGTGTTGTAAATTGTAATAGGATAAATAGTGAATGAGGAGAGTCAGTTAGACAGTTAGACACTTATTCAATCTTTGTTAGGAGTGAAAATTCAACTCATAGAGAATAGTATGGGTAATTCATTGATAGAGAAAACCAGAATTACAGTGAGGTAGTTCTGGAGCACCTCTTCTCTCCTAACAATGATTGAATGAGTGTCTAATTGCCTAACTGACTCTCCTCATCTACTATTTATTCTATTACAACAGCTAACTAACTCTCTTACTTTTCTGGCTATTAGTTATCTCCCCTCTAACACAAACTCTTTTGACCATTGGTCTCTCATCAGATTGCTTCCTAGCACTGATTTACAAATGGTTTGATTACTTTTAGTAGTCACTTACTAGTTGTAACGGTGATGGGTCAAACAGAATTTTGTGAAGTCACGGTCCTGATTACGAGACTTAACTCTTATGCTACTTTGTGGTGACGACATCTTTTTATTCAGGATCTCCTCAGGGGATTTCAATGCAAGGGAGTTCTTATCCTAGTGCTGGAGGCGCACTTTCCCAAAGCCATATTCATGCCGTAAATAACATGAACACTATGAGGATGTTCAATGATGTAAATTCCAATGATAGTTCACCTTTTGATCTCAATGACTTCCCTCAACTGTCAAGTCGTCCTAGTTCTGCTGGAGGATCTCAAGGGCAGTTGGGTATGTGAATGCAATTATGTTTTATATCTGATATATTTGTGACCTTCTGCATTAATGATAGACACACAAAATTGCAGGTTCTTTACGGAATCAGGGTCTTGGCATTAGTCCCATTGGTCAACAGAACCATGAGTTTAGTATTCAAAATGAAGATTTCCCTGCATTGCCGGGATTCAAAGGTGTACTGTTGTTTGGCTAAGACGTGATTTTTTATCGTTCTTTCTTGTGTGCTATATCAGTGGATCTATGATGCAATTATATTGTATGTTTATCTTCGGTTTTGATGGTTAAAAAGTTTCTTATTTGAGATGAGTTGTAGAATGAAATTTATGCTCTCTCTTTTGGAAGGTCTTTTGGATCTGATGCACAATTACCTTCAGTGTTTGGCTTTATTACTCTTACATTTTGCTCCCATGTTGCTCTTGATAGGTTTTTTTTAGGTATATGCTTTAGTGCACCGGGTTGCCCTTTTTTATGCTCCTTGTTGTGTCTGTCAAGCATCTGCACTGTATGTTGTAAATTTAGTGAAGATGCCATAATGTCAATAAATGTTGCTAAGCAATTAAGTACTTAGATTTGCTGGAAATGACAACATTGTTACTCGAGTGAAAGTTGCTCGATTTACTTCCTTTGATGTTTCTGACCATATTATGTGTACAGGTGGTAATGCAGATTATGATATGGATATGCACCAGAAAGAGCAACTTCATGACAATGCTTCATCAATGATGCAATCTCAGCATTTCTCTGTGAGTGACATGTTATAAAAGATCTAAAAGCCGTGCTGCATAGAGATCCATGTTTATAAATTATAATATTAATAGGCAGAAGTGCTCATTTCTCAATTTTCCATGCTTTCATTCAGCAGATGGGCAGGTCTGCTGGTTTCAGCTTGGGGGGAACATATTCATCCCATCGTACCCAACCGCAACAACACAATCCTTCAGTCAGCAGTGGCAGTGTCTCGTTCTCATCTGTAAACAACCAGGATCTTCTCCATCAACATGGATCGGATATTTTTCCATCTCATTCTGCCTATCAGTCACAGGTCTGCATCTTTTTTACTCCGAATGGAGGCGCTTCATTTTTTTTTAATGAAATCCCTTTTCAATATAGGGCCTGCTTAAACTAAAATGATGTAATCCTCTCTGAAATAAGTATTTCTGACATTCAAATCACTTTGATTTTGGTTTAGACCAGCGGACCTCCTGGCATTGGATTAAGGTCTTCAAATTCTCCAAATGCAGTTTCTGGTATGGGTTCATATGACCCGCTCATCCAGCAATATCAACAGCAAAAGAACCAATCCCAGTTTCGTCTTCAAATGCCATCTCTCAATCAGTCTTTTAGGGATCAGGGCATGAAGTCTATGCAAGCTGCACAATCTACACCAGATCCATATGGTTTGCTTGGCCTGTTAAGTGTAATCAGGATGAATGATCTTGACCTGGCATCTCTTGCTCTTGGAATTGATCTTACAACCCTTGGCTTAAATTTGAATTCATCAGAAAATCTTCATAAGACTTTTAAGTCTCCATGGTCAGAAGAATCAGCTAAGGGTGATCCAGAGTTTAATGTGCCACAATGTTATTTCACTGAACAACCACCTGCTCTACACGTGAGTTTTGACATTTGTTTTATAATTTCATTTTCCTATAATGAAACCTTTTCTTTGGGCTAATTGTCTGTTGCATGTTGCAGCAAGGTTATTTTTCAAAGTTTTCGGTGGAAACATTGTTTTACATATTTTACAGGTGCTTTTCAAATCTGAATCTTGCTTTAGTATTGACTTGTTTGGTACTGTAATTTTATATAAGTTTCTCTTTTCTGCAGCATGCCCAAAGACAAAGCACAATTATATGCTGCAAACGAGCTGTATGCCATTTTCTTCAATCCTTCCATTATTGGTTGTTTTAATTTTTTGATGATTTGGGATTATTAAAATTTGGGAACAGTTAACTTGATAAGTAGTTTGATTTTCAGCTATAAATATGAACTCTTGTATTTTGGATTGGAA
>Ga0315913_1001360_pt1 | contig 26702 bp, 14 predicted proteins | sample MpolsnodulesMG_FD_207736 | JGI IMG/M metagenome (GOLD analysis project Ga0315913, IMG submission 207736) | Medicago polymorpha root nodule microbial communities from Los Angeles, California, United States - small nodules | ecosystem: Host-associated > Plants > Roots > Nodule | place: USA...
GTGGCGCTCCTGAAGTGAAGCTTCTGATCTCAGCTTGAACATTCTGATCTTCGAGCAACATTCTGATCTAACTTTCTGAACTCAGTGTTAGATCATGAATTCAAATGTCCTTTGATTTCTTGGTTCTTGGTATGATTTAAAACTTGTTCCTGTCTTAGTAAAACACTCAAGAGCACAAGTTAAATACCAAGGAATTAATCAAAGTCCATTAATTCTTTAATCATATTGGTTTATTATCTTTAAAATTAATTAGGGATTTTGCCTCAACAATAATCTCGTTGAAAAGTTTTGTGAGCCACACAATTCCTCTATCACCAAGACTTTTCCACACAATTCCACACTTGTTGTCCGGCCCAACTGCCTTGCCATTACTCATCCTTTTCAACGCTTCTTTCACCTCGTGCTCCTGAATCCGACGATAATAGTTAAAAAAAATCTTTCGATGTGTATATAGACGTCCAAACATTATTCATTTATGTTTGTGACTATAAAAAATTCCTCTTCTTCTGTGGTGAATGGTGATCACTTTGAAATCCTTTTTTTGCTTTATTATTTTCTTTTCTCTCTATCAATTATTTTGCTAGATGTGGGTCAATCAACCATTGGTGTGCTTTTTTCTTCAATTATTCATTCACAACATAACCGTGTATTTTTCTTCAGCCTTGTCTCTTTACTATACACACTGCCAACTATCCTAATTCTAAATCTTCATAGTTCAGAAATCCATTCAAGATTTAGTTACAACATCATTCCTTGCTGCTTTTACTTTAACAATAGAAGATGGCTGCAACTTTGGTGGGAGGGGCTTTTCTCTCTGCTACTGTTCAGACTTTAGTTGAGAAACTTGCTTCACAAGAGTTTTGTGATTACATCAGAAACACCAAGCTGAATTCCTCACTGTTGGCAGAGTTGGAAACAACACTACTCGCTCTTCAGGCAGTGCTGGATGATGCAGAACAGAAGCAAATCACCAACACTGCTGTTAAACAATGGTTGGATCAACTGAAAGATGCAATCTTTGATGCTGAGGATTTGCTTAACCAAATCAATTACGACTCCCTGCGATGTAAGGTGGAGAATAAACAAGCTGAAAACATGACTAATCAGGTTTGGAACCTCTTTTCATCTCCTTTTAAAAATTTCTATGGAGAGATCAATTCGCAAATGAAGATTATGTGTCAAAGGCTGCAACTTTTTGCACAACAGAGAGATATCCTTGGCTTGCAAACTGTAAGCGCGAGAGTTTCTCTTAGAACGCCTTCAAGTTCAATGGTAAATGAATCCGTTATGGTTGGTAGGAAGGATGATAAAGAGAGACTCATTAGTATGTTGATGTCTGACAGTGGCACTACCAATAGTAGTATTGGTGTGGTTGCAATTTTGGGCATGGGCGGTGTTGGCAAAACCACTCTTGCCCAACTTCTTTATAATGATAAAGAAGTTCAAGACCATTTTGATCTGAAAGTCTGGGTTTGTGTATCGGAGGTTTTCGATATTCTGAGAGTAACTAAAACCATTCATGAATCTGTCACTTCAAGAGGTGGTGAAAACAATAATCTTGATTCTCTTCGAGTTGAGTTGAATCAAAACTTGAGGGATAAAAGATTTTTGTTAGTGTTAGACGACCTGTGGAATGACAATTATATTGATTGGGATGAGTTAGTAACTCCATTGATTAACGGAAAAACCGGAAGTAGGGTGATCATCACAACACGCCAACAAAAAGTTGCGGAGGTTGCACACACGTTTCCTATTCACAAAGTAGATCCTCTTTCAGATGATGACTGTTGGTCGTTACTTTCAAAGCATGCATTTGGAAGTGAAGTCCATTGTGGTAGTAAATGCCCAAATCTGGAAGAAATTGGTAGAAAGATCGCCAAAAAATGTGGTGGATTGCCCATAGCTGCTAAAACACTCGGAGGAATTTTGCGTTCAAAGGTAGATGCAAAAGAGTGGACTGCAATTCTAAATAGTGACATATGGAACTTACCAAATGATACTATTTTACCTGCTTTGCGTCTAAGTTATCAATATCTTCCCTCACATTTGAAAAGATGTTTTGCCTATTGCTCAATTTTTCCAAAGGATTTCCCACTTGACAAGAAGGAATTGGTTTTGTTATGGATGGCAGAAGGCTTCCTAGAGCATTCTCAACGTAATAAAACAGCTGAGGAAGTAGGCCATGACTACTTTATTGAATTGTTATCTAGATCCTTAATTCAACAATCAAATGATTATGGAAAAGAAAAGTTTGTTATGCACGACCTTGTCAATGATTTAGCCTTAGTGGTGTCTGGAAAAAGTTGCTTCAGGCTTGAATGTGATGGTAGCATCTCTAAAAATGTTCGTCATTTGTCATATAATCAAGGACATTACGACTTTTTCAAGAAGTTTGAGGTTCTCTATGATTTCAAATGCTTGCGAAGCTTCCTACCCATTAACCTTGGCAACGTGGCAGGATATTCTTACTTATCTAGAAAGGTTGTTGAAGATTTGCTACCCAAACTCAAACGGTTACGTGTGCTATCCTTAAAAGATTATCGAAACATCAACCTGCTGCCAGAATCAGTAGGTAGTTTGGTGGAGTTGAGGTATTTAGATCTCTCATTCACTGGAATTAAAAGCTTGCCTGATGCAACATGCAACCTTTACAATCTGCAAACCTTGAATTTAACATGTTGTAGAAATCTCACTGAGTTGCCACTAAATTTTGGAAAGTTAATTAACTTACGGCACCTTGATATTAGTGAGACAAAGATAAAGGAGATGCCAATGCAAATTGTTGGACTCAATAACCTGCAAACATTAACTGATTTTTCAGTTGGCAAGCAAGACACCGGGTTAAGTGTCAAAGAGCTTGGTAAGTTTCCTAACCTGCAGGGAAAACTTTGTATCAAGAACCTGCAGAATGTCATTGATGCCATTGAGGCTTTTGATGTCAACATGAGAAACAAAGAAGATATTGAGGAGTTAGAGTTACAATGGAGCAAACAAACGGAAGACTCGCGAATAGAGAAAGATGTGCTTGATATGTTGCAACCTTCATTTAACCTTAGGAAACTGAGCATTAGCTTGTATGGTGGGACAAGCTTTCCGAGTTGGTTGGGTGATCCTTTGTTTTCTAACATGGTGTCCTTGTGTATCTCTAATTGTGAATATTGTGTAACACTTCCACCACTAGGCCAACTACCCTCTCTCAAGGACTTGACAATTGTGGGTATGACAATGGAAACAATTGGGCTAGAGTTCTATGGGATGACAGTAGAACCTTCCATTTCCTTATTCCGACCATTTCAATCTCTCGAGTCTTTACAAATCTCCAGTATGCCGAATTGGAAGGAATGGATACACTATGAAAATGATGAGTTTAATTTTCCTCGCCTTAGAACTTTGTGCTTAAGCCAATGTCCTGAACTAAGAGGACATTTGCCTAGCCATCTTTCTTCAATAGATGATATCAATATAACTGGTTGTGAAAGTCTCTTGACAACACCATCTACTACTTTGCATTGGCTCTCCTCATTAAACAAAATACGTATTCAGGGATATATAAAAGGGTCTACAGAAATTTCCCAATCGTTGTTACTTGGGCATGAAAGAACCCAATGGTTGTTATTTGAGATTGATTCTCCCTGTGTGCTTCAAAGTGTAACAATCAGGTATTGTGATACCCTGTTTTCATTACCCAAAATTATTAGGAGCAGCATTTGTCTTCAATTCTTGGGACTCTATGATCTTCCATCTCTCGCTGCTTTTCCAACAGATGGTCTACCCACCTCATTGGAGTCACTTATAATTCATGAATGTCCGAATTTAGCATTCCTGCCACTTGAAACATGGGGCAATTACACATCTCTTCTGGCTTTGGACATGAGGAATAGTTGTTATGCACTTATCTCCTTCCCATTGGATGGTTTCCCAGCACTCCAGGATCTTTCCCTTTATGGCTGTAAAAATCTGGAATCCATTTTTATTTCAGAAAGTTCTTCCGATCTCTCGTCAACCCTCCAATCATCTTTGATATATAAATGTGATGCACTTAGATCATTGACTCTACCGACAGACACCCTTATCTCTCTTGAATGCTTGTCTCTCAGACTTCTTCCAGAACTAACTTTACCATTTTGTAAAGGAGCTTGCCTACCTCCCAAATTACGAAGTATTTTTATTGCATCAGTGAGAATAGCAACGCCTATAGCTGAATGGGGTCTCCAACATCTTACTTCTCTTTCAAGTTTGTATATTGGAGGTGACGATGATATTGTTAACACCTTGCTGAATGAGCGGTTGCTGCCAATTTCACTTGTGTCTTTGTTGATTTCTAATCTCTGTGAAATAAAATCCATTGATGGAAATGGACTCCGACACTTATCTTCTCTGAAAACACTTGGCTTTTATAATTGTCCAAGGCTTGAGTCTCTGTCAAAGGACACTTTTCCTTCCTCTCTTGAGTTATTGAGAATCAAGAAATGCCCTTTGTTAGAAGCAAGGTATGAAAGTAAGAAGTGGGAGAATTTGTCCATCCCAGTCTTAGAAATAAATGACGAAGTGATAATATGAGGGAAGGGACGGGAAGAGAAGGAAAGGTAAATTTGCAATCCTGTTTCAGGTATGAGTTTCTTCTATGCATCTATCCATGAAGAATTTGTTCAACTTTTTCTGTGATTTTTTATGTGGAACAATTCATAAAATAGTCAAGTTTATTTTTTATCTCAATGACAAGAACAAAATATTCTTTCTTAAAATCCTATTGAAAACCAGTTTAATTTTTTAAACTCATATTCTTTACCCTAGTTGAAATTAAACTTATAATGTTTTTGAAGCAGTTGTTAATTTTTATTCTTTTATTGTTAATAGGTTTGTCATCGGTAAGGCGTGCAAAGTGCATACACAGAGATTTGGTTCATCTTTTCATTTCTCTTAAGGAAGCAGCAAACACTATAAGAATAAGAGTTGCTGGCAACATAAATGTATGTAATAAAGCTTCAGTCTGTACTTACTTATCTATTTTGATTATTTTCTATAATTTGATTAGTTTTTTTTTTGATGAAGAAGGTAAACTATCCTACACAAATTGGCACGGAGGAGAATCGAACCTCAAATCTTAAGGAGGAGCACACTCCAAAGTCCCCAAGTCGACATCACCTGGTCAATCCAAGTGGGTTATATTTTGATTAGTTTATCTGTATATTTCTGTTCAGTACACTTTTTATAGATTTAATTCATAAGCACTAACTGAACAATATTTACATTATCACTCAATCATAACTATTTGGTGAATAAACAAAAATTTACTTTCATTTGAATTGGATATGATTAGTTGAAATAAATCGTTGGTTGTTTAGCTTTATTTTGGTATTGGGTTAACCTTTTGTTGAAAGCATAGAACTTAAAAGTTATGAAGCATTGATACAAACACAAACACGTCAACACCGGTATTGTGTCGGTGCTACAGAGCTTAAAAGTCCTTATGTACAGATTACAATAAAACAGTACATAGAAATTCAGTTTCACAATCTGATATAAGTTTTTGCTGTGATTAAATTTAATTATGAAGTGATGAATTGAAAGAACAAAAAGCCTTACATAAAGAATGCAATTAGTGCTACTACCAAAGAATTAGCAAGTTGATACAAAAACTGCTTTTGATCCTCTTCCTTTTCAGTTGCTTACGCAAACAAGGATTCTGATCCCTTCTCATCTTGTTGGCTCTTGGAAGCAGCTGGATATAGAATTGGAAAGCCCTTATAAACTAAATGATTAAAATCTATTTTTGGTCCTTGCAAATATACAATTTTTTATTTAGTCCCTTACAAATAAACAATTATTTACAACCTTGGTAAAATGCGCGCCCAAATAAACTAAAAATACCAACTTTAATTTCTTCAACAACTCTCTAGCACATAGGTAGTTCATGACGGGGAAAAGGGGCAGAAAGCTAAAACAAAACAAGGTCTCCTAGGGTTTCCATGCTTAGGGTTTCTAGCGCCACCCCTTTCATGGGTTGCCGCCGCACCTTGGGCCGGATCCATCTACGTGAGAAGTTGATCTGCGTCTGATCCATGATCTAGATGCTTCTGGCCAGTCTTTATATACCGTTCCCTCTCTCGATTTTGATTCTCACGACCTAACCCTAGCTTTGTTTTGCGTCTGTTAAGTCTGCCTGTTTTCCACCTGAGTCTCCCTGCGTCTCTGTGCTTTCTGCGTTGTTTTTCCCAGCTGCTAACCGTCCCCGTGGATCCAGCCAACCTTAACCTTGATGGCCTCACGTTGTCTGGTGAGGGTTTAACCCTCAACCTTGCTTCTGAACCTGAAACCGCTGCCATACTTGAACACTGCCTGATAGGTCGCGTGCTTACTGATCGGGAAATCCAGTTTGCCTATTTCAGCGAGTGTATGTCTCGTGCATGGAAGCCAGGCAAACGGGTTACGATCACCAAGTCCGTGGCTGACCGTTATCTGTTTCAATTCCACCACAAGGTAGACGCTGCACGTGTTTTAGATGAAGGCCCGTGGCTTTACGACAATTTCCACATCGTAGTTGATCGTATTGCTCCCGGGGCGGTTGCTAATTTTGTTCCACTGAATCATATAGACTTTTGGGTACAGGTCCATGGTTTACCATTCGGTTTCAACCAACCTAAAGTAGGTCAAGGCATAGGAAGTTTTCTAGGAACCCTCAAATCTTTTGATGACCGTAACTCAATCCACAGCTCCTATATGCGAATCAAAGTCGCAATTGATGTTACTGTTCCCTTGAAAAAGGAATGGCGTGTTCGTGCTGTTAATGGCGAGTTTGTTACTATTAATTTTAAATATGAGAAACTTGGTGTTTTTTGTCACAGGTGCGGCGTGCTCGGACATACCGACAAAGCGTGTCCAAAATTGTTCGAATTGGATGCTGATGACGGTGTCCGAAACTGGGGAGTATTTCTGAAACCCACTGCTCAACGAATTGGTACGGCTGCCACCAACAGATGGCTACAGGATCCAATCCCTGCCACCGTGCCGCGTAACAACCAACCGGCTGCAAGTGTCCCTGCTGGTTGTAACAACAACTCTGGAGGTACGGTGCCTGTGCCTAATTTTAACGAGAGAATGCTTGTTGTGCAGAGTCAAATTTCTGCTATCAAACATGACATGCTAGCTGTTCAGACCGCGTCTCACGCAAAACAGGCTGCTGGTGCGAGTGCTTCGTGCCACTTTCAGTTTCTGGCGTCCTCCTCTTCAGCTGCCTCGGCCTCAAACTTACTTACGGGACGCCAGCTGGTCCTTGGTCTTCCTGCTGCCCCTGGTCCGAGCACAACCAATGAAGGTACAAATGATGAGAACGGTTCGGAACTTAAGAAGAGAAAGAGAATGCTTGCACTTCAGCATGGTGAATGTTTAGCTGATGGGGAAATGGGAAATGATGTAATAGGTGCTTATGTTAGTCAAGGGGGGGATGATGAAATGCTTGTAACTATTAATCCTTTATTTGATGTTGAGAATGATATGGCAGGTTCTGATGATCAGGCCTGCCTAGGTAAATGAGTCTAGTGGCGTGGAATTGTCGGGGTGTAGGTAGCCCGAGTACAATTCCCGACCTAAAGTACCTAGTTCGGCACTTCAATCCGGAGATCCTTTTCTTAAGTGAGACTCTAGCTCACGGAAATAAAATTGAAGAACTACGTTATTTGCTTGGTTACGATTCTTGTTTTCATGTAGACCGCACCGGTAGAGGCGGGGGTCTGGCTTTATTTTGGCGCAATGCTTTCAATTGTCAACTTCTTGATTTTTCCAATAATCATATCACTGTTGAAGTTATTGACACGAGTCTTGGTACTTGGCGAATTACTGGATATTATGGTTATCCGAATGGTAGTCGTAGAATTGATGCTTGGAATTTTCTCCGTCAATTGTCTAATCGTTTTGCAGGCCCTTGGTGCATCTTTGGAGATTTTAACGATATTCTGGAGGCAAGTGAGAAGAGGGGGCGAACCATCAGGCCCCAATGGCTTATTAATGGCTTTCGTCAAGCTGTTCTTGATGCGGGTTTGTCGGATGTACCTTTTGACGGCTATCCTTTCACATGGTTCAAGAGTCTTGGCAAACCACGAGCGGTAGAAGAAAGGTTAGATCGTGCTCTTGCTACTAACTCATGGTTTAATATGTTTCCAAATGCTTATGTGGAAAATCTTGTTGCACCCGCGTCAGACCATTATCCTATATTGCTGCAGTGCTCTCCTAGGCCTCGGCCTACTTACCATAAAAGACACTTTCGCTATGAAAATGCCTGGCACTTGGAACCGGGATTTACGGATTTAGTGACTAACTCTTGGCAGGTACATTCTAATAATGCTCTCATTCCAAAATTATCTTCATGTGCGGCAGAGATGACCATTTGGAAGAAAACGCATTGTCACAAATTAAAGAGTGCTCTCGAGGAGTGTCGGAGGCATATGCAAGACACACGGTTGCAAGCGCCCGGTGCAGACCAAGGACACATGCTTGACCTTAGGAAACGTATGCAACGGCTGTTGTCCCAAGACGATGCCTACTGGCGTCAGCGTGCAAAAACCCATTGGTACAAGGATGGTGATAGAAATACGAAATTTTTTCATGCATTGGCAACATCACGGAAAAAGGTAAACCGTATACTCTCTCTTGAGGATGATGTGGATAATAAAGTTACTAGCGACCACGACTTGAAAGATGTAGCGAGAAATTATTTTGTGAATATTTTTCAACAACAGGATAGTGACTTCTCTTCTGTACTTGATGTTATTAACCCGTCAATTTCTGATAATGATAATGATTTGCTTATGGCACCTTTTACTAAGGCCGAATTCCGTAACGCTATTTTCTCTATGCACCCGGACAAGTGTTCCGGCCCTGACGGTTATAATCCGGGTTTTTATCAACATTTTTGGACTCTTTGTAGTGATGACATCTTTAAGGAATGTTGTGCTTGGTTAACTGTGGGTCAATTCCCGTCTGATCTCAATATCACTAACATTGCTCTTATTCCGAAGGGTTCCATGCAGGTAAGTATGAAAGACTGGCGGCCCATAGCGCTATGTAATGTGCTTTATAAAATTATTTCTAAAGTATTAGCCAACAGATTGAAGACAGTATTGCCACAGTGCATTTCTGACAAACAACCCGCTTTCGTTCTCGGCCGCTCCATTCTGGACAATGCTATGGTCACCATTGAGGTGCTACATTTAATGAAAGCCAAGACACGCGGGGAGGATAGGTATGTTGCCCTCAAACTTGATATTAGTAAAGCCTATGACCGTATGGATTGGAATTATGTATTGGCTGTTTTGCACAAAATGGGTTTTCATGACCGCTGGATACACTAGATGCGTATGTGTGTTGAATCAGTAGACTATTCCGTACTTATAAACGGGGAGCAGGTAGGCCCTATTATTCCAGGGCGTGGTCTCCGTCAAGGGGATCCTCTCTCTCCCTATTTATTTATTATTTATGCAGAGGGCTTATCATCGCTTATCAGAGACGCGGAGTCCCGCGGAGTTCTCATAGGGACGAAGGTTTGTCGTAATGCACCTTCTGTTTCCCATCTTTTGTTTGCTGATGATTGTTTTCTATTTTTCAAAGCTAACGAGGAATAAGCACATGTTATGAAAAGTATTTTAGCCACTTATGAGTTAGCTTCGGGCCAAGCGATCAGCTTGCCAAAATCAGAGATATACTGTAGCCGCAACGTCCCTGATGGTCTCAAAACCACTATTACTAACATTCTCGGCGTTCAAGCTGTTTTCGGTATAGGTAAATACCTAGGCCTACCTTCTATGATAGGTCGCGACCGCAAGGCTACTTTTGCGTATATAAAGGACCGTGTCTGGCAGAAAATTAACTCCTGGAGTGGTAAGTGCCTCTCAAAGGCGGGGCGTGAGGTAATGATAAAATCTGTTTTGCAGGCTATTCCCGCTTACGGAGCATCTTTTAGCTGCCCCATGCTTTGATTGACTCCATTGAAAAGATGCTAAATTCCTTTTGGTGGGGAAATGGCAAAACTACGCAACGAGGGATACATTGGATGAATTGGGAGAAGTTGTCGGCACCAAAAATTCATGGAGGTATGGGTTTCAAAGACCTCTCTACTTTTAATTTAGCTATGTTGGGTAAACAAGGATGGAAATTCATCACAGAGCCGAATACTCTAGTTGCTCGAATATTTAAAGCTCGATATTTCCCATTCGGATCCTATCTCACGGAAACTGTTGGACATAATCTGAGCTACGTTTGGCGCAGTATAATGCGCACTAGATTTATCGTGCGTGGGGGGGCGCGGTGGACTATCGGCTCGGGTGCATCTATCTCTATTCTTAATGAACCTTGGCTGACAAATGGGGAAATTATCAGTAGTGATGTTCCAGGTGCTCACTCTATCCATAATTTTACTATCAATAGTCTGATGAATTTATATGACAAAAGCTGGAACGAACAGGTTGTTCGACAGGTATTTAGTGCGGAAATCGCATCTAAGATACTTCACACGCCACTAATCTCTCAGGTCGAGGAAGATAGAATTGTCTGGAAAGGAGAACGGCACGGACGCTATTCTGTACGTAGTGCTTACCGATTGTGTGTCACAGAGCTTATCGATTCGTCATACTTATGGCGCCCGGGGTACTGGTCAGGGATCTGGAACCTTAAAGTTCCACCGAAGGTCAAGAATTTACTCTGGCGCATGTGTCGTGGTTGTTTACCGACCTGTGTCTGCCTGTTGGATAAAGGTGTAGTTTTCCCCACTACATGTGCTAGCTGTGATTCCTCCCACGAAGACCTGTTACATGTCTTTTTCGAGTATCCTTTTACTATTCAGGTGTGGAACACAACTGGTCTCTGGGGTTCCGTCCAACACGCACTTTCTCAGACTGCTTCCACCACGGAGGCTATTTTTTACCTGTTAGAGAACCTGTCTGTAGAATTATCTCAACGTCTGTCAACAGTCATGTCGAGTATTTGGAAACACCGCAATCTGAGAGTTTGGGACAATGTCACAGAAACAAGTGATGTGGTTGTAGAGCGTGCTAGAAACATGGTAACAGATTGGCAGTTAGCAAACACTCCAGACGTCCTTGCAGCTGCCTCGCCTTCTTCCTCTGGTTTGGCAGTGAATGTGGGGAACTCCGCCCCCGACCACCAAACCGGATCTTTGTGGCAGCCTCCTATGCCCGGTAGATATAAATGCAATGTTGACGCGGCTTTTTCTTCTCATCATAACCGCACAGGGATTGGTGTTTGCGTTCGCGACTCGAAAGGTATCTTTGTTCTGGCCAAGATTTTTACATATCCTTGTACTGTTTCGGTGGATGTGGGTGAAGCTTTAGGGCTGCACTCTGCTCTACAATGGTTGAGTGATATGCAGCTAGATAATGTGGACTTTGAAACGGACTCTAAATTAACAGTTGACGCCTTCCGTTCTAATAGGAGCGACTTGTCTGAATTTGGCTGTATTATTATTTGCTCCTGTCGCTCTTTGTTTCATAACCTTTTTTCTAACTCTAGGGTGGAGTTTGTTAGGCGACAAGCCAACGGGGTGGCCCATACTCTTGCACGAGAGGCCACGCGTTCAGCTAGTCCCACCATTTATTATGATATACCCGCTTGTATTGAAACTATTATTATTAATGAAATGCTATAAGCACGCTTTTCTCAAAAAAAAAAAAAACAAATATTTGCTTTTCGTATTATTTTTTTTGTTTTAACCCTACAAAATTTGTTCATGTTATAATTGGTCCATGCGATATGCGTGTAATATTCATTTTAGTCTTTGTAGCTCAAAAATGTATGTCATTTAGGCTTGTCACATTTACATTGTTTACTTGAAGTTAGGCTTGTTACATTTACACCGTCTACATGAAAATTGAAATATTGAGAAATGTTATAAACTTGTTCTTAAATTGATTATTAGTCATAAAGAAAAATTAACATTTACCCAGGTTTTACTTTTTTCCTCTGTTTAGTTCATTATTTTTTTAATACATACACACACTATTTAATTCAACCGGAGTGATAAACTTTCTTACTTCGCGCAGGTAATTCATGATGCCGGTGGATACTTCCTCGCAGAAACTGTCAAAATACCGTTTTCATCAATTGAGAAACGTACGCTAATAGGATGGCAACGAAGGCGGGGTAGTTGAAGAGAGACTAAAAGAACCAAGCAGATTATCAAGGCTGAGAAAAGTCTCAGGAAAGGGCTCACTTTGTTATAGGATTAGATCTCACATAAGGACTACTCTAAGTCCAGAACTTTGGCAGCAAAATCTAAATTACAAGCCATCTACAGATGTAAATCAACATTGTCTATTTTTTCTCTTTGTAGATTGTATTGAAGAAACCATGCACAGTTGTTTTAGAATCAGAAGTCAGTATTGTATATATCAATCATTTCTCTCCAAAAATAATATTAGAAAGGAAATGTTATAACTTATAATTTATCCAATATCCCTCTTTTGTATAAACAATAAATAAATTATCCAATCCTACAAACATGGCCTGATTTTTTTATATTTCAGAAATAACATGAATGACAAATCGAATTAACATGAATAACTAAAAAATATTAAATTATCCAATCCTACAAACATGGCCTAACTTTTTATAACTCAAGAGATAAATAAATTATCCAATTGAATTATTTCTCTAGATATCCTGAATCACATCTACTCCGTTAACTTGAGTTTACTGAAGTACTTATGGAATCCAGATCATTCCACTAATTAGTTTCAAAGTGTTATGTCTGCTTTTGCATCTTTATGAGTGTTATCTTCAAGTTTGATAAGTATATGGCAATTGTTTGATTTAGGAGTTCCTCAAGTTCTCCTATCTATTTATCCTCATTCCCCACATTTTTTGAAAGAGATGGAGAGAAAGGCAATGTCAAGAAATTAACAATCTGGCTTTTTTTTTCCTATCCATTTTTTTTATCATCTTGTGTTTGGAAGACGTAATTGAAAAATTTGGAAGAATTTAGGCCATTCAAATGATTCAATTAAATTGCTTTTATTTTTAAATATTTTTGTTTAAATAGAGTAATATAAAATCTCATTGCCATAATTTTTGGATAAATTTTAATTTTTTGGGCCATATTTGGTAATTTAAATTAGGGGTCAATTTTTAATTTCGAAAACTTTGAGGGGTCAATTTATAATTTTAGTGGCAAACATTTAATTTAAAAAAATATGGGTCAATTTGAAAATTTTGAAAAATGTGAGGACCAAAATGCAAAATTTTAAAAATTATAAGAATGAAGAAATTTGATATTCTTCCCTTTCATGTGTCATTTGAAATTCTCTAAATTTAAATTGAACAAAATACTTCATAAATTTACATAATTTTTATAATTCTCCAAATTACCATCCAAACAATGGAGTGCACCTAAAAGTATTTAAATTCCCTCAAAATATTACATATGTCAGCTCAGTGGTAAAGACTTGACTTTGTAACTTCAAGAGAAATTGTCGAAATCTCATATGTAACAATTGTAAAATGATCGTTAGTTTCACAATTTGTAATAATAAATTTTAAGGAATAAATTCTACAAAATTTCAATTATTTTATAGTAATGCATTTTTTGTATAAAAAAATCATTTTACTCGTCGATATCATTTCAAAATACTGTAAAATAACTTAATTTTGTGTTTTGTTTTTCTTTTATTTCAATTTCCTTATTGTACCTCTCTTCTACTACACATTTTCAATTAAATGTATGACTATTTAATTCTATTCAAATAGTTATGCCTCTTAGTGATGTCTTTCCCTCTAAGGGCGGGTTTGTTATATTATTTGCATCTTTGTTGCACTTTCATGCGCAACTAGCAACAGATCCGTGCTAACTACGGACCCGTGCTCCGCACAGGTTTGGCGTCGAAGCAGGGGCTACGCGCAAAACGTATTGTAATGTTATATGCATTGTGAAAAAATATGATAAAATTAACGTTAATGATAAAAGGACAAATTGACCTCTACTGAGATTTTCTTAAACACAAGCACCCCTTTAGTTTTTTAAACACACTAATCTCCCCTCATTTTATCCAATTTTATTTCAATTGCAAATGCACAATTTAATTCCAGTCATTTTGGTTTCATATATCTTGCATTTGCTTTCTCTTTTGCAATTAAGTTGAATGAGGTTTTTATTCCCCACAATTACATAAGATAGTAAAAGAGAATATTGAAATGGGAAAGATTTTGGTGGATGGACACTATGGTTGACTAATGAAAAGGAAATAATATTTGATATATTCCTTTTATTACATTAAAGTTTCAAAATTAAACCACCTTGATAGTGGAATAGTGAGTGATCTCTTAAGTTTGAAAAATCATCAAAGTGCAAAATGATAAGAAAAAATGGTCAAAAATTAAGAGAGTTCATACTTGTACCGGGAAGTGAATTGCTAAAAAAATATATGAAATTAACATAGGGTAAACAATATTAAATTATAAGGGAGTTGCTTGTCAATTTAATAGCAAAATAGGGGAGATTTGTGGTTAGTTAAAAATATATGGGGGCGCTTGTGTAATTTAAGAAGACCTTAAGGGAGGTTGATGTAATTTACTAATGATAAAATCATTGAAATAGTCGTTATTCAATATTATAAAGTGGTAGATGCATTAATGATAAAGATGTCGTTGATGATAATGACGTCATTATGAGTTCCGTATATGAATTATACAACTATATTATTTAGTGACTTATTGATCATTTATCCGATGTTTTTTATAGTCATACTTCTAAATGATAAAATAATTAATAATCTACAATAATGTAAAAAATTATTTCATAATACGACATTAAGATAAACAAAAAGAAGGAAAATTATTTTTTCGAAAGAAGCAATCTTAACGATGTGAAATTTTCTAAAAGGAAGTTTTTTTTAAAGTGATGAAGATTGCTCTTCCCAATTAAAAATTGCTCTCCCACACCTAAATTGACCTTCAATACCACCAACGGTAGTTGACTTTCGTTCGCTCCTTAACATTCAACTTAGGAGCAGAGAGTAGTTAACTACCGTTGAAGGAATTTTGGTCATTAACTTTCATAATTAGAGAATATATTTAGCTTTTAAGATACAACTGTATAAAAAAATTGTCACAAAATCATCTCAATATTTTAACAGTTTTCTCTCTCTCTTCAAAATATGATCATTTGTTACAAAAGACACAAATCGGTTAAAATATGTTGAAGTGTCAAATGATTATAATGTGGCAAAATTGTATTTTTGTTTATCATTAATTTCATATTAGAGAAGGAAAAATTGTGCTTTTTATGATCATTAACTTTTCTAATTAGAGAATAGATAAGTTAGAGATTTTTTGAAAAAAAATAAGAATCTATTTGTGTTTTTAATAAAAAATTAATCAAATAACTTTTTTTTAAAAATAATTTAGTTTAATTATATACAACTATATAAAGCACTACCAAAATATATATATATATATACTACAAAAAAAAATATAAGACTATATAAAATGAATTTTTTGTTACAAATTGATCTCAATCTTTTAATAATTATTTTCTCTCTCCTTGAACAAAATACACAAAATATGCTTAAGTGTCAAATGATTATAATGAGACAAAATTATGTTTCTGCAGATCATCAACTTTCATATTAGAGAAGTAAAAATTGTGTTACTGATCATTAACCTTCATAGAGAGTGGATAATTTAGAGATTTTTTGAAGGAAAAAAAAATAAGAATCTACTTTGTGTTTTAATAAAATCATTTTTTTTAAATAATTTAGTTTGTTGAGATACAGCTATATAAAAGCATTTGTTTGTTACAAAATCAACTCAATCTTTTGTGACTTGTTTTCTGTCTTCTTGAAATATGATTTTTTGTTACAAAAGACACAAAATGGTTAAAATATGCTGAGATGAGATGTCAAATTATCAGGATATGATAAAATTATACTTTTGTTTGTCATTAACTTTCATAATTAGAGAGATTATAGGAAAATTTGTTTTTTGTTTTGTTTGGGAGTAAGATTAAGTTATTTTATTCTTAAAAAAAATAATATTAAGTTAGTGTGAAAATTTGTTTTAATCGGATAAGATTAAGTTTGTTTTTTCTTTAAAAATAGATTAAGTTAGTGTGAAAATTTATTTTGATCGGATTAAGATTAAGTGTTTTACTTGAGTGAATTTGTTTTAATTTGTTTTTTAGGAGAGAAAATTATGAAGCGGTTGAACCAAAAGACACAAAAGGATATAAATTTGATGACATGTCAAAAAATTAAGAAAGGGTAAGATTGTATTTTTGGTAGTCATTAAGTTTCATATTTAGAGAATGAGAAATGCTAGCAACACACATTCTAACATACACTTTCCAACACACTCTCTTTGATTTGTTAGAATTCACATGAGACCTACCAAAATTATATGGGACCCACATGATTTGGTGGGACTCATGTGAATTTTAACCAATCAAAGAGAATGTGTTGAAAAGTGTGTGTTAGAATGTGTGTTGTTAGTATTTCTCTTAGAGAATAGATATAAGAATACTCACCGAGATGCACCATACTACTTCTTGCTTAACCATACACAACTTAATATATATATATATGGTACGTTTGTTTCAGCTTTTAAAAATATAGATTTTGGGTTAAAAGAATCTAGATTTTATTTAGAAATTTAAAAACAAAACTAATGATATTTCTGTTTGTTTACTACCATAAAAAACATTTTTTTTTTTATGATTTGAAGCTCTTACACTTAGTTCCTTGTATTTAGAAAAAAATAAATTTTGTAAAAGCAACTTGAAATAGCTTTTCATTTTGAACCTAAAAATGATTTTTTTAACAAAATGATTTTTTTTAAAAATCTAAAACGAACACTTCAAAAATTAAAAAAGTGATTTCTTAGTTTAAAAAATATTTTTTAAAAAAAAATCCAAAACAAACGGGCCCATAGAGAGATTTAGGAGTTTGAAATGGAACTGAAGGAAAAAAATTTAAAGATAAAAAGAGGAAAGAAAAACAGAATATACGTAAAGGGTAAAATGTTATTTGGCAATGAAGTAATTAAGTTACTAGATCTAATGATTAGTTTTTAATAACTAATCGATAATAAATCTGAATAATTCTTTTTTTCGAAAGATAAAAAAATGAAATCAATTAATCTATAACATTCAATGGTCTCTGTGTATGGCAAAGGCAACAATTGTAAAAATATACCTATGTTAAATAAAACTAGAAAAAAAAGTACCACAATAATAAAACGAGCTGAACAAATTTCATAATTTTTTGTGTTAAAACTAAATGTAGAAAAATTTTGTTAGTAAAGGAATGCTACAAAGGTCCAATTTCTTCAACGATCAAACTCTTAGGTCCAATTGTTTTACCATCTGAACCCAATTCATTATTGCTCTTCTTGTTATTTATTTAAATTACAATAGCTTTCAACAATAATTTAATAAAACAAGTTTGTGAATTGCATGGGTGGACGTCTAGTTTGTAAATATATGTAAGTATATTAATATCCACTAATACTCGTTTAGCAGAGACTAACCGCTCGAGCTTTGTGAGACCTAAATGGACGAAAAAAATTTCAAAGAGTTTTTATGTTACTGCATGTCCAAAGTTGAATTCGAACCTATAACATTGGTTAAGCTAGAAGAGACTAATGTCATCTCATCTAAGCGCTCTGAATTTTTTATACTTATTAGCGAAAAGACGGGCACTCCGCTCTTTTTGTTGCGCTAACGTTTGAAAATTATGAACGATGTTTTTTTATGAAATTTTAATTTTGATTAAAAGTAAAAATATAAATGTTTTTTACTTTAAGATTAAATCAAACTAACCATGATTATTTGTTTCAATGGAACAAACAATATAACCAAAAAAAATACAATCTAAATTCTTATTTTTTTAATGACACCAACAACAATATTTATCATAGAAAAAGTCTTTGTTTAAGGGTATAATTAGAATAATGAAAAGTAAGTATATATACACTCATCTAGTTTGTTACATTTTTTAAATAATAGAGGAAAAAACTAGAAATTTATGTTTGTTACGCTTTCATTTTAATATTTAAATTCATTCTTATCTATTTGTTACATATATTGTTTGTATTGAAAATTGAGGGCATTTTCGGAATGAAAAAATCAGCCCATAAGAGCTGAAAGAGTTGTTTTCTTCATATATGGTATAGATTTTCTCCTACCTTTTAAAAAAATATTTTTTGAAAAGTTAGTCTTAATATCTTGTCATTTGAATTTATTTTTAGATTTTTTTTTGTATATTCTTCTTTTAAAAAGAAGCTATAACAAACAGATACAATGTTCTTTAAAAATATTTTTTTCCAAAAGTTATTACAAGCGGCTTCATAGAGCATGTTTATTATTTATTGTTTAAAAAAAATGAGCATGTTTATTATAAATTAGAATAAAAATGATTTAGACATTCAATAATTTAAATATCTTTCTAGATTTTATATATAAAAAAAAAAAATTAGAACCTATCCTATGTTTGTGTATCCTAATAAAATAATTTAGTTTGTTTAATACAACTATATAAAAAAGATATTTTTTTTATAAAAAAATCACTTCAATTTTTGATAGTAATTTTCTCTCTGTTCAATATAGGATGATTGGTAGGGGTGTTCAAAACCGAACTAATCTAAAAGAAAAACCTCAAACCGAACCAATTCAAACCAAAACCGTAAAAAACCGCATTTGGTTTGGATGTATTTGAATCATTTTGTTACTCAACCGCATGGTTTGGTTTGGTTTGCGGTTTTGATTTTACCAACCAAACCAAACAGCAATATAAGAAAAAACACTAATTAAATATATATCATCTAGAGCAATACTCATAGAAATTCAATGAAAACTTTAATAAAATGACATATTTTTTTCTCTTGTTAAATTTCTTCTTTGTTTTTTCTATCAAAAATGTATTTATGTTCTACTTGAACTCTTAGAGAATGATTAAAATTTTAGTCTTTTGTATTTCTTAGAAAATAAGATTAATTTTTGTGCACGTTTTAATTTGGTATATGTAGTTGGGAACAATGTTGGATAAAATCCTTTATTATAAAAGCTAGACTTGTCAAGTTAGCATTTAGCCCTAAACACTCCAAGTTTTCCCTCCCTTGCCAGCATTTAATGCGATCATATCTCCTAACTAACCATTAAACATTCAAGCATTTATCATGACCTTTGATATACCTTTATGCAATGAATATGAGATTCAAACTGCCGAATCATTATTCTCTATGATCACACATAACTATGATTCAAACTCTCCATTCCACTCTATATATACACGTGCGTTGACACCCTCCTTTATTTGCAGTTTACATACAGCTATAATGAATTCTATCAACGTATATCAAGCCTCTAATGGTGATAAAAAGCCATTTGCATGATAATTTCTAATGTGTTCAGTACTACTATGCGAGTAGCAAATGCTGGCACACTAATGAAAGAGTGCAAAGTAGATTTAAATTGTCAGTTTATTATGACATTAATTCTTATGACCAAATTCTTATTCTCTTATGTTTACTTATGAGATGCAGAATGAGTATTAATACAATTAATAAACGTGATGGAATGACAGCGTCACAATTAATAGGAGACAATCAAAATTATTAGCATTAAGATCAAAAGGTTAGACTTCTAAACGGTGCATCTGATATGGATATAGAAGAAAGAAGAGTGTTCTCCCTATCAAATGTTGTTTTCTATGAAATATTTCGTAACGTATGATGATGAATGTAAAACGTTAACAATAACTAGACTATGACCTTATCAATTTGTTATCATTATTTTAAATTATCCATATTTATTCTTTATCATGCTACTTTTATCGATTACTATACATTCATTATGCTATAACTTATTCGTTTATATTTCACTTGGTAAGACCCGTGCGATAACACGGGTCAAAAGTCTAGTTAAAATTGTAATGTTTGATGAAATTTAAAACATTACTGAGAATATGTTGTGTTTCAGCTTTTTAATTTGATTTCAACGTTGAAAACAAAAAAAAAATTATTGTCTAAAAAACCGCACCTACCGATCTAATCCAAACCGCGTTGGTTTGATTCATATTTTATTTTAAAAGTCAAGCTAACCAAACCAAACCAAACTGCATACTTATTTATCTGTCGGTTCAGATGACTTTTATCCTCAAAACTAAACCAAACCGCATCACGAATACCCTAATTTTTTGTTACAAAAGATTTAAAAATATGCTAAGATATCAAATAATTAAGATGTGACAAAATTGTAACAAACTAAAAAAACCATATTTAGATACTAAGCTATCAAATATATAGATATTTGTGACTTTCAAATGTAACAAACTAAACAAATTATATTTATATTTTTCAATGACAACAACAATATAACAAATATAACAAAAATTCTTATCTTTTGTAATAACACAGTGGATATTTATTTAAGAAAAGCCCTAAACCCTCTTTCAAACACCCCGATTCCTTTGCTTTCTCAACTTAAGAGCTATGGCCGAAACAACATTACTCGGTGACGCTTTTCTCACCGCAACCGTTGAAGACTTACTACACAAACTCGCTTCATCAGATTTCATCGATTACATCAAATACAGCAACTTAAATCTCTTGAAACTCACCGTTTTGGAGACAAAGCTTCTCACTCTTCGCCCAGTTCTTCACGATGCTCAACAGAAACAGTTATTCAATCCCAAAATCAAGCAATGGGTAGACGAATTGTACGATACAATCTCTACTGCGGAGGATTTGTTCGATGTAATCGGTTATGATTCGCTTCGATGTAAGGTAGAGAATACACAACCTGGAAATGATTCTATGTTCAATTTTCAAATTAGTATGATTTGTCAAATGCTTCAAGGTTTTGTTCAACAAATAGTTGTTCTTGGTTTGCGATGTTTGCTATGTGTAAGTGATAGTTTTTCTCCGTCAAATTCAGTGGTAAATGAATCTGTTATAGTTGGTAGAAGGGATGATAAAGAGAAATTGATGAACATGTTAATGTCTGAGAGCGTTAATATCTATAACGAGTTAGGTGTGATTGCTGTTTTAGGTGTTGGAGGTGTTGGTAAATCAACGCTTGTTAGACTTGTTTACAATGATAGGAAAGTTGATGAGTATTTTGATTTGAAAGTTTGGGTTCGTGTGTTGGAGGATTTTGATGTACTTAAAGTAACCAAAGCACTATATAATTCCGTTTCGACAGGAACTTACGTTGGCAAAGATCTGAATCATCTTCGAGGTCGTTTTAAGGAAGAGTTAAAGTCTAGAAGGTTTTCGTTTGTGTTGGATGACGTATGGAACGACAGTTATCGTGATTGGAACAATTTGATTACTCCGTTGTTTAATGGAAATTGTGGAAGTAAGGTGATCATCACAACACGTAGTGAACAAGTCGCAGAGGTTGCACATACATTTCCTATTCTCAAATTAGAACCTCTATCAGATGAAGATTGTTGGTCTTTACTCTCTAAGCATGCATTTGGAAGGGGTGGCGATAAATCCTCAAACCTAGAAGCGATTGGCTTGAAGATTGCAAGAAAGTGTGGTAGATTGCCAATAGCTGCTAAAACACTTGGAGGGCTTTTGAGTTCAAAGGTAGATGCGAATGTGTGGACTGCAATCTTGAATAGCGACATATGGAACATACCAAATGATAATATTATGCCTTCTTTGCTTTTGACATATCAACATCTTCCTTCTCATTTGAAAAGATGTTTTGCCTATTGCTCGATTTTTCCAAAGGGCTATCCCTTTAATAGGAAGAAATTGATTTTGTTGTGGATGGCAGAAGGCTTCCTTGAACATTCTATGGTTGGAAAAGCAGTAGAGGAGGTTGGTGATGACTACTTCAACGAATTGTTATCAAGATCCTTACTTGAACAATCAAATGATGATGCTGTTAAAGAAAAGTTTGTTATGCACGACGTTGTCAATGATCTAGCAACAATTGTATCTGAGAAAAGTTGTTGCAGGTTTGGATCTGGTGGTAGAATCTCTAAAGATGTTCACCATGTTTCTTACAATCAAGAGGAGTATGACATTTTCAATACGTTTGAGACATTGTTCAATTTCAAATGCTTGCGAAGTTTCCTACCCATTGGTTCTAGGTGGCAAGAATCTTACTTATCACGTAGAGTGATTGATTATTTGATACCTTCAATTAAAAGGTTGCGTGTGTTATCCCTATCAAATTATAACATCACTGTGCTACCAAATTCAATTAATAAGTTGGTGCAATTGCGATATTTGAATCTCTCCCACACTGAAATCAAATGCTTGCCAGATACAACATGTGACCTTTACTATTTGCAAGCTTTAATTTTATCAGGGTGCTGGAAACTCATTGAATTGCCGATACATGTTGGAAAGTTAACAAATTTGCGTCACCTAGATATTAGCTATACAAAGATAAAGGAGATGCCAATGCAAATTGTCAGACTAGAAAATCTTCAAACACTAACTGTTTTTCTAGTGGGCTAGCAAGAAGTTGGGTTAAGTATCAGAGAGCTTGGGAAGTTTCCTAATCTACGGGGAAAACTTTGCATCAAGAACCTACATGATGCCATTGATGTGAGTGAGGCGTGTGATGCCAACTTAAAGGGCAAAGTACACCTTGAGGAGTTAGAAGTATACTGGAATCAACAAACTGAAGAATCGCCAACAAATGAAGTTATTCTTAATGAGTTACAACCATCAATAAACTTGAAGAAATTGAGCATTGAATTCTATGGTGGGATAAGCTTTCCAAGTTGGTTGGGAGATTGTTCGTTTTCTAACATGGTGTACCTTTCCATTAAATCTTGTGAGTATTGCATAACACTTCCTCCACTAGGACAACTACCTTTTCTCAAAGAGTTGGAGATCGATGGTATGAGTAGAGTGGAAACAATTGGCCCGGAGTTCTATGGCATGACAGAGGGAGTTACTAATTCCCCGTTCCAACCATTTCCATCTCTTGAGAAGCTAGAATTTAATAGTATGCCTAGTTGGAGGGAATGGATTTCCTTCAGAGGCAGCAAGTTTCCTTTTCCTCGTCTTAAAACTCTGATGCTTAGGGACTGTACTGAACTGAGGGGACATTTGCCTAGTCATCTTCCTTCCATTGAGAAAATTACAATGCTTTGGTGTAATCATTTGCCGGCTACACTATCTACTTTGCATTGGCTTTCCTCAGTTAAATCTTTAGATTTGATGTGTCGAGGTTCCCCTGAATTATCGTTGCTTGGAAATGATTCTCCATGTCATCTGCAGGTTGCAACAATATTTGGCTTTAACAAACTACTATCTCTTCCTAACATGTTTATGAGCTCCACTTGTCTTCAACACTTGGATCTCATTTATATTTCCTCTCTCACTGCATTTCCAGCAAATGGTCTTCCCACTTCGTTGCAGTCACTTCGTATAGATGAGTGTCAAAATTTAGCATTCTTGCCTCTTGAAACATGGAGCAATTACACATCACTTGTGAATTTAGAGTTAAAAAATTGTTGTGATTCACTTACCTCCTTTCAACTGAATGGTTTTCCTGTGCTCCAAAGTCTTTCCATTGAAGGCTGTAGCAGTCTTAAGTCCATTTTTATTTCAGAAAATGGCTCCCTCTGCCTGTCAACTCTCCAATCACTCAAGGTTAGTAACTGTGAATCCCTTAGATCACTGCCACAGCGGATGGACACTCTCATTTTTCTTTTAAGCTTGACTCTAGACAAGTTATCGTTGTGTTGCAAAGTAGCTTGTCTCCCTCCCAAATTACAATTTATGCATATTGAATCCCTGGGGTTAGCTACACCTGTGACTGAATGGGGTTTCCAAAGCCTTTATTTCTTGTCTGATTTACATATTGGAGGTGATAATATTTTTACCACCTTGCTGAAAAAGAAATTGCTGCCCCCTTTACTTGTGTCTTTGACAATAACTAATCTCACTGAAATGATGCGGTTAAAAGGAAATGGGCTTCAACACATCTCCACTATGAAAAATCTCTCATTTAAATGTTGTTCAAGGCTTGAGACCTGTAAAGACTTTTTTCCTTCTTTTCTGAAATCACTTGTCTTTGTAAATTGTCCAAAACTTATGTCCTTGCCGGATATGTTTCCTTCCTCTTTGGAAACACTTGAATTTGACGATTGTCCAAGACTTGGGTTACTGCCAAGGTCTGGGTTTCCTTCCTCTCTTAAGTTACTCAGCATTAGCCACTGTCCGCTGTTAAAATCAAGGTATGCCACTTAGAGAAATGATCATTTGTCCAAGATCTCTCACATCCCTGTCATAAAAATAAATGGTGAAGTGACAATATGAGCCATGGGAAAGGAAAGGAAGAATCTCACTTCCATTTCAGGTATGTTTTTCTTTTATGTCATCGTCCAAGAAGGATTCAAAATTTTAAGAAATAGTCAAGTTTCATTGTTATTTATGAGGTAGACCATGTTTACATATAATTTACACACTTAATAAAATACGAGTGTTGGCCATTACTTGGGATTTTCAAATCATCTGACGGGTCCAAGATTTTTTTTGACATTCTAAACACAACCAATAATCAATCTTTGGATAAGTTAATGATATTATGAGTTAAACTCTGATTAGTGGGACCATTCTTTTGTTCCCAAGAGTAAACTTCAAAAGTTTAGTGACACGGACAATTTATCTTGTGTTGTCTGCAATTTTGTTTTATAAAACCTAGTTATTGCATCAATTTTGCAGAAGAAACCAGGTTTGGAATCGCATCTCTTTCATTAACCTGAGCTGTTTTAATTTGTTTACTTCAGGTGGGAAAATATCGTTGATCCTAAAAGTATTACCGAGCTACTTTATCAAATCTATGTAGATCATTCAACAAATGTAGACAGTGTTTTATCACGCATAATCAGACCTGCAAGGCATCCTGATGTCGCAGCATCATTTGCTTTAATTATGTTTAGTTCTCAAGAAAAATTATCGTTCAACAGATTTTTGTCAGGTTAAAAGATACAATCAGACCGCTTTCTGGTATTTTCATATGCATGATGAAGTTAAGGATTTACTGGATGCTTTAATTTTAGACATTGATCAAAAAATGTTCCAATCTTGCAATGTGAAGCCAGTTTGGGGAATCTATGTTAATAGTGAGGTGGCGTCTAATCGTCTATTATAATTGCTAAAGCAGGAAAGTAATTTGTTTCTGTAAATGTACGAATTCAGACTATGAACATGAGTTATAACAAGACAGACTTGTGTATTTCTTTCTTTGTTAAAATCATTTGATGGGTCTGCAGGACTCTGTTCCGCAATTTTCAACAAATAAATGAAAGCTAAAAATAGAAGTAGAACAAGCTAAAAGTAGAAACAAATCATTTGATACTATATTTTGTAGTATGGTATCTTTTAAAGTAAGGGTGGCTGCAAGTACTTTGATATCCTCTGAAGTATGTCTTATGAAAAAGGATTTAACATGTAGTAATTCGGGATTTTTCGAAGATTGGTATCTTTTAAAGTAGGGTGGTAATGAGTACTTCAGTATCTTTTGAAGTATGTCTTCTGAACAATTTGATATTGTAATGCCTTAATATTTTGAAGTATGCATGCATCAAGTGAGTGCTGAGTAGTGAGAGGAAATATGGTTGTGCAATTTATTCCTGTAAATCTGTGATAATTGAGAAGGAATTGTGCAATTTATTCCTGTGAATCTGTGATAATTGAGTTCAAAATTAAATTAGCAAAAGGATAAAAAAAAAATACATTTCAGTTCAAAATTTTGGTTTTGATTCGGTTTGGTTAATAGGCAAGCAAACGGTTAACCGAACCATAACTTTGGTTCAGTTCGGCTAGTTCCAAACCTTAAAGGTTTGGTTCGGTTATTCTGAACCATTTCAACACTTCGGTTCCGTTCGGTTAATATGGTTAACCGAACCATGCCCACCCGTAATAGAAGAGTCTACATTGATTATTGGTTCAAAGCAATGTCAACTTACTTGAGTAAAATATATCCATCCGTAGGTAATATCTTCAATGTCTATTTATGTAACATGCCCTCTTTATAAGATTTGATATTCACCGCTAATTCAATTATGGTACACTTTTAAACTAGCTTATGCTGCAAATATTATTCCAAGAATCACATGCTGAAATTATGGTTAGATTCAAACTTTTTCTAGAATACTTAAGTTTGTATCAACTAAGGTGTTAATTATGATTATTTGGGCTTGAATGCTGAATTAATCACTAGTGCTGACTTAAAACTAAGTATGGCTTGCATGGATAGTAATCAGATATTGTATACATTTAAATGGATAAAGTAAATACAATTTCTGAAATTTGTCTGCATGGACCACACTAGAAGCAGTTAGAAATTACCACTTTATCTATGCCAGCACGAATGAAAATAATCAATCTTAGTTGATTTTTTATTTATTTTTTGAAGAATCCTAGTTGATTGTTAAATGAGTTTCATTTTTAAAAATCATATTGTTGATCCTAGTAGAGATTAAACTTATAATATTGGTGAATGTTGCAGTGTTCATTTTCATTTTCATTATTTTGTTGTTAACAAGGTTGTGATTGGTAAGGCAAGGAAAGTGCATACACATATTCGGTTCATCTTTTCATTTCTCAGAACCTTAAGTCCCTGATTGATTAAATCTGGAAGCATTCAATATAAAGATAACCGGGAATCGCATAAAAAATCTCATATCTTCATATTGAAAACTTCATAAACTCATATTTCATTATTT
>Ga0315913_1001361_pt1 | contig 26692 bp, 17 predicted proteins | sample MpolsnodulesMG_FD_207736 | JGI IMG/M metagenome (GOLD analysis project Ga0315913, IMG submission 207736) | Medicago polymorpha root nodule microbial communities from Los Angeles, California, United States - small nodules | ecosystem: Host-associated > Plants > Roots > Nodule | place: USA...
CATCGAACCTAGATAACCAGCTCAGTATAAGTCACCATAGTTAAACTTCCACCTTTTTGAATAGGAGTCATCTCCCTCGAGTAGCCTTGAGATATTGCAACACACGCCACAATTTGAGGTGTCTCGCCTTTGGATAATGCATGAATTGAATCTTATCATCGACTGTATATTCTAAGTTTGGCTTTATGTGAGCTAAGTAAATCAACTTCTCCATTAATCTCTAGTACAGAGCCATGTGAATCTTAGCACTATCTCTTTGTAGCTTATCTTGTGATTTTGCTCAAGGGGAACACCAACAGTTTTACATCAAAGTTTGCTAGTTTCTTGCAAAAGAACGAGCACATACTTTCTCTGAGATAAAAATGTCTTGATATGTGTATGTCACCTCAATTCCAAAGTAATACTTGAGTTTGCCAATGTCTTTCATCTCAAACTTTCCAAATAGTTTTGAGCAATTGTCTCTCTTCCAAATCATCACCTATAATAATGACATCATTAACATAAACAAGAAGAACAATAAGTTTTCCTCCTTGTGAATGTTTGAAGAAAAAAGAATGATCTCCTCCCAGGCTCTACTTGTAGCATATGCCCCCTATTGCTTTTGTGGATCTTCCACACCACGCCGAGGGAGGTTGTTTTAGCCCATGTAAGACTTTCCACAATTTGCACACTTGGTTTGTTCCTCCAGTGGGTCTAAATACTGGGGGAATCTCCATATACACACATCAAACTGGCGTAGGTCTCAACCATTGTGGGTAGCAAGGTGTTTCACTTGGATGACTTTGGTGCCTTTGTTCCAGTCTCTCTCTTAATCAACCATTCTCTCTCATCTAAATATTTTATTTTAATCATTTATCCATCCTCTATGTGCACTAAAGTCACCCAAGTAAAAGTCGAGTAGCAAGAGCCCATAAGATCCAAACAATGTTCATGTTCGCCCCTAGAGCAAATGTCTCCTCACAATTGATGTCATATGTCTTGGGGTATCTTTTTACCACCAATCTAGCCTTCTATCGATCAAAATTGTCATCTGATTTGTGCTTGACTATACAAATCCACCTTGCCTCTCAACAATATCCTAAGTTTAATTTCTTTCAAGTGTTTTCATTTTTTCATCCATAGCTTGGACATAACTTGTACCTTTCAATGTTTCTTGAACATATGATACGATCTCACACATTCAACTACTGCAATAAAATTTTGATGCTGCAGGAAACGATGATTAGAGGAGGCAAATTGAGAAATTGGATGTGGCACAAGACCCTTTTTCTTTTCTCAAAGAAATAGGTAAATTATCTCGATCAATATCAAAAGTATCATAAATCTTAGAATTACTAATTAGAGGATTATTTTCGGTACTTACCTCCGGTTCAGGCGATAAAGGTTGTTTCAAGAGAAGATCAGGTTTACTTCTTCTCTGATACACTAGAGTTAGCTCACTAGAGATTAATTAAATAGACATCGGTAAATATTGCTTCACCCCAATATAATTTTGGGACAAACATTTGGAAGAAAAAGACTCAAGCAACTTCAAGTGACGATTTTTCCTTTCTAGAGCCTTATTTTGTTGTGGGGTGTCAGCTCATGTAAATTCATGGATAATGCCTAGTTTACTATGAAAGCTTGAAAGGCTATGATTGACATATTTTTTGCCATCGTTAGAACATAATCTTTTAATGTCATTCGCAATTTGTGTTTGTACAATATTATTAGGGTACTCTTGATTTATCTATCATAATAACAAATCAAGTTACTCGTGCTAGAAAAACGAATTATCTATAAGAGAAACCAATTATCTCGCACTAGAAATATTAGAAATAGGGACATGTCCCCAAATGTTTGAATGAATAAGATCAAATGATTCCACACTATTAGTAAGACTGGAAGAAAAAGTAGTCTGTGCTTAGAAAAATGACAAATGCCACACTTAAAAGACTGAATATGTTTTAAAAGATGGAAAACTCATCATGGAAAAAAGAGGACCGAGACATTTGAGCTAAAACCAAATTGTGAGGTAGAAGAGTGAAACTCTGACTAAGACCAAAGTGTGGACGACAACAACTTCAGACCAGTTAGAAAAACCAGACAAGATAGTACAGTCCTCCATGTTCCTTAACAACTCAAATCGTCCCCTGCAAGATCCTGAAAAGTACAATAAGAATGAAAAAAGTTGAGAGTTAAATAAATTTTTGTCCCTATAAAAATCTCAAATTTTGTTTTTAGTCCCTCTAACAAATTTCAGCATGTTTTGGTCCCTAAATGCTTTCCGTCATGACTTTTGGTAGTCAACTAATATGTACCCTTCATATTTTTGAATAAATTTATACAAAGATGCTTATAATATAACAAAAAAATCTCTCACAAATATTTAATTTTTTTAACAAAATATGAATAAATATGAATTTTTAAATGCTAAACTTAAAAAATCATAATTAATTAATCTCTTGTGAAAAAAATGTAAACCTTCGGAAGAGAGATTTCTATAATATACTAAACATAACTGCAAAACCCCTTTTCCATAAGAACCGGAGGGTTAACACAAAAAAAAAACATAATTGCAAAAAAAAAAGTTGAAGATACACACGAGTTTACTTAAAACAGGGAGCAAAAGTCGTGATGGAAAATATTTGAGAACCAAAACTTGCTGAAATATTTTAAAGGACTATAAACGAAATTCGAGATTTTTAAGGGACAAAAAACTTATTTAACCCAAAAAATTACCACACAATTATGATCTTTGGTAAGCTTACGAATGGAGATAAGGTTATGAGAGACTCTTGGAACATGTAGCACATCTTGCCGTCGGAAACAAGGTTGAAGTTCAAAATTCACAGAGCCAACAACACAAGAACCATCAGCAACTGCAATATAATGAATACTAGAAGGAGAGTATGAAGTAAACAATTTTGTCTTAGACATCTTCATGTGGCTGGTGGCTTCAGAGTCCAGAATCCAAGCATCCATCATTGGGCATAATACCAGAGGCAGATAGGGCTCGAGAGCAAAATCTTTTATCACCCATAAGAGTGACACCGGACATAATCTCACCAACATCTTCCATTTTCAAAGGAAGAGAGCATCGGGGAGAGGGAGAGAAAGAAAAAAAAAATGCCAACAAAAGAGAACTGTTGTTAAAGACCTTTAATCTGCACACCTCATTCTCTCCATTTGTGGGTCATATGCACTGGAATCTCCATATACACTACCTCTAAATATCAATGCAAGAAAGCTTCTTTTTTTTTAACCCCAAATTGGTGCATCCCTGATGTATTTGAATTTGCATCACATTGTCCAATTCTTTGGCATGAAATTGTAGCTCATTTAGGCTTGCATAATTTTTTATCAGTTTAGTTCGTGTGATTGATTTTTCTTTTGTTTTGTGCATATGGGAGGGGCACTGTGGCTTTCAAAAATGCTGGAACAAGTATGGAAGCAAACCAAATAAAAAAGGATTAATAAGTACAGTCCCTAAAAATCATATCTTGAGCAAGCGATTACTTTCAACATTAATAAAAGGAACGGTCAAGACACATTTATTATCAGTGATAACACCGATCCTGAAAGGCATTCTAGATAGTGAAAAACCATTTTTTGATTTATTGCAATTTTATTGATTTATTGCAATTTTATTGATTTATTGCAATTTTATTGTTGTCATTATTTGTTGGTATTACTTTTTTTTTCTGTTGGTATAGCCTTCTCTTCGTCAAACTATTTGTTTCTTCTTTTTAATACCAGATTATTAGATTTATCAGCGATTAGTAAGGACTCCCAACAGCAGGTTTCTACATGTAAAAAACACAAGATTTCCTAGAGCAGAAATTACCGCATCAGACACATCCAAGTGCAGTTTGGTCACAGAATCTCCTCGGCCAAGCTCTTCAGAAAATCCATAAGCAATATATGTTTTGGGTCCCAAATCTGGTTTCAACGAGCCAGCAGGAAGTTTACTAGCGAAATTTAAAAGACCTGATTTTGGATCAGTGTAGTCCATATACGGAAGTGCAGCAAGGAATTCAGCACCATGCCTAGGCAAGCGCTCTTCAAAAGAGGTGGATGAAGGCCAATCTTTCAATTTCAACATTTCTGGCCACTTATCTTTATGCATTCGACCCTTTACGTAGCCTTGAAAAAGTTGGTGTATATTAATTTCAACCTGTGAAGCAAAGCCGTGTAAATAAAATGAAGTGTGACTGAGCAGATAAGTTATTTTCAAATAATTTACTTGCACAACTTACCCCGCACCAATCCAAGCAATCAACAGCCTTAACACTTTGTGTTTCCTCTTTGAACTTCGCTTTGGAACCTGTTTCTCTGAGGGCCCTCCACATAACCATTGGTTCCCAACTTAGACCAGATGTTTTGGCCAAAACATTTCTCACCACCACAGGTTCTCCCCTCATCCAGTGCCTCTGGAAGTGCTCGATCTCATCATCAGATATGTCAAGGGCGTTTGGACTATATAAGAAGTTATCTTTACTGTCATCCCGGAATGCTGCCCTCCTGACTTCAGGATTGATTTTTCCTTCTAACAAGTTTAGCTGGCAAGAAGAACACTTTTCAGTAATATCCACATCCAGTGGTGTGTAATTTCTAGTGAGATCCTCAGCATTATTTAGTAGTTTTGCTACCCAATTAGCTTTGTAAATGCGTCTCAGTTCTAGTAATGCTGTACCACAACCTCCACGCTGCTTTGGAGGACACGGAATGTTACCATCACTATTAGCTTTCCATTCTGGGAAGGGAGAGAAGTCAGCCTGAGAATGAAAACTAGTAGGTGCAAGTTCGCTCTCCCAGTCATATCTTTTACGATGTATTTTACTCCGATTTTTTGTTGAACTGTGATGGTGAAAAATCTCTTCAAATTTTTCATGAGATGTTCCAGCCTCCATACCTCCAGGTTGGCAGCCCTTTCTGAGCTCTTGACAGCACACGAGACAGAGATCATAAGAGCAACCGGTGTTGGGGCAGCTACGGTAAAATCCATATATGGATGTATTGCAATTGTCACTGCCATTAATATATGTAGGCATTCAGTTTAGGATCAAATAGGATATTATGAAAAGGTAAAACAATCAAGGCCTCCAAGTGACAAAGCCTTGTTGTGAAATATTTATGAGAAGGACCGCATTCTTTTCCACAAAGTCCCAGACAAACCAAAGGCATAGAAGATGAAACCAAAATAGTAACAGAAATAATAATGACTACATTCTAATTTCTTATGATAGTAAGTAACTGTACCAGTACAAGCGTTCACTTTCATCTAGCTTTGTTCTTGTTATGTCAATTTCTTGTAGTTCCTTACCTAACATCATATAATCAGGTAGAATTCAAGAAATAAAACAAAACAAAACTAAACTAAATTTCTATGCACGTGTTTCTCATCACGTTACCCCTTATTTTGGTTTCAGTCTCTAGTTCCAAGCTCTGTTCCCGGTGGATATGCCTCAGAATTGGCAGGGCTTTAGATAGCAAGTACAGCAGCCGCTGTAATTTGACACTGGCGTCTATCTCTCGGTCCTGTGAAAACAGGGAAAAGAGTTTAAATCAAACTAACGGTAAGCGTATAAATTATATAGTTTTGAAATTTTTGAAAATCCAAAGCATGACATCTACCATCAGCACAGGAAACTCCCGTAAGCAAGCTTTGCAGTTACAATTACCCAGACAAAATGGACACACGTTCTCAAATTCCTCTCGGGTTTTTCCTGGGTACCTGATTAATCTCAATCACAGTGAGTTGCCGGCCAGTATTGTGAATCAACAAGGGAAACCAACTGGTTTCTTCAAGACAACATCATAAAATCATTTTCACGATTCTTAAAGAAAAGAAAGTTTACCAGTTCTCAATGCATTCGTAACAATAGCGCTTTCTGTTGCAACTTGAGCAAAAGACAACACCACTCTTATCATTCCGCTGGCACTGATGACACATCAAACTTTCACCCTTCTTGGCTTTTTTGGATATACCCTGAGAAAACAACAGTTTGGTAAAAATCAAAGGCAAGAGAACCTTCGTAATCAAAACAATATTAAAATTAACGAATTCCAACATACATGTGAATAATACCGAATACATTGACACACAATACAGTGAAACAAGGCACATTCTCCCAAAAGATTTATAAATGTCCATTTTCAAAATTATTCAAATCACAATTCCAATCATCAACAACTTTATGACAAGAGATGACACTGAATTATTGTGTGATTCTCTTCTCACCCGTTGTTTAGTATCTGCGACTCCATTTTTGGCTTTGTTAACCTTGTTACAGCTACCTTCCTTTTCCTGCAAATCCAATTGAATTATTGTGTGTTCGGAACATAAAATGTATAACTAAATCATAAAAATATATATATAAAAAAAAAAACTGCTAATTTTATCAATAAAATTTTAATTCTTTTTCTTTAGTGTAAGAGAAGTTTCATCGTCAAATAAAACTACAATTAATGAAGTCCAACACACGTTTATTCTGAAACAAGAGACACTCTCCAAAAGATTTATGAATGTTTATCTTCTTAATTATGAATGAATTATGAACATGTTTATATAGTGCATTGTGGCACTGAATTATGCTGCAATTCTCTTCTCACCTGTTGTTTGGTATCTTCAATTCCATTTTTGGGTTTGTTGACCTTATACACATCCATTAGTCCCTTGCCAAAATCACCTTCCTTCTCCTGCAAATTGAATTGAATTACTGTGTAATCAGAACAAAATACGTATAGTTAAATCATCAAAAATAAAGAATCATGTACTAACTTGATGAATCGGTTTCATCTTCTTTCTCGTGGAGTTTCCATTCAGCTCCGACTCCGATCTGTTACAGAGATCGGTGACAGCGACGATCTTCCTCTTCCTATTGTTAGACTCTGCATCTTCAATTTTGCTGTTGAATTGATTCATAAACCGCGGTATGTGGTTCTCTCCGGCGACGTTGGCTCGCATCGCCGCCGCTTTAGGACGGTCGCAGGAAGAAGAGTCCATCTGATCGGAATATGTGCAATGAGGACCTGATGATGAAGAATAGGAATTATCGAAACATTACCAGTGAATTGAATTATTTATTTTTATAATATGATTGGCTGAATTATCATTATTCTATGATATGATGAATTATATAGTACGTGGAGTTGCAATGTAATTGAAAAGTGTTACGGGGAGAGGTGGTGAATGTAATGTAAATATGCAGCGCGCGTGGGATTTGTTCTTTGAATGTCACTCGATCATGACGAATCTAGGTTAACTATTTTAGCCAATACTTATACTACTACTTCTGATTTATTTCTCTACCACTTTTTCTTTCTCATTTGTGGAAACGTGGAAAACGCTATCTACCTACCCTCCCTCCTTCATTTACACCTTTTTTTATTCTCAACAACATTAACTTTTCGGAACCATTAGATCACAAATTAATGGTTGAGATTCGTCACAATGTAAAAGTGCGTGTTGTTTTTACAGCAGCCAATATGGGTCCTAACTTTTCTCCCTCCTCTGTCCTTTTCTTTATAGTACTCCAATTACTTTCTTTTATTTTGATTTCATGTTTTTATTGATCTTTACACTACAAAACATTTATCTTCTTGATGTCATTTTGGGATCCGGATTTGGTGTTGTAGCAAATGCATGTTGTTACACATAATTTTTAATATCAACCGTTCATTTAAGATCGAATAGTTAAAATTGAAAACTGTGAAAATGATCATGACCGTACAATTCTGATCGAACTCAAATGCTTTGCAACACCCTGCTGTTACAGCAGAAAATCTGCTTTCATGATTTTGTGTTGTTTTAGGGTAAAAAGATGATAACAATAGGATTAATCGAGTTAGCTGGGATAAAGTATTTGTTTTTTTTAAGGGAAATAAACTTATATCATTTCAATAACTAACAACTCACTAAATATATGGCAAACATTGTCAAGAGTATGCAGACTAGTTAAGAATGTGGCATTTGTAACTAAAGTATGAACGACTTCATTTATTTGCCTTTGCCTTTGTCTAAATTTGACACGAGATTTTTCAATATACATGTTACGACGATGCTTACATCATCTATCACTATATCAAGTTTGGTAACATTGTTGTTGTTTCCGTTGAACTAGCTCAAAATCCACATTTGCAAGTTGTGAATCATGAATCCTGTCAATGACATGAGTAATCCTAATGCCTTTCCAATTTGTATGGAGTAGAAAGGGGTGAGCCACAACGTCTGTGCTAACACATACCTGCCCTCATCGTCCTAAATACACATTCATATACTAACTTTGTTCAAGAAGAGGAGAAAGAAGCATCCACGTCACACTTAATTCTTCCTACTGATGGTGGCTGCCACTTACACAATTGTTGATGCGTCTAGGACGTGTTGATGACTGTAGCACCAGTTGAACGCCTCTCGTAATGACTGGTAAACAAAAATTTGCTTTGTTGTTCGCCAACACCCATTCGTCTAGTCATGATTGGTGCATTCTAAAATACGAGCGCTAGTGTCTATAACATGTTGCTAGGATTGTGCTAAAACATGGGGAGAAAAGGAGTCATCCGTAAGAAGTGAGTAATAATAGGTATATTATGGCAAATTTTGGTTCCAAAGGGCATATGCACATTTAATAAACAAATAGGGCGATAATGGATCGCCTTGCCTCAAACCTCCCCCACCCCCGGAATAATCGATCGAACCATGTTGATACTGACAATAATATAGTAGTTTACAGTTTCCACACACATCATTAATTAATTCACCCATTGATAGAAAATTCTGATCTTGATCACGATTTCCTTAACACATAACCAATCAATATAATCATACGCCTTAAACAATAAAAATTAGCCTCATTCCCCATCTGTTTAAGGAGTCAAAATAATAATTTTACATAAAAAAAAGTGTATTTATGATTATGACAAATATTTGACTTGTATTTTTAAGATATAATTTTATTTTATGTCTTCCTTAGACAATATATGTAAGACAGTTGTTAGCATGACCAAAAAATTTAAATCAAACACCTATTGACCTAAGAAACAAATAAAAACAAATAAAAAAGCCAAAAATAATAGTAGTTTTTTTTTGTTAGAGAATAATAATAGTTGTTTTTGAAATAGCAAAGAAAATTTATTAAGATGAAAAAGCACTTAACGGCATTTTTAAACAATTCTTTTAATCTCTTTTCAAAACATAAGTTAAAGTAAAAAAAAGTAAAAACTTCGATTCACAGTATAAGATGGTTCCATGGTCTAGCGGTTAGGACATTGGACTCTGAATCCAGTAACCCGAGTTCAATTCTCGGTGGAACCTACGTTTTTTATTTTTCAAATTTTTTCTGTTTCTGTTTCTGATTCACACTACATAAAGTGGAACATTACAAAACCTTGGATTTTATTTTTGTGAAATAAACACACACTCACATAAGCTTCACTTTCCCCCCGAAACAAATCATTCACTGATTTTGCACCAATCAATCAGAATGGAAGCCGAAACACGAAGAAAAGTTGAAGAAATGGTGTTAGATATACTCAAAAAATCCAACATTGATGAAACCACCGAGTTCACCATTCGTGTTGCCGCCTCTGAACGACTCGGTATCGACCTTTCCGGCCCAGAGACCAAGCAGTTCGTCAGAACCATCATCGAGTCTTATCTTCTCTCCATCGCCACCGACGCCGACAAACCTCCTCAAGTACCACCGCATGAGACACCCAAGGAAGTTGAACCACCACAACCACAAGACTTCAATAAGGTGGTGGGTATCAAACGCAAAAACGACGATTCAGAGGACGTTATTTGCCAGGTTAATCAATCACTCTTATTTTCAAGCCCTAAACTTATTAGTATTTCATGAAAAAAAATAAAAAAAATAAAAAGTACTTTGATTTGAATTTATTGTTTGAAAAATATTTAGGGTTTAGTTAAGTTTTTGAATGTTAGATGCAATTCATTGATCTTAATAGATGTTGCTTGTTTGATATGTAGCTATCAGCCAGGAGGAATGTGGCGGTCCGAGATTTCAAAGGGATGACATTGGTTTCAATTAGGGAGTTCTACACTAAAGATGGAAAACAGCTTCCCACTGCTAAAGGTCATTGCTTCATCTTATACATTGGTTTTCACTTGAATTATTTTCTGCCTTGTTGGCATGCTTTGTTACACTGTAAGTCTTATTGGATTTCGATCACAAATATTTTTAGGACTTTATTATGAAATGTCACTGTCTTATTTTCATATACAAGTATATAAATTTCCCGAACACTCATCGATGAGTATATTTTTAGGGATTGTATGTAATATGAAACTTTCTTAATATTGTTTTTTGCTGTCTATAATGCATATTCCTGTAGTTAGTATTGTACATATCATATTCCGACACACAACAAAATGGAAGCCCTCCGATATGAATCACAGGTTGAATTGATTTCTCATATGAATTGCATATTGAGTTGCGATTATATCTGCCGATTCACAAATATGGAATGCACTGCATGATTCAGAAATGGAAAAAGGGAGCAGAGGCGCGAAAATCTGTGATTGCAGGTGAAGCCATAAATGGGCCGGGTAAAGCTATCCAGATCAAAATCGAAGTTTTTCGTTGCAATGTTTTCCTTGAATGGGATAGAAATAGCTGAAAGTAAACCCTCAAAATAGCCCTAGTCAGAATCACAAACACAACCCTAGCATATTGCGTTTTTGGTCGCGGCTACCTACTTTGGTGTTTTTTTTTTTTTAATTCTTGTACACAGTGCTCTGCGCCCTCCCTCTTCTGTTTTTGGGTTTCCCTTGTCTTCATAGAAGTCAATGCTCTCTCTGTGGTCCCCAATTGCTCGCTCTCTATCTCTTCACTCGTTGCTTTTCTATGTTTTTAGTGGGACAGTGGGTTAAACTGAATGGTAAAAGGAGATTCAAATCACAATTTTCAAAGTTTTTATGATACATCAGCTTATCTTTTTTGTTTGGTGTCATATTTTTACTTATTTGTATCTTGTGATTCATAATAAGATTTTATCCACAATTCAGAAAACAGTTCTTCCAATTCACTATTAGACAACATAGCAATTTGATGCACAATAGTTTATGGAAAGATAGCCTCATCATAATGTGAAAATCTATGTTGTTTATTGCTAGTTGCTCTTTGTTGAAGTTGGAGTTTGTCTCTCTTAATGATGAAATGGATTTTTATTTTCTTTTTCTGTTTATTGACAACGTGATTACTCTGAATTCCAGAACTAAACACGTTCCTTTTCTGTATTGTTGATTTCAGGGATAAGTTTATCTGCTGAACAATGGTCAACTTTCAAGAATTGTGTTCCCGCTATAGAGGAAGCTATCACTAAGTTGGAAGGAAGGATAAGGTGCGTATTCAATTTTGACTGCTGAGCTACGAGATTACATGAATTGCGCAAATTTATGTAATCAGAATGATATTGATCAATTAAGTGTTGTAGTTGAGGGACCCATGGATATGAAGATTCTTGTTTTCCTTCTTATTCTATGCATGTTGATGGTATAATAACTGCCTGATATATGATCCTCAACAGTGTAGTATTTTAGTTGTAGAAATTTCTGCACTCTTCTGAATATTTACTACTCACCTTTTTCTTTAAAAGAATACACATTGCTAGGCATTTAATTGTGCACAAGTCCATGGTAAAAAGTTGCTTTTGAACAGCAGTGAAAGCTGTAAACATATATTCATAGACCGGTCTAACCTGGTGCTTGTAACCGAAACAATGTAGATCAGAGCATAATGGCAGGAAAATTGGAGAAGCTTCAAGTTCAGTTGTTGATGTTCCCGTTGAGCCTGTCCCTGTTCAGTCTGTCCGTGTTGAGCCTGTCCCTGTTCAGTCTGTCCGTGTTGAGCTTGTCCCTATTCAGTCTGTCCATGTTGAACCTGTCCCTATTGAGATCATCCGTTTTGATGGGAAGAATTACCAAGTTTGGGCTGAACAGATGGAGTTACTCTTGAAACAGTTAAAGATCAATTATGTGCTCACTGAACCATGTCCAAATGCTACATTAGGGGAAAAAGATGCAAGTGCTGGAAAGATTGCTGAAACAAAAGCTGCTGAAAAGACATGGGTAAATGATGATTCATTATGTCGGCGGAACATCTTGAACCATTTATCTGATAGTCTGTTCAACAAATATGCAAATAGAAAAATGAGTGCTAATGAGTTATGGGAAGAGTTAAAATCTGTTTATCTGTATGAGGAATACGGAACAAAGAGATCTCAGGTGAAAAAGTATATTGAATTTCAAATAGTTGATGAAAAATCAGTTGTTCACCAAATTCAAGAACTTAATAGCATTGCAGACTCTGTTGCTGCTGTTGGAATGCCTATTGAAGAGAACTTTCACGTTAGTGTCATCATTTCAAAGCTTCCGCTATCCTGGAAAGACTTTTGCATTAAGTTAATGTGCGAAGAGCATCTACCTTTCTGTAAGTTAATGGAATGCGTAACAAAAGAGGAAGAATCTCGCAGTGGAGTCAAACAAATGGGTGAACCTCCTGATAATGTAAGATTTCACCATGCTAATAAAGGGGGACTCAGAGAGGCTGACATTAAGCCACCACCAGGTTTTCAAAGGAAATTTGAATCTAATGGCAAGAACATTGCCTGTTATATTTGTGGGCAGAAGGGGCATATTTCTAAAAACTGTTGGAGATGGATGTAATTAAGTGCTTTTAAATTGTGGTAGTTAGTCATTTTTGGGCGATTAAAAATGTTCATATCCTTGTGAAATTAATGTGAATTTTGTTATCAAGTTATTGGCTGATTGAATTATAAACTTGCAACCGTTGTCAAATGATTCTTGAAGGGAACATATAAAATTTACGATCATGATGGAACTGGTTGAAATTTAAATTAATCAGACCAGAAAGTTTTCTTCATTATTAATATAAACATCAACAATCCTTGCAACAAAGGAATCATTTTGGATCCTCTCATTCTTCCTTCAAAATATGTGTCTATTTCTCTCTTTTTTTCTTTCTCTTGATCTTCTTTCTAAAATTTAGAGAGAGATAGACACAAATCGTGAAAGGAGGGAGAAGGAGAGTGAATGGAAGGAGAGAATCTGAATCCAAAAGGAATATGACACGTTGAACAGTAGATTACAAAAGAAATTATTAAAAGCAAAAGTCTTTTAGGAATTCGAGAGCTTGCGATCCCCCAACCAACTACTCTAGGAATATGTCCTCCCTTTTCCTCTACATTGTTATTTATTATTCTAACTGTTATGAAAAATGTGAATATTGCAAATGATAAAATGTGAATATTACAAATGATAAAATATGCCTTCTAATGAGGTGGTTGCAACTATATATTTACTATATGACTAATGCTAACATGTAACTAACTTATATCTCTAATACTAACTCCATATAACAGTTGTCACATAGTATTAACTACACATAACAATTACTAATAATAATTAAACAAACAACATATAATATCTATACGTATATACAGAGGGAATACTTAATTATGGTGTAATATGTTTTCGCAGAGTATCCAGATAAAGAATGACATAGAATATGATAGTGAGTTAGTCACAGAAGACATCTTGGGCTAACATGCCCCAACTTTTGAAAATGAACAGGGTCGTGTGCGTTGATAGATTTTATTTTTTGTTTTTCAGAATCATAATCCAACTTACATAGTCAGTTTGCCGATTACATTTACATGGAGGAATTATCAGTGAATTCATGCTATTACCATTACCTCTAGCAGCTTCCAGTGCTTTGATCAACTTTTTTATCTTCCAAATCTCAATATTCTTGTCTGATTCATTGTCAGCCGTCATTTATGTAAGCATACATTAAACACAGTTTTTGCTACACATCATTTATGAAGTGCCTCTACTCAAGGCATTTAAAGGCAGAAACTAGTTTAAATGCATTACTTAGCTGTGAGTGGTAGTTTTCCGACTATTATTTGTTGGAAGGAAGCAAAACCGAACATTACTTACCTGTGAGTGGTAATTTCTCTACCATTATTTTTAACAATCTTGCAGGTTTTGATGAGGTTAACTGAGCTCGGTTTTCATCTATTCGATGGATATGTCGTTCTCATAATGATTGTCTATGGGAGCAAAGAACTCTCAATGCAGTGACCACTTGCTGCCTTGGACTAATACCAGTTTGTGACTATATATGGTGCAGTCGTACCCTTTAAGAGCCGCACACGCACTCCCAACAAATCAATATGGCTGACACCGAATGATAACTGGTTAAAATGCAACATGGATTGTGCTATTTTCTCATCTGAAGGGAGGTTCAACATCTATGTTTGTTTCTGCGACAACTTGGGCCACTTTATCCAAGCTCATACGATGTTTTGTTTTCATCTATTAGCTCAGTAGCTGAGTGTGAAGCTATTGCTCTGCAACACACCCTCCAAATTGCTATGATTTGTAGTTTCGAGCAGGTCATCTTTGAAAGCGACTATCAAGCAATAGTTTCGAGCAATGGTCGTTTTTATAAGAATGATAGGAACTTTATTGTCTAGTTGTAGGTCTCTTTTGTCCTCTAATGCCAGTTACAATCTAGCCCCATTTTTTTTTTTGTTGGTTTGGTTGTATTCGGGGTTTGAACCCCGGACCTTGCATATATCATGCATTGTCCTACCAACTGAGTTTAGCTCACGAGACCCCATTATTTTCTATTATCCTCTAAATTGTATTTCCTCTATTATCTTGAATGAAATGAGTTATCCTTGCCTCAAGAAAAAAAAAATGGAAGTAAACATTTGAAAAAAAAAATCACTGAACATATTTGTTAACTTTTTACCAGTTTTTCAAAAAATAATGTTACCACATAATTATGTCCTGAAATCTACCAAAATTTGCTATTGAATAGCCCATAAAATAGTGTTAATCTGAAATAATACACAGCAAGTTTACGCGTTCAAAGGGATAGGCTAAACAAAATATCCAAGTTTCTTATGTTCTCAATAGACTTGGCATTGAGCAAATGCATAGCTACATGTTTAGGTTTACTTCATTTTTTTACTCAGCTTCGGCTCATTTCATGAAACTATTGCACATCTTTACAAAATGAACTGCTAATACACAGAATTCGATGTGGTTAAGTTTCTACCATGTCGTCTCGCCGGAACAGGCTTGGCTTGTGGACTTGGCCTTTCTCAAATCCAGCAACTGCTGCTCTCTTTGTATATCAGCAGCAAGTTTAGAAGTTTCCCATTGAAGCTTCCTCACCACATCTTCAGCTTCAGTATAATCTGGAGGTACATCGGATTCTCCGGCAATTAGAGGAAACTTCACTTCTACATCCTTTCTGCAGCCAGAGAAAATTCATTGATTAGAAGACCCAAAAAAGAAACACAAGTCAATCCTCAGATTAGAGTAATATATCTAAATTAGAGTATGAGAAGGAAAGATGACGTGTTAACGCGGATAAAAGAAAGCATAAATAAAGTCGGTAATAATGACTATTTATTGTGCAAACTATTACTGCTTACGATTTTCGCTGCGAAACCTAGATATTCTAGAAGTTTATTTTTGAACAACAACAATTGTCCAAACGTCAAAAATTGTCCAGAGGGCCTAGGTTTAATGATTTCATTTGTGTATCCACACTGACAAGCTTATCATAGTAATACACAAAAGTTTTCATATTTCAATGTTCGGCAACATATAAATACACTTGTGATGCACACAGGTGGGTTTATCATAATGCCTAATTGGAATATACAAATCAACTGAATCAACGAAACATGTTTTTTACGATATTATTTAAATTCGCAAATTTGAACTGCAGAATATATCCCTCAGATGATTACTAACAAAATGGAGGTCTACCACCAAGAGAATAATCTAAATCAAGATAGCATTAAAAAATGAAGATCATTTTAATACTGACCTACTACCAAGAGCAAAGATACCACATTTCCTAATCATTCCACCATCTAATGACAATGCTCCATCAGTAATGCATGGGAGAGCAAGCATCATTTCATTCCGGGTTTTATATATTTGTAGACGAGAAAAAAGGCTATAGAAGAGCGTCTCTCTAAGACCATGCCCACTGGCAGTAAGAAAAGACAATCTGTTTGAATCCAGATGGATCATGTTCACTGCAAAATCAAGAAACCCGGGCGGGCACTCCCCATTAGGCAATCTCGGCTTCGGAATAGCCAGCTTCTTTTGTGGATCGTTTTCAACAAAACCTCCAACAAATGGTCTGAAATAAAACAAGCACAACACTGCTTTAAAATTTGCAAGCAGAGAGATTTAGCAGTTCAGTATTCTAAATTTTACGTGCGTGTACTTATAATGCGAGTTTTCACGTCTTATGTAGAGAGTGATATACAGCAAGACCATGCACAGGGCTGCAGGAATTGGTCCTAAATAAGGCCTCTGAGTATATATCACTTTCTACATAAATCAATTGTGAAAAAAACTCACATGCGAAAATGAGCACACCCGCACAAAAACTCCCATAAGTATAACTTGCCTTAAATCTTCAAGACATATAACAACAAATCGGCCATTAATTTTTTTCCCAGTTGAAGATCCAATTCCATGCAAACCACCATTACTGTTTATTGTGCCTTCTGGGTCATACTTCTCAAGTGCTTTAACGCCTTCATTAGTACTGCACACAATTGCAAGCATTGTCTCCAAACCCACATACTCGGAAAGAATCCTGTTTTAGACGAAATTGACACTTTTTAGAAAAATAAATAATGATAAAAAGTAGCTTGTTTTTCATTACTTAGCTAGTGAGAAATACAAACAACAACAACAACCAAGCCTTTTCCCACTAAGTGGGGTCGGCTACATGGATCAAATGACGCCATAGTGTTCTATCAAAAACCACATTTGGATCCAACTCATTGACCTCTAAATCCTTTCTAATGGTTTCTCTAATGGTTTTCTTAGGTCTTCCTCTACCTCTTTTAACCCGACTCTCCTCCATTTGATCTACTCTTCTTACAACGGCATCTACGGGTCTTCTCTCTACATGTCCAAACCATCTAAACCTATTTTCTACCAACTTTTCTACTATAGGTGCTACCCCCACTCATCCAGCGCAACATCCTCATCTCCGCTACACTTACTTGACTCTCGCATTGGCTCTTAACCGCCCAACACTCCATACCATACAACATTAATGTGTGCTAAATAAACTAGAAAAAAATTGGAGTGTGCTAAATAAACTAGAAAAAAATTGGAGTGTGCTAAATAAGTTTAAAGATTTACACTAGCATTAATGTGTTTCGAAACTTTACTAATTCTGTTACATGAATGGTCTGCATGATGTATTTAGTCTATATAGTCAATAGTGGAAAGCGGGTAACCCCAAAATGCTATAGCGGTATAGCAGGAAGTGGTACAGCTGCTACATCGAAGTTTAGGGAAACAATATAAGAAATTTAGATCATAGTAGCATACACATATAAAAATGCAAGAATTGAAGAATACACTAAATTAAACACAATCATAACTAATAATTAAAACTTACTGCTGTTACTAATATTCAAACCGATAACAAATAAGATTTAGCATCCAAGGCTTATAATAACTCGTCAAAGAATTTAAAATACAAGTTATTCCATCAAATGGAATCCCTAACTATGAGTTTCCTGATCAATCATCATTATGTTCACTCTCTTTACTACTAGACATCGTTTATTCTGCATCCTCCTATTCTTGTTGAGTGTATTTTCAGGATTCCAAAAGATTCATCATAGCAGCTATATCTATCCGCTGCTCAAAACCGTGATGCAACAGCATTAAGCGCTGCGCCTCAATTGACTAAATAGATTTTAATGATAGTATTAAAACAGAATAACTAGTAGATACACATACCAAAATCTGGAAGATTAAGGGCTTGTTTGATTGTGTTTTGCTTTCTAGTTTTTGAAAATTGTTTTACAAATTTGTTCTTTAAAACTGTTTTGAGAAGAAAATTAAAAAAAAAAAATCTGTTCGGGAAATACACTTTTAAAAACTGTTTTAAAGATGAAAAAGTAAAAAACTTGTTTGGTAACTTAATTTTTTTAATACACTTTTAAAACTATTTTTTACACAATTTTTTTTAACTAAAATTCATAAAATTTGTTAATTAACAAATATACCGTATTTGTTTAATTATTGACTTGATAATTAAATATACATTAGACTTGATGAGTTCATAGTTGAATATTGTATAATCATATCATTTAACTATACACTAAGTTATGACAAATCAAAGATTTGTGATGATACAATCTTATTGTTGAGTGCTAGGCGTCGCAATGGGAGGGGCAGGGGGTTTACCTTCCCCGTCCTCATATCCTCCACCCAAATACTTACTCACTACCCTATCCATACCCAACATGGATAAGAAATCAAATCTCAGCCCTGTCTCTGTCGAGTTCGGGTATCCCCATTATCCATGTTTTGAAATCGGAGAAAACTCAAACCCAAACCCAGTCAAAGCGGGAAAACCTGTCCATTTGGTTTGGGGGGCGGTGCCCATGGATATGGGCTTTGTTGCCATGTCTATTGAGTTCTAAGACACATCATTTTATTATCTTTTTAAGCAAATGGTGCGCAGACGGTTCTATGACACTTAAGTAGATTAAAAAGAAAAACATTACGTAAGACTGAGATGACATATAGCGTTACTCTGTAAAAACAAAAAACAACTAGAAGGTTAATACAACGTACAAAATAACTTAAGAAAGAAAAAAACATACCTAATAACTTTAAAGGGTACATTGACCACAAATCCCAATTCGGAGTAAAATCCACACACCAATGTACAATCAAGCAAGCGAGCTCGCGCACGGGCTCGAAACCAACCTTTTTTTGCTTCTTTTTTGAATGCGTGCGCCTTTTCGCTTGTGTCGATATCTTCGTACTTTTTTTTTACAAAAGGTAATTACTCATACTCGTGTTTTTTAATGATACATATTAATAATTATATTAAATTTTTTAGTTTTCAAAACTTAAAAACTCAAACTAATTTTCAAAAACTAAAAAACTGTTTTTGAGAAGTGAATCAAACAAGCCCTAAATGAGACCACAACAGATATTACCAGCTGCAAGAATGAAGCCAAATGAACAAAAGGGTGTAAAGATTTGAAGAAAAAAATATATGATATTTACCTGCTCAAATCATCACTCTCAACCATGGCAAGGGTTGCCACAACACCCACAGCATCCTTTACAAATGCCAAATTTGTTGTCTGAGTATTCGCTTTTATCCAACAAAATATGCTGGCAGCAGAGTTCTCTTTCTTCAATATCTGTTCCACTGTTTCCTCTTCAGTGTGAAATGCACCATTCCCATTCTCTGATATAGTCACATTAGTTGAATGGTACTTTCCAAGGCTCACTAAAAAAAAAAATGAATGGTACTATATCAAAGTCTTCATAAATTTTTTATCTCCCAAAGCAATTCATAAAAATGCACTAAATTAGGGTTTATCACTTAAGATATCTAATTAATCTTAAATTATAATCACACTCAAGGTAGTCAAAATCGAGGATTTTACGTATAATCCCTAGGGGAAGGTAAAGTTGCAAATCGTAGAATTGTTACATTAATCCTAAGATTATACAAAATTCATAAAACTCAAATATATACGTATAAAATAGCATACATAGGAAAAAGAACACTTTTAATATGTTAAAGTTCATAAGCATAACTCACATAACATAACAACATAGTTGCACAATTCTCAAAATAACCAAAACTAACTAGTCTAAAAAACAACTAAATAAAACATTAGCGCCTACATGATGCACTTAAACTAGTCTCAAACAGCTAACCAGAAAGTCTCGAACAAAACAATAATCATGATCCTGGGTGGATTTTACGATTAACGGAAGCGATTATACAGGATTTCACTAATTTAGGACTCTGGTGTAGTTATCATCCTTCAAGGCAACATTAATCGTAAAATCGTAGGATTATACGATTAAAATCCTGATTTTGACTACCATGATCACACTCATTAATCCAGATAATGAATTATTCCCTGAAACAAAACAAGTGCATACATGGATGAATTTCTAAACATACTTTGTAAATCCACAACGGATTCAGTTAGGCGATTGGATTGAGAATTAAGGAACTCAATATTATCTTCATGCTTTTTGATTTGATCTTTGAAGTTGCCTTCCTGCTTTATGATCTGATCTTTAAAGCTCTCACTATTCTTATCATTGAAGTTGTCTTCTTGTTTTATGATTTTTTCTGTTAGATCCTCCTGAGCAATGACAAACAACAACAACAACGACTTGAAACCATGAAAAATGTAAAAACATGCAATTCAACCAATTCTAGGTTCTGAAAATGAACACATTCAGTAATGGGTCTAAAAGTAACCCAATTCATTCCTAAAAACCCTAAAATGAGTAGCATAAATTTGGTGAATAACCCATTTTTGCGGCAAGTAAAAAGGTGACAGCTTTGTGAAACAATGTTAAGGTTTAAGCAATGAAATAAAATGAAAAATGAAAGAGAGAGAAGAGAGAGATAACATACCTGGTGGCTTGATTGAGACATGTCGAAGTGAAGCACAAAGCGGCGATGGCTCAAAGAAAAGAAGAAACTCAAACTTGTGTTTCAAAATCAAAAAGATTCGACAAATCTTGCTCTTTTTTATGTTTCCTGGATTTCGCTACTTCACTCAAAATCAAGGGTGCATTTAGAATGGGAAAATTTTAAGCCATAAATATAATATATTTATAATTGAGCGGCTAAGATTCAAGAAGGGACCCCGATTATTTTATTTTTTTTTTCCTTTGTCAAAGTTTCTTCATTAAGTATTTATATTTATTTGTTTAGCAATGATATTTGAACAACCATTTCTTGTGACAACTTGTTGGACACAGAGAAGTTTAGGTAGTGGCATAAAAATCAAAGTAATAGAGAAAGAAATTAGAATGATCATATGAGTATGAGAGATAAAATTGTCATAAAAGTTGTCAAAAAATGGTTGTTCAAATACCATTTCTCTTATTTGTTTGTAGTATTTTCTGTCGTCAAAGTTGCTATTTTATGAGTATGGACAACATGTTTAACAACCTTCCCATTCATAGGATAGCAACAATGCCCACAAAAAGGTATTATATCTGATTTATAATTGGTGCAATTATTTTTTTAATAACCGTGCAAAACTCAAATAAATATTCATGTCCGTCATCTGTCATGAATATTTCATTTGTGGGCAATGTTTATACTTCAATTATAGCATATATCGCGAATGGAACATTCGTGACAATTGCAATACAAACGGTCAACGATGGCGACACAAATGGCAACTGAAATTTTCATCAATTTTTTTTTTCATACAACAAAGAAGATTCTTATAATATGAAAAATTATTATTTTTAATTAAATAAAACAAGGTTTCCAAATTCATCAAATTTCTCAGTTAAGAAAATGCATATTTGGATTTTAAACTTCCAATCCTCAAAGAAATTGGATAGAATTGCATTTTCCCGTATCACTCACCATCAAATCTGGGGTTTTGAGTGGAGTCATACAAAAAGCAGAATATAGTAAAAGTAACACATTTATCATACAAATTTATTACTCCAACAATTTTTTTTAATACCCATGATTTTTATAAAGTAATCTTATAAAAATGGACCTAAGGGAGTAAATAAAAGAAGGGAAAGGAATAGAAAAGGGCGCGTGATGACTAGAATGAAACCCAAACCTTCATCAATCTCTCTCTCTCTTTTAAACCTTCTTTCTCTTTACGGTTGGGTGGTTCTAAGGCCCGACGAGTCTGGGCAGTTGTCTATTTTTTGATTTAGATTTAGATAAATCCTTGTAAATTGGGTAATTTTTTTTAGATTTTTTGATATTTGCTTGCAATTTTTTATGTAAACCCCTACAAATGTGTTGCAATTTTTTTTCCCATACTTTACGATGATCTGGCTCCGCCACTGCTTTACAGTGCACCTTCATCAATTTTATTCTCCTTCATCTTCCTGACCCAACAACTTCATCAAACTCAGCTCTCATTCAATTCATTCACCAACACATGCAATCACTCTCATTCCTTTTCCACAAGAAATCTCTTTTCGTTCCCAGAACTGAAGGCATTAACAAAAACATTAGGGATAAAGGATGTAAAATTGAAAACCCAAATCAGAAATTTTCAATGATTTTGAGCGCAAGGATTTTGAGGCCTATGAAAGCAAGGATTTTGATAAGTGGGTTTTGTTAAAATTTGGATTTTGAAACTCTTTGCGTTAACGGGTTAACCTCTAGAGTTTTAAAGTTGTCGTCAATGAAACGACAATCGGAGAGACCTTGAGAAGACAACGGATGCCTTCCGTTGTCTTGAGGTTTGTTAATCACATGTGGGTTGTGAGGAAGAAAAAGAACGAAACTCAGAAAATGGAGTTTGTATCTTTTTCTTTTTTTTAATTATGTTGAATGAAGTTTTCAATTAACCATTATCATAGAACATGCAACATATTTATAAGGCTGAGACACCAGAAAGATAAGTAATCTATTGCATGATGATAGTATAATCTTGTTTAAGGGTGATTATGTGTTGGATTAAATGTTTGGTTTTCTTCCCACACTAAGCATATTTTGAGATTTAAATTAGTTTAGATGTGAAGAAAAAAAATCAAGGATCTATCGGTTTTGATAGAAGAAGAGATGAAGATTGAGTTTTTAAAAAGATATATCTGAGTTTTTAATTTTTGATTTTTTGGATTTGAAGATGGATGAAGATGGTGATGTTTGAAAATGATGAAGATGAAGAAGAGAGGAGAGAAGAAGATTAAGATACATGTGTCCATTCTTATTCCTTCGCCTTTTTATTTTTATTAACGGTTAAATATATTTGTGGTCCTTATAAATATGTCAACTTTTCGTTTTAGTCTTTCTAAAAATTTTGTTCAACTTTTAGTCCCTCAAAAAATTTTCATCTTCACTTTTGGTCCATCTTTTAAAGTAAACTCATATGTAGAATTCAAAGCAAAATTCATAATATTATAAGAATCTCTAAAAAAAATTAGAATTTTTTAACAAAACTTTAATTTAATATGAATTTTTATATTTTTGACTGTTAAAAATTTATATTTAATTTGTGTTTTGTTAAATTTTTTTTTTTTTTTACAGTATTTTACGCATTTCTGCTTAATTTCATTAAAAAAAATACAAAAATTAACTTAAAAAATAGGGACCAAAAGTAGTGATTGAAAATTTTATAGAGACTATAAGTTGAAGGAAAATTTTAGAGGGACCAAAATGAAAAATTTGTATATTTATAAGGACCAAAAACATATTTAACCCTTTTATTAATTCATGAGATACACATGTGACTTTTTTTATTTATTTTTAATTCAAAAGTTATACATGTGATATCCTATTCACTTGCTTGAGGTTTCATGTATACCTTGACTCAGTCAAAATCAAAGAAGATGGTCACTTTTGTTAAAGGGAGTAAACATAAGATACCATATTTGCCATTTTTAATATGAGGCGAAAATTGCAAGATTGAAAAAGTTAATGGTCAAAAGTACACTTTAACCTATATTTTTTATCTAATTATTTAGATCAATGTTGGTTAGGGGTGATTTGGTTTTTTTAAAAGGTTAAAACAAATGTATAAAACAGATAGGATTTCGTAATTAAATTTGACTTTTTTTTTAGGGATAATTAAATTTGAATTAAACGTTTTTTTTCCTCTTATCTGAATTTTGGTGTTTATGTTGGTCCCATAACAAAAAAGGATTCATATTTATCATTTAATTTGATTAAATTGTGTCAGTTTAATCTTTTCGATCAATATGACATTAACAGATGTTAATCGTAGGAGATGATTAGATAAAAAAAATACTATTTTTTATCAACTAGTCCTTCAATTTGAGGGAGAAGGTTTTTGTTGTTGGAATGATAGCATAAACCCTGGAAATTTTTCAAGATCGAAGAAGAAATTGTTAATAGAGATGAAGGAGGAAGGAGAATACAAAGAGAATAAATAATGAAAATATTTATTTTATTTTATTAATTTAAGGAAAATGTTGAGTCATAATTCTCGCCACGTCACCGTCATATATCATAAATATTGACTTTAGCTAACAAAATTGATGGAAATGACTAACTTGACGGAACTTAATCAAATTAAATGACCAATTTAAACCTTATTTTCATTAAGGGACCAATATGATTTCCGAAATTAAGAAAAGAAAGCTAAAATGCGTTTAAGTTTGAGTCTACATCCTCTCAAAAAATAAAAATTGTGTCTACACATTAATGCTAATTGATCATCTTTAACATGCTTAAGTTGTTCTAGAGAAGGGGGGAGAAGTTAAAGGGTGTTAAGTAAATGAAAACTGCCCTTTCAAAAGAGAAAAAAGTAAATGAAAACTGTAGTATGATTTTTCTTTTTCTAGGGGTGTATTATGATCTTGTTCATCTTTTTTTTTTACAAGAACTTGTTCATCTTATTAAAAAAAACATTATGAACTTGTTATATTATAATATATATATCAATTCACTTTTAACTTTAATAGCCGTACCTTATATATGGATATTGCAAATCCTTATCCTTATCCTTATCCTTATTTCCTAATCTTTGTTAACACTGCTAATTACCCTCCCAAACCCTAAATCTAATGTTTAGGCGCCAATTTTCTCCTTAAATGTGGGCTCCATCCAAAAAATTATGTTTTAATTACTCAACAAACTTGCACACGTTCCAAACTCTGATCCAAGTTTAAATTCCCCCCTAAACTTTTCCATCTTCCTATGTAGATAATAAATGTTTGTCAAAAGTTGCTACCTCTTGCCTACCCACACCACTTTGTGAATTGTAAAGTTCTTTAAGTTCAGCCATCTATTTCCAATGTCAATATCATATTCCCTTCACTCATATACTCTCCATTCATGTACATCAATATCTTATTCCCATTTCAAACCAAATTTTATTCTCCTTTTCATTGCTACTGCTTTATACGGTTCTCCCATTTAGTATTGCTTTTGCTATATATGGTTCTCCCAATTAGTCGAATCCTATGATCCTAAACTCTTTCTTTCTCCGCCAGATTTCTTTATCACTGCAGAAGAAAAGTTTCTTTGCATTCTTTCTCACCTCCGTAAGCCCCCCGCTCTCTCTCTCTCTCTCTCTGTGTGTGTGTGTGTGTGTGTTTTCAGCTGCAATTACCGTGTTTGTGTGTAACAATGTTTGTTTAAGTTCGATTTCATGTTACGTAGGTTGAAATGTCGCCGGAACGGTTGAATTACCAAACCTGGCTTCAACATATTTAAGCATGTGATGATAATCCTCTCCCTAATCGCGCTACAAGTGTGATGTGATGGTGATCTGAGATAAACGAGGGAGAACTAGATTTGTAAAAAAATTGAAGAAAGCAGCAGTGGTTGCATTTTCGAACAACAGAGCTCTGTGGAACACGAGATGAAGTTGTGACTCACTATGAAAAGGTGGGAACAAACCATGATGCTTCTCTACAAAAGTTTTGTGAACTGACGGAATATTCCCTCAGTTTGGCAGATGAGACCATATAATATTTAAATCATCTTCTCTTCTGCTTCAAGTGCAAGTGAGTTTTTCTTTCGGTTATGGTTTCTATAACAATATATTAAGGGGCTGCTTGCAACACTCAGGGACTGCTTTCAACGGGAACAGAGGGTTAATGACGATTCCAGGGATCCACCGTGCACAGTTGCCATGGTGGCTAGCGGAAGGACTTACGTCCTCTTCTACTGCTAATGTTAACCTTTTTACCTCTTATTATGTTTTGCTTTTTATTTGTTTCTTATTCAGTTGGTTGTTACCTTCTTTACTTCCTAATACATGTTCAATTTAATGATTACTTGATTCCTTATGTCTTTGTTACTTAGACTTTTTATGTGGTATACTAATGTTTCCCCCTTTCCTTTCCTTCTTAAAAGGTGCATTGTATATTCATACATTGACCACATTTGTGCTCTAACAGAGCTATTGTTTTGTTCCATATGTAAAAGTAGTCATGTTAGGCTTGTAACATTCATGTGCTAATTTTATTATTTCTGTCATAATCACAATCCAAAGCATTACCTTTTGTAAGATCAGAAGCTTTAGAAAATGAGAATAGTTTATGAACAGTAGCATGCAGAGAATTTAAAAAGTTGAATATATATAAGAGCAAAATATTGTGCACCGATCATTAAAAAAAAATTGTGCATTAAGTCTAAATTGAATATACAAGAGCTTTATCCCAACTTTCTTTCTCTGCATGCTATTCATTGTAGTAATGATCGATTGGAACTAAAATACACAATAGTGTCTCTTTATGAATTTATGGAACTAAAATGGAAGATTTGGCTGGATCCTTATGCCTTTAAGCTGCATATTTTTCATATATATCTTTTACAATTAGTGTTCTCGGATAGTCAATTGTATGTTGTAATATCAAGAGTTGCATCAAGAAATGGTATGAAAATTTTGCGAATTGACGAAGAAGATGATTGCATTGATACGACTTCAAAAGTAGTATATAAAGAAATTTTCTAAAATGTGTAAATATGAAATATGAAAGCAAATCATCTTTGTTACTATGTCATCCAAGTTTTTAAAATAGTATATAATATTACATTTAAGTTGTACGAGAAGATGATCCAGTTGTATAATTGTTTTGGCAACAACTCTCTTTTCTCATGAGGTCGGATGCTCCTTTATATATATATATATATATATATATATATATATA
>Ga0315913_1001362_pt1 | contig 26675 bp, 23 predicted proteins | sample MpolsnodulesMG_FD_207736 | JGI IMG/M metagenome (GOLD analysis project Ga0315913, IMG submission 207736) | Medicago polymorpha root nodule microbial communities from Los Angeles, California, United States - small nodules | ecosystem: Host-associated > Plants > Roots > Nodule | place: USA...
TACTAACGAAGCTGCAAAGCCGCTACTATGTTGCCTTTGTTTTTGTTTGCTACCACCACTCAGTTTCCTTGGCATTGCCTTTAACTTTGTGTAGCCAACTTGCTACATACTTTTTGTTGTAAGATGGTGTTATGGTTTGTTGGGTCGGGACACCGTACAGCTGTTTTCTTACATTATGATAGGCATGCAGCAAACTAAAATAAAAAGAAAAAAAAAACGCAGCTCACTGAAGTCAGAGTAGTACAACTTTTGTTAGTTTGCAGATTTGAAAAGTTGGCAACATGATTAACACAATTACTCTCGGATTTAGGAATAGGTAATAAATATATTATGGAGAATGCTAACCTATGCCCCAAGGGCAATGGTTAAGCATCCAAAACAAGTAAGTATTTAAGAAAAAGTTGTGTAATCATTACGTAATCAAAAATAACATCTTATATTTCCAAGACAAAATTTCTATTTGTAGATTCCTTAACCAATACCCTGAGGGCACTGGTTAGCAAGACTCATATATTATTCCCTGTCTTAACTAAGCCGTGCATTTACCATAGTAAAAGCTTTTATCTAGGTGATTCCCTATAGCTAGTCAAGCTTGAATAGCTTGCAAATCATTTGATTTTCTTTGCACTGCAATTTGTCATATTGATAATGTTGTATCCTTCCTCTGGTGCCTATCTGCTTGAATTTGGTCGGAAAACAGTGAAACTAAAATGGAAAGGGACACCCTGGAGACCTACTTAGAGACATTGTTATCGAGTAGGAACTTTAATATGACATGTCATAAAAAAAAGAATATAAATATGATTTCCTTGTGCTTTTTGATTTTTCCCTTTCAATTAATGGTCAAAATTATATTCGTTGACATGCTGTTTCCTTATTCAGACAATGGTAAATTTGGCACCTGGAGGTTGCGCTGTTGGCATTCCTCTCCTTTATTTCACTGCAATCTTGACATTAATTCATTGTGGGAGGATGGTTTGGAGAAGATTGACAGAAAACTCAATCAGACCAAGTCACTCGTAGTAAGTGATAATCTTAAGTAAAGTTCTTGTTAATGATTACTTCCTGTCCTCACCATTCTGGTTGGAATACATAAAGATACCAGTAGTTAGTTTTGTATTGCATGGAAAATGTTTCCTTGATGTCATGCTCCTGTTTCTGATTTAAATGGGTAGGGTCATTATGGGGTATCGAATCAACTTCATATTGTATTGCTAGATTCATTTATCATCAATGGGATCAGGTTTACTAAATAATGAAGTCTCTGTTTGCAGGAGCAGGTTTATAAAAGTCTTGGTGAGAGAAGCTGAAGTCTTCGGACATTTTATGTCCAGCAAAACTAAAAAGGTAATTAGATTAGTAAAGAGATTAATGTTAACGCCTCACATGTTGAAATTTCACTTTACGTCAATGTAGTACCTTCGAATTTTAAAACACATACTCTGTTAAATTGGTGTATTGTAATAAGTGTATATATATGCGTGTTTTCACCTTGAAATGAAACCATCTTTTAAGTTGCACAATGTCTGCAAAATGAACTTCGTTATTTAAACAAACCATCTTCATGACGAATACATTCATGCCTATACAAAAGCTTCTCAAAGATACTCATTGGACAAGAAATAAAGTGTGCAAACACCAAGAGGAATTCTGAAAGACATTGCATTAACAAAAGTCTTCGAGAATAATTGACCAAAATGAGAATATCCTCTCATATTGAAGATAACATTATCAATTCTGATGAAAAAATGTTGTCATGATGCACATATTCATTTCACTCATAAATATTTCTACCAGTTTAACAAATTTAAAAAATTATATTTGAAGAAGAAATAAATTCCCGATTGAATTATTTATCAAGTCATTTATTTGTGAGAATGATTGGAAAATAATTCAAAAGAACATTCTCATATCCCGAAACATGAAGCTTCCAACACTATTCAAGTTTCTTTTGGACAAATAGAAATCAAACAAAACTTATTCTATATAAATGAGTAAAGTGAAATAATGGTGACTTTAACCAAACAAGTCTGTAGATAAGTAAAATGAAATTACAAGTTACATGTAGAATCAACAAATAGGACCAATTACATATAGATAATATATTTACATACAATTTCAAATGGTATACTTTTTATATTCAAACAAAGAAATAATTAAATGAAATAATTGTTATTACAACTATGGTATTTATAAAAGAATTTTGTAGCATTATTAAATGGAATCTATGTAAACTTTTTTGTTGTCTGGTGTAAGAAAATTCTTGAACCACAATCCTGAGAGCTTTTGATATCTTTTCAAACCATTTTTGTAATCTACGAAGGTCATTCCAAATCTAACGGTATAACCCTTATGCCATTCAAAATTGTCCAACAAAGACCATGCAAAGTATCCCTTGACATTTACACCAGCCCTGTATATTAAAAGAAATAAAATAATTTAGCTAAATTCCATGAAAGAAAGTGAAATAGACTGATCTTTAGATATATCAAAAATTTACTCACTTGATTGCCTCATTAAGATAGAATAAATGACGATAATGATAATCAACTCTATAGGTATCCATAAGAGATTCTTCAAGCGATAACGATGGATCATCGTACTCATTAATACCTACACACATTATGAAAAAGTTGAGTTATATTCATACGTAAATGAAATTTCATATAGAAATTTATATTCATGAGTAATAAAATAAAATTTCATACAGAAATTTATATATCTAAAGTAAAAAAAAATTTAACAAGCTAAAGTAATTTTTTTTTTACTATAACATTATCTATTTAAAGAAAAACTATGATATGAAAGTGATTTGCTTACCATTTTCAGTAATATAAATTAAAGGGTTGTTGTATTTTTCTTTAACTTGTATTAGAAAGTCTCTAATTGCTCTTGGATAAACATACAACCAATTTGAAGCAACCTGAAAGTAAAATAACCAAATTCATTAATTACTAATTTAGACAAAACCAAATAACAAGTAAGTTGTTGGAAATTTTCAGGGTGAACACTTACATTTAGACCAATGGTTTTTCCATCACGTTCAACTGCAATCACACCAAAAAAAAAATGTATACCATTAATTTAAATTTATAATATATAACTTAAATAATCAATAGATATAAAGTAGGCCAAATGGATGCTTACATGAAAAACGAGAAAGTGAATCTGTTAGGTAGCTAGGTTTGCCATTGCTCAACTGAGGTGCATCAGAAGCATAACATGAAGAGTAGTAATTTATGCCAATAAAATCAAATGAACCACTCACTAGCCTTGATTGCTCTTTTGTAAACTTTGGTAACCTTGTTCTGACTAAGGCTCTCATGGTTTTTGGATAATCTCCATTGGCCAAGGGATCCATAAACCTATATATAAATAAACAAAGAAATCGAATAAGTTATCATAATTTGGATGGTATAAATTATATAAGATTTATCTTTGTAATGAACTTACCATCCAAACATAAAGTCTGTAGCTCGTTGAGCAGCCTTTATATCAAGTTTGTTATCTGAGAGTGGCACAAAATAGTTAATAACCAATGTTATACCTATCACACCCTTTTGAGAGACTTGATACTTTGTCTTGTACAATTTAACAACTGCTGCATGAGCTAGAAGTTGATAATGTGCAACTAAATAAGGTTCGGTTCCAGAATCACCACCGGTACAATTTGGATTAAACCAAGAAGAACATCGACCTGGTGCCATTTCACCATTTGCATATCCATCTTGACTGTATGTCCATGGTTCATTCAAAGTTATCCAATGTTTTACTCTATCTCCAAATGTTTTAAAGCAAAGTTCCGCATAATCTTGGAAATCTTTTCTGCAGTTTAAAGTATGTAAAAATAAATGAGAAACATTTATCCACAAGTAATTAAACTAAGTTTTCAAATGAAAGTTTGAAATTGTATCACTCACATGATGAGAGGGCTTAAGAAACCGCCATATTCATCTTCTAGAGATTGAGGAAGATCCCAATGAAAAAGAGTTACAAATGGTTGTAAACCTATGACATGAGATGGCTATATTAGAATATGCTAAAATTCAAAGCATAAATGAAAATGATGTTTGTATATTCTTACCATTTGCAACCAATTCATCAATGAGGTTGTTGTAATAGTCGATTCCTTCTTGATTAATTCCTCCACTTAGTTTCCCATCTGGGAGTATTCTAGACCAAGATATGGAAAATCTGTATGCATCCAAGTTCATATCCTTCATGATACCAACATCTTCCTTATATCGATGATACGAATCATCGGCAACATCTCCATTGTTTCCATCACTGATTTTTTGAGGATATCTATGAGTGAAAGTATCCCAAATACTTGGTCCTCTTCCACCTTCACTTGCTGCACCTTCATACTGATATGCAGAAGATGCTGTGCCAAATATGAAGCCTTCTGGAAAATCTTTCCTATTCAGTGAACCTACTTGAGGTGGAGTAGTATTAATTATTTCTTGACCATATGTGAAAGTAATGATAAATGTTGGCAACAATAGTGAAAATAGGAAATAGTTCATGCTTAATGAAGTTGTTTGTGTGAATTAATTGATGATGGTGACAAAAACAAAGGTGGGGCTTGATTGTATAGTAAGAATGAATGAATTTGTTGTGTGTTATGCAACGTGTGGTTTCTATTTATATAAGAAACAATGAAGGTTGGTGGGTGGGTCAGTAGCTCTTTCAGTGAAACTACCTTAAAAGTTAAAAGTTTTTTGTAGTCAAAATATAATGGCCAGTCAATGTGACGGCTCCTTTATGTATGACTGACTCACTAACAATTAGCCCTAGCTAGCTAGACTAGACTAGACTTCATTCAATTATTTCGTGTGTTGTGCTCAATGAATCACACAATATATATTCAATATATCAATAAACTGATTTACTTGTTATTTATTTGAATTTCTTAATACTAGACTTCAATTATTTGTGTTGTACCTTTTTTATTTTATTATTTGGATAGTAATTACGACATTTTTTTGGCTAATAATACGACATCTTGGCATTGTTTTGAAATAAAATTGTGTTGAGTCGTGATAAATCATTCAAAAAGTACGTATTGAATTGAATCACGCAATTACTAATACGATAAATTATGTTTCCAACATAATTCATTTTTTTTGGCAATGAATTGTATTTGGACAATAACATTCCCTAAAATAAAAAAAACATTAGACAATAACATGATGGAATCTATTTGTGATAGAAAAAAGACAAGAATATAGGAAATCAAGATAATGGGATGTGATCTCTCTCAAAAAAGAAAAGAAAAAAGATAATGGGATGTGATATTTTGTCAACAAATATTAATCACACACAAAACAAAAGATGTTGGTTGCACTCAACTCTTTCAGTGTACTTCATTCAATGTTCCACTCAAATCGGACTCGTACGTACACTAACTATAATTTTGACTTTTAATAGAATTACTTAAACAACTCTTTTTGAAAAATGCTACACTCTTTGTCTTAAAATAATTGATCAATTTCACTTTTCAATGCAATGTTAAAGGTTAATAGTATTTTACCATTTATGTAATATAAACCATTTCCGGTTTATGCTATGTAATTTTTCTTTTTTAATTCCAACATTGCAAAATGAAGATTCGTCAGAAATAGACCCTAGTCATCTGATTTATTAGATTTGCTGATGTGACGCTGACATGGATATTTAACTTAATTTTCCATTTTTTTTCATTTGGCCACGAGTGTAATTGTCTGACACGTCATTAATTAATTAAAAAAAGAAAAAAACCCCAAAATTCATGAAATTTAAAATTAAATATGAAAGGTTTTGTTCTCATTTTCACTCCTATCATTTCAAACTCATCTCAAACCCTAATTTTTCAAACTAAGCCCCAGAAAAGCCGAATCCCATAAATTCGAATTTGTAAGATTGGAAGAACACAATGAAATGGGTTGCGAAGAAGAAAAAGGGTCGAGGAGGAAGAACGACGACGACGAAGAACAATAATGACAGAGGAAAGAAGATGAAAGGGTTTTATAACAAAGGAGATGGAACGAGTATCAATGGTGGGATGACATTTATCAAGTTTAAATCTAGAAGTAGATATTCTATTCATTAAGTAGTTTGTAATCCATCCACACAAAGTTAAAAATGGCTTATCCCTAGAAATTAAAATGGTAGCATTAAATGACTTGTCTAAGTCATTCACCAGGACATCACATTTAGAATAATAGTTAAATGCGTGCTTACACCAACTTTTTGTTGGTTGGGCCATCAACCATTCCTAGACACCTTGGTCCACATTATTCAGCTCATCCATCTTGGCTTTCCATGCTTGATAATGTGTTGCTTTAGCAGCTCCCATCATCAAATCCCTTATGAGAGTTCCTCCTCCAAATTTCTTTTTGAAATTTGCATACATATGTCTTAAGCAAACTTTGTGCTCAATTCTTTCAAATATTTCTTCAAAGACCATCTTCCTCATTAGACTCATTCAAATCAATACATTGAGGCTCTATAACTTTCACACAACTATCACTACCATTATGTTCTACATATATTTGACCATCAATTTTCCCTGCCACAACACACATAACAATCTCATCTACAATATGATCTCTATTAACTTCAAAATAGTATTTGCCTAGCCCATTCATTTTACCCCAAATCCTAAAGTGATGTTTCTCATAACCCTAACTACTAACAAGTTCATTAATAACAACTACTTCAACCATACACATCATTCATACTTATTCAACCATAAATAGAGGAATGAATTTAACTAAGTTAAAAAAATGAGAAGCTAAGATCAAGAATTCCGCGCCATTCGTTTCCATCGTTGTTCTTCACCGTTGATGCTCCTTCTTCGTCAATCTCCTTGTTCATTCCACCATTGATACTCGTTCCATCTCCTTTGTTCTGAATCCCTTTCATCTTCTTTCCTCTGTCGTTATTGTTCCTTACCGTCGTCGTTCCTCCTCCTCGACCCTTTTTCTTCTTCGGAACCCATTTCATCGTGTTCTTCCAAAGTCTCACAAATTCGAATTTTTGGGATTTTGCTTTTATGGAACTCAATTTTAGAAATTAGGGTTTGAGATGAGTTTGGAATTCCATGAATTTTGTTTTTTTTTAAAAATTAATTAATGACATGTCAGACAATTACACATGTGGCCAAATAAAAAAAAAATGAAAAATTAAATTAAATATCCTCGTCAGCGAATTTGACGAGTCAGATGGGCCAGAGTTTATTTTTGAAGAATCGTTATTTTACAAGGATGAAATCTAATTTTTTTTACAGGGGGTAAACCGAAAATGACCTATATTACATGGGGGTAAAACACCAGTACTACTAGAAAATATACATTTCACAACAGGATTTCCACATCAGTGGAAAAATACCTGATGTGAAAGGTAAACAGTGGGGTATTCACATCGATGGAGTAAATGATTAAGGGGAAAATTAGTAACGGAAACTTTTTCACATCGGTGGAAGTAACACCTATAGGGAAAAACAAATGCGGTGGCATTTTTGAAATTTTGATGAACTATTTTTGATATCGGTCACATAATACCTGTAGGGAAAAACATGTCACTTTTACAATTTTCACTTTCCCTTTCCCTTTCACGCTTTCCAACTTGTACGCGTTTTCCCTCTTCACTTTCCCTATGCACAGAGAAACCCTAACATCAAACCCTTCTCCTCCCATACTCAATCAATCACTCACAAAAACTCAACCAATCACTCAAATATCAAACTGCAATATGAAATCGAACATGTTTTTACCCTTATCCCCAAACGAATGAACCACAAAAATCAATCATGAATCTAAATTTTTTGAACATGAATCTCAATCTAAATCACTCACTCAATCTCGATGAGAATCGTAGACTCACTCGTTGAAATCTGAATTAGGTGAATCGCAGACTCACTCGTTGTTCTTCTTTCTCTCACTCACGCGTTTTGATTTTCTGTTAATCACTCGTTTAACTCTGAAAGAGGATTCCCCACTCGCTGAACTTTGAATCAAATCTTTCTCTCACTCACTCGAATTTCGTCGGGTCGATCTCGCTTGTTCTCTGAAACAGGCGAGTCTTCATATCTATTTGTTATTTGTTTGTTTACACTTTGAAGATAGATGTTTTAATATGTTAATTGTTTAATATGTTGTGCTAGGCCTTATTGTTGGAGATGTAAAATTTTGTAGTAGTTTTAAAAATATTACTAGTAAGCCCTTGAATTTTGATGAGTTTCAATACTGTTTTATGCTATAAAATACTGTTCTATTTTGTATTGGCTTTAAGTACAACTTATTTTGCTTAGTAATTCAAATATTTTGCTTATAAAAATGATTTTTAAATCATTTTCTCAATTTCATATGAAATGAAGAAATACAAATTTCTTCTCTTTATGAAGGATTTTGATGCATAATTCGATGAATGTCAGATAATTCGATGACAGAATCTTTCTCGTAGAAAGTTGATTAACCATTTGGAGTTTTTTTAGAACTATATATGTATATAGTTAGTAAGTCATTGTTGATGGAACCTTCATTGAGCTTATGAACTTTGTGATCTTAGTATGACACTGATATTTTGACTAAGGTTCTGATTTCTCTGCCAAAGAAAAAGTGTTCAAATTTGACACAACTTTTATTCTTTGGGCATAAATAAATTCTGGATTATTGTAGTTTTGAGCTTGTGTTGTAATCAAACTATAAAATAGTTTTGTTTATGGATAGTGTTAACTTGTGCCCTTAGGCACATGTTAAGAAACCTAAAAGAAGAAATATTCTTTAAAATTTTGTGCATTCAATTCATTAAAAAGTTAAAATTAAATGTAATGCACACATTCCCTTTGTTTATTTATGTTTAGAACTTATTTGTGAGCTTGTTTATTTACGTTCATGGTTTTGAATTTCAAGAATGAGCTTGTGAAATCATATTAATTTGTTGTGATTTTTTAAGGTATAATATCAATATGTTTTTGTTATTCTTTTATAAACCACTAAAATAGCCACTATCTGGCATTCGTAATTATCTTGTCACAATCAGAAATACATACTTCTTAGGACACATGTTAAGAAATGAAAAAAAAAAATTCCTTAAACTTTGTGCATTTAATTCATTAAAACATGAAAGATTAAATTTAATACACGCATTCCAATACATTATTTTTACATTTGACTTTTAAACTTATGCCTTAAAGGCACAAGTTAACATTTCCCAAAATCATAAGTCAATATAAGTAAGTACAGCTAAGTTATATAAAGTGCATATATCTACTTGTTAATGGAAAGATAGAAACAAAACAAATAAAAACAACACAATGTGAGGTTTATGGTTTGAATTTTTTTATAACGTGCGTATATCTACCGGTTAAGGAAGCTAAAAAAGGAAATTATAAATCAAAAATGAAACTTTTTAAACTTTTAATACATTGATTACACAACTTTCAATGTAAAATACTACCATATTTAACTTCTTAACCACTGTTTTTCTAGGGCACTTGTTACCATTTCCCAATTTTAAATTTGGAGTAATTTTTCTGAAATTATTGAATGTATTCAACTAATATTGTTACCTATACTTACCAATAATAATAAAGGTAATATATAATCTATTTGTTCTATTTTTAATATGTTTAAATTACTTTTCCAACAAAAAATTACTTTCAACCATTTTTACATTAAATCTATTAATTATGATTCAGTTACTATAAATATGCATATGTTTAATTTAATCGATATTTTTTTGTGTACAAAATCACCAATTTATATAGCAACATTTATGAATTCACAGGTCACACACAATGGTATCTTGAGGTTTAGTATTTTAGTTGGGTACGCATCAAATTTGAATGGTTTTGTCAACGAGGTATCATTACTCAACCAAATTTTTTAGTACTAAAAAAATAGCAACGAATTTGCGCTATAAAGGGAGATATATGCTAAAAACTCATAATGAGTCAGCATAAAATAAAGAGCAGTGATATATATTTTAGAGAAATGATATTTGAACAACCATTTGATACAATTTATGGTGACAACTTCTTTTTTCTCTCTTTTCATTGGTTAAAAACAATGGAGAGAGAAAAAGGAAAAGAGAGAATAAAACGATAATGTGAGTATGAGAGAGAAAGTTGTCAAAAAGTTATCACAAAATGATTGTACAAATATCATTTCTCTAAAATAAATATATCATTAAGAACAATAAGGAATAAGGATCATGGACCATCATGTGCCTGTCTTTTTACTAGTTTTTAAAATATTAGATGGAAATAGAACACCATTTATTAAAGACACGTCATTAAAATTGAACACATCATCAATGAAACACAAGAGGGGCCATCGAACCAGAAATGACGAAAAAGAAGGGGTGCAAAATCGCTCAATAAAGAGAAGGAGGGTGCAAAATCTCATAATTGACAAAGGATATGGGCAAAAGTGCAATTAAACCTGTACTTAATTATTGTCATATCAGTTCATATAAATATTTACTTGCTGCTGTCATGTAGGTCTCTATATAAAAAGGTTAATGTTAACATTGAGAGACTATTTTACCATCATAAACTTTCTGTCCTTTCATCAATCTTTCCTCATACTATCACCCAAAACAAACAGGCCCTTAGAGAGTGTTTCAGGACACTTGTTAACCAGATTCATAAAAAATCTACATCTTATTCATATAGGAAATGTGGGTAATTGGTTAATGAGTGAACTTTTATGATGTTGGATGCTTCATAACAATGATTCAAAACAATTTATTGGACAACGAAAATATAAAAAATTTCCCCAACTTAAAAACGAAATATATAAATGATAGAAAATTTTTGTAGCAATTTTCGCGACAATCAGAGCCAGGAAACTAACTTAAGAATGAATAAATTTCCCCAACTTTTAATCGCTTGAAACCTTAAAACTAGGTGTCAACAACTTTACTTTCAACATGAACACATATTACTTGGATTTAAAACCAAAATGATTTTACCCTTTTTGTTGAGTGTATATTTGCACATGTTTTCCCATAATATATGCAATTACATCCTGAATCAAATCATCATACATCACTATACATTTAATGTTTAATAACTGATATATGGTTAATACAAATAATTTTGTAACAAGACAATCATTTACATATTTAAGGATCATATGACACATAACACATGTTAAGGAACTCAATATAAATTATACATTCAATTTCTTTTATATATTTAGTTTCTTTAACATGCAGCCTTTAATTATAAGTTTTCCTAATCTAAGTGAAAAAATATAAAACGACACTAATTCTAGAAGGGAGAATATTAAAACTGTTCGTTAGATTGCTTGATTTATAACGAGGTTCATCAAAGATATGGAATAGGTGAAGTATGTAAAGGACTAATGTTCTACACATCAAAACCAATTAATTTCAATATCTCAATCATTCAAATGATTTTCACAGTCACAACAATTAATAAAATAAAATTAATGAATAAATAATTAAAGTTAACATGAGCACACTATATGAAAAGAGATCCTCACACTTTCTTCAGATGAGGCCTATTTTTTCCATTTATACTCTCAAACTGTACACAACTCAAAATATTGCAACATATTTATTTGCATGCTGCTGAATAATTAGTGGTACAGTAATCTGCATTATATGATATGATATGTACTCAGAACTTGGCCTACCCCTCCACATGGAATTTTGAAATTCAGTTAATTTAGTTTAGTTAGTTGTTACTCCCGTAGATTTGTCTTTAAACATTCTGAAGCTTAATGCATTTAGAAATGCTTTTGAATATTGTCTAGATGCCATTTTCCAATCTCCTCCTGTCTTCATCATTGCCTTAAATTCCTCAAAACTTACTCGACCGTCCTTTAACAAAACAAACAAAACATGTTATAAACGAGTAACTAATATAACCGACTTCGAACTAATCATAACTAACTTGTATCAAACTATATCTGACATATATCTTACCTTATCCAAGTCGACATCGTTGAGAATGTCTCTAATCACTTGGTCATCGGTCGAACCATCATCTGATAAGGCATCTTTCAACTCATCAAACTCAACATATCCACTCTTATTTTTGTCAAAGAAATTGAATGCTTCTGTGAGATGCTCATCATTTCCAAGTCTTCTCATGTGAACACTCATTGTAATGAACTCTTCACAATTCAAGGTGCCATTTCCATCAAAATCTGCCTGTTGTCATCAATTAACAACCAAGTTCATTTTTTCATTATAGTAACACAATGCTCTAGATAGAAAAAGATCATATAATTTGTTTAAGCTATATGAATCTGGAAAGAATTTTTATATTTCATTCGGATAATGATGGAAATCAGCCAAAACTTTCCTATGAAGGAAATTGAGTTATATTCGGTTAGTGATTAACTGTTGCAATCAATGAAGCACCGACACGCCAACACTAATAATAATTTATAACAGTTGTTTATAGTAAGGAACTTACAGCATCCATTAACATTTGAAGATCAGGATCAGGAATAACGTTTCCGATCTCTGCAAACCCATCTTTGAGCTCTTCAAATGTTAAGTGTCCATTTTTGTCTTTGTCCATCATATCAAACATTTTCCTAAACCCGTCAATTTGTTCATCCGGCAAGTTATCAGCCACCACCTAAAGAGAGAACCAAGTTAATTCAGGAGTGTAAAAACATAGCAATCTCTGACTGGCATATGAAAAGCGATTCGATGAAACTTACTCTAAGAACTTTCTTTTTGAATCTGTTCATCAAGGAGAATTGTTTGATCCTCGACCTAACTTGGTCTCCAAGAGATACATTTTTACCATTCTCCCTATTTTGTATCCAGGAATGATCTTTACACAGAAGAATACATTTAATTATTAGCAGAAATTTTTCATCATGTCAATGAAATTTAGTTTATCAAGTATTTATTTGCTGAATTATGGAGGAGCACCATACATACCAAGAACTTCTTGAACTGTGATTCTTGAGAATGGATTCGGATCAAGCATGCGCTTCACAAGGTATTTTGCTTCCTCTGAAACTTTAGGCCAAGGATCTCTTGTGAAATCTACATTACCTCGGATTATCGCTTGTGCAATGGCTTCTTCAGTTTCTGTACTCAACAAACACAAACTTTATGAAAAAGGAACATTTACATGAATTTTTCTCAACACGCACACGTACACATACATATATCATACAAGAGAAAATATCGAAAGGGACGAACCTGCCCAGAAGGGCGGAACTCCACAAAGCAAAATATAAAGAATAACTCCTGTGCTCCAGATATCGATTTCTTGTCCATAGTTACGTCTTAAAACCTCAGGAGCCATGTAATATGGACTTCCGACGATTTCATTGAATCTATCGCCTGTGACCACCACGTCGTAATGTTTGTTATTAATTCTAATTTTACAGTCAAAAATGGACTCCGACAATGCTAATAATCAGAAAATTTCTTTACCGTTTACATAGAAAGTGGAAAGGCCAAAATCAATTGCCTTAAGGGAAGCTGCCTCACTTCCATCTGCAAATAAGAAATTTTCAGGTTTTAAGTCCCTATGTATCACACCATGTTCATGGCACACCTGAAAAATATACAAAAATAAAATAAGTTAAAACAAAAAAAAAGAAAGATAAAAGATGATTATGATTTATTGTTAGATTCAAAGAGGGAAAAACTGAACTGGATCAACCTAAGAAAGAAAAATTAAAACCTGCATTAGTACACTTTAAGGGATTATGGACTTCACACATTCACCAATTCAACTATTCTCTGCTCTTTGTGAAAGGTTAACTGGTTATTCTAAATATGAAAGTGATCGCAATCATCAATTTTTTAAAAAATTGTTGGCAATTTTGACCGTGACATAAAAAAATGTATGTTTCTTCGACTACAAGTAACATCGTATTAGCCACTATTGTTCTTGATTCCCTAAATTCCAACACATTTTCAACTACGATTTAAAACCTTGCTTAAAACAACAATGCAAGGAAGAGTGTCTTCCTTTTGTCCCAAGTTTACTCCTAACAAAACCTAAAATAATGTCATAAGCTTTTAACTATTAAACACCTTTGATAATTCATTTTTGATCAAAGCAATGTCATTTGTATATATTTTGATATTTCAGTATATTTTGAATTGGGTGTTATTTTAGGGATGAACATCCACTTTATTGAACAAACTACATGCATAATAATCATGTCACCACCTCTTCGAAATATGTTCATGACAACAATTTGACGTCGTATGTGACATGAAATTTTAAATATTTTCGCAACTATGATACAAGTGCAATTAAGTCGCATCAGACACATATAAAATTCCATAACAAAGATAAAATTGAATAAAAAATAAATAAATTAGGTAGATTATTAGTTCATTACCTTGCAAACTTCAAGAATGGTTTTGGCAACATTAGCAGCAGCTCTTTCTGTATAATGACCTTTAGCAACAATCCTATCAAAAAGTTCACCACCTTCACACAATTCCATAACAAGATAAACAGCATCTCTATCTTCATAAGCTTCTCTAAATGCCACAATATTAGGATGTTCAGGCAAATGCCTCATAATCTGAACCTCTCTCCTCACATCTTGAATATCAATCTCGGTCCTCAGCTTCGTCTTCGCTATCTTCTTACACGCAAACGCCTCGCCCGTTTTAAGTTCCACGCAACGATGTGTCACGCCGAATTCACCTCTCCCAAGCTCTTTTCCTAATTCATATTTATCAAATATGTTTCCTGGACTTGGATTCGTTACAACGTTAAGTTGGCGTGATGTCACGCTTGATCTACGCCCTGCCACGCTTGATCTACGCGTTGTTGGTGTGTTAGGCTCATGGATTTGATCATTTATTTTGTGTTTGGTGTTGATGTGATGGTCCTTTGATTTCTTTCGCCCGCCATGTTTACCTTGCGTTGATACACAACTTCCCATGGATGAATACGCACCGGTTTTGGTTTAAACACAAATATGAAAATACTTCTCAGATACGTATCTTAGAAGTATCTCAATTTAATTGAATTGGATTATATACCAATGTGTTATTGCGTATATAATCCAATGCAATGTAATTAATGCAATGTGAATTTGAGTTCAACGAAGATGATTATTATGATTATGATGATGATGATATTGGTGAGTTACCCAATCTCCATGGGAAGAAGAACATAGAAGGTGTAGGGAGATTGGGAATAAACTAACTAATCTAAAAAAAAAAAGTGGAGAGGGACAGAATGAGAATTAAAAGGTTGAAATCTATATTTGGTTAAGATTACCGTGTTGTGCTGGAACATTGCAAAATCATAGTTGGTCCCGCCATTTTATGTTGTACACACATTGACACGTTCATGTTGTATCCAACAAATATATACTAATCAATTTTCATACAATATATTTATAACTACCATGTTTTATAAACATTGAATGCATTCAAAATCTATTAAAACACATAATGTTTCTCATGCATGTCAAGTAAATTATCTATAAATGAATCTATATTAAGTTTTCTAAATTTTCTACTCTATAAACAAGACAATATACTTCTTTATTTAATTTTGAACATCAAGACAATAGACTTATGTTTTTCATAGTTTGTTTCAACTAGTCTAACTAGTCTCTAGCTGATTAAAAAATGTATAATTTCTCGTAAATGTATAATTTCTCGTAAGTACGTTTCAGTTGGTAGTTGCAGGGACATATGATGTGTAGGGGCGTAGGTTCGAACTCAAGAATTCATCATGTCTTCACACTTAAGGTAGGTGATTCTCGCCACTTGTTTATTTGAATTGATACGTTTAGAATTTGGAGTAGCTTCTTGGATTTTCTTTTGGTTTAGAATTTACTAAATGCATGGCAACACGTAAAACTAGCAAAGGAAGAAGATTTTGGTGGAGGTAGAGGAAAAGTAATAATTAAACACTTATTGAATTATACTAATGTATACATAATTATGTATAAAACAAAAAATAAATGTTTACATTTTACCAAAAACATTTGAATGTATAAACTATTTCCATAATAAAAGAAATTGAATGTAGTTACAATATTTCAATGTAAGTTCAAAAATTATTTTCATAATCTATACCAAAGAAAATATGCAAATATGCTGAATACAACTTATTGCAAATGGTAACATGTACTATCTTTTAAGCACTTGTTAGTAAACTAAATATAAAAACTTTAATTTCAATTTCTTTTAACAGTTTAAAAAAAAAATTATTTGTTGATTCTTAGGTCACATGTTAACAAGCAAGGCCTATAAACTACACATTCTTCTAAAGGCAACCTTAGTTCAGACACAGGCGCACACCATATTGTGAAGACATCAACAATAGTTGACAAAAGGTATTCCAAATCCCAAATGATATGGCATATAATTCATTTTGTTCCTTATCATGATTTTTGAAAATGTAACCCAACCATAAGGTTATTTATATACACGAATATATCTAGGTTTCTTATAAAATAAAAAGAAAGAAAAAAACAAGGGCACAACAAGCACATTTGTGTTCATCTCCAGCATCTATTATGTTACAACATTCAGTTACAACAGCCTGTAACAGAAAATAAACAACAAATTCAGCTGAGTGCAAGGAGGGTAATTTTTATGCAATTTTATGTCATTCCCTTCATCGTCTTCACATATTGGAGACAACATATAATGAGAACAACCCAATCTCAGCCTTTGGTGCAGTGGCCATGCACTGTAACAAGCGTTTCTAACGGAGAACCCACATTTTCATCGACGTTGATTGCAAATCTGGCATGTGGTGGCAGATTTGAGATTCACAGAGGTACAATGTTCACAGCTCCAGTGAGTATCATCAGAAGTTCTGTTTGTTCGCAAAGCTCCCTTTCCTCTCCCAGCTCTCCCCTTACTGCTCCCTGCAGCATTTTTTGAGCTTGTTGCTTTGCTGAAGGAAGCCCCATTAGCATCTACATCGGATAGACCGTTCTCTAAAGCCCTCACTAAATTCTCGAAGTAGTTTTTAGTCACGCTGCGAAAAAATATACCAGGAAATCAAAATTAAGAATATACGAACAAAACAAGAGCTAAAGATATTTAAAAATTTAGAAGAAATATATACCTAGTCAATCCAGCTAATTTTGTACGAAAGTCGTTGAATTCTTTAGATTGCCCTTCAGCAGTGAGGAATTGCTGTAGTTCTTTTTCGGCACACTGATGAAGTCTCTCTAGACCAGATTCTGCTTCACCTGAAAACAAAATATAGTTGAGTATTAATCATTGGGAAACTGCCAAAAATACAACATGTTTCTAATTAAACGTGAGTTGAAAATTCAAACCTTGCAAATACTCAAAGAACTGTTTTTTTGCACCCTCATGCTCAGGTAAATAGTACCCATATGCATACGTCCATTTCAGCACTCTCCTACACTCAACTATCTGGAAGAAGGAAAAAAAAATGTTTAGAAAGCCTTCTAAAAAATGGAACTTAAGAAATTATGATTGCTGTCTCTGACAAAGAAAACCAACATAAAGATCATAAAAATGATAAAATCTCTCATGCAATTATCAGCTTCATGAAATAGTTCAATGAATAACAGCAGCATTAGAAACTGAACAAATCATTTACCTGCAACCAGGCCTCCGTAATGAACTTAAGCTGTGACTCAGGTTGGCACTGCGTGTCACTAAGCTTCTCAATCTGCCAGAAAGTGAAAGATGAAGATTAACCGGCAATTATCTTATCCTTAGAAGCATCAATGATAGATTATGCAAGACAAGCAAATAGCAACAAAAAAATCTAACTAACAAGGGAAAATAAGCTACTATATTAGAAATGGCATATTCCTCAACAAGACGAAACATGCTTTTTTTTTGTAAAGACACAACATACTTTTTTTTTTTAATAAAAATAGATATTACATTAACAAGTGTAAAAAAAAGTTATCTCAGTTGTCAAAAGTTACAAGCTACAATACAAAATTAAAAGGCCAAGAGAGAGATAGCTGAGTGCATGCAACTTACATGAACATTTTGCATCTGTTCTAGATCTGCAAGAGCTTTCTGCCTTGACTGTGAGACAAGAAAAAATATGTTGCACATGTTATATGAATAACAACTATAAGCACATACGAAACATTCTTAAAACAGAATACTCAAGATAATCAGATAGATGCTAGATTAATTGCATTTCCAGAATAGTAACACAAAATACAGTTTAAAATATAGAATCAAGGAAAAATCAACCTCCATAAAAAATAAAAAAAATCACTATAAACTAACCGGTTAGCCTTCCATTCCATGTAAGTTTGCATATTCAAAATAAGAAAAATATGAAGCATATCAAAACGTTCCTTATTAGTCAAGCATTAAATATAGTCAAGGACCAACTCACCCAACAGCTTCAACATTCCTCTGAGGGAGTTGGTCCTTGACAATGTATTGAAATTCAACTTCTTACTATAAGAATGAGAGCAACAAGAATCAAACTTTATACCACTTGTTGACACAGAACAGAGATCCTCTTATTTGTAATATTTTTAATATATAAATTTGATGATAATTGTTAATAGGATATTGATATCATTCCTTAATTTTAGCAATTTCATTTTGGGTGCAATATATATTTAAAGGAAAATCAAATTTTATAGACTATATACACTTTTTTTTTTAAATTCAGCTGAACTTAATACTAAACAGGAGAATCAAAATTATTCATACTACCGAATATTCTGAGAATGTAAGGTAAAAGAAGCATTAAAGAGGATGGTAAATAGCACAGCAGTTAGATTTAGTTAATATAAGGTACCACATGATAAACATATTGAATAAGCATTAAACTCAGTTTTTGTCCAAACTCCTATATGAAGTTTCGGAGAGTAATTCAGTACAATCAAAACAAGATATTCACATCAAAGAAAATCAATTTAGTTTATGTGGGGAGATTGATCATGGATGCTACTAGAGGTGTGCCCCAAGAGACTTTGGATACCTTATCTTTTAGTCGTGGTTCTAAATGTGCTCACTGAAATGTTAACCATATAATCCACATAGGGTGGTTGAAACAAAAGAATGCTTTCAATATAATTTGTGATAGAAAAGCACCACTCAAGTTCAAAAGAAAATTTCATTGCACAAGCATAAAATTTTGCTGCCGAGATAAGACTTTTTTTAATGGCAAATGTTAGTTAATTATTTTGTTAGTATTTTTCTCCTTGCCAGAACTTGAACTCTGGACCTTTTAAGAGAGACCATAGAAAACTATAGGCCAGACCATTAGGAGGAGAAGTATACAACTAAATAGTCTATATGCGAGTTGAAAAAGAACTCTACCAAAGAGCGTATACAACTAAATAGTCTATATGTGAGTTGAAAAAGAACTTTGTACCAAATAGCACTTCAGGTTTATCAAAGGAATAACCAACCAAGAGGAGTATTCTTGGTTTGTTTATCAAATAAGAAGTGTCTTGCAGGAGGAGCATTGTTGGAATTCTCGTTCATCATTACTTCATAAAAGCTTAAGTTGTTAGGTGAAAGTACATCAATGGTTTTCGGTTAAATTTGATCTCCAATGAACAAGAAATACATAAGCAAGAAGACTGTGACACAAAATACCATGCAACGAAATAATAAACTTAAAATTAGCCATTTACCTATCAAAATATTAGAAATCCTAGCAACTAAAATTATTGATGAAAGAACTCAGAAATTATAGCAGAAGACAAATCCCTAAGACATGACTACTGAACAAATATGTATGAAGTGATACATACAGATTGGTTGCTGGCCCACCGCTCATAATAATGGGTGTATCTCTCCAATGAATTCTTCGCCATTTCTCTTCTTCTTTCAGTATCATCATACTACATGAAACAAGTTCAAAGGAACATATCATTATCCAAATAGATGTGAACAGAACAGTGAGCTAACTGTAGCCAGAAACCAGAATCAAGAAAAGTTTGTTCAGTATGTGTCTCTTACCACTCCCTCTTGCTTAGCTGCTTCATAACGATTGCAAGCATAAAAACCACCAGTTCTTTCACCATGGTCTGACCATGCACCAAGGCATAACCTATGTAGATAAAATGTATCAAATTTGTATGAGCTCAATCAGTTTGAAAACAGGGTAATATATGTTAACGTACCCCAAAAAAATAATTGTTCAAAAGGATTATAAATTGTTTTCATAACAATATTGATATCTTATTCCTTTTCTATGTTATATATATACTGTACTATAGAGTCATGTATTTTTGAAAGTCTTTCATGTAAAATTTGTTCTAATATACCCATACTTGTAACTTTCTTAAAATTGTCTATCATATGTTCATGCATACACATTTTGTATCCTTATCCAAGTAACGTAGAATGCAATATAATTTGATTAAAAAACATGTTGGGGCAAAAAACAAAACAAAACTCATACCAGCAAAATTCAAATTTACAGGGTGGAGTGCACGTGATGTGCATGCATCCTTGATTTTTTTCGATTGGTCGCTTGCACTTGGGACATGGCTTTGAGTTAGCAAGTATCCTGCAAGTAATTAAATTAACAGTCAGCTCGGGTTCTCAAATCTCAACTATCCAAAATCATGACTGCCTAGAGAAATGCAGAGAAACTCAAGAATTATTAAGGAGACCAAGCGAATGTAGAATCCTAATATAGTCCATGGATTATTAGTTTACCGGTGAAGTTATAAAGAAAGTCCAAACATAAAGGGTCATGCATCACTGTTATCTATTTCATTTCTAAAATTCTTATAAATGAACTGAGGACTCACACCCCTTTAACCAAGGTCCATTTCAATTTAAGCATGAAAATATGGATAGTTTTCACCCCTTAAATACTCTCCATTTAAAGTATCCATCTTAAACATTAGATATCTTTAATTTGTGAGAATGCCACGTCACTTTATCTTTCTACTAAAAGAAATTTGCATGAGCAAAACTCTTAGAAATCTGTACCAGTTCATGTTTTCGGACTCTGCACTGTTTTTCATAATCCACTTTACCACAGTTCCACAGTCCACTGGACGATGAGCCTCCTCAGTGCACTGTAGATTCACAGTCACATTAGTCAGTAGAACAAACAAGAAGATTCTAAAATCCAATACCATAACAATAGGAAACAATCCTGGCACAACTTACATTCCAACAAAAGCTATACGAACAGAGGCAAGAGACATCATAATTTCCACCTCCAGCATCAAAAGTAACTGCATATTCACAACCAGGGGCAGGACACCACTTTGACTAGACAAAACAAAAGAAGTCAAAAAATGAGGTTATTACAACAATCATAGAGCTGTGACTTGTGATACATGTAAATATTGATCTTGATTGAGAAAAGTAGTGAAGGTTATTAATCACATAACTTCGAAATTTATATTCCAGTTTACTAGTTTAGCTTTAGCCAGGACATAATGAATATGTCAAACGATTGATTCAGTATGTAAAGAAATATGATCGCATGATGAAAATGAAATATGGATAACATATAGTCTACATGGATTCGAATTGGCAGGTCATAATTCATATTTAATGCATAATCGTATACCTTTTTATTGTCTTCGATATAAGATCTACGAAGGTAACGGGCATACTTTTCTTTATCTTCATTACATGCTAATAAATCAATCATATCTTGACCAATAGCAGCACCACAAGTGGGTTCAGGACATCTCAACATCAAGCATCCAGGACCATCATTGATGGACGTACCAATATATCCTAGCATGCCGAAAAGGACAAAAAAATGTCATTTGAAAGAACAAAGAAAAAAAAAACTGAAGCAAAGGACACTAACTAAACCATAAATATTTATGAAACGTATCACCCAAAATAATAAAAAGGCCATATATTCAGCTTAATACCAAAATTTGATCTGAGTTAACAAAAGAAGAGGGGAATGGAACACAAGACATACCTTCCCAGCATGAGAAACAGTATGGATGACCACAAGAAGCCATCCCAATCCCAGAGCGAGGATAGTTTTCAAAACAGATGCCACATGTTAGCTGGCCAAAGCAGAAACAAAGACCAAAAAATTATATAGAGATATAGCTCGCGCAGCAGGAGGAAAAGAAATCAAGTAGCAACATTATCAAACAGTTGTAAAACCCAGCCATCCATATCTCACCTCGCTAGTATTAGGATGCTGGACAACTGGCTTCTCCAACAAGCCAACCGCTTTTCGGACTCGCTCTTCATCAGCAAACCATGCATCATGCACTTTACTGACACTCCTGCAACACAAATCATCTCTCACATCACACGAGTATACAATAAGCTGCAGCTATTCATCTCTTACAAAGTATAGAGTGAGCAGTGAATGCTTTAAAACACTAAAGAAGGTATAATAAAAGCCATACAGAAACACAAATATGTAACAAATATCAACCAATAAGGTTTAAAAGACTTCACATTCACAATATTTCTTATCACTAATAGCAAGATATGTTTTCAAACTAGTCCTTATTTGAATCATATTTATTTTTATTTCACGCAATCAATAAAATAACGTGTTTTTAGACTTTAGTCCTTTATGAGGACTAAAAACACATATTTCTTATGGACTAAAAACTTCATTTTCTATTACACATCGAGATTAAAAATGAATAAAATTCAAAACGATACTCCTTTACAAAACATAACCATTTTCACTACAAAAAACATATTTAAAGCAGGTTTACGAAATTGAATTTACCAATTGTGGTGACGAAGTAGTATGCTTGCAGCAACTCTTGATACAGAAAGAACAGCTGCTACTGTATCGATGTCATCTTCCTGTCTTACTTGGATATCAGATTCCTTCAATATGGTAAAATTTTGCTGAAATCCAACCAGACTAATCAGTTACACGAAAATCGGTATATGATTGCATAAACAACAAATGTAACAACTTGGCATTCTAAAACTCAAGTCCAATCCATTCAAAACCAACAAAAAAACAAACACAGTTATTTTCACATACATAACAACAAATAACAACAATAAAAACGGAATCTAACCACCACTAAAAAAAAACAGAATCTAACCATTAAAAACCAACATCTTGTCTCATTATAGCAAACCAACAATTACTGCAATTAACCTTATCCCACCACCATTAATCACTAAATCAATCTTTTTAAGGCAAAAAAAAAAAAGGTTTTGTTTGGTTTCAGAAAATGTGGTCTCAAATCAAACACATGATCAAAAACAAACACAAAAAAACCAAACATTTCATATATTCTGTAACACCCAAGTAATCGAAACCAAATTCACATAAACAACATTAAAAATAAAAAAAAACAGGGTTTTGTTTGGTTTCAGAAAAACATGTTCTTAAAATGTGGTCTCAAATCAAACACCTGATCAAACAACAAAACAAAACAAAAAAAACAAACATTACCTAAATTCTGTTACACATAACTGATTTCAACAAACCAAATTCACATAAACAACATTATAAAAATCAAAAAAAATTTACATAAAAAAATTAAAAATTAATTAAAAAATGATAAAAATAAAAAATTGAGAATGAAAAAGAGAAATTGATACCTCAGGTCGACGAGACTCAATCTTATCAGCATCATCAAAGTAATCACCAGCATCATCATCATAATCACTATAATAATCCATCGCACCTTCTTCCGTATCACCACTGTAGAAATCGTCATCTTCAAGGGACTCCATATCGTGAGCATCGTGCATATCATCTTCGGAGTCCATTGAAGAAGAATGAAGAATTTGGATCCCAAATCGAGAATCTAGGGCTTGAGAAATTGGGGAATTTAAAGAAAGAAGAAAGAAAAAAAAAAAGTGTTGCTTTGCTTTATTGATTCCAAAAAAATAATAAAAATGTGATGATGGTACGTAAAAGGAAAGGAGGAAGGAATAGAAGTTGAAAATTGGAAGATAAGGACCAAAGTTGTAAGAAAAAATATTTAGATGTAAATTTTGGTCATAAATACAAATGTGTGTATCAAGACAAATGTAATTAGTACACCAAAAAAATAAAGACAAACATAATTATGAATAAGATTTTATCTATGTTTTCTTAGGATGAAATTATCAGTTTTTACTTTTTAGTCAAAACATAATATAGACAAAATATATTGTAATGACTAAGTGTATGTATGAAGACAATTATAATTACTTTTTATTTTGACTACAATTGTAAAGAAAGATTATTATATGTTTTTAGACTTATTTTTTTTTTTAGGAATATATGTTTTTAGACTTAAATATTAGTATTTTTCGGTCAAAATATATAATCAAACTATATTGCAATTCTTCAATTAAAATATGAGTATTTTTTGTAAAAAATATAAATAAATGAAAATAAAATTTTTATTTTGACTAAAATTTTAAGGAAAATATATTTTTTATTTTATAAAGTAAAATATGAGTTTGCGCTATGAAGTCCAGATACTCTAAATATGGAGACGTACCTGTATCAGATACATATTAGACATCAATACTCCGCAGATACTCGCGTATACATACCCAGGGGGTATCAAAAATAATTATTTTTATTTAAAAAATATATTTTATCCGATATTTCTAGGATACTCGACAGATACACACAAATATTCATAAGATATTTCACATATACATATCCTAGAAGAAGAAAAAGAAGGATAAAAAGTTTTGTTTTTTTTATTAACCAATTAAAAATTATGTTTTTGGTGGATGAAAGTAACGAGAGGAACTAGATTCAATCAATCAAACATAAAACAAACTTTATTTTGAATTCTTTTATTGATGTATTTGTTGATATCCTAATATATGAATGAAAATAGAATATAATTTATACGAAAATTTCAAATTTATTATTTTGGCACATGTATTTGTTTTGGTAAATTGTGACTTTTATGATTGTATAGCGATGAAGAGTAATCAATGATTTTTATTTCAAGTATTTTACATGCATATAAGTTTTAGTATAAAAAATTTATCGACGTATCTTAGTCGTATCCTAAATTTAAAAATTTTTGTGTATCCGTATACCCGTATCGTACGCACACACGTACTACGTATCGGAGATTCATAGGTTTGTGGTAAAAAAAATACGCAAATTATATTACTTTCCTTATATTTAACTAGCGTCTATGTCGTCTATCTATTCTTTTTATTACACTAATGCGTATAAATTGCGAATAACATTTTTATGAAATTTTGATTAAATTTATTTTGATTAAAATTATAGGTATAGATGATAGATATTTTTCACTTTCATATTGTAACAAATTATACTTATCATTTTCAATGATATCAAGAACATAACAAATATAATATATAAATTCTTATCTCTTTTAATGACACCAACAAAATAACATTCTTATAGTCAAATTTGTTTAAGGTTATAATTGGAAGTGAAAACGCCATCTCAAAACCATGTATTTTCTTCATATATAATATAGATTTAATGATGAAATCTATAGGAGATTCCAAACCGATCTGCACTCTCTGGTCTCACACATTTTTAAAGATCGATATTTCTCTTCTAGGAGTTATCTCACAGTCAATCTAGGTCACAATCCGACCTATGTTTGGAGAAATATCTTGCGTGCTCGTTTCATTGTTCGGGGTGGTGCGATGTGGTGCATTGGCTAAGGTACCTCCATTCCTATCCTTAATGAACCTTGGCTCGTGAATGGTAGATGTATATATGTTAATATACCAAGGCCACACTTTGTATGGAACATTACAATGGATAGCTTAATTGATGTCTTGTCTAAGAATGGAACACAACATTGGTCCAACAGATGTTCAACGAGGATATAATGTCTGATATCTTACGCAACCCGCAGTTTGCTCAGGTTATTGATAAGTGCCAAGAAGTAGTAATTCTGATAGAGATTTATGGCACTTTTTGTAACTTGTTATGCAAGTTATCAAGGAAAAAAGCCAAGAGTTAATTGAATTTTATCCATTCACGCTTTATGTATCTTACTTGACCTAATTGTGCAGGAAAATGACTCAAGACACTGGGCGAAGATGGAAAACAAGCAACCAAGTGCAACAAGGCAAAAATAGGTAGAACCACATGTTTACTCGCCTCCCAAGCAGCCCAGCTCGACATGGCGAGCTAACAAAGGAAAAAATAGGCAGAGAGGCATGTTTGCTCGCCACCAGTTCGCCACCAGTTCGCCGTGGCGAGTGCCTTACTCGCCATGGCGAGTGAAATCACTTGGGAGGCGAGCAAGGGCGGTTTTGCCTCCCCAGGATGACGTGGCACAAACCCAATGGGGAAGAAAGCTCTGCTCGCCATGGCGAGTAAGAAGAAATCGCGAGGCGAGTTGATGCAGATGGAAAACTTATAAATAGAGCCCTTGATCATTTCTCAAGGGATGCTTTTGATTCTGATAGAAATAGATACTTAGAAACAGAGAGAGAGATAGGGCTTGGTCTTCATAGAGTGAGAGTGATAGAAGTCTTGATTCTTCCATTTTGGTGAGAAATCACAAAATTGTATTGAATCTTTCCTTTCAATTCATTCTTGCAAGGCTTCCATGACAATGAGAAGCTAAATACTCATTGTTGGGATTAGAGGTACTTGATCTAAGCTTATCATGTAATCAATTGATCCATAAATGTATGATTCTAGCATTTGATTTGATATTGAGATTATTCGTGCAATTCTTTGTTTATGTTTTGATTTAATTGTGATTGAAAAATACTATTGAATCTAGGTTTAGAATAATCATCTATCAAACATAAATTCTAGACATGGAATTGATGTTTAGATAACCACTCTTTGT
>Ga0315913_1001366_pt1 | contig 26661 bp, 15 predicted proteins | sample MpolsnodulesMG_FD_207736 | JGI IMG/M metagenome (GOLD analysis project Ga0315913, IMG submission 207736) | Medicago polymorpha root nodule microbial communities from Los Angeles, California, United States - small nodules | ecosystem: Host-associated > Plants > Roots > Nodule | place: USA...
AAAGAAAATAAGTAGATTACTGAATTCAAATAAATTATATGTATCATCTATTGTAATGTATGAATGATATTAATAAAACGAGAGTTATATTTATTAATTTTGTTTTTTATTTGTAATTATATTTTCATTTATTTTATGTTTATGATTATGTATTGAATAAATAAATATTGAATTAGAATAAAATCGAATTTATTTTCTAATTTCGAATTTATTTTAAGTGCTTAAATAAATTAGAAGTTACTTTCTAATTTCAAATTTATTTTAAATGCATAAATAAATTAATATATAGCAAATAAATAATTTAGAATAAAGTGAACAAATAATTTAGAATGAAGTAAATAAAATAATTTAGAATAAAGTGAACAAATAATTTAGAATAAAGTAAATAAAATAATTTAGAATAAAGTAAATAAAATAATTTAAAAATAGTAAATAAATTAAAAAAAAAGCCACTGTGCACCACTTAACTAACACAACGTAATTTAACTTGTGCATTGTTTTACACTTGCGCAAGTTAACTAGCACATGAGCATTTTGGGCATGGATGCAGGGCGCCAGTGTTTTGTGCTGGGGAAGAGCAAAAATCAATATATAATAAGGTATAATAAAAAATAAGGTTTTTCTGCAACTTTGTCAAAACAGAAATGGTTGGGCTTCAACAATAAGGCATCAAGGGAGTTGCTAGTTGCACCCAACATTTGGACAACAATTCCCCACATCCAAAAAAACTAAAATAACTTTCAAATAAAATTCACGCGCCACTCCACACTTATTTTTGAAATTATTTGACAACTAATTTTTGGAAAACTTATTTGGAATATTAAAATGTTGAATTTGTATGTTTTTTTTAAACAAAATTTTAGAACACAATTGTTTTAAAAAAAAATTGTTTATGTTTCAACCTGATTTTATCTAATTCTATGGGATTTTGAACTGACACCAATTAACCAACGACGGGACTAACCACTTCTCAATTTCAACTAATTGGATCTGATTTGATTTTCACAACATTTTATCCAACTATACAATAATTAGTAGTATATTTAAATCAAGCTAAGGACCAATCATCCATGTTTAAACCAACAGAAATTTTTGAATATTCTACAATATGAACTATAAAATAGAGTAGCATAAAATATAAATTATACTAATACTAAATAAATTTTCAAAATATGGGGTGACTACAGCCTCTAGAGTCTAGAGGCTAACCTTTTTCATATGTCAATGCATAGTTTGATATTACAAACATGAGTGCTGTTTAGGGTGGGAGACAACATTAGGTCTCCTACCATAAGAGACCTTTTTTTTATTTTAACAGCTTAAATGACATTTTTTTGTAGGTGATGTACATTCTCTCACCTGGTATATAAATAATTCTTATAATAATTTCATGTACATTTTGCTTGAGCTAATAATTTTTTTTTAAAATTATTTAATTTTGTGTTTTTGTTTATTATGCGTATATCATACTAACATAATAACAAACTACACATAGCGTCCTTCAAAAAAAATAAAAAATACACATACCCTTAAAAAAAACTACACATATATGTTCTAAAAAAATCACATAATTTTTTTAAAAATAAAAACCACACATTTATTTTTTAATTCTATAAAAAAATTATTTTATTTTTTAATTCTACACATTTAATTCTATTAAAAGAACCACACATCTATAAAAAAAATTACATAACTTAATTGAATAAATTTATTTTATTTTATTGCAAAATTATTTAGTTTCGTATTTTGTTTATTGCATACATTTGCTACTTACACTTTAACAATTTATTATCCATCCAAATTTCTCCGACATATAAAAAATTCTAAATACATCCAATGGTTCACATCTATTTTGCAAACAAACAAAAAAAGAAGTTTAAGTCTCCTACGGTAGGAGACCTAAAGAGGTCTCCCACCATAGCCTTTGCCTACAAACGGATGTACTCTATAGGTTATAATTAGCTTTTTGATCTTATCATAGAGACTTATTCACATGAAAATGTTTATAGTAAGTTTCTAAAATCTTAATTCTACATCAATTTTAATATAATATAAAATGAGTGTCATGAGGAACCAAAGATAGAAACTTTAATATTGTAAATTCTAACTTTGTCGAAACTATCGAACAAAGATATAGAGAAAGTAACAAGTCAAGCAATTTATGTGTACAACAAAACCCCAATCATAACCAAAGAACAAAGATAAAAGAATAGAAAAACAAACATACAAGAGTTGCTGACCTGCGTTTAGAGGAGAGAACAACTGATGATCTATAATGAATGAATATTTACAAGAGATACAAAGAAGTTACAAAAAAAAAATAAAAAATCAAGAGTTTTTCAAGAGCAAACCCTAATATCTATCCCTTTTTCAAGTTTTTCTCAACCAACATCAAGATCCTAAGATAAATCAAGAGAGAAAGTTTAGATCCTTCCCCCAACGAGATCTCACTAACAAAGGCCTTTATAATGTGTTTCTCAATCCGAATCTCACACAAGCCTCTTGCATTCTCTCTTGAACATTGTGCAAAACAATGACTTGTGCTCTCTCCAACTAGGTGCCTCGCGCCATGCTTATACCTCTCATGTTCTTCCCTACTTTTATAAATGCGCCTCATAAATTAGATAGTGGCAAAATGTGGGAAAATCAACCAATTCGAGTGCCTCGCGCTTTGGGAAGAACCACATTGGTTTTAAAGTTTCTCAACATACAATTTTAAGACACGCAACATTTATCTTGAAAATCATATATTTAAATTTTAGAGTCTAAAAATTATTTTTTTGTTTTTTTATTACAAAGAGGACCGAAGCTCGGAAAGAAGAGAGAACTACACAAGAATCATAAAAGATAACTTCACCCATTAAAGAGTATTCAAAATTTACTATAATATCTGCATATTAGTTAGCTTCCCTTTAAAAATGCTTCACCACAATTTCCTAATCCAGATTAATTAACCTCAGAATCTAAAAAACAAAAGAAAAAATTGTTCTTTTAAACATGAGTTTCAAGATAAAAATTCCATTTATTAGCATTTGCCATGATTTAGATAGTGAATATTCATGGTCGTTTTTCTTTTTCCTAGATTGATTTGTTCTTGCTTTAACTTCTGGATCTAGACACTTAAAATAAGACAGAAAAACCTTTCCCCGTGGTCAAAAGTCCAATACGTGCAATGGATCATGACATATTGCTAGACTTTTTCAACCAAATCACATGATTGTGCATGTGGTGCTACATGGCGATTGAAAATGATGTGCATAAATATTATACTCCTATATACTAAACGAATCAAATTTCACTTTATAGTAACTTTAGAGCAAAAAGGACTCACGTTATTATATGTATGTACCACCGTGGAATCAATTATATGTAATAATTAGTCAATTTAGATATATTAGATGGATTCACATGATTTTTTTTTTCTTCCCATTAGTGAATTTAAAGTTTTTAGGATAGTTTGATGTCCATTTAGGTCTCAAAAAATTAATAATATCAACTTGAATTGACTTTTTAACTTTGAAAGATTTACTTCAATATGAATAGTATTTTTTTTAGTAAAGATGAATATTGATAAAATGGTCATTAGTGTTTATTAATGCCCTAAAAGAAATTAAAAAAAAAAATTATTCTTTCACAAATTTAATACTATAATTTATATTTTATACTAACATTCATAATTGTAAGAACTTGAAAGCAGAGAAAGAAAGGAACGAAATAGAAATGCATTTGTGTTGAGTTGCATTGTGTGAACAAAATTCATTCATAACAAATGCAACATCAATCTTCAAACCCTAATCCCAATTCAAATCCAAATCCTCACAATGCATCTCAATTACCACCACCACCACCACCACCTTCAACGGCGGCTCCAACCACCGCCAAACCCTCACTCTTCCCTCGCACCACCAATCTCCCTTCCCACCACCGTCGAGCACACTCCGATCTCACATTCCGATTACCAGACGACATGATGGACCTCTCCCCTTCCGATCCATTCACCGGCGGATCATCAACGGCGAGCCTCGATGAGATCGGATCCGAAGATGACTTGTTCTCGACGTACATTGACATGGATAAGCTTGGAGATGGTGGAGCAGATCCGGGTGGAAACGATGAGGGGGAGAAGAATCCAGTGAGGTCGAGGCATCGGCATAGTAATTCGGTTGATGGGTCGAGTTCGTTTGGGGAGATTATGGATGGGAAGAAAGCTATGCCTCCTGATAAATTGGCTGAGCTTTGGTCTGTTGATCCTAAGCGTGCCAAAAGGTTTGTAATTTTGATCGTGAAATGAATGATTTTTTTCTACTTCAATTGTGTGTAGATTAGTGAATTTTTCAGTGATGAGTGTTTTTCTATGTTTTGAGTTTGTGTTAATTGGTTTTGAAGTTCTAAATTGATTTTTTTTATTAGTTTAGGGAATCTAAATTAAGGCTCTGTTTGGTAAAAGAAAAATAAGGAATAGTTGATAAGCTAATAAGCTAGCTTACAGCGGATAACTGATAATTATAGCTGATAATTGTAGGGTTTGGTAAAATTAGTTTATAATATGATATGACATAAATGTAATATTTTTAATAGCGATTAAGCTATGAGCTCGTGAGAAAGTCGTAGTTAACAAACGAGTAATTTTTTAGTCAAATGAGCTTAAAAGACATAAGCTATAAGCTCAAATTATGTCTTACCAAACAGACGCTAAATAAAACGAAGCGAATTGAGGTTTGTTGTGTGTTCAATCTGTCAAATCTTCTCTCCGAGTTGTGCTAAATCAATTAGATGTTGATTGACTAATTTCTTTCTAATGTGTAATCCAAGTCCACTAGCAGCCAGTTTGACCACTCCTGTTTCTGCGGTTGAGTAGAAACACTTAACCCTCATCTGTTCAAATCTGCAAGATAATCATCGACAGTTTCATTAATCATCGATAGTTCATCGACAGTTAGCGTGACCCTCGTATCACTTTTGTAAAATTGGTCTTGGAAATTTCTTTCCAAATGATTCCGATTATAAACAGAATTAGGTTTTAACATTGAAAACCAAGAAAAAACATTTTTAGTTAGGGAACTAGGAAAAAAAGTTTCATTTTCAACCCTTCATCGAGAACTAGTTCCCCTAACTCTGTCATGTATCTGGCTACGTGTTCAATGGTTGATACTTTTCCCAATTGCTGAACTTTTCAACGATGAGTGTTTTTCCCTGTTTTGAGCTTTTGGTGATTGATTTTGAAGTTCTAAGTTGAATATTTTTTATTAGTTTAGGAAATTTAAAATAAAGAAAATGAAATTTAAGTTTGTTGTGTGTGCTTGTGGTTTGAAATTTTCTGTTTAGTTGTTTTGATAATTTTTGTGTGGATTATGTTTGTCTGAATATACTCTTCGCAATTTTTTGACTGGGATGAGTTGGTTGTTGTGTGAAAGTCAACCCTATTATGTGATTCTAGATTGTAGTTCAAGCAACTTTGTAAGTTCTACGAGTAACTGAGGCATTGTTGGAATTGTGTGTTTGTTTTTTTATCAATAGTTGTATGCTTTATTTTATAGTGATGAGGGGATGTGAAATTGTAATGATGTGTCAATTGATAACTTGTAATTTATGATTAGAGATTATAGGCCAATAAGAATCATTTTGTATAGCGCAAATCATTTGAATTTTGAGCTATCAACATATAATTATGAAGCTCAAATACGTCAAATATGGAAAAGTATTGGTGTTTGACACAGATACAATATTGATACGCTTCTGATACTTGCCAATAAACACAGATATTTGTTAGCGTATCTTGGTTGTGTCGTATTTGATTTTAAAAAAAATTGTAGTATCTATGTCACATCGTATCCATATTGTTCTATGTATCTGGGTTTCTTAGATTTAAACTTTTGGGGGTGGAGGATAAAGTGAGAGAGGGGTTTATGCAGTTGATACTACCATACTGCTCTCAAGTTTAATCTAATTTTCAATTTTACTAATTGTTGTGGATTTGTTTTATTCATTCTTCTCATTTTTCTGTTGTTATGAATAGAATACTTGCTAATCGACAATCTGCTGCTCGTTCAAAAGAGAGAAAGGCCCGCTATATACATGAACTAGAGCGCAAAGTTCAGACTCTACAAACTGAAGCTACAACTCTTTCTGCCCAACTGACACTATACCAGGTTTCTATTGACATTTATCTACAACGACAGCACTTTAAAAGTTCAATATTACTGAGTAACTCTGTTTTGTTTATTGGATTTATTGGTGTAGCTTAGTGCAATAAATTCAACTGCCTTGTTCATCACTTTCCTTAAGCCATATATCCTTGTTCCAATTATAGCTAAAAAATATGACTTTTGGAAGAATTCTATTTCTATTTGTATATCTGTCAGAAATTCCTTTTATATAAAATGTTCTAGATATTTATTGTACATATAATCACTTTGGTGATTTGGTTTCAGTGTTATAACATAATGTTGCTTTGTTTGTGAATGCTTCACCATGGTTGTTTTCAGTTTTTACTCAAACTTAAATTTGTGGCTAAATTGACTCAATCACTTCTTGATTATTTGTTTCATTATTGTAGAGAGATACAACAGGCCTAAGTACTGAAAATACAGAGCTTAAGCTCCGTCTTCAAGCCATGGAGCAACAAGCACATCTTCGTGATGGTAACAATTATCACCTTCTTACAATACGTTAAAAATGTTCACTTCATAACATTTTTTTTCTGCTCAAACTTTTGAAGTGTGTTATTGAAGTTAATTAACTCAAGTGGTTTTTATTTGTCTTTTGCTGTAGCTCTTAATGATGCATTGAAGAAAGAAGTTGAGAGATTGAAGGTTGCTACTGGAGATATAATGAGCCACACTGAATCTTTTAATCTTGGTATGCACCAAATGCAATTTACAGAATCAAATTACGCTCCAATTCCACCACAAGGTCCTTCCGGTCACCGGAACATCCAGTTGCCATTATTTGGTCACTCCCCATCTAGCATGCCATCTCATCAACTGCACCAAACCAATTCTCATTCATATTCAGAATTATTACAAAACGACCAGATTGGTCGTTTTCAGGGACTTGACATTAGTAGCAAAGGAACAGCTATTGTAAAGTCCGAAGATCCTTCTCTTTCTGCAAGTGAGAGTAGCACAACATTTTGAATTTGGCAGAAACCGCTTGACCTTCTAACTTATCCTTGGGATTCATTTTTCATAGCGTTGACCTCCAGTCAACATATGTACTTCAAGAAGTATTCGATTCATATTGAGAATTAATTCTTAATTATTTGTTCTTTGGGGTGCTCGCCAAAAAGGGGAAGCATCCGTAGGGTTTTGCTGTGATGTTCATTCTTGTTGTATCATTGTATTTTGGGGTATATATTCCCCTCTGTTCATTGTATCATCATGTACTTGTAGCATGTAAACTTTTATGATTTACTGTTGTATTTCTCTTCATCGACACTCCAATTGATGGACTGGAGTTCTTCTATAATGTATAAGTACTAAGTTTTAGATTTATTCATAGTTGTACAATCAATTGTTTGGGTTAGCTACTATAGTAAACTGTTGAGCCTTGAACTTTATGAATAGCTAGCATGTCATATAAGGCAATGTCTTTCAAGAGTTTCGACGATCGTATATGCAATCTAATTTCATGATGCAGTTCTCCAATTTCATTGGTTGCTAAAACATAATCAACAGTGGTTAGACGTATAAATACATAAACATCATCTACAAAGCATACAGGCACGAATGCAAGAACCAGTGAACACATTTTATCTCAAACTTCGAATTTTTGATATTTTAGAAGAAAAAAATTTAAAAAAAAAAGAAAGAAAAAACAACATTCAAAATTGAAAATGGTAAAATGGAATTTTTGAGCATTTAACACTTTGGTATTGTGAAGTATCTCCACAAGCTTCATTCCTCACAATTTAAAGTTATTTCCTCCTCCTCCTCCTCAAGAATGTATTATACTTGTTGCATGGAAATAGAACTAAGGTCTCCCCCACAAGCTCGCCACTACTTCTAACCGACTGAGCTAATATATAACATTGTCCGTTATATGTAAAAATAAATAATTTATGCTTCCAATATTTTTTTTATAGTTTTACCCTTTTTTTTTTTGTCAAGAATAGATAATTTTACTTAACTTTTTATATATAATAAAAATAAAATTATGCAAAATTATAGCTCGTGCTTGATTAATATCATTTTATGATAAAAATAAAAATGATTTAATGTTCTAGAATATTCTTAACTTTTTATATATGATAACAATAAAAATTATGCAAAATGATATATTTTTTTGGTACAAGCTAGTATGATATTATTTTTTATTTTTTTTGAAGGAATGATATTTTTATTAACTTATATATAGGAAAATGAAATGAGAAATTGAGAACACCTGAACACGCTTATTTAAAAAAAAAACAATAAAAAACACGCTAACAATTTCTAATTACGAAAAATTTCCAATTCTTTCAAAAAAAATTATTTACTCCATAAATAAATTAATATAGAGATCTTTTATTATACCCAAAAAAAATATACCCCAAAAAAAAAAAGATATCTCAATATGGAAAACCATTGAATTTTTTGCTCTTATATATAGCAAAAACTCATAATTGGAATAGAAAATCCGATTTCATATACATATTTTTCTTTTTATAATTGTTAGGTTTGACAACTTCATACAGTTGTATATGAGCTTTAAGTGATGTTTATAAACTTTGAAATTCTACCGAACACCCTCGTCTCATTTTTTACCCGTTCATTCGTCTTCATTGTTCTCTTTTGTCGATTCAAATATCAATCAATGAATCCAAGTTGAATTTTGATTTAACGATTGAAATTTGATAGCTATGAAAGACGATCGATATAAGGATTTAAGTTCTACTTTTTACACACATATATATCTATGTGTGTATCAAGACAAATTTTTATTTGGAAAATTATTTGGTACCCTGAACCTGAGCTTTGTTTGATACAAATAGATAAAATTAATTCAAAATTTAAATTTATTTCAATATTTACTTATATGAAAAAGTGATATAACATTAAATAATCGTATGATTAACATATATATCAAACATAATTCTAGAATACATGAGTGTTTGCCAGAGGTGGTATAGTTATAATATTAACAAAAATTAAATTATGTCTCCCAATGGCTCTATAAATTAAGAACATGTCTGTAGAAGCTAATTAAATCAAAACAAATATTTTCCCACAATTTCCTTCTTGCTCTCCCAATTTACTATATTTTTTTTCTTCTCAATACCACCATGGCAGGAAAGAAAGTGAAGCTTGCATTCATAACCAATAACACAGCAAGAAGGGCAACGTACAAAAAAAGGGTACAAAGTTTGATGAAGAAGCTCAATGAAATCACCACTCTATGTGGAGTCAAGGCATGTGGTATAGTTTTCAGGCCTGATGATCTTGAACCACAAATTTGGCCATCCATTCAAGGAGTCCATAGTGTGCTGGTTCGATTCATGCATACTCCGGACTTCGATCGAGATCGAAAGATGTTCAACCATGAGAGTTACTTGAAGGAAAGGATCCAAAAGTTGAATGAGAAGTTGAAGAAAAGAATGAAGGAGAATAGGATGATGTGGATGAGTGTTCAATTGCATCACTATCTTGAGGCTGGGAATGTTCCTGAGGATTTAAGCACTTGTGATAAGAATGATCTTACATATTTGGTTGATGAGAAAATGAAGGAAATTGATATGAAGATGGTGCAACTGGAGAAGGATGAGAGGGCTTAGGGCATGTGAGTGGTAGTAGCTACAAAATATGTCATTTTTTGTTTTTGATTTGGTGATGTCAATCTCCAAAGTTGCCTTTCAAGATTTTGGGTGTAGTTTTTCTTCTGGGGGGATTTTTGTTCTTGATTAAAGGTTTTAGGGTTCTCAGTATTTCAATATCTTGATGTTTGAATTTCATTTCAATTGTTCTTGAATTTCATTTCATTTCAAATTATATTAATTAACCTCTTATGGATTTCAAATGATTTGGTGTTGTAAAATCACAAAATTAATTTAGAGAATGGAGATATTTGGAGCTCATTTTAATTCTAAGTTACTTTGATATAGTTTGTACTTTTTATGGGTTTGATCGAAAAAATTTCCACAGGAGAGTAAGACTCGTTAATATCAAATCTTTCCCTCTTCTAGAAAAAATTTCATGTCACAAAAGTGTATCTAAAATCAGTTTTAAAGGTTATATTAAAGATGGATTTTTAGGTCAAATCTTTATCTAGACGAGTTTAGGTCACAAACAACCTAGTACTAGTACACAATTAACATCCTCCTTTGAGTTTGAGGCTCCTAATCGATAAAACAATGGTGTTGGCAGTTAGAATTACATGATATTTCCCCAAATTTATCAAAATAATTCACACTCGCATTTGCGACTTCATAATTGTTAAAGGCAGCTTAGGAATTTGACTCGGAAAGATAAATTAATGTTTGAACACTCTTTTCTCAACGGTCTCTCTAAAAGAGTACAAAACGTTAAATATATATGGCTATAACCTCTCAAAAAAATATATTGACAAAAAAATGTTTAAATAAAATATAAAATATAAATGTATTCGTGATTTAGTAGAGTATAATAAACCAATTTGTTCAAAATTGAAAATTGTAATAGTTACTTCCTTTTATTTTATTTTTATTGTATTATTCTGCACCCTTGGATTTATGTTTATATATACTCCTTTCGTTTAAAAAGTAAAATTTATACTCCTCTTCCTTATGTGATGCTTGAATTACAAACCTCTCTCTTAATAATTAAATATACACTACAATTTAATCTATTTTAAATAAATAAATATTTTTATGATATATACGAATTTTTAACCACCATTTAAGAAAAATAAATTCATTTCTTTATGATTTAAATGTTAATGATAATTAAATTTAAATATTTTGTTATTAATTTTATAGTTTAGAATGTAAAAGTCACTTTTAGTAATTTTTTTACATATTTTAATTTTATTTTGTGTTGTTTCATATTTTTATAATAGGGTTTAAAATTATACGTTAATGAAATTATGAATAAAATACATCGAAAAATATGCATTCAATTTTTTATTATATAAATGAACCCGTAATATTACTTTTCTCATAAGTGTGTTCAGATTATTTTTATGATAGATTTATAGAAGAAATAAATAAAAAACTACTAAGGGAGTAAAATGTAGATTTTAACATAAAAGGGAAGAACTTGTAAGAAAAAACATAAAAGGGAAGAGTTATATAATATAAGCTTCTCTTAGGAAAGGAGAGTGGATTTTTTTTAATATGTTTTGGATAAGAGAGAAGGGAAGTATAAATTTTAACATAAAAGGGAAAAATAGTGTAATTTACTCAAAAACTAATTACCTAAAATTTAACATAAAAAGTTCATCAAATTCCTTTCATTCACTCTCACTTTAACAATAAATGTTCATCTTATTCATTTCATTCTTTTTACCAAAACATAATGTATCCTTTGTCAAAAAAAAAAAAAACATAATGTATCCATACATAAGAATATTCAGTGTTTAATATCTACCCAAACAAAGTTCATCATATTCAACTAATGATATTTAAGTAATTTATTAACATGTACCGATACCGACGGACACGGGTATCATTAAATCTGCATGAACATCCATTAAGGAACATCTAGTTGAAATATTTGTTTATCTTATATGCGGATATCCATAAAGGTGTACCTGATCCACACTCGTGACGAACTTTATTCGCAGATATTCACAGGCAAGTCCACTCCTCCCAAGGTTGATAGCCCTGAAGGAACTTACTCTTCAGCAAAATATGGAAGAAAGGATGGCTACTTCAAGGTTACAAGCAAAGTTATATTATAATTACAGATGGATATTGCATACAGTATGGGCACTTCAAATCGAAATACTTTCTTCTCAGCAAAGAAGAAATATTAAAAAATAATATTGTTTTTGAGGAAGTATTTGCAAACCAAAAGAATTAGAGTAAATATAAGTGTTTATTAAAATTGTTGGTCATTTTTATAATTGCTTTTACTCAGTAAATTTTTTTGAAGATTTTCTCTTCTCAAAAGAATAGAGGCAAGAGTAAATAAGGAGAAAGCATCTGAAAATATATATAAAAAACAGAATTAATTAACAGCAGAAGCATTTGAAAATTTGAAGAAACAGAAATGAGAGTCTGGCAGAACTGATTTAAATTTGGTCAGAAAGCATCATCCAACCCCTTTCTTCTTTTACTTACTCACTCCAACTAAGGATAAGGATAAGTGTGTGTGCTATATATATTCAATTTGTTTAGAATTATTAACCAGAGCAATAGAACTGATTTCTCAACAACTTTTACTTTTTTCTGTTTGCAATAAAACGGCATTTTTCTCGTATAGAGTCGGTGATTTCCATGGTCATAGTCAAACGAAAAACTTCTTGAAGAACAACGAGGCATATTGAGATGGAGTTTCTTCCACGAATTACTTGTTAAGCTATATATAAATCATCCAAAAGGGTTGAAGAGATTTATGTTGCAACAACAATGACATTTTCCTGCGTTTCTCATGATTTTCAAAGTAATATGGTTCAAATGATTGAAGACAAATGAGCTTATAGCCATCAGCAACAGAGTCATAACCAAATCCATGAATAATAGTCTGAATGTAAAAGGCATCGGCCGGTTTAATTTTATGAACAATAGGTGGAAGACGTGTCGCAGCAGGAGGAATAACCTTGAATTCGTCGGTAGTTGGATTCCACAGTGAGATACTTGTTTGGTCATATTGGATACAAAGTATGCCATTAAAACTCCCAAAGCCAATGATTTTAGCTATTTCAAAGTCGGATTGAATTGGATTAATGAAACTGAACCTATTCGCAAACCTTTCACCAGATAGAGAATGGATCGTTTCAAGTTGAGGGCAAATATTAACCAGGAGAGATGTATCACCGTCATAAGGTTGAGATAAAAGAAGATTGTTGCGATACATAGTCATGAAAGGAGAGTCTTCGTCTTCAGTAAGGTGAGACCATGATTTGCTTACACAAACAAATCGTTTCAAAGATTTCATGGGGAGTTTGATAGAATAGAGAAGGCAATATCATCGTGAATGTAAGCAGAATTGGAAGGCATTGAAGCTGAGATTAGATTACCGCAGTGGATCCAAGAATAGTAATATACTGTTTTTTTAGGGTTCGGGCGAGAGAGGTAGGGGAATGATTGGTTATAATATAGTATCCATTGACTTACGCGTTAAGTAATAATTTAATAGGTTACATACCAACGAAGGCTAATTTTTATTTTGAACCATATTTTACTAATTCTTAAAAATAGGAGAATGTGTTTGTAATTTTATTTTTGGCAAATCACTTTATGGGATGATTTTGTTAAGTCTTCTATCTTTAATTTGTTTTGTACTATTTACCATGGTAAAAAATGTTTCGCCATAAATATAAACCCGTGTTATGGATGCTCAAACAATTCGTTGAGAATTTATTAAAAGCATGTATGAAGATGTACCAAAAAAATAAAATAAAGCATGTATGAAGAAAACAAATTGATTTACCTTTTATTTACATGTGTGGTACAAGAAAGAGTTGACTAATATTTTTTTTTTGTTTTTTTCCTTTTCTTCTCCTTAAAAGTAGAAGTTTGGCCAAACACATATTTTTAAAAGCTCTGGCTAAAACAAGTAGCTTATTATCATAACTAAATAAAAATTGCATGGAAAAGGATTTCTTAGTAACTAGTAAGTTGTTGAGAGTTATTATTTCTCTGTCAGAAAAAAAGAGTTATTATTTCTCAATCACTTTTTGGATTTTTATTTTATTTTTTTAATGTAAACAATATTTCCTTAATTCAAAATATCATGGGATCTACCATATATAATAGAGAAAATTACGTTGACCTCCCCTAAGGTTTCATGAAACAATATAGACACTCCTCTATTTTTTAAAGAAACACTAACCTTCCTTAAATTATTTTAAAGTAGATAGATACATGCCCTTTGAACTTAACACCTTACTAACACCGTTTATTATTCTATAAAAACTAAAAAAACCTAACACCAACAAAAAAAATTGATCACCACAAAAAAAAAATCACTTTCTTCTCCCATCAAACCGATGAAAATTCCTACTATTAGTTCCGTAAGCTTCTCAATTGTTTTGTTCATGTAAATATGTCACTTTGATTTTAGTTCCTGTAAAAATAATTTGTAGAAAAATATCCTTCCAAAATATTTTGTTTTTTAAAATAGTCATTGGGTCCACTTTTGTGATGATTTGCATATGTGATACATGGTGACTGAACCTATTTTGTAGAAAAAAGTTCCTACAAATATTTTGTTTTACAGGAATTAAAACCAAAACGAGGCATATTTATAGAAACTAAAACCATATTTTAGACTTTTTATAATTGCTTTTACTCGGTAAAAAAATTGAAAATTTTCTCTTCTCAAAAGAATAGAGGCAAGAGTAAATAAGGAGAACGAAAGAAATTATATGAACCATCCCAAAACCACATGATTTATTAGTGCCAATTTCTTTTTATTTCCAGTTCTGTTTTTCTATTAGGTGAATGGTAATGTTATTTTACTGATGAAGAACATTGCCACTCCACTCATACCTAAGAAGTCTGAGAAGGTCCAGTTTCAGCTGCATTGGCCACGGCATCCGAAGCTGCAACTGCATTGTTCGTGGCATCTGAAGCCTCGGCCTCATCAACTGCTGGATTGGACCGTGAACTTCCCTTAGACTTTGTTTGGATTGATAAAACGTAACGAAGTGGAGCGGAAAGGAACATAACGAAATGGAGCGGAACAGAATGGAATGGAATGGAATAGATAGCTCATTCCATTGTTTTGATATTTTATGATGGAGAGGAACAAATCTACCGTTCCATTGTTTGGATTATTGACGGAATGCAATGGGTCATAAATTCTTTATTCCAATTTTACTATTCTTTAATTTAAAATACTAATATATAAAAGTAAAGCATTTAAATTCTATTAAAATGATTAGAAAGCACATAACTATTGTACCAATAAAACATGTAATTATAATAGATAGCGGTTGAAGTTACATTTTCTAAAACTATATTCGAATATAATAGGATGAAATGGAAAAGGCTAATTATCAATGACGATTAATTATTAATAACAGGTATTAAAAATTGCAGCAAGCTTGACCAAAAAAAAGTGCAGCAACCTATTTTCTTTAAATAAAAAATGACGCAAGCAAGTAATTAATCACTAAGAGAACTGCTATGTTTTTACGATTGATAAATTTTATAATAATGACCATCACACTGCATAAATCGTAGAAAAACAACTTGTTGAAGTGAAGAATAGAGGGAACAAAATTATGTAGAGAAGGTAAGGGATGTATTTGTAATTTAGTACTCCATCCGTTTTAAAATGAGTGTCTCTTTAGTCAATTGCACACAGATTAAGGGATTGAATGAAATAATCATTAGACATAACACTTTTACTAAACTGCCCTTACTTTATAAGAAAAAGACAAATTTAAAATTGCATTGAAAATTGTGTGAGAGAAAAGTTGGAGAGAGTAAAGTTGGAAGAAAAAAATTAAAGTTGTATTGGAAATGTAAAGTGACATTCATTTTGAAACAATTTTTTTTGGCTAAAGTGACACTAATTTTAAAACGGAGGGAGTAGTTTGCAAAATTAATTAGCTGAGTATTCCATCTTATTCCGCCCAAATCGGATGATAAGCAAAATGAGTGTAAGTGATGGAATGTGATGGAATACATACCATTGAGTTCCATTCCATTCCACTATTTTAATGACTATCCAAACAATGAAATTTTAATTTATTCAATTTCATTCCATTCTATTCCATCACATATCATCAATCCAAACATATCCTTAGCTTTGACTACATTTGCAAGTAAATCTTTAATCTGATTTCCTGTAAGTGTCTGATGCTTCAGAAGAGCCTTTGCAAGCACATCAAGCTCCTTTTGATGGGTGGTTAGAATAGTTTTTGCATTGTTGTAAGCTCTCTCAAGCAAATTCTTCACTTCTTTCTCAATAAGCAGCCTAGTTTCTGAGCTCATACTTCTCCCGTTATCAAAGTAATTGTGACTGACGGGTCCAACTTCAGTACTCATGCCATATCTAGTAACCATTTGCCTGGCCAGAGCAGTTGCCTTAAAAAGATCTGAGGATGCACCGTTAGTAACTCCACTTTGTCCGAAAATTAGCTCTTCAGCAACCCGACCTCCCATGGAAACATCAAGCATAGCAAGCATCTGTTTACGAGAGAGCCTGTTCTGATCTTTGTTATGAACCAAATAAGAAACACTGCCACGAGTGTCCCCAGAAGGAACAATAGTTGCCTTGTGAATAGGATTCGCACCATCGGTATAAATTGCAACTAAGGCATGGCCACACTCATGGAAAGCAGTCTTTTTTCTTGATTCCTCAGATATAACAACTGACTTGCGCTGACTTCCCATTATAATCTTCTCCAGTGCAAACTCTAAATCATGTGTGCTCACGGCTTCGGCACCGTCCTTTGCAGCCCTCAGGGCAGCAATATTAACCAAGTTTGCAAGGCCAGCACCAGAGAACCCAGGTGTAAACTGAGCAATCTTCATCAGATCAACATTATCTGCCTTTAGAACCTGTATCGTATTGGAGTAAGAAACACACACATTCAAAGTTTCCTTCTATGTTCTAACAATTCTATATTCCAGAACCTTCCTATATCTCACAATTGTGCACATTCACAGTTCCCTCAAAAATTCACAAGCCATCCAACCCAAGATAATATTTTTCAAGAGTAAAAAAGCATACCTTTGACATGTGATATTCCAAAATTTCTTGCCGTCCTTTTACATCAGGTTTGGGAACAACAACAAGGCGATCAAATCGCCCATGTCTCAACAAAGCCTCATCTATTGACTTGGGAGATTTAGCAGCACCAATCACAATTATGCCTTCATTTTGTTTGAGTCCATCTAACTCAACAAGCATCTGATTTAAAGTCAACTTCGTGTACATTTGGTCCTTTGAATTAGGTTTTCCACCAAAAGCATCAATCTCATCAATAAAGATTATACAAGGCAACCGCTTTTTTGCAGCAGCAAAAAGATCTCTCACCCTTTGTGCACCAACACCAACAACCATCTCTTCAAATTCACGTCCACTGATTGAGAAGAAAGGAACCTCAGCCTCTCCAGCAATAGCTCTCGCCGACAATTTTTTACCAGTGCCAGGCGGGCCAACAAGCAATACACCTTTTGGGAGTTTGCCACCAAGACGAGTAAAGCGCTGTGACAAGGGAAAAGAGTTATCTTAAGATAGTACAGAGCAATACAGGCTAGAATGTGGTCGTGAAAAAAAGTATACATAATATAACTTGAAGAGTAAGAAAGGAAGTAAATACAACATTGATTTCAAAGATGATTACATACAGCATTAGCAAAAGAGAAAAAAATAACAGCATAAAAAATAGGCTTAATTGCACTTTTGGCCCCCTATGTTTCAAGAAGTTGCGATTTTGGCCCCCTAACTAATTAAAATACAAAACAGCCTCCTATCCTATGTATTGGATCTTTGGCAGTTTTGGCCCCCTAGACCAATTTTGACTCGGTCAACGCTGACGTGGCACTTTAAAGCCGCCACATGTGTATTGTTTTAATTAAAAATAAATAAAAAAAGTCACATATAAATTAAAGAATTAAATGAATGAAAAGAAAACAAATAATTAAAAAAATAAAATAAAAAAAGGAAGGAAATCGTGTGGAAACTTAGATCCCAAAGACACTCTCCAAGTTCCCTGAAGCATCATTCGCCGGAAACTTAGATCTTTGTGGTCCACCGTTGAAAACAACAAGCAGCCCGTTTTTCGCCGTCACCAGATAACATTCCACCGGCGGACAAACCAAAGAAAAAATCCAAAAATCTTTCCACCGGAGCCATTGTTGCAATTGTAGTTGGTTCAATTCTCTTCCTAGCAATACTGCTATTACTATTATTACTCTGTGTCAGAAAACGCTGTCGCCGGACACCAGCAAAACCACCAAAGCCAGTAGTAGTAGCAGCACGTCCAGCTCCAGCTGAAGCCGGTACGTCATCTTCAAAAGATGATATAACCGGTGGTTCAGCCGAAGCGGAGAGGGAGAGAAACAAACTGGTGTTTTTCGACGGTGGTATATACAGTTTCGATTTCGAAGATTTGCTTAGAGCTTCTGCAGAGGTATTAGGAAAGGGAAGTGTTGGAACTTCGTATAAAGCAGTGTTGGAAGAAGGAATAACGGTGGTTGTTAAAAGGTTGAAAGATGTTGTTGTTACTAAAAAAGAGTTTGAGATGCAAATGGAGATTTTGGGGAAGATTAAGCATGATAATCTGGTTCCTTTTTTTCTTTCTTTTTAATTATTTGTTTTTTTTTTCACTTATTTAATTCTTTAATTTATATGTGGATTTTTATTTTTATTTTTAATTAAAACAATACACACGTGGCGGCTTTGAAGTGCCACGTCAGCGTTGACCAAGGCAAAATTGGTCTAAGGGGCCAAAACTGCCAAAGATCCAATACATAGGGGGCTGTTTTGTATTTTAATTAGTTAGGGGGTCAAAATCGCAACTTCTTGAAACATAGGGGGCCAAAAGTGCAATTAAGCCTAAAAAATAAAAAGGAGAAAGAATGTATATAAAAAACAGAATTAATTAACATACTGCGTGAGAAGAAATAGAGAGCAGCAGCAGCATTTGAAAACAGAAACAGAAATGAGAGTCTGGCAGAATTTGTTTTGGGGTTTCTTGGTCATAAACCATCATCCAACCCCTTTCTTCTTTTTCTTACCGCTTTTCAGTCAACGGCCGCCGCCACACTCCCCTTAGATTTATTTCTGCTTACTAACTCAGTCCAACTAAGGTAAAACGACAAGGAAGCATATAGAAACCTAAGGATAAGTGTGTGTACTATATATATTCAATTTGTTTAGAAATTATTATCCAGAGTAATAGAACTGATTTCTCAACAACTTTTACTTTTTTTCTGTTTGCATTAAAACAGCATTTTTCTCGTCAACAAAAGAATGATCACTGTTTAATAACTTTGTATCAACATATCCAGGCACAAAGAATAATAAAACTTTGTGGTATCAAATAAGCAATCAACGAGATTTGAATAGCTTAGGACACATGTAAATCAAATAACTATTTCATGCTAGAGAGAGAACATGGATAATGCTGGAAAAGTCTACCTTAGGATCTTTTAGGTAATCAACAATTTCTTCAAGTTCAGCCTTTGCCTCGCCTATACCTTTCACATCGCTAAGTTTAGTACTTGTCTCTACACTGGGCTTCACTTCTTCGTACATAAAATTAATATAAAAAAAACGGTGAATAACGAAACAGAGAATGTGCGAATCAAATTCAGATTGACTATTGAATTAAACATAGTGGAAGGCCAATGCAATAAACCAAATTGTATGCCATTGCTGCTCTTTGAAATTTCCACCTTCTAATGCAGCGACCATATCAGTAGGAGTACTTGTAGTTCCAAGAATCCCATCTCTTGTATGTTCTCCGACGTTTGCAAGAGCAGCAACTCCACCTATAATACTTTCTTCTTTTTTTGCTGAATTGGAGATAGTTGAAAATTCACATAACTTTTGTGGTCAGTAAAATAAGCAAAAGAAAGGAATATTCAAAGAGCTGGTTGAAAAAAAGAAGAATAACAAATTTCGACAACTGCGCAATTGCAATGCCAAGTTTTGAATTCTGCGGACTCCAACATGGATCTATTTAAGATTATGGTTTTGCACATCCATGAAATGCAAGTTTTATGAAATTATACTTGTTCCTATCACTAAATAAAACATCAAAAGAGGCATCATAATTGTGACTGAAGGCCTGAAACATTCCAATTTGCACCAAATATAAAAGTATGAGTCTCTTGTTCGGAATGATTAAAAGTATAAGATTTTAATCAAACTTCATAATCTCCAACAAAATATTCCGATCAATGCTACCACATAAATGGATTTTTGTCACTTGGCAATAAGCAAATGAAATAATTTACCATATACATATAAACACAGTCAAGAGAAAATGAGCAATTCTAGCCAAATAGTTACCTCTTAGCAAAGTGTTCAGAAATTCACTTTCAGACAGCCTACCAACTTTTAGTAATGCTTTAACATATTCAGAAAATGCCAAAGAATTTGTATGCAGAAACGGGTTGGTTTCAAATGCCCTAATCACGGCTTCTGGATCATTTTCATCGTAAAGTTCTTTAAGAGAAGTGGCTTTCTCTGCTTCAGATGAATCGCATAGTGGTCGGACCAGATTTCCTAGATACCTGGACTGGGAGAAGAAAAACCTATTCCCTACATAAATTTGGGAGTAAGTGCATCAAGCAATATCTAAAGCCAATAATAGTTTTCTAGGTACATCAAATAGGCATAATTAAATCAATACAAAGAATATCTACAGAAGTGAAATAATTCAGAAAGACAAAGTGTCTACAAATAAGAGAAACAAAAAAACTTCAATTTTCGAAAAATAACATGAACTAAATGTGATTAGGGAACAAAAGTTTCATACTTGTACAGCCTTCAAACTTGTTGCGAGATACATAGTTTCTACTCAATAATTCTTTGATCTTTCCAAATTCAGATTGACGCCTTTCCACCTGCAAAAATAACTTATAAGATCATACGACAAATAAAAAGAAAAATTGGCAGTCCAATTATGATACCTGCCTGATTAGTATACCAAGAATAATCAAAATTGAAGCAAAAGATTAAAGCTTGGAAGAACTTACGAAAATATCTTACGACAATTTTCACAAGCTTTTTTCGACTTATTTTCATAAGTTCTTTAATATAGTTTATTAAAATAATGTATAGCATATACAAAAACAAATTAACTTCAATTTATCTTTTGCTATAAAACTAGCTTATGCATAAGCGCTTGTGCTATAATCTGCAAATAATCTATTTATCCAAACATGATGTAGATATAGTTTTGATGAACTTGTATTGATTACACATATGCATTAAAATTTGCTCAATTTACGTTTAAGAACTGCACTGCATTGCATCGAATTCAAGAAAAAAAAGAAAAAATACCCCATGTGTTTTTAGAGAGAAGGTAGAACTTAACATGATTTCAGCCACCCAAACCAGGGTTTCCCTTTGGTTCAGCAGTGGAAAAACAGCCCAGATCATCGTGATCTGCCTTCCCCGACCATATGGGTCACCGCTCCTAGGTGTTCCTAGTTCTTCCCCTTTCCTTTCAAGGCCATGTTTCTCCATAACCACCTCACTACCATCATGCCTCGGTCATATGCCATCCCATACCACCATCATCCCATACCACGAACATCATCCACGACCTCCATCGTTCCTGCTTGCGACAACCATAACAAAAGTCCAGATCTGATGGTGGTGTCGACCCCATGAGGAGATCTTCTCTGGCCACTGCGAGCCAAACATGAACTTCCTCTTTCGACTACACGACCTCCACCCGAGCCACCGCCACTGAACTATGAGAAGCTTGACAAAAATGATGCATCCATTACTGCTGCTACTCATTCAACCACCTCCAAAGCAACCATGGAGTTTCCAGATCTGGCTTCTGCTGTTAGTTTTTTATCTGGTTTAAGGCTGCAGTGCACTGTTGTTGTTTGACAAAAAGCCCCATGAGGGTTATGTCTTTTGGAACAAAGTAGCCAGCTTACGAGGCTGGCCCCCATTGCAACAACCTCTCTACTCATCCACCAGCTTTCAATCGGACAATTTTGAAACCAATGATAGTCGAATTGTGCGAACACAAGTCAAAGAAATTATCCGTAACTGAATTGGAAAAATTCTCATTCTTATATTGCCAGGTTTCGGGTTTGTAAGAGGTTGAATGAACTGAACTGATGCTTGTTTGTTTGTTGTTCTTGGTTTGGCTTTTGAACAACCTATGTTTGTGTTAGCTTTTCGACAATGGACGGGGAATGCCCTAATCTATTGAATGAAGCTGTTTTACCGTAAAAAAAATAAAAATAATGTATTGAACAGGTAGCATGAAAAGAAAAGAAGTGACCTGCTGCATTCGAGTTTGATGGATTGAACAAGTGAGCTGCTGCGTTATGAAATGCGTCGATGCCGCCATGTGAGAGGAACAAGAATGTTATCCATGTGAGGTGGAAAATGCAGAAACGAATTAATGATAACGACGATGGTGATGAAAACTATGTGATCAATAATTAATGTATCTCACATCATAAATATTGAATTAGATATTGAATTTAAAAAGTTAATTGTTTTTGTAATAAGGACCGAATAGACTACTTACTAATGTAATTATAAAAATATAAAAATTGTTTAAATATTCTATGTTAATCTCACTACTTTAAGTTTTAGTCCCCTTGTTTTAAAAATAGGGGTTTTTGGTCCCTCAATTTTTAGAAAGTCTATTATGATTGCTTATTTATGAGATGACAATGCTTATTAGAAATGTATTTATTGATTATAACAAAAAAAAATGTATATTTATTTATTGGATACTAAGTGTCGCCTAATAAACGTCGTCATGTCATAATTGTTTATGTCTCATCATTAAAAGTAAGCCAAAAATGATATGAGAGACTAAAATTCAGAAAGAAAAAATAAATAAAATGGGCGACCAATATACCAATTTTTAAAATACTAGACCAAAACTTCATTTATTTAAAAAAAAAAAAACATTATTGTAATGAAATGTACATTTAAGCTAAGAACAATGGTGTGGATGTTGGAATTACATAATATTCTTCCATATATATCAAGATAATGTACACTTGCATTCACAACTCCACAATCGTTAACAAGAGCATAGGAATGTGCCTATGAAAGATACAAGAATGTTAAGAAGACATTTTTTTCAACACTCACTCCTTTATTGAGTGAAATTAATGTGTCATACATTTTGAAAATGGATCTTACAATGAGAACCATATAGACTTAACTTAGTGAAAAATGTAAGTGTTAGAGAGATTCTTGAATGAGAGCATTCTTAGTATTACTCACTTAAGAAGGAGTAATAAAAATGAGATGACATATGTGATCAAATGATCCATCATACCAATCAATTGTGTGAGAAATAAGAGAATTGAATTATTATACAATAACACGGTGAAAAAAGACACCGTGAATGTATGAGATATGATTAAATGACTATGTAAAAACAACCGGAAGAAAAAGATTATTCTAATTTTTCTTTTGATGTGTTTCAAATCTTGCACGTAAATCCTTCCTTAAAAATAAAATCTTACACGTAAATCCTTTTTATCTAATTTTTTCAATATTTGGAAACCCCTTCCACCTCATCATATTCAAGGGTCTAGATTTCATTCTCGAGGTCTAGATTTCATTCTCGAGTTGCATAGTAGTTAAATCCTTTTAATAAAAGAGTTCAAAAAGTGTTTGACTCTTAAAATGTTTAACTGCTAAATAAAATATAAAATATAAATATATTTGTGATTTAGCATACTATAATAAACCAATTCGTTCAAAATTTTAGTAGTTACTTCCTTTTATTTTATTTTCTTTTATTATCATATTATTTTTGCACTCTTTGATTTATATTTATATAACAATAGAATGTTATATGTAAATACCAACGAGGTTAGTCCAACATAGGAGATTAAACACAATGTGACAAAGTAATATTTGAATCTTGATCAAAAGATACATTCATATTTAGTAGTGAATATTCATCAAATATGATCAATTTATGTAAAAGAATAAAGGCAAGAATAAATGAGAAAGAATGAAAATCCTATATTAAAGTAACAAGGGAATTTACTTGATCCTATCAACAAGGTAATTACTATCTTCTTCTCTAATGTTCTAATTAACATGATCCCATTCCAAACCTTCCATTAATTCATAACATGAATTTCAAACTCCACACACCTAAAACGTCCTATTCAGTCCAGATTTATTAGTGGAATTCTTTTTCCTTACTCTAGAGAGTTGAATTTTTTCATTTGAATCATTTTAACTGGTGTCAAATCGTTTCTATTTCCAATTCTGTTTTCTAAAAAGTGAATGGTAATGGTTTGTATACAAACAAATGAGATGGTGTTTGCAACTATAAATGATTCTGTGTATTGTTACTTTACTGTTGAAGAACATTGCCACTCCCCACTCATACCTAAAGTATTATGTATTGGGGGTAAATTCATTTCTTAAGAAGGCTGGAGGGGAGGGAACCCCTGCTGGTCACTGTGTACCTCCACCTCTGCTACAGTGGCAATTCCTTGAGCCTTTGCAGAAGCAGAAGATGCACCTGCGTTGGTCGCAGCATCCACAGCAGCAGAAGGTGCAGCTGCATTGGTTGCGGCATTTGCAGCGGCAGAAGGTGTAGATGCTTTGCTCGCAGCATCCGAAGGTGCAGCTGCATTGGTTGCGGCAATTGCAGCAGCAGAAGGTGCAGATGCTTTGCTCGCGGCATCCGAAGGTGCAGCTACATTAGCAGCTGCATTGGTTGCGGCATCCGAAGCTGCAGCTGCATTGGTAGTGGCATCCGTAGTAGCAGAAGGTGCAGTTGCATTGGTCGCAGCATCCGAAGCTGCAACTGCATTGGTAGTGGCATCCGTAGCAGCAGAAGGTGCAGTTGCAGCTGCATTGGTCGTGGCATCCGCAGCCTTATCAGTAGTTGGATTGGACCGTGAACTTCCCTGAGCATTGACTGGACGTGACTGTTGTTGCTTCTGCTGGGATTTGACCTTTGCAAGTAAATCTTTAATCTGACTTCCTGTAAGTGTCTCATGCTTCAAAAGAGCTTTTGCAAGTACATGAAGCTCCTTTTCATGGGTGGTTAGAATAATTTTTGCATTGTTGTAAGCTCTCTCAAGCAAATTCTTCACTTCCTTCTCAATAAGCAGCCTAGTTTCTGAGCTCATACTTCTCCCATTATCAAAGTAATTGTGACTGACGGGTCCAACTTCAGTACTCATACCATATCTAGTAACCATTTGTCTGGCCAGAGAAGTTGCCTTAAAAAGATCTGAGGATGCACCGGAAGTAACTCCACTTTGTCCGAAAATTAGCTCTTCAGCAACCCGACCTCCCATGCAAATATCAAGCCTGGCAAGCATCTGTTTACGGGAGAGACTGGTCTGATCGTTGCGAGGAGGCAGTTGAGAAACCATGCCAAGAGCCATCCCACGAGGAACAATGGTTGCCTTGTGAATAGGATTCGCACCATCAGTATAAATTGCAACTAAGGCATGGCCACACTCATGGAAAGCAGTCTTTTTTCTCGACTCCTCAGATATAACAGCTGACTTGCGCTGACTTCCCATTATAATCTTCTCCCGAGCAAACTCTAAATCATGTGTGCTCACGGCTTTGGCACCATCCTTTGCAGCCCTCAGGGCAGCAACATCAACCAAGTTTGCAAGGTCAGCACCAGAGAACCCAGGTGTACACCGAGCAATGATCATCAGATCAACATTGTCTGCCTTCAGAACCTGTATTGTATTGGAGTAAGAAACACACACACATTCAGAGATTCCTTCTAAGTTCTAACATTTCTATATTACACAACCTTACTACATCTCAAAATTGTGCATAATCACAATTAAATTAAAAAAACTTGAATATAAATACACATAATTCAAAGAGTATCCCGGGTGTTAGGCAGTTAGCTCGTGTGAAGTATCCAGCACACACCTGAACATAGCTGAAGGAAATCATACTACACAACGCTTTCACCAATATAGTACAAGCACTGGACACGTGCCTCAAAAAATTCTTAAGCCATCCAACCCAAGATACAAAATAAAATATTTTTTCAAGAGTAAAAGCATACCTTTGACATGTGAGATTCCAAAATCTCTCGTCGTCCTTTTACATCTGGATTGGGAACAACAACATGGCGATCAAATCTCCCATGTCTCAACAAAGCTTTATCTATTGACTCGGGAGAGTTAGTAGCACCAATCACAATTATGCCTTCATTTTGTTTGAAACCATCTAACTCAACAAGCAACTGATTTAAAGTCAACTTCGTGTACATTTGGTCATTTGAATTTGGTTTTCCACCAATAGCATCAATCTCATCAATAAAGATTATACAAGGCGCATGCTTTTTTGCAGCAGAAAAAAGATCTCTCACCCTTTGTGCACCAACACCAACATTCGTCTCTTCAAATTCACGTCCATTGCTTGAGAAGAAAGGAACCCCAGCCTCTCCAGCAATAGCGCTCGCCAACATTGTTTTACCGGTGCCAGGTGGGCCAACAAGCAAAACACCTTTTGGGAGTTTGCCACCAAGACAAGTAAGGCGCTGTGACAAGGGAAAAGCGTTATCTAAAGATAATACAGAACAATACAGGCCAGAATGTGGTCTTGAAAAATAGTATATATAACATAACTTGAAAAGTAAGAAAGAAAATAAATACATCATAGATTTTGAAGGTGATTAACATGTTAGCAAAAGAGAGAAAATAACAGCATAGAAAATAAAAAAGGAGGGCAGAACAAATTATTGTGAAATAAAGATATAAACAAAAGAATTAAAAGAAAAGAGAGCAGAGAAAAAATAAGGAAAAAGAAATACATATAAAAGAAAAAAGAATTAATTAACATACTACGTGAGAAGAAATAGAGCAGCAGCTGCATTTGAAAGTTTGAAGAAACAAAAAAAAAAAAAAAGAGAAAC